>ERZ1673698.197-NODE-197-length-103239-cov-8.452977_pt1 | contig 103239 bp, 84 predicted proteins | sample MGYA00580228_ERZ1673698 | MGnify/ENA primary metagenome ERZ1673698 (study PRJEB41218, sample SAMN15661768) | gut metagenome | host: Homo sapiens | place: Canada: London | collected 2015-08-20/2019-03-30 | study: EMG produced TPA metagenomics assembly of... | reverse complement strand
TAAATAGCAAGTACATTCCACACAACAGTACATGCCGCATGGCGAAAAAGTACGCTTTTTCGTCACTGCCAACGCCAGCGCGGGATGTCCGGCCTGGCAGCAAAATGTAGGAGGAGCATGTGAAACTGTCGCGCAATGCCTTGCGGAACCTGGCTAGAAGTCATTTCATAATTCCTTGATGACTCTTCTGAGTAAAATCATGGAAAATGCCAAATGAACAAAGGCGGTAAAGTGTTGGTGGAACCTGTCCCAGCGTGCCATTGTCCGCTTGAACGTATTGAGCCAAGCAAAAAGTCGTTCGATTTTCCAACGGCGACGATAACGCCGCAAGGGGCGACCATCCTGCGTTGCTTTACGCTTTCGATTGCGCCGATGTGGTGCGATCATCTCAATCCCTTGGGCAGCAAGGGCGTTATCGAGCGGATCACTGTCATAGGCACGATCCCCAATAATTCTTCTGGGCTGTCCCACTGTGACAATTTTATCGAGGGTAGCTTGGACAAGGGTGACTTCATGAGGACCAGCAGAATCCGTGTGCAGGGCGAGTGGAAGACCAGAAGCGTCTGCAATAACCATGAGCTTCGTACCTTTCCCCCGCTTGGTCTTTCCCACTTTTGCGCCCCTTTTTTTGCCACCACGAACGTGCCGTCAATGAAGCATTCCGAGAGGTTTATGGCCCCACGCTCTTCAAAGTCACGGGCGAGAGCCTCAAGGATTTTTCGGAATACGCCCGTTTTGACCCACTTGCTGAATTGGCGATAGCAGGTTGATGAAGACGGGAATCTCTCCGGCAAGTCAGCCCAGGCGGCACCAGTGCGCAATACCCATAAGATGCCGTTTAGTACAGAGCGGTCATCATGGACAGGAGGCCCTCCCCGCACGGAAGAAGCCTCATTTGCAAGGAGAGGTTCCAAAATTGCCCATTGGTCATCTGTTAATCTTTGGTATTTGCTCATGAAATTCGATTACACGATTTTTATGACTTTTTCTGGAATTATGAAATGACTTCTAAATATAGCATTCCTGCATAATGGGAGTGCCGCTCAAAAAACTGTGAGGAGGATAAAAAATTATGACAACTCGCAAAACGTGGGGAGCGATAATCGTCGCTGCATGCTGTCTGCTGGCCGGGGGGACAGGTACGGCATGGACCCGGGATACCCCGGCACAGGGGAACGGCGCGACGCATATCTCAGTGAACGATACCGTGTACGGTGTGCTGCACAACCATCGCAGCCTGATGAGCATCAAGGAGAACCGTGCGCTCCTGGAGCATGAGCTCAACAAGGCCCGTGCCGGCTTCGGCCCGCGTGTGGACGTCACGGGGGAGATCGGCGTGGGTGTCCTGAGCGACACCACGTCCCGCGGTCTGAACCTCGATGACCAGTGGTTGAGCGTGGGCAGTGTCTCCGCCAAGCTGGTGCAGCCCATCTGGGACGGCTTTGCCACGCGCAGCCGCGTGCGTGCCGCCCAGGCCACCCTGGATTCCGTCAAGGCCAGGATCTTCGACACGGCCACGTCCCTTTCCCTGGATGGCATCATCGCCCACATCGACCTGCTGCGCCGTATCAAGCTGGTGGAGCTGGCCCGCAACAACGTGGCCCGGCATGAGTCCATCCTGGCCCAGGCCCGTGACCGCGCCCGCATGGGGGCGGATACCCAGGCCGATGTGACGCAGGCGGAATCGCGCCTGCAGCGTGCCCATTCCGCCCTGGCCGAGGCGGAAGACGCCCTGCGCGTGGCCTATGCCACCTATTCCCGCCTGACCGGCATCTATACGGTCGGCAAGCTGGATGCGGTGCCCATGCCGGCCGAGATGCCCGATACCGCGGCGGCCTTCATCCAGATGGCGGAAAAGCATAATCCCAAGCTGGCCGCCTACTTGCAGGACATCCGTGCTGCCAAGGGCGAGAAGGAACTGGCCCAGTCAGCCATGTATCCGACCTTCCAGCTGGAGGCCGGGCCGGAGTACAGTGACCGCGGCGGCGACCGTGACCGCTGGGTCTACAGCTTCGATGTCCTGGCCACGGTGCGCTGGAACGTGTTCAACAGCGGCGCCGACGTGGAAGGCATCCGCGCGGCCTCGGCGCGGGAACGCGAGGCCCGGCAGAACCTGTACGATTACATGGACACCCTGCGCCTGGACATGGAATCCACCTGGAGCAACTATCTGGCGGCCAAGGAACAATACAAGTTCTACACCAAGGCCGTGGAAAACAATACCTACACCCGGCAGGCCTACCATGACCAGTTCCTGCTGGGTACGCGCAGCCTGCTGGACGTGCTGGATTCGGAGAACGAACTCTACAATTCCGCCAGCCAGGCCGAGACCGCCCGCGGCAATATCCTTGTAGGCGCCTACCGTATGTGCGCTCTGGCCGGTGACCTGCTGCCCCGTATGGGGGTCCCGGCGGAAGAGATCAAGTCGGGGCCCAAGGAAGCCCAGCCCGTCAAGGGCGAAGATTTTGAAATGGGCTGGTTCAAGTAACCGGGGAGCCCCTGCTTCCCGGGTAGCCCATGACAACTCCGGCAGCTTGGTCTGCCGGGAGGGTTTCGATGCGACAACAGGCAGAGCTCCTCTGCCTGTTGTTTTGCGACAGGACGTCCACAGGATGGACGTCAAAGGATTGTTCATATGTCGGAAAACGGATCCGGGGAAACACGCGGCCCGGAAATGGCAGCCGGAGGCCTGCGGCCTTCCGATGTCGATTTCATGCCGCCTTTGCTGCGCAGTCTTTCCTCCTTGTGCCGCCTCCGGGGCAAGGCCTTGTCTCCCCAGTTCCTGCTGGCCGGGCTTTCGGGCAGTACCGTCTCGGCCCAGGCGTGCCTGCGGGTCGCCCGCAAGGCGGGCCTGACGGGCAGCGTGCTGTATCGTCCCCGGCTGGCTGACCTCTCCAACCTGACGTTGCCCTGCATCCTGCTGCTGTCCGGCAACCGCAGCTGTGTCCTGACCCGGCTGGTACCGGGAGCTCCGGCGGGGGCAGAGGCGGGCGAGACCGGAGCCGAGACGGCTCAGGCCGAAGTCATCTTCCCGGAGACGGAAAGCGCCAGCCAGCTGGTGCCCCTGGACGCGCTGCAGGAGGAATATACCGGCTATGCCCTGTATGTGGCTGTCCCCGGCCGTCCGCAGGAGCATGTGGAAAAGCTGCGTCTGGCCAAGGGAAAACGCTGGTTCTGGGACGTGCTGCGCTATTATGCGCCCATCTACCGGCATGTGGCGCTGGCCAGCGTCATCATCAACCTCATCGCGCTGGCCAGTCCCCTGTTCGCCATGAACGTCTACGACCGGGTCGTGCCCAACAATGCCATAGAGACGTTGTGGGTCCTGGCTTCCGGTGTGATCATCATTTATCTGTTCGACTTTTTGCTGCGGGCCCTGCGCACGCACTTCGTGGACGTGGCCGGGCGCAATGCGGACATCGTGCTCTCCAGCAATCTGGTGGACAAGGTCCTTACCATGCGGCTGGAAAGCAAGCCGGAATCCACGGGCTCGCTGGTCAACAATTTGCGTGAATTCGAGCAGTTGCGCGAATTCTTCAGTTCGTCCTCGCTGCTGGCCTGCATCGACGTCCCCTTCCTGGTCATCTTCCTGCTGCTGATCGCCTTCATCGCCGGGCCCATGGTCTTCCTGCCGCTGGCGGCCATGCCCATCCTCATCGGGCTGGGGCTCTTCCTCCAGACCGCGGCACGCCGCTGCGCCGAGCAGAGCTACAAGCAGAACATGCAGAAGAACGCCCTGCTCGTGGAGATGGTCAACGGCCTGGAGACCATCAAGGCCTGCCAGGCCGAGAGCCGGATGCAGCGCCTGTGGGAGGCTGTGGTGGGGCTTTCCGCCAAATCGACGGCGGAGTCGCGCCGGTACAGCAGTCTGGCCGTGACGGCCTCCACCCTGGTGACCCATATGGTCACGGTGAGCATGATCATCTGGGGCGTCTACCGGATCTCGGAAGGCCTGATGACCATGGGGGCCCTCATCGGCTGCAACATCCTTGTGGGCCGGGCCATGGCGCCGCTGATGCAGCTGGCCTCCCTGTTGACCCGCCTGCAGAATTCCCGTGTTGCCCTGCAGGCCCTCGACCTGCTCATGGAGCTGCCTTCCGAGAACCAGTCGGAAAGCTCCTGCATGGATTTTGGCGAGTTGCAGCCCTCCTTTACCGTGGAGAACGTTTCGTTCGCCTATCCCAATTCCATGCGTCTGGCCCTTGAGGACGTGAGCCTGCGCATCAATCCCGGCGACCGGATCGGCATCATCGGGGCCATGGGCTCGGGCAAAAGCACCCTGGCCAAGCTGCTGACAGGTTTTTACCAGCCGCAGAAGGGCAGTATCAAATTCGGGGACGTGGACCTGCGCCAGCTGCCGACCACGGAGCTGCGCGGGCGCATCGGCGTGTTGCCGCAGGACGTGGTCCTGTTTTATGGCAGCATCCGTGAGAACATCGTCCTGGGGGACCCCACCATCAATGACCATCTGGTGTTCCGGGCCGCGGCCCTTGCCGGGGTGACGGATTTTGTCCGCAACAATCCCGCCGGTTTCGCGGCCCAGGTCGGTGAGCAGGGCAAGGCCCTGTCCGGTGGGCAGCGGCAGGCGGTGGCTCTTGCCCGTGCGCTGGTCCGCGATCCTGAGGTGCTGATTTTGGACGAGCCCACCAGCAATATGGACACGGATTCCGAGCAGCGCCTGCAGCAGCGGCTGGCAGCCGTCTCGCAGGGGCGGACCCTGATCCTTGTGACCCATCGCCTGAGCATGCTGCGCATGGTGAACAAGCTGGCTGTCATGGAGAACGGCAGGCTGCGGATGTTCGGGCCGCGTGACGCCATCCTGAAGCGCTTGCGCGACAACGCCGCTGCAGCCAGAAAGCCTGCCCCGGAAAAAGGGCAGGAGGCCCCCGGGGGAGCCGCTGCCGTGAAGGAGGGGAAGGATGGACGCCCGTAAGCCGGATCCCGCGACGCAGAGCGGTGACCGTATTGAAACCAGGCCGCCGGAAGATATCTTTTCGTCTTTGCCTCCCGAGGCTCCCGTACCTGACGGGCAGCCCCGGAAGCGTTCGTTGTTCGCCCGCATCCGGCAGGTGTTCCGCCTGATCTTCGTGGGGGATGCCGAGCGGGAGCAGCGTCCCGCCACCGGCATGGCGGCGCGCCTGCGAGAAAATTTCAGCCAGGCATCGTCCGCCGGAGACAAGCCCATGACGCGAAAGGAGCTGTTCGCGGCTCTGGACGCTCCCCTGCATGGTCTGATGCCGGATGACATCAATTATGCCAGCGAGGTGGATGCGGCCCTGTCCCGCAGGCCCGCGTTCACGGCCCGTGCCCTGTCCGTGGCGGTGGCCTTGCTCGTCGTGGCGCTGCTCGTCTGGGCCGCCTGGGCCCCCATCGACGAAGTGACCCATGCAGAAGGTTCCGTGGTGGGATCCCGGCGTACGCAGTCGGTCTCCAACCTGGAAGGCGGTATCCTCCAGGCCGTGCTCGTCCGGGAGGGCGAGGTCGTGGAAAAAGGGCAGGTCGTGGCCCAGCTGGAAAACGTCATGGCCGAGAGCTCGTACCGGGATGCCCTGTACAAGCTGGTGGAACACCGTCTGGCCATCATGCGGCTGGAGGCCATGCTGCGTGACGAGGAGCCTGTCTTCCCCAGTGACCTGCCCGTCTTCCTCAAGGAGATACTGGGAGAAGAGCCGGACGGCGTCCTTGTGGAGCGCGCCCGTCAGATCGTCGATGACCAGCGGAACACCTGGAAGGCGCAAAGTTCCAAACTGCGGGCCGAGCTTTCCATGCTGGAGGCCCAGTATGCCCAGCGGCAAAGCGAGGTGGCGGAGCAGCTGGCACGCAAGAAACAGCTGGACGGCAGCCTGGTGCTGGAGACGGAGCAGCGGGATACGGCCAAGCGCCTGCTGCAGCGCAACAACTATTCCCGCATGGATTATCTGGGGCTGGAGCAGAAGATCATCCAGACCCAGGGCGAGATCGATATGCTGGCCGCGGCCATCCCCAAGACGCAGGCCATGATGGATGAGGCCCGGCAGCGCATCGGCAGCCGGGTGGCGGAAGAGCAGCTGGCCATCAGCCAGGAGATCAACAAGCGGCGCACGGAGCTGGGCTCGGTGCGGGAATCCCTGACCGCCGGGGGCGACCGCGTGACGCGCACCGAAGTACGCAGTCCCGTGCGGGGCAGCGTCAAGCAGATACTGGTCAATACGGTGGGCGGGGTCGTCAAGCCGGGCGAGGCCATCATGGACATCGTGCCCATGGACGAGAGCCTTCTGGTGGAGGTGCGCGTCCGTCCGCAGGATGTGGCCTTTTTGCGGCCCGGACAGGACGTGATGATCAAGGTCTCGGCCTATGATTTCTCCATCTACGGCGGTCTGCCCGGCAAGCTGGAATCCATCAGCGCGGACACCATTGAAGACAAAAAGGGCGATTTCTATTACCTTGTCAAAGTCCGTACCGGAGAGACGGCCATCCGGCGTAACGACGAGATCCTGCCCATCATCCCGGGCATGATCGTGGTGGCCGACATCATCATCGGCAAGAAGACGGTGCTCGATTATATCCTCAAACCTGTGATGAAAGCCAGGCAGAACGCGCTTACCGAGCGCTGATCCCTGCTGTGCGGAGCTTCTATGCGCAATCCTGAACGTGTGTCACTGCGGCCCCTGCTGGGAGGGCTGATACTGCTGCTCGCCCTGACGGTCATCGGGGCCACCCGCTTCAACAGTGCGGAACAGCGCGAGATCCTCGACAGGACGGGCAGCCAGCTTTCCGCCTATACGTCCACGGCAGCGGCCATGGTGACGGTATGGACCGGTGTCCAGCGCGATGCTGTGGCGGAGATGGCCCGCTACGACATGCTGCGTCTGCTGGCGGCGGAGATAGCGGAGACGGACCTGCCCGTGGCCTTGCTGCGCGAGCTGGGGGAGACCCCCTGGACGGAACAGGAGCATGGGCGGCACAGCGGCCTTGATGCGCGGGACCGTCAGGCCCTGCGCGACATATCGCCTCATGCCACGCTCATCTATCGCAAATTTGTCGAGTTCATCTCCCGGCATGATTTTGCCGGTGCGGCCCTGCTGGACAGGACCCTGGAACCGGTCATGCTGGTGGGGCAGGGCTGGCAGGCGGATACCAGGACGCTGCTGAAGCAGCGCCGGAGCAAGGGAGCCTTGTCCGGGGCGGGCATGCTGCCCGTCCGGCTCCAGGGGGAGCGTCTGCTGGTGGATTTTTACTGTCCGGTGACGGCGCCGGGCTATGTTTCGGCGGACGACTCGCCCCAGGGGATCCTGCTGGTCACCTGTGATATCGGCAAGCTCCTGGGAGGGGTCGGCCAGTCCTCCGAGCTGGGCTATATGAGCCTGCTGCTGGAGACCGGCGGCGACCTTGTCCAGGCCATCGGCATGGGCGAACGTCCAAGCCTCAACCTGGTGACCCTGCCTGCGGGCTTCGGTCAGGACATGACGCCCCGGGACATGGTCTTGCCCGCCATTTCCGGGACCATGGACTGCCTTGTGGTCGGCCAGCCCGTGCCGGGGACGTCCTGGTATGCGGCCGTGGCCTGCCGGGCGGACAGCGTCCGGCAGGAACAGGACGACATGGCCTGGCGCGTCTGGACCATGGCCGGCCTGCTGTTCCTTTGCCTGGCGGGGATCCTGGTCTGGTTCTACTGGTGGCTCGGCATCCGCCGGGAGCGGGGCGAGGTGCGGGAGCTGAAAGACCTCTACGCGACCATGTCCCGGCAGCGTTGCCTGCTGGATACGGTCCTGCGGGCCATGCATTCGGCGCTGGCCCTGGTGGATGGTGAAGGCCGCATCGTCTATGCCAATACGGAATTCGCCCGTCTGGCCCGCTGCCAGGGAGAGGTGCTCCACCTTATGCAGGTACGGCATCTTCCGGATTATCTGGCCCGGAGCCTGGAACGCCACGTGGAATTCGTCTGGCGGACAGGAACGGAATTTTCCGATCAGGAAGACATGCTGGTCGAGGGCAAGCTGGTGCACCTCAATGTGCAGTGCCTGCCCTTTGCCGCGGAAGACGGCGCATCAGGGACCGTCGTGGTGGTCTATCGGGACATCACGGCCCACGTGGAGGCGGAACAGCGCCTTGCCACCATGCTGCGCCAGACCGTCGAGGCCTTTACCCACGCGGTGGAAGCGGTGGACCCTTATTTGAAGGGGCAGTCCGGGCTCACCGGCGAGCTCGCCTACCATCTGGCGGCCTGGCTGGGCAAGGACGATCCGGCGCTGGAGTCCACGCTGCGCACGGCGGCCAGCCTGTCTCAGGTGGGCATGATCCGTCTGCCGCACGAGCTGTTGACCAAGGCCGGTCCCCTGACGCCCGAGGAACGCCTGCTGATGGAAAAGCATGTGGATTATGCCGTGGAGGCCCTGCGGGGCATAGATTTCGGCTTGCCTGTCCTGCAGACCATCGAGCAGATGCACGAGCGTATGGACGGTTCCGGCTATCCCCGGAAGCTGCAGGGCGAGGCCATCTGCCTGCAGGCCCGCATCCTGGCCGTGGCCAACACCTTCTGCGCCCTGATGCGTCCGCGTTCCTACCGGCGCCGTCATGACGAACCGGCGGCTCTGGCTATCCTGCGCGAACGTCCTTTCAAGTATGACCAGCAGGTGGTGGATGCCCTGGCGGCGTTCCTGCAAAGTGCGCAGGGCAAGGAATTCGTCCGGATATTGCAACAATAGCAGCATAAAAAGGGCGGTATCTGTTCCGGATGGGGAAGGGTACCGCCCTTTTTCATACGTTATGCCTGGGGCTGCCGAACCTCAGGGCATCCAGAGGTTCACGCCGTCCAGGGGATGCGCGGCACGCCAGCGGCGCAGCTCGTCCAGCGTTCGCACACCGCCTTCCAGAACAGCCTGATAGTATTCCACCCCGTGGATGCCCTCGTTTTCCGGCGTCTCGTATTTGAGGCGCAGGATGGTATCCCGCGTCGCATCGTCCAGGCGCCGGCAAAGACGGTCGGCAAAGCGTTCGAAATAGCCGTCGAACGTCGAGCCGCTCTCGATATGGATGATGTCGATTTGCCAGGGGGCGCCGCCGGGGCGTTGCCAGATGCCATGCCATTCCAGACAGCGTTCTTCTGTTGCGCTGCCGTCCACGAAGTGCAGGCTGTTCAGATAGGGGGAACTGGCCAGGGCCGCCATGACACGGAAGCTGAGGTCGCGGTCCAGAGTCGGCGTGTAGACATGGAAGTCTATGTCCCTGTGCCGGACCAGCAGGCCCGTCCTGAACGAGCCCACGGCATGGACCACGGCGCCTGCCCGGCGCCAGTGTCCTTCTATGTCCAGTTCCGCCACGATATCCCGGGCTTCTGCCTGCGTGGCGCGGGCCATCGCTTGCCAGGGGGATGCGTTGTCCATGCGGGTCTCCTTGTGTGGTGCCGGTCTGTCTTCAAGAAAAGAAAGCCTTTCTCTTTGACATGTTGGGCACCTTTTTTTATGGAAAAAAACGACAAAATTTTCCACTCCAAAGCTGGAAAAAAGGCTCATGCCGGAGTGTGGCGGACAAAGGCGTGCCGTCCCGGCCCGGACATGATGTGATATCGCGGAGAGACTTATGGATATTCGTCACACGGCGACAACCTGCCCGTATTGCGGCTGCGGTTGCGGCCTGACCCTGGAAACTGCGGAAGGCCGCATTCAGCGTTCCGTGCCCACGCCCGACAGCCCGGTCAACCGGGGCAAGCTGTGCGTCAAGGGCTGGAACGTGCATGAATTCATACAGCACCCTGACCGTCTGAAAACGCCCCTGCTGCGGACGGAGCAGGGCTGGCAGTCCCTGGACTGGGAAAGCGCCCTCGATCATGCCGCCGGGGAGCTGGCCCGCATCCGTGACCAGTACGGCCCTGACAGCATCGGCGTGCTGACCTCCGCCCGCTGCACCAACGAAGAGAACTATCTGCTGCAAAAGCTCACCCGTTGCGCGCTGGGGACCAATAATATCGATCACTGCGCCCGTCTCTGACACGGCCCCACTGTGGCAGGTCTTGCCACTTCGTTCGGCAGCGGCGCCATGACCAACTCTTTCGACGAGCTGGAGCAGGCGAGCTGTCTGTTTGTGATCGGTTCCAATACCACGGTCGCCCATCCCATGGTGGGCATGCGGCTCATGCATTGCCATCGTGAGGGCGGCAAACTCATCGTGGCCGACCCCCGCCGGACGGACCTTGCCCGCCTGGCGGACGTGCACCTGCGCCTGCGTCCGGGAACGGACGTGCCGCTGGTCAACGGCCTGATGCACATCATTTATGAAAATGGCTGGCACGATGCGGCCTTCATCGCGGAACGCACGGAGAACTTCGACGAGCTGCGCGAAAGCCTGCGTGAATGGACGCCCGAGCGGACCGAGGAGGTCACCGGCGTGCCGCGTGAGCTCCTGTTCCGTGCGGCGGAACTCTATGCCCGTTCGGAGACCAGTGCCATCGTCTATTGCCTGGGCATCACCCAGCACCGCTGCGGCGTGAACAATGTCCGTTCCCTGGCCAACCTGTCCATGCTCTGCGGTCAGATCGGTCGTCCCTGTACCGGCGTGAACCCGCTGCGCGGCCAGAACAACGTGCAGGGCGCCTGCGATATGGGCGGATTGCCCAACTATTATCCCGGCTACCAGTTCGTGGATGACGAGAAGGTCCGCCTGAAGTTCGAGGCGGCCTGGGGACGCTCCCTGTCGCCTTTCCGCGGCCTGACGGCCATGGAGATGATGCACGGCCTGCAGGAGGGCAAGCTCAAGGCCATGATCATCATGGGCGAGAATCCCGTAGTCAGCGACCCGGATTCCGGCCATGTGGTGAAGGCCCTGTCGTCGGCGGAGTTCCTGCTCTGCCTCGACATCTTCCCCACGCCGACCACGGAACTGGCGCACATGGTCCTGCCCGGTGCGTCGTTCGCGGAGACCGACGGTACTTTCACCAACTCCGAGCGCCGCGTGCAGCGCGTGCGCCAGGCCATCCCGCCCATGGCGGGGCGGACCAACGGCCAGATCATCCAGGCTTTGTCCCGGCGGCTGGGCTATGACATGCATTACGCCTCGGCGTCGGAGGTCTTTGACGAGATCTGCTCCCTGGCCCCCAACATGGGCGGCATGAGCTATGCCCGTCTGGAAGGGAAGGGCTTGTGCTGGCCTTGTCCCACGCCTGACCATCCCGGCACGCCCATCCTGCATCAGGGGCGCTTCACCCGCGGCAAGGGGCTTTTTGCCGCCATCCCGCATGTGCCTCCGGCGGAACTGCCGGACGAGGAGTATCCCTTCCTGCTCAGCACCGGCATGCGCCATGCCCATTATCTGACCGGGACCATGACGCGCCGTTGTGCCATGCTGGAGCGTGAGCTGCCCGAGCTGGTGACGGACATCAATCCCGCTGACGCCAAAAAGCTGGAGATCCGCGAAGGCGCCCGCCTGCGCATGGTCAGCCGTCGTGGAGCTGTGGTCTCGCGCATGCACATCACGGATGATGTGCCCGAGGGCGTGGTCTTCGCTCCCCTGCATTTTGCCGAAGCCATGGTCAACCTGCTGACCTGCACCGCTCTGGACCCGGTCAGCAAAACCCCTGAATACAAAATCAGCGCCGTCAGGCTGGAGAGGGTCTAAGCCATGTCCGCATACTATACCATGAATCCGGCGGACCTGCCCGCCCTGCTGACCGCCTGGCAGTCAGGCTCCCGTGTGCTGTGCCCCTGCAAGGAGCAGGACGGGACCACGCGCCTGGAGAGCTTTGTTCCGGCAAAGGGCCTGTGCCTCGACTATACCAACCTTGCCATGCCGCCGGTGGACGTTCTGAACGGCTATCAGGATGTGCTGTTCCGCTGGGAAGGCAACGAACGTACGTATGTGGCCGAGCCCGGTGCGGAAGCCATGGCCTCGACGGTCATCTTCGGCATGCGCCCCTGCGATGTGTCCGCTCTGGAATATCTGGATGATTTCTACCTGGGCGAATACCGGGACATCAATTATTCCATGCGGCGCGAGGCCGTCACCATCGTGGGCATGAACTGCCGTACGCCCGGGAAAAGCTGTTTTTGCGCGGCCACGGGCACAGGCCCCTTTGCCCGCAGCGGCTTTGACCTGATGCTGACGCTGGACGGCGATCTGTGCTGGGTGGAATGCGCCACGGACAAGGGCGAGAGCCTTGTGGGGCAGGCCATGGTCTTTTTCCGTCCCGTGACCGAAGCCGCTCTGCGTGCCCGGCTGGGCGAGCTGGAAAAGGATTGCCGGGACTCTTTCCAGAAGCTGCCCGATCTTTCCCAGATCCGTACGGCCCTGCTGCAGGGCTTCGACCATCCGGTGTGGGAAGAGATCACGCCCACCTGCATCCGCTGCACGGGCTGCACGGCCGTTTGCCCGACCTGCACCTGTTTCCAGTTCAACGAGGAACGTCTGGATGCCCAGTCCGGCCGCCGCGTCCGCGTCAAGGACTCCTGCCAGACGGCTGGCTTTACGCGTAATGCCGGCTGGCACAATCCGCGCAGCAAGGCTGCCGCCGTGCGCCACCGCATCATGGACAAACTGGTCTACATCCAGGACCGCTTCGGCAAAAAAGGCTGCGTGGGCTGCGGGCGCTGCATCGACGTCTGCCCCGCAGGCATCGACATCCGCAAGATAGCCGATACCGTGGTGAAGGACTGCCCGCCCGAGGGGCAGCGTAAGCCCATGCCGGTCTCCATCCCGGAACGGGCGTCCACCCGTATCGACCCCCAGCTGTTCACGCCCTATCCCGCGCGCATCGTGGCCATCCATGACGAGACCCCGGACATCCGTCGCTATGTGGTCCGCTACATGGATGAACGCCTTGCCGAGACCTTCCGCCTGACGGGCCAGTTCTTCATGGTCACGGTCTTCGGCGTGGGGGAAGTGGCCCTGTCCATCCCCTTCGGCGATCAGCACGACGGCCAGTTCGAGTTCTGCGTCAAGAAAGTGGGCAAGGTGACGTCGGCCCTGGCCAAGCTTGGCGTGGGGGATGTCATCGGCCTGCGCGGACCTTACGGCAAGGGCTTCCCCTACCGTTCCTTTGCCGGACGGGACGTGCTGGTGGTGGGGTCCGGCGTGGGCCTTGCCCCTGTGCGGACCATCATCGTGCGCCTGCTCCAGGAGCGGGAACGCTACGGCCGCATCGCCATCATCGCCAGCGCCACGCGCTATGAGGGCCTGGTCTACAAGCAGGATCTGAAGGACTGGAGCAAGATCCCCGGTGTGACCGTGCAGTATGCCCTGGCCAAGCCGACGGATGCCGTCCAGGCCCATGTGGGCTATATCAACGACCTGCTGCCGGAACTGGATTTCGACTGGGCCAATGCCCGGGCCATCCTGTGTGCCTCGCCGCGCCGCATCAAGCTGGTGGCCCGCGACCTGCTGGGCCTCGGCATGAACGGCAAGGACATCTTCACCTCGCTGGAGACCCACATGCGCTGCGGTGTGGGCAAGTGTGGCCACTGCAAGGTGGGTGCGCACTATATGTGCCTGGACGGGCCCGTGTTCACCTATGAGGAAATGCTGCAGTTGCCGGAAGAGTTCTAGGATCTGCCAATACGTATGAAAAGGGCGGGGACGCGATGTGTCCCCGCCTTTTTTTGTGGGCGTTAGCCTGCTGGTACGCAGATGTTCCCCCCGTTATGCCGGGGCTTGATCGGAGAGTCGGTAGAGGAAGAAGGCAGTGCCCTCTGGCAAAGGACGGCCGTAGAGAGGGCACGTCCGGGAAAAGACGAGGCCTTATGAGCCATCAGGCGAGGAAGGGATGCCGGTGCGGGAAGTACGTTGTCCTGTCGATGGCCGAAAAGGCTGCTTCCCCGTATGGGCGGCGTTGCGTTATTGCTTTTTGATGGTCAGCGTGGAGCCGATGGACGCACTGATGATGGCCGAGAGGGCTGCCCACTGGGCAAGGCTCAGCTGTTCGCCCAGAAAGAGGAATCCGGAAAGGGCGGCAAGCGCAGGCTCCAGGCTCATGAGGATGCTGAACGTGCGCGAAGGCAGGTTTTTCAGTGCGATGATTTCGACACCGTAGGGCAGGGCAGAGGAAAAAATCCCCAGTATCAGGGCCAGGGGCAGGATCTCGGGCCTGAACAGATCCATGCCGGAGGAGGCCAGGCCTACAGGGAAAATGGCACAGCTGCCCACGAGCATGGCCAGGGCCACGCAGGACTTGTCCAGACTGCTGCCTGCCTTTTTGCCGAAGATGATGTAGAGCGCCCAGCAGACGCCGGAACAGAGAGCAAGCACCGCGCCCAGCGGATCGATGCTGTCCGCGCTCTGGCGCAGGGGCAGCAGGATGGCGAGGCCGGCTGCGGCCAGGATGACCCAGATGAAGTCCACCAGGCGGCGGGAAGAGAGCATGGCTACCGTCAGGGGGCCGGTGAATTCCAGACCGACGGCGACCCCCAGCGGGATACGGCTCAGGGCTTCGTAAAAGCAGAGGTTCATGCTTGCCGTGGCCAGTCCGAAAACGGCGATGACCTTCCATGCACTGCGGGGGATGGCTTTTTTCCAGGGGCGCATCACCACAAGCAGGATGGCGGAGGCCACCAGCAGGCGCAAGGCTGTGGTGCCGGCCGGGCCCACCAGGGGAAAGATGGTTTTGGCAAGCGAGGCGCTGGCCTGGATGGAAGACATGGAGACCAGCAGGAGCAGGACAGAAACGAGAGGTGACGTGGCTGAGATGTTCATGAAAGCTGTCCGGCCGCCCTGTGGCAGGTGAGGGGAAAGGGATGAGGAGCGCATCCCACCGCAAGGGGAGTCTCTGTCAGTCCTCCCCTTGCAGGCGTCAGCTCCGTGCGGTGCTAGCTTTGCTGTCCCTTGTCAGCATCGGGAAGCAGGGCAGCTTCCCACATTTCCTGATAATACATGCAGGTACCGGGATTCCAGGCCGTAGCCGTGGCATGGTCGTAGCTTTCCGTAATGGGCCAGTCGGTATGGGGACGCAGGGCTTCCTCAAAGGAAGAGGCTTCCACGATGCCGTCATACTCCAGGTTCAGGGTATAGTTGGGGCCCTTAAGGTAACGCAGATGATAACGCGGCATGATACTTGTCCTTTGTACGCAAGAGCCGGGAAGGGCGCAGGCCCTTCCCGGCATCCTTATTACGTGTTTAGCAGCCCGAGGTCTAGTGGGTGGTCATCACGAACTTGCTGATGAGGAACAGCACCACCAGCAGACCCACGCCCAGGCCCCAGCTCCAGTGGATGAGCTTCATTTCAGTCTCATCCAGGGGCTCGTATTCCATCTTCTGGACTTCTTCGTGGAATTTGACTTCTTTGTCTTCCATCATTGTTCTCCTTTAAACTAGGCGCCAACCACCGGCGGGGTCATGCCATGGAAGAAGGCGTAGGAAATGAACAGACCGACCCAGATGATGAAGCCGAACAGGCAGACGATGTACACGATGGCCAGGCGGCCGATGCCTTCTTCCATCAGCTTGCGGAAGTTGGAAACCATACCGATGCTGAAGAAGGTCATCAGGAAGAAGATGACGCGGAAGCCGTTCATGGCGCCGGACATGGCCTTGCCGACCTTGTGCAGTTCAGGCGTGCTCAGGCAGACGATGAGCAGGACCAGGAAGGTACCCAGGTAACCCAGCACGAAGCGGGGGAAGCGGTCCATGACGTCGCCCCAGGTCATGGTGCGGTCGCCACGGGTCTTGTCGAACTTGGCCGTCCAGATGTAGGCCAGGACCAGAGCCCAGATACCGATGAACATGTCGATGAAGATCTTGACGGTGGTGGTCACCATCACGATCCAGCCGGGTTCCCATTCAGTGCCCAGACCGGCCATCTTGGCCAGGATCAGGGATTCGGTGATGGCACCGGAAGCGATAGCACCACCGTCGGACTTCACGGCCAGGCCCATCCAGCCGCCGGCCACCATGGGCTCGGTGTACAGGAAGGTCTGAGCGATGAAGGGCAGGATCAGCATTTCAATGCAGGTGAACACAACGACCAGGGAAGAAACCATGATCGGGACCACCGGCCGGGCGCGGATGGCGCCACCAGTGGCGATAGCGGCGGACACACCGCAGATGGAGATACCGGAAGCCAGAGGAGCGGCCCATTCCTTGTTGAACTTGAAGTACTTACGGGCAACGTAGTAAACCACGGCCCAGTACAGCAGGTAAGCTTCAACAATGGCGCACAGGCCTCGGAAGATGATGTGGCCAGCAAAACCGGCGGCATCAGCGGCCTTCACACCCAGTTCGGCACCCAGAACCACGATGGCGATCTTAACGAACAGCTCGGGGCGGCAGGCATCGCGCAGAGAGTCAGCAACGCTGGGGGCAAAGTTACTGATCAGGATGCCCATGACCAGAGCGGCGATCAGGCCGGCTTCGGTGCTCAGGCCCAGAGCCCACGGAATACCCTGCTTAGCCAGCTGAGTGGGGTTAGCAGCGATGTAGGCGTTGGCGCCGGCGGTGTAGCAGGCGATGGCGATGAAGAAGATCACGGTGAAGGAGCCCACGAAGCGGCCCACGTTACCCTTCATCAGTTTGACGCCGATAGCCAGCAGACCGGTCACAAACACATAGGTAGCCAGCAGGGACTGCCAGCCGGCCATCATGCCCTTGGTAGCGGGCTTCCAGGCATCGACGGGGCTATCGACCCACATGCCGATTTTTACCACCCAGCCAAGGAGATCCAGTCCAGCGAACTTGCCAAGGCCCAAGATGAAGATAATGCAGCCAAGCAGCAGGGCTACTTTGTCTTCATTAAAGGCTGATTTGGTTGTCATATCCAACCTCCTGATTACAGGTTTCTCAACCTGGTGAAAAAATCCCTTCCGTGTGACATACTATGAAATAATATGTGACACAAGTAGGGGAAACCGGAAAATCCAGCCGGCATCCTGACCCCCCAGGCTGCGCGGCCATCTGTCTTCTACACAGGAAATTTTTTTTGTCAATGCAGGTGAATGCTTGGTTTTTATGAAAAATATTCTGGCAAAAGAAGAAAAAAACAAGCTCAGTGGAGTTCCATCAGGCAAAAAGGCATTTGAAAGTTAATGGAAATCAATAAGTTGGCAATGTGTCCGGATGTTCATACGGGCTGAGAAATGCTTCACAATGTAACGAAAACGGCAGAAATTGCCCTAAAATTTCACAAAAGCAAAAAATTTTTTTCTCAAAAGAATTTTATGTTGACAAAGAGGCTGGTCGAGCGTACTTCTTTTTTTCGCGTCGGGATGTAGCGCAGTCTGGGAGCGCACTTGAATGGGGTTCAAGGGGTCGAAGGTTCAAATCCTTTCATCCCGACCAGAAAGCAGAAACCCCAAGGGATCTACGGAAACGTAGGTCCCTTTTCTGTTTTTGGGCGCCTGAGGATTCGGCCCTGTTTTCGCCCTGAGGGCAGGCAGGTGGTAAAAGCCTGTCCTGGAGGATACGGCAGGGCATATGAGCTTCGCCTTGCACTCCGGGCCTTTTCTTCCGGAAGTGGCGTGCGGCTGTGCCTTTCTTTATCGCTTGTGCGACATGAGGGATGCGGACAGCAGGCTCACGCTGCATGCGGACCTCTATCATATGAAGAGGCGGGATTAGCTCCTGCCGGCAAGGTCAGTACGGGGCGTGCCCCTGCAGGGTGGAGGAATGGAGACCTCCGGTCGACAGCCTTGCCATTTTTTGCACAGAAGGGCGGAGATAGCTATTTTGAAAAAATGTGATGTTTTTATTGACAAGCCTGCTATCTTCGTCTATCTACATCTTCGCGTCGGGATGTAGCGCAGTCTGGGAGCGCACTTGAATGGGGTTCAAGGGGTCGAAGGTTCAAATCCTTTCATCCCGACCAGAAAGCAGAAACCCCAAGGGATCTACGGAAACGTAGATCCCTTTTCTGTTTTCAGGGGGTAAGATCTGCTGTTGCAGGCTCTCTGCCCGGATCCGAACCTCTGCGCGACAGGGCTTTTGCTCCGTCGTGGATGCGGTTAACATGCTTGCGGCGGACGTATGGCTCCGGTCTGCCAAGCGCTCTGGAGGAACCATGAAAATCCTGCTGATAGTTGTTGCCATCATTGCTGTGGCTGTTTTTGTTTTCTTTATGGGGGGGCAACCTCCTTTGCGGGGAGCGGGCCAGCTGGCCGCGTCAGACCAGACGGTCATCGTTTCCCGTGCCCGTCCCCCGCTGACCTTTGCTCCTGCTGCGGACATGCGGCTGCAAGGCCTGGGGAACCGGACCCTGCGTCCCAAAACCCGGCACTCTGTAGATGGCGATGCCCGTATCTGGTTCGCTGTCTACGGTAACGGTACCGGCACTCTGGTGACGGCCGTGGCGGACACGGAAGGGACTTGGGAGTGGGAGGCCGCGCATCATCCGGCGTTCCCGGCCATCCGGGCGCAGCAGTATGCCTATAAGGGGGAGACCCTTTACGAAAGCCTTATGCAGCTGGACGGCGACAGCGATCCGTTTTGTACGGATCATGCCGCCTGTCTTGCGTACAGGGCAAAGCTGCTGCTGAACTTCCGCAAGACCCAGGTCATCATGGAATATCATGAACCTGTCCCGGAAGACCAGGTAAGGGACATCGCCTTTGACGGTGCCGCCCTCAATGCCTTTCAGCAGCGGGCCCGCAAGGCCTGCGAGATCCTGATGACGGACAAGGCCTGGCTGGAGGCCAACATCAAGGGATTCAAAAAGCTGGATGGAGCCGAAGACCGCTATTCCCGCACGCGCCTTTCCCGCTGGGTAGGCGAAGTGGAACGCGAGGGCCGTCCCTAGAAGTTTTTGTTCCTGTAGACAGAGGGGACAGCGGAGTTGCCGAAAGCATGGCGCCTGTTTGCCGGTCCCGGATTTTTTGCACATACGAAAAACGCCACGGAGGATACCTTCGTGGCGTTTTTGTTTGTGGACGATGGATTTGTCTGCTGTCTGCCAGGTCGGCCAGGGCCGATACCATCCCCATGATCCGGGGAACGGCGGGGAAAGTTTGTCCCGTATGGTCCGGCTTCGCGGAATGACCGGCAAGCCGGAATACCGGAAAGAGGGAAAGGGCAGATTCCCAAAACAGAAAAGGGATCCACGTTTCCGTAGATCCCTTGGGGTTTCTGCTTTCTGGTCGGGATGAAAGGATTTGAACCTTCGACCCCTTGAACCCCATTCAAGTGCGCTCCCAGACTGCGCTACATCCCGACACAAGAAAAGTCTTCTACGCGCCTTCCCTGATGATGTCAACAAAAAACATCAGCTGCCCCCAAAAAAATATGCCGGAGCTCCCGAATCTGCTTTGTCGGCAGCAGGGCGATCAGGCCGGGCTCGTTCCTCTTTCCTAAAACTGGGCATGTCCGCTGTTTCAGGGAAGTCATAGGGAAAAGCGGAAACAGGGGAAGGCAGGCCTTCCCCCGCGTATCCTCTGTAACCGTTTAGGCGTGGGTCCGCCACTGTTTGCCGGAGAGCTCGGCAAGCACCTGCAGCAGGACCTGCGTCCCGTCCTTGCCGTGGCCCTTGGCCTGGGCCATGCGGTAGATTTGTTCGGACAGCGCAAGACCGGGCAGTACCAGGCCCATGCGCTTGCATTCTTCCAGGCAGAGACCCAGGTCCTTGACGAAATGGTCCACGAAGAAACCGGGGGCGTAGTCACATCCCAGCAGGCGGCGGCCCAGGGTCCCCATGGCCACACTGCCCGCACCGCCGGGAACCACCAGCTCCAGCCACTGCTTCACGTCCAGACCGGCTTCCTGCGCAAAGAGCATGGATTCGCAAACACTGAACATGACCCCGGCGATGGCTACCTGATTGGCCAGCTTGGCCTTTTGGCCGCTGCCGGAATCACCGCAGTGCAGGATGGTCTTGCCCATGACTTCGAAGCAGGGACGCACGCGCTCGAAGGCTTCCTTGTCGCCGCCCACAAAGATGGACAGGCGTGCTTCACGCGCACCGATGTCACCGCCCGTGACAGGCGCATCCAGACTGATGCAGCCCTTGGCGGCAGCGGCTTCGGCGATGCGCCGGGCCAGTTCGGGGCTGGAGGTGGTCATATCGCAGAGGATGCCGCCTTCGGCCAGGCCGGACAGCGCGCCCTGCTCGCCCAGCATCACTTCTTCCACGTCACGCGGATAGCCCACGATGGAGAAGACGACATCGGAATTCCGGGCCACTACCTGGGGCGTGTCGGCCCAGCGGGCACCGCAGGCCAGCAGCCCTTCAGCGCGGGCTTTGGTGCGGTTGTAAACAGTCAGCGGATAGCCGGAAGCCAGCAGATGCCCGGCCATGGCGTGACCCATGACACCGGTGCCGATCCAGCCGAGGCGCAATTTGTCGTTCATTGGCTCATCTCCTCTGTTGCTTGCCGCGATGGCGGCGTGAATGTGACCAGGCACAGTGCCTGGGCTTATTTGCCGGTGCGTGCCTGCAGGATCTCCTGCAGCATGGCTTTGTCTGCGGGGAGCCTGCCTGCCCGTGCGCTCTGGACATGACGGCGCAGCAGCTCCGCATTGCGGCGCATGTTCTCGTTGAACAGGTCTTCCCCCGCGTAATCCTTGAGCAGGCTGGCAAGCGCCCGCTCGAAATCGTTCTTGTCCAGGCGGGCGGCCTCTTCCACACGGGTCCGGTAGAAGGACAGGGAGCGGTCGATGCCTGTCTGGAACTGCTCCAGCCCCTGTTCGGCCGTTTTCATGATCCGGCGCAGGGCGGCAAGGGGCTCGCCCTTGGCGGTCCGGCTGTCCCGCTTCATGCTGTCGTACTGGCTTTGCAGGGAATTGCGGCGGCTGGCGTAGTTGCGGATGGTCTCCAGCATGTAGACGGCCGTGCGCAGGGTGGACTGCATCTCCAGCTGTTGCTGCTGTTCCTGCAGGATGTTGTTTTCCTTGATGGCCTCGCGCAGGGTCAGCAGGTTTTTGCGGCTGTTGTCGTCAGGTGCGGCGGCAAGGAGCCTGTCCAGTTCTTCCAGGGGATTGCGGCTGGCATCACGGGCCAGGGGATTGCTTTGGCCCGCGGCGTTCCAGGCCTGTTGCAGGGCCGAAGGCCGGTCGCCGCCCGGGGTGTTGATGCCGGAAATGACCGGGCGGAAGCCCAGGTCACGGGCGTGTGCGGGGCCATCCGCCAGGAAGAAGGCGCTTTCCTCACGACGACCGGGCATGATCTCCGCCTCGCCGGAAAGGAAAGAGCCGCCCTTGCGGACAAAACCGCCGGCGGAGCCGTGCAGGCGGCCGCCCACGGAGAAGCGGAACATGTCCAGCGCCATCTCGGCCGCATTGCCCGCCGTATCATACAGACCAAGCGGGTTGGCTTTGCGCGAGCCGATACGGGCGCAGTCTTCGGCGATACGGGCCGCGCCTTCGGGACGGTAGACAGCGTAATCGGCCAGAGGAACGCCCGCAGGCAGGGCAAAGAAATCCTTTTCCATCAGCTGTTCGGGCCCGGCCGTCTGGCCGCCGCGGGCCGCGTATTCCCATTCGGTTTCCGTGGGCAGGCGCACAAAGCCCACGTTACGGCTGTCCCCGGCGTAATGGGGCAGGGCATCGGCGGCATTCTGCAGTAGCCATTCCGTGTAGCGGCGGGTGAACTCCACGGCCTCATACCAGCTGATGTCCGTCACAGGCCGGGCCGCATCCGTCACAGGCTCTCCCGTACCGTTGCCCATGATGCTCTGCCATTGCAGGCGGCTCACTTCATATTTGGCCACCAGATAGAAAAAGTAGTCGCCTGCCGGGGCCTGGGCACGCCACTGGGCGGGCAGGTCGGCCCGGGAGAAGGGCGCGGAGAGGAAGGCCCGGTAGCGGCGGTCGTAAAAGGCACGGTCGCTGTTGGCGGCATCATCGCGGCCGGGCCGGGCGGACATGTCCCAGAGCAGGCCTTTGCTGGGAACGGCCACCAGGCGGAAGGCCATGCTCAGCCCGCCGGGCATGGGCAGGACGATATCGTCCTTGTCCGGGTGCGGGTTGCAGGCATCGGCCGTGGAGACCTCACCGCCCCGTTTGGCCAGGGCGGCGTCGGCGGGCGCTGCCGGCAGGGCCGCCAGCAGCAGGAGGAAGAGGAGCGAAGAGAACAGCCTAGATCTCACGGATGACCTCCGAAGGTTCGGTACGCGCACCGCGCAAGGACGGCAGCAGGGCTGCCAGCAGGGAGAGCAGGCAGACCAGTACCAGGGTCACGACGGCATGTTCCGGCAACAGGCGGCAGACATGCTCCATATCGTCGAGACCGGCAGCAAAGATGCGGTTGACCACGCCCTGGGCAGCCGCGTAGAGCCCCAGCGCCAGTCCCGTGCCCAGCACGGCCGTGAGCAGGGCCTGCAACAGGGGGAACAGCAAAAGCTCCAGCGTGGAAAAACCTCCCAGACGGAGCAGGCCGAGGAGCCGCTGCTTGCGCCGGACGGCGGCCAGGGTGCTGCTGGTCGTGGAGGCCGTGAAGCCCGCGGCAGCGGCGCCGCCGATGAGCAGGAAAATGATGTCCAGGGACGTGGAAAGGCGCCTGACCTGATCGATGGCCTCGGCCTCGGTATGGACGGTGATGCCCTGCTGCTGGAAAAAGTCCCGCAGGGGCGCCACGTCATCCAGACTGCGGGCGTACAGGCGGAAGCCCGCATACAGGCGTTCGGCAGGCGGCTGGTCGCCGTCCGCGGCATGTTCCGGGCCAAACAGGGGCACGGCGCGCCCGTCGCGGTAATCTTCCGCCGCTTCCAGGAAGGGCAGGGGCACATAGGCAACATTTTTTTGCTGGGCGGCCAGGGGCAGCACGCCGATGACCTTGAGCGGCAGGCGCACTGCCTGCACCTTGCCGTTGCGGGTGCGTTCGAGCCTGCCGGTCAACTGGTCGCCCGCCCGCAGGCCCAGTCGTTCGGCCACGGGCGCGGAAAGCACGACACCGCTGGCAGCGGCCCGGGTACGCAGGCGGCCCGGGTGGTCGGGATCGTCCTCGCTGTCCAGCAGCAGGGCCGGTACCGGCAGGGCATGGCGGGCCAGCAGGGGATCCTCATGGCCAGTGGGCTCCATGGAGACGTGCAGAGGCGTGCCCCGCTCCGGCAACAGCTCCACCGTGGCGGCCAGGGTGCGGGTTCGGGGCATGACGAAGGCCACCCGGCCATCGTCGCGCCACCGGTCCATATCGGCGGCGGAAAAGTGTCCGCTGCCCACGGGGGAGATCTCCAGCGTGGCGGGATCGTTGCGCAGGCGTTCGGTCAGGGTCTCCACCACGCCGAATTTGACGCCGAAAAGGATCAGCAGCGGCGCCAGGACGGCCGCCAGCCCCAGGACGGCACAGGCGGAGAGCAGACGCTCGTGCAGGTAATCCCGCAGGGAAAGGTGGCAGATCTGTACAAGGGTATGCATGGCGTTACCGTTGGGGATGGTCGATGACGGAAAGGGGGCCCTCCTCCGTAGTGGAGCAGGCCAGGGGCACCAGCGTGAACCCGGCCTCCCGGGCCATCTGCGGATCGTGGGAGACCATGATCACCGTGGTCCCCTGCTGTCGGGCCAGATCGGCAAAGATGCCCAGGACCTTGCGGGACTGGTCCGGATCCAGCGCGGCCGTGGGTTCGTCCGCCAGCACGATGGCGGGCCCGTGGGCCAGGGCGCGGGCGATGGCCACACGCTGGCGCTCCCCCACGGAAAGGCTGGCGGGCATCTGCAGCAGCAGACGGTCTATGCCCAGGGCCGTGGCCATGTTCCAGACCGCCTCCAGACGGCGTCCCATGCTCCCCAGACAGCGGCAGGGGAGCAGGATGTTGTCGCGGGCCGAAAGGAAGGGCAGCAGGCCGCCTGTCTGGAGCACATAGCCCAGATGTTTGCCGCGCAGACGGGCCAGGGCATCGAGACGGCCCGCCCGCCACAGGGCCAGTATGTCCGTCTCGCCATCGGCGGTGTGCAGCAGGAAGCGGGAGCCGTCGCCGCTGTCGGGCCGCAGGATGCCGGCCAGCACGTCCAGGGCCGTACTTTTGCCGCAGCCGCTGGGGCCCGTCAGGGCCAGCAGCTGCCCCTGACGTACGTCCAGGCTGCGGACATGCAGGCGGAACGCGCCCGCGCCCGGGCGGACGACATGCAGATCGCGCAGGGAGAAGACCGTATTTTCCATGCTTCCCCCGGCTTACGGCAACATGGACAGCGGCACGCGGTAGACCCAGTCCCCGGCGTTGCTCTGTCCGAAACTTTCCCAGTTTTCCCGGTCGCGATCGTATTCTTCGTAGCGGGCCAGCCGGGACTTGAGGCGGTTGATGAAGGCCGTTTGCTCGCCGATGCTCATGCGGTACCAGTCTTCTTCACGCAGCAGCATGATGTCGCTCTTGTAGGGCAGGCCGTCCAGGAATTCGGCCAGCACGCCCAGCTCGGCAAGGCTCTTGCCCTGGGTGGGCATGTTGGGATCGCGGGCCATGCGGGCCGAGGCGGACAGGATGCCCTGGAAGAAGTCGCGCGAATCGGTCTTTTTAGTCCGTTCGGCGTTGTCGATGATGTTCTTCAGCTGGGTGCTGAGGTCGCTGAGCTGGTTCTTGGTCAGCAGCACGGCCACTTCCACGCTGGGTACCTGACGGCCCTGGGCCAGACGCTTGAGGTCCATGTCCGCGATCCAGGAATCCACCACGGACGGGGCACGGTTCTCGTTCTTGCGGCCCAGATAGTCCAGCTGCATGGCGTAGCCCAGCCGTTCCGCCAGCTGGCGGGCCTGGGCTTCCTCGGTGGCGGGCACGGCCTCGTCCTTGGGACGGGTCATGATCTTGCCGCTGGCCGTGTTCTTGACCATGTCCACCATGGAGGTGGTCAGGATCTTCGTCACGATGCCGAACTGGCGGGCGGCCTCCTTGTGGCTGGAGGCGTTGACGGCCTGATAGTTGGCCTGATCGCCGGAAAGGCGGCTCAGGGCCCGGTAGGCCTGCTCGGCATAGGCGTGGTTTTTGCTGCCGCCGGGCGTCTTGACGTGCATGGTGGTGATCCAGATGCCTTTCTGGCGGGCAAGGTCGTTCATCTCCGCAGCGCCGAGACGCTGCGAGGCGTACGGGTCATCACCGCGCAAGGGCCCGGCATCCGTGACCAGCAGGATCAGGCGGGTGGAATAGGGGCCCCAGTTGAGGGAGTCGATGGCCGTATAGATCCCGGCCAGCGAGTCCTCGTTGAAGTCATGGCTGGAGACGGTCGCCTGTTCCACTTTGGCCAGGCGGCTTTCCAGAGCCTTGCGGTCCTTGGCCGTGGCAAAATCGCTGATGACCTGCGAGGTGTAGCCCAGCTTGGGGGTCTTTTCCGTACTGCTGCGGAAGGCCACCACGGCAAAGCCCACATTGTCGGTCATCTTGTCCTTTTCCAGACGGTCATAGAGCTGGCGGATGATGTCGCGGCTCTGGTCGATATAGGGCTTCATGGAGATGGACGTGTCCATGACCAGGGCGATGCCGGTCTTGGGCGGCCCGGCCACTGCGCCGGACTGGCTGCTGCCGGGATCGATGGAGGCCACCTGCAGCAGGTTCACGCCTTCAAAGGCCCGGTTCATGCCAAGAATGGGCATGAGGTAGAAGCGCTTCTGGGCCACGGCCCCTTTCTGCTCCGCCGGTTCCGAAGCCAGGATGGGCAGGCCGGCCGTATCCTTGCCGCCGGCTGCGGCCGCCACAAGGCTGTCCAGCTGCTTTTCCATGTCGGCAGCTTCGCACAGGCCTTTCAGATCTTTTTCCGTCTTGAAGAAGAGTACGGGATCACGGCCGGTACGCGGGGTGAACAGCAGGGTCAGGGACTGGTTCCAGTCCGTGGCCTGATCCTTTTTCAGCCAGCCCAGCGGCGCGCGGGTATCAAGGCCCACCTGCAGCCAGTCGCCCTGACGGGCGTAGACATAGAGCACGGTAAAGGGCACCAGGGCCTCACGCGCGGCCGGAGCGCCGTCGTGGGCTTCTTTCAGGGGCATGGCGCCGGGGTGGGAGACCACGCGCTGGTACAGGGTCTTCTTGCCTTCCTGCAACAAGGGGGCCGCCTGCAGGGCAGGCACGGCCACCAGCAGGAGCAGCAGGAGCGCAAAAAAGCGGATGCAGGTTCTGGGCATGATCTTCTCCTTATTTCCACTCGCGCAGCAGGAGCGAGGCCTCGGCGTTGCCCTTGGCGGCCTCGCCTTCCACATGACGGCGCAGGGCCGCCAGCGCCTTGTCCGCTTCCGCATAGCCCTTGCTCCTGGCATTGTCATACCAGTGTTTCGCCTGGCTCATGTCCGCGGGGATGCTGCCGCGCGGCAGCTTCGACTGTGGATCATAGAACTGGCCCACCAAAAACATGGCTTCGGCATTGCCTTTCTGGGCAGCGTCTTCCAGCAGCAGGAAGGCCGCGTCGCTCTCATCGTTGCCGGCCTTGGGCGTACGCAGGGGGCGGGCCAGCTCCAGGCTGGTGGCGGGATCAGCCGTGCCGCGCAGATGCTCGCGGGCCTGCTGCAACGGCGCCACCGCGGCAGGAGCCGCCGGAGCTTTCTCCGTCTCGGCCGGTGCCGTCTGCTGGGGCGCTGCCGCCTCCTGCCGGGTCGCCGGAGTTTGTGGCGCCATGGGCGGAGGCGGCGGGGGCGTGGCCCGCAGGAAGAACCACCAGACCGCGGCAGCGGCCAGGGCCAGCAGGACGAGGCCCAGGGTGATCCAGAGCAGACTGCCGGAGGATTTTTTTTCTTTCGCCGTCTCCGCGGCGGGCTGATCCATCTCCAGCGGCGCTCCGGCCAGCAGCGGCGAAGGCTCCGCTTCCGGTTCGGGATCGGGGGCCGGTGCTGGTATGAGGGCCGGCTCCGGCTCAGGATCGGGGAGCAGCACGGGCTGCGGCGCGGGGGCGGCTGCAGGGGAAGCCGCATGTCCCATGCCGTCCCCGCCCTGCATGCGGGAATAGACGAGATCCTGGATCTGGAGGACGCACTTCTGGTCACCGGCCATGAACAGATAGCGTTCCAGCTTGTCCAGATTGTCCACCACGGCGGCACCTACCTGCAGGCGGAGGCAGCCGCTGTCATCATCATGGGCGTCCACGGGCAGGGAGACGCGACTTTCCTGCCAGCCGGAAGCGGACAGGTATTTGCCGTCGCCCGAATAGATGGCCACATCGGCCGGGCCCGCACCGGGGGCATCGTACACGCAGATGACGGCCACGCCGGGCGTGCGCGCGGCATCAGGGGCAATGATGGCTTTCATCGTTATCCTTTGAATGCCTGCAGGATGTCGTACAGGCGTTTGTTCTGTTGGGGGTTGCGGATCTGCTGGCCGTCGAAGTCCACGTTGGCGGTGATGCCGTGCATCAGGGCGCGCAGCCAGTCGGTATACCACTGCCGGTCGTAGGGCGCTTCCACCTCACCGATGAGCGGTTCGCCCACGGGATCGCTGACGGCCGGGAAAAGGACCACGGGCTTGTCCCGGAAGATGATGGTGCGTTCCTGCTCGCTGTGATGGCGCGGGTCGAAGCCCAGCCAGTCCACGAAGGCGTTGATGGCGTCGGCGGCCAGACTGGCCTGTTTCCAGAGCAGACGCTCCCGTTCGAGGTTGCTGTAGGCGGAGCAGGCACGCAGATCTTCTTCCATCTGCTGGCGCACCCGGCAGCGCTGGGCCGAAAGCAGCAGCTCGTGGCAGAACTGGTCCAGCTCGCGCGCGGGCATGGCAAAGAAGGTGCGCGTCTCCGCGTCGGCCGCGAACTGGCGGACCTGTTCCACCCAGGCATCGAACACGGCTTCGGCCAGTTCGGCCGCGCTGTCCTTGCCTGTGACGGGTGCTGTGCCGGGCACCTCGGTGGCCACAGGGGCTTCATCACCGAAAAGGTCGTCCAAAATGTCCTGTTGCGAGACGCGCACACCGATGGAGGCAGGCGCGGTCCCGCCGTTTTCCGCTTCAGGCATGGCGGAGGTGACCTGCGCACACAGGGCGTACAGATCGTGATCGCTGACCTGCAGGCGGTGGAGCATCTCGCCAAAAGTCTGGCTTTGGGCCACGCGGGCCAGCAAAACGGCCAGATTGCGGGCCAGGGTCTCTTTCTGGCGGCGCAGTTCCTCGCGGTCGTCGCTCTGGTAGTAGACGCCCAGCGCCGTCAGGACGCGTTCGGCCTGTTCGTCCAGCCCCACACCGATCTGATGCCGCTTGAGCTCGGGATTGCAGAGCGGGCGCAGACGCTGGCGCAGCAGGCTGATGCCGCCGTCATTGAGCGTCATGGCCGCCTGCCAGACGGCTTCGGGGTCGTCCACATGGCGACGCACCAGCGGCGAATCCACAAAAGCCCGGCGCACTTCTTCCACATAGGCGATCTGGTCGGGACGGACGCCGCTCTCGTTGCCCTGGGCATCGAAGGTGAAGATGGCCTCGCAACGGAAATTGGGGTTGCGCAGCAGGAAGATGTTGCGGAAGGGATGCGCGCCGTCCCAGTTGGTGGGCCAATCATGCTGCTTGCCGAAAAAGTCCAGCAGGGAGGACTGCAGGCGCGTGTTCCAGCGCTGTTCCACGGAAGGCGAGCCGGCTTTTTTCTCGAATTCCATGTCCATCTTGGTGAGCACGAAGAACAGGGAGGGCGCCTTGCCGGCACGATGGGCCGGGTTCTCGCCGTGGGTGGAGCAGATCCAGTCGTACACGGCGCGGGGCAGATCCTGCACCTCTTGGTTGCCGGGGCCGATGCAGAGCAGCATGCTGGTCAGTTCGTGCTCTTCGCAATAGCGCTCGAAAAGATAGGCCACCTTGCCGCGCAGGAAAAGGTTCTGCAGCGCGCCTTCGCGTTCCAGCTCCTTGTCCAGGTCCAGGATCTTGAGGCGGGAGCGATAGCCCGGAAAGTCCAGCAGGTCCGTGTAGGAGAAGAAGTCGTCCGGCTGTTCCCGCATGAAGATGGTGATCTCCGCCGTCAGGGCCGTGACCACGGCACGGGGCAGGGCGGCCTTGCGTCCGTCCTTGCCCAGCAGGGTCAGGCGGTCTTCCGCACTGTTGGTCCCCAGCCCGGCCAGCAGGGCCACGTCGATGATGCTGGTCTGGCGCGGCAGCAGGGCCTCCAGCGGGCAGTCGGCCTCGGCCGGATTGCCCAGGGCCTCCAGCGCCTGGCAAAGCTCGAGGAAGAGCTGCTGGAATCTGGGCTGGTTGTTCCAGATGATGCCGAAAAGTTCCGCCCGGTAGCTCAGGGGCAGCAGGGGGGCCAGGCTGACGGCCTGTGCCCAGTAACCCTGTTGCAGCATCTGGACGCGCGGCTTGGAGAGGAAGTTGCGGTTGAGGTATTCGCGCAGGTCTTCCACGTCATCGGCAGTGACGCTGCTGGCGCCGGGCGAAGACTGGCGGGCCGTCTGGGTCAGTCGCTCGAGGGCGGACCGCATGGCGTCGGCATCGGGCATCTGCTTGTGTTCGCAGTCGGCATAATAGGTATTGGCCAGCACGCGGACCACGTCCATCTCGGAGAGCAGGCGCAGCCGGATGGGAAAGTCCGGCGTCAGCCCCTGGGGCGGCGTGGTGGTGAAGCGGGTCACCAGCCCGGTGGATTCCTTGCCGCCTTCGGGATTGATCTCGGTGATGAAATCCGACGTCCGGCCGCAGAAGTCCGCCAGCAGATCGCCGCGGCTGTCGCGGGCCAATGCCGAGATGAGGTAGGATTTGCCGGACTGGCTGGGGCCGAAGACGCCCACACACATCTTGCGTCGGGCGGCCTGTTCGCACTTGCCGAAAAAGCGGGCGGCCCGGCGCATCTCTTTTTGCAGCGTGGTGCATTCGCTGCCCACGGTCTCGCGATTGTCGGCCAGCCAGGTGGCGGCATGGCGCGACTGTTCCGCCAGACGGGCACAGCGCGCTGCCAGCTGAATGTCTTGTTCCTGCATGATGATGCTCCTGTCTGTCCGTCGCTAGTTGGCGGCGTTCACGACGCCGGTATCCAGCCAGTAGCCTTCGTCCGTGGGCAGGGTCTGCAGACGGATCTCCAGATCCCGGGGCGAGACGAAGTTGCCGGCATTGTCCGTGATGGCGGTGATGCTGAATTCCCCTTCGCTGCGTTCTTCCCGCTCGCCGTTGCTGACGGGCATGTCCTCATCGTCCAGCATCTCGGCCACGTTGAGGGTGACGTCCACCTTGTAGGGCAGACGGCCCGAGGCGCGGGCGCGGGCGTCTTCACTGGCGAAGGTCAGCAGGTGGTAGCGGGTGGCGGGCCAGCGTTCGGCCCCCAGCTGGCGGTAGCCGATGCCGAGCTGGCCGTTGAAGGCCACGGTGCGGTTCAGCTCCACACCGCTTTTGGCGTCCACATCCACCTTGAACCAGACCTTGGGGGCGCGCAACTGGGTATTGATGTCCAGCTCGCCGATATAGCGGGCGGTGGAGGTCAGACGCAGCGCGTTGGAATCGAAGGAGAAGCCTTCGATATGGCCTTCGGCCAGGGCGCAGAGGATGGCGCCCACGACCACGGTGGTCTTGGGGTCCTGGATGCGGCCCAGCGTATCGGGGAAAGGATACCAGTTGCCCACATGATAGCGGCGCATGGGGATGATGCGGTCCGGCGGCACGGGCAGCTTGGCCATGACCGTGGAGGCGACCACCTTCCAGGCGCTGGGGCGGCCCGTCAGCAGCAGCATGTCGGTATCGTACAGGTGCACCAGCTCGCAGAGGGCCGAGAGCGTGGGGGCCAGGGTCCGCTGGATGGTGGCCTGGAGTTTTTGCGGGCTGACCGTGATGGGCACATCCATGATGGAAAAGTCATCCAGACCGGGCACCGTGTCGCGCACCAGGGCCGTCACGGCATCCAGGGTGGACTGCTGCGGGCGCAGGGCCAGGATGGCGGGGCGGAACGTGCCGTTCTCCGCCGGGGCCTCTTCTTCCCCGGTCCGGCCGTTTGCCGGGGCGTCGCCCACGGCAGGCTCGAAAAAGTCCCCCAGGGTGCAGGTCTGGTCCAGATGGACGTCGCTGTCCTGCTCGCACACGCGCAGCAAACCCAGGGCCACAGGCAGGGCCACCTGCCGTACCAGGCGGATACGGGTGTTGCGCTGCTCCTGCGACATGCCGATGGTATCGCGGCCGAAAAGCTGGGCCAGCAGCAGGCGCGGCTCCTGGACGCCCCGGGCCTGCAGGGCATCGGAAACGGCCGGGATGACGTGCTGGAGCACCACTTCGCGGGCCACTTCGTCACCGGCGATGTTGAAGCCGTCGCGGAACTCGGTATGCGGCACGATGCGGGCCGTGTCGCCCTCGCCGCTGGCCAGTTCGTAGGTGGTGATGGACAGGTCCGTGGTGCCGCCGCCGATGTCGATGGACGCGATGCGCACGCAGGGATGATCGCTGTAGCGGGCGCGCTTCTTGCCCATCAGGCGGAACAGGTGGTGGGCGTCCCCGTGCTGTTTGACGGTAAGCTCGTTGTAGAGCAGCACCAGCTGGGAGCAGCTGGCCTCGTCCCAGTCACAGCGCACCAGCGGGCTGGTGCGGTAATCCCCGGACCGGATCCTGTTCTGCTGCTGCGGCGGCACATACCACTCCGACCAGCCGAGGCCTTCCCAGATGACCTTGACGGCCCAGAGCACCCAGCGCCGGAAGATGCGTTTTTCCGCCACGGGCATGGCCGTGGGCACGGTGAAGATGAGGCGGCGCAGACGCCGGGGCAGGTTGGGCAGCCGTCCCCGGGCACGGGTGGCGGGAGAATTGATGGTGATGAGCGTCTGGGTGAGGATCTCGCCCAGCATGAACATCATCAGCGAGGAGCGCGTGAACAGGGACTCGAACACCGGTTCGGGCTGCTGCTTCTTCAGGGAAGGGCTGCGGCGGAACAGAGGATCGTCAAAGCAGGAGAGCGGCGTGCCCTGCGGATTGAGCTGGCGGGCGAACAGGCCGCGGTTGACCATGGGCTCGGTGTTACCGCTGGTGTTGTAGCGCCAGGTCTGCTGCCACGGACGCTCGTCCCACAGGTAGCGCTTGGGGCTGGACATGCCGGTGGTGCCTTCCGCGCAGACGGCCTGCGTGGCCAGCCGGGCCGCCTCGGGACCGATGCGTACGGCCGAGGGCCAGGCAAAGGCCGGGGTCTGGCGGCCGGAGCGGCGGCTCAGGGTATCGTTGCCGAAGGTGGCGTCCACGAATTCCACCCGGGTCTCGAACGGATCGGCGTATTCCAGATCGGGCTGGCTCAAATCGCGCAGGCGCAGCACGTAGCTCTGGTTGAGGTCGGTGCTGCACTGGGGCGGTGTTTCCACCAGGATGCCCGTGGTGCGGGAATTGCCGATGTCCAGGATCAGGTCCACGTCCACCGGCGTGTCCCGGGCAGGGTTGATGACCTGCACGGCCACGTCCTTGACGGCCAGACGCACGATGTCCAGCCAGGTGAGATAGCTGGCCAGATGCTTGAGCACATAGGGGTCTTCCTCGCCCCAGGCCGCGCCGCGGCGCTTGCCTTGGTTGCGTGCCGTGTACAGTTCCAGCAGCCACTGGTCCACCCAGGCCTCGTTGAGGAACCAGGAATTGTCCCGCACATGGTGGGCCAGCATGAAGTGCCCGTGGGCGCTGACATCCTGGGGAGACAGGGCGTGATAGCGGTCCTCGCCGGCGGGGCGCTCTTCCACGGTGGTGTCGAAGATGATGACCACGCGCAGCATGTTCGGGTCCTTGCTGGAAGGCATGACCCGGGCCCGGGCCCAGTTGGAGGGGCCGCATTCGAAGCATTTGCCGCCGTCGGGCCAGCACTGTTCCAGCGTGCGCAGGAAGGGCACGGGCAGCCACTGGCCGTCCCATGTCTTGAGCTCTTTGGCGGCCTGCATGGAATAGGTGTCCCCCGTGTATTCCTTGCCGGTCAGCTGGTCGGTGAAGACGTTGTCGCGGTTCTCCAGACAGTGGAGGAAATGCGTATAGCGGCCGCCGCTGCCTTCTCCCTTGAGCTCTTCATAGAAATAGCGGACGTGCTTGCCCAGGGCTTCCAGCGGCAGGGCAAAGTCCAGGAACTGGGGACATCCGCCGGGGATGATGCTCACGGGCGAAAGGTAGTGGGGAATGGCATCCATGCTTATTTCCTCTTGAAGTCAGCTTTCCAGCGCAGGTTGCGCTTGCTCTGTTCCACGCCCTGGCAGCGGGTGCTCTTGTCGTTGCCGGTGCACTGTACCTGCTGGGGCACATACTGGTTGCCCTTGGGGCAGGGGGCCGACCCGGCCCGCCAGACAAGGCGGTTGCCCTCGAACTTGGCCGTGGCCGGGCCGCTGCAGACCTGGCCGTTCTCTTCGCGCACGAAGCGCCGTCCCTGGCCCTTCTTGTCGAAGCAGTACTCGGCGATGATGGGCGTATTGGACGGATGCGAGAACAGGCCCGTATCGCTCTGCCAGCAGCCTTCCAGGAAGCTCAGGTCGTTCTTTTTGGCCGCATCGGCGGGGATGTTCAGATCCTCGTTCTTGCGGGGCTTGGGTTCCGGTTTGGGCTCAGGCTTGGGCTTCGGTTCCGGCTTGGGCTCGGGCGCAGGCTCGATGGGTTTGTCAGGCACCAGCTGGGGCGTGACCATTTCAGGATCGGGCTTTGGCGGCTCCGGCTTCGGTTCCGGCTTGGGCTGCGGCGGTTTGCAGAGCAGGGCTTTTTCCCGCAGCTGGCGCAGCAGCTCTTCCAGCTCGTTACGCTGCTTTTCCGCTGCCTGGGTGGCCTGATCGAGACGGGGATCGGCCGCCGGTTTGAGGCAGGATGCGGGCAGGGGAGAAGGCAGGATGCCCAGGGCCGCCAGCAGCAGCCAGAGCAGGAGCAGGGCCAGCAGGAGCGGCAGCAGCCAGCCAAGGCAGCCGCTGCCGGCAGCGGCTACAGGCACGGCAGCCGCTGCCACGGGGGCCGCCGCGGCTGCCACGGGGATGGCGCCGCCCATACGGCTGAGATCCTGGGGCATGGCGCCGACGGCTCCCGGAGCAAAGCCCCAGTTCACCAGGACGGGCTGGCCGTCCACGGACCAGAGATCGTCTTCATGGGGGTGTTGCAGGACCAGGGCGAGCATCTGGCCGGCAAGGGCCTCGCGGCTTTGGGCGTCCTTTCCCCATTGTTCCGACAGCTGCAGGATGTCCCGGGCCAGTTCACCGGCGCGGGCCCGCAGGCGCTCCGCCTCTTCGGCAGGGAGCGCGCTCACCGGGGTGGCGGTCCCGTTCACGCCGGCGTACCAGTCGATGCGCTGTTGGCCGGGATCGTGCTGGGGCTCGGCGATGAGGGCCGCATGGGCCGGGCTCAGGTGCTGGGCGATGATGCTGCAGACCTGGGCGTGGCAGTCTGTGGCGAAGATGCCCTGGCTGGCCAGGGCGCGCATGGCGTTGCGCTGGCTGGTAAGCAGGAAAACGCTCATGGTCTCACCCCTTTCTGGCCATCGGCCTTTTCGTCTTGTGCCTGAGCGGCGGCAGGCGTTGCCGCAGCCTGGGAGAATCCGATGCCGATCTCCCGCAAATAGGTGGTGATGCTGCTGCCCACGATGGCGATGCTGGACTGGCGGTAGGAGGCATCATCAAGTTTGATGAAGGTATTGATGCCCACCACCTGGCCCTGTTCATTGACCAGAGGGCCGCCGCTGTTGCCTTGCGAGACCGTGGCCGTATGCACGACCAGCGGGGGGGTGCGTTCCAGGATGACGCTGACCACGCCTTCCGTATACACCACCTCGGGCACGGCGGAATCGTTGCCCTGCAGCAGGGCCATGAATTTGGGATCGTCGTTGGTCACGGCGCCGGGGAAGCCCCAGGCGCTGACACGCTGGGTACGTTCCACACCGGGGGCGAATTCCAGCGGCGTGATGGCCGCATCGGCAGGCAGCTCCAACAGGGCGAAGTCCCGGCCGCCATCTGCGCTGCGATGGCGCACGGTGGCCTGCAGGACACCGCCCGTGGCCTTGTTGATGAGGAAGGCCTGGCCGGCATTGCCCACCACATGGGCATTGCTCAGCACATGGCGGCGGGAGATGAAGAAGCCGGATCCCATGGACAGGCCCTGCGGCTGCCGGGCCAGCACGAGGACAGTGCCCTGTTCCAGCAGCTGGGCCATGCTGCCGGGACGGGCAGGGGCCTTTTGCGGCGTGACCGGCGTGCTTTGGGGCGTCACATCGGACGGGATCTGCAGGGGCTCGCCGGAGCGGCCGCCGGGCACAACGCCGGGGACGGCGTCAGGAGGGGGCGGCAGCTGCGCCAGTTTTTCCTTGATGACGCAGGGCTCTTCCTTGAGCAGGGCCCGCAGCTGGGCCAGATAGGCGTCCATCTCGGCATTTTGGGCCAGCTGGGCGTTCAGGGCGGCTTCCTGGGCCTGTTTTTCCGCTTCGGCGGCCTGCCATTGCTTCCAGAACAGCCAGCCGAGCAGGGCCAGGACCAGCAGGAACAGCACGATGCCCCAGAACAGGGGACGGCGGTACCAGGGAACAGGGACCGGGGCGCCCCGGGGGGCGTCCGGATTGCCGGAGGGATCTCCACCGCCGGCGGTGTGTGCGGTGTCGGCGGTATCGGGACGGGGGACATCAGCGGTGTTTTTGCCGGGATCGTCAGCCATGGGGGTATGCTCCGAAAAAAAGGCGCACTTCTCGTGGGAAAGAAGCGCGCCCTGCTGTTACAGCATCAGATTGTTGACGGTCTGCTCGTACGTGGCCAGACGCATGTCCACGTCCTGGCGGGTACTTTCCAGCTCGCGGCGGGAATTGTTCCAGGCCTTCTTTTCCTTGCGGGGGGCCTGCTGGCGTTGGGAGACCTGCCCCTTGGCCTGAGCCTGGGCCAGGGTCTTCTGGTATTCGGCATCACGCTCGATGACATGGTCGGAGGTGAGCTTCAGGATGCGGGACGTTTCTTCGAGACCGCTGCGGATCTCCATGTAGCGGTCCTGGAAATCCTGCCGGGTGATGGCCCCGGCCTTGTACTGGGCCGCGGCCTTCTTGAACTGTTCGTCATAACAGCGGGCCGAAAGACGGGCGGCGGCAGTGGCGCGATCCATGCCTGCGCTGTCCTCGCCCAGTTGGGCGGCATAGCTGGCCAGCAGCCTGCGGTCGTTCTCCCGCTGCTGGGACTTGCCGTAGATGTTCCCGCCCACGGCGCCCGCCGCACCACCGGCCACGGCACCGGCCAGGGCGCCTTCCACCTTGCCGGTGGCCAGGCCGCCGATGAGGGCACCCAGCAGGGCGCCGCCCGCGGCGCCTCCCGCCGTGCTGTTGGTGACCCTGTCTTCATCGGCCCGCAGCTGGGCCACAGGGGAGTAGCACTGGGGGTAATAGTTGACTTGTGTCGTCTGCGCGCCGTATTTGCTGGCGCAGCCGCCGAGCAGGGCGATGCACGCCACTGTCACGACCAGAAGTCTGAGATGACGCTTGACCATGTGGATCTCCTTGGCTGGATGCATGGTGTCTCGCTCTTTCCATAATATGCCTTTGCCGGGGAGCAAGTCAAATAGCGAGCCCTGACGGAAGGTACGGGGCACGGCTGATTTGCCCTTTTTGCATATTTGGTGTATACTCAATGATGGTAGTGAGAACGCCATTTTAGTGGATGCGTTCTGTAACCTCTTTTCGGGAGAAGCCTTATGAAAAAAGTTCTCAGTCTTGTCCTGGCCGCTGGTCTGCTGCTGGCCGCCTCGCTGGCCAATGCCGACACCAAACGCCTGACCCTGGCCACCGGCGGGACCTCCGGGGTGTACTTCCCCCTGGGCGGTGCCATTGCCCAGGTGATCACCAACAAGAGCGGCGGCGCCATCTCCGTGACGGCCCAGGCTACCGGTGCTTCCGGTGAGAACATGCGTCTGGTCCAGGCTGGTGACGTGGACTTCGCCATGGTGCAGAACGACGTCGCCGACTCCGCCTTCAACGGCCTGGCTCCCTTCCGCAGCAAGCTGGACAACGTGCGCGTCATCGGCCGCCTGTATCCTGAATACCTGCATGTGGTGGCCAGCAAGGACAGCGGCGTGAAGGCTCTCGAAGATTTCAAGGGCAAGAAGGTCTCCGTGGGTGCCCGCGGCAGCGGCAACGAAGTGAACTGCCGCCAGATCTTCGGCTTCTACGGCCTGGATTACAAGAACATCGAGCCCATCTTCCTGCCCTACGGTGAAACTGCCGACCAGTTCAAGGACCGTCAGGTGGACGGCTTCGTGTTCACCATCGGTACGCCCAACCCCGCCATCCAGGACATCACCACCGCTCAGGAAGTGGTCTTCGTGCCCCTGGCCGGCCAGAAGGTCGACGAGATCGTCAAGAAGTTCCCCTACCTGGTGAAGGACTCCATCCCGGCCGGTACCTACCTGGGCCAGAAGGACGCCGTGCCCACCCTGTCCGTGCAGTGCATCCTGGTGGCCAACAAGAACATGCCTGACGACGTGGCCTACACCCTGACCAAGACCCTGTATGACAACCTGCCCGACGTGGCCAAGGCTCATAACAAGGGTGCCGAGATCTCTCTGGAACACGCCGCTGACGGTGTGACCATCCCCTTCCATCCTGGTGCTATCAAGTACTTCAAGGAAAAGGGCCTGGACATCAAGTAGGCTGAGTTCTCAGGCAACAATCAGTTGATTCGGGACTTATGATGATGCGGCGCAATACCATTGCTTTTTTGCTGGTCATGCTGGTCTGTATGACAGGCGTGCTGTGGGTTGCGCCGCATCTTTTTTCCAGTGTGCAGGCGCAGGACGTGCAACGCCTGGTGCTGCGCGACAGCAGCGGCAGGGAACTTTTCAGCCGGCCCGCACCGGACGGCAGCGAGTTTGCCATTCGTTACAGGCATTCCGTCGCTCTGAGTCCGGTGGAGGACTGGTTCAGTGTCAGCGGGGGCTGCATTTATCTGGAAAAAACGGTTTATCAGGATTTCGGGGCCGGACTGCCGCATCAGCCGGGCCCGGGACAGCGGATGTATACGGAAAACGGAAAAGTTGTCATCAGCGGCTATCATATGGCCCTGCCTTCCTTTGATGTGCGCGTGGGACGTGTGGCGAACCACACCCTGCTGCTGCCTGAAGAGGGCGGGGGACAAAAGGAGATCCCGCTGAATTCCCTGCTGGAACCGGGACAAGCCATTACCCTTACAGTCGTTTTACCCTGATAATTTTTGGACATTGACTTGGCGTGAAAGGACACGCCCGCATACTTACACAGGACATGAGAGGATGAGCCACGAAAAAAGAATGCATATGATCGATGAACAAGGGGCAGGGGGATTTGCCCTGGAAGAAGGCCACAAACTGGATTCCAGTGCTGTGGAGAAGATCCAGGAGACCGTGGACGTCTCCGAGATCGTTGCCAAGTACGACAAGGAATCCGTTTACCGCTCCTTCAAGGGGTGGCTCGATATTTTTATCAAGATCCTTTGTATCGCCTTTTCCGCTTTTCATCTGTACACGGCCGCCACGACGCCCTTTGCGCCCCAGATCCAGCGCGCGGTGCATCTGGGCTTTGTGCTGACCCTGATCTATCTGCTGTATCCTGCCCGCGCCACGGGCAACATGAACAAGCTGGCCTGGTATGACGCCATCCTGGCCATCGCCGGGGCCGTGGTCTGCGGCTACATCGTCTGGCAGTATGACATCATCGTGCTGGATGCCGGTCCGGCCACCGAGCTGGACTTCATCATGGGCTGTGCGTCCATCCTGCTGGTGCTGGAGGCGACCCGCCGTATCGTGGGCATCCCCATCACCCTGGTGGCCGTGGTCTTCCTGCTGTACGCCAAGTTCGGCAACCTGATCCCCGGCATGCTGGGGCACCCCGGTTTCTCCGTGCAGCGTATCGTCTCGCACATGTATCTGACCACGGAAGGCCTGTTCGGCATGCCTCTGGGCGTGTCGGCCTCCTTCGTCTTCCTGTTCATCCTGTTCGGTGCCTTCCTGCACAGCACCGGTCTGGGCAAGTTCTTCATCGACCTGGCCCTGGCCGCTGCCGGCCGCTACGTGGGCGGCCCCGCCAAGGTGGCCGTGCTGGCCAGTGGTTTCTTCGGTACCATTTCCGGTTCTTCCGTGGCCAATACGGTGTCCACGGGTACCTTCACCATCCCGCTCATGAAGAGCGTGGGCTATCGCGGTGCCTTTGCCGGCGCCGTGGAAGCCGCCTCGTCCACCGGTGGCCAGATCATGCCGCCCATCATGGGGGCTGCGGCCTTCATCATGGCCCAGTTCCTGGGCGTCGGTTACGTGGAGATCGCCAAGGCGGCCCTGGTGCCCGCCCTGCTGTATTACCTGGCCGTGGGCTTCATGGTGCATATGGAAGCCAAGCGCCTGGGCCTCAAGGGCATCCCCAAGGAACGCCTGCCCCGCACCTGGGTGGTGCTGCGTCAGGGTGGTTACCTGCTGATCCCCATCATCGTGCTGATCTACATGCTGATGCAGGGCTACACGCCGCTCAAGGCCGCCTACTACTGCATCGTGACCACCGTGGTCATCTCCCTAGTGGCGGAAAACTGGAAGACCTGGCATGGTGCCCGTTACAGCAATGAAAATGTGATGAGCGCTCTGGCCCAGACCAACTTCCTGTCCCTCAAGGGCGTCCTGCAGGCCATGGAAAACGGTGGTCGTCTGGCCCTGGGTGTGGCTGCCGCCTGCGCCTGCACCGGCTTCGTCATCGGCGTGGTGACCCTGACCGGTCTTGGCCTGAAGCTGGCCAACGCCATCCTGACCATCTCGGCCGACAGCTTTGCCCTGACCCTGCTGCTGACCATGCTGGCCTCCATCGTTCTGGGCATGGGCCTGCCCACCACGGCCAAGTACATCGTGCTGGCCACCATCGCGGCCCCGGCCATCATGCACTTTGGCGTGCCTGCCATGGCGGCGCACCTCTTCATCCTGTACTTCGGCATCCTGGCCGACCTGACGCCCCCTGTGGCACTGGCCGCCTACGCCGCGGCAGGGATCGCGCGATCAGAGCCGAACGCCACAGGCTTCATGGCGGTCAAGCTGGCTTTGGCCGGCTTCCTGATCCCCTACATCTTCTGTTACAACCCCGGCCTGCTGATGATCGGTGCCTCCGGTTGGGAAGTGCTCTTCTACGCTTCCACCGCGGCGCTGGGCATCGCCAGCCTGTCCTTTGCCAGCGTGGGTTACTGGCTGCGTAACCTCTACTGGTGGGAGCGTCTGATCCTGCTGGCGGGCGCCATCACCCTGATCACTCCTGGTGCCATTACCGACGCCATCGGTTGCGGCCTGCTGGTCGTGATCTACATCAGCCAGAAGATGCTGACCTCGGGCCCTGTGAGCAAGACTGCTGGATAAGGGCTGCGATAAAGCAGACAACAAAAAAGGCCGGTTCATCCGGCCTTTTTTGTTGTCGTCTGCTGATATCGTGTTGAGGTAAGGAAAGGACAGCTACGGCTGCCATGCGCTATGACTCAGACAGCCATGAAGGAAGCACAAGGCCGGTACGGTGCGTCTGGAATGGCGGAGCGACTGAGAGGGAGCTCCTCTTCAATACCTGTCGTCTTGTCTTTTTTCTTTTGGATCCCGTCCCGGCATCAGGCACCAGACGGCGAGGCCCCCCAGGGCGAACAAGGTCAGGTCCCGGTGAGGGAAGGCTGCCAGCGCCAGAAGTATCAGGATGACCAGCAGGCATAACCGGCAGGCGCCGCGCACCGCCATGCGCAGGAGCAGGAGGAGGGCGGCTATGCCCAGCAAGGGCGGCAGCCAGTCCAGCTCCGGAGGTAAGGGAGGAAGATGGAAGATATGGGGAAGGTGCATGGGCCACGATAGGAAAAAAGCAGGTTCTCGACAATGGGGCCATTGTCAGAGGAAAAATCATGCTCATATATAAGGAGGCATGACTGCCGGAAAAAATCGTCGGACCGCCTGCACTGGCTGGCCGGCTGGAAAATAGAGCGTCGAAGGACGCGCAGGAGATGCAATGAGCACACTCACCCCGCGTGAAATCGTGGCAGAACTGGATAAATTTGTGGTGGGACAGGAACAGGCCAAGCGCATGGTCGCTGTTGCTGTCCGTAACCGCTGGCGTCGTCAGCATCTTCCTGAGGAGCTGCGTGATGAGGTCGCTCCCAAGAACATCATCATGATGGGCCCCACCGGTGTGGGCAAAACCGAGATAGCCCGCCGTCTGGCAAAGCTGAGCGGAGCTCCCTTCATCAAGGTCGAGGCCACCAAGTTCACGGAAGTGGGCTATGTGGGCCGCGATGTGGAATCCATGGTGCGCGATCTTATGGAGATCGGCATCAACCTTGTGCGGGAAGAGGAAAATGCCCGGGTCCGGGCCGCTGCCGAAGCTGCCGCGGAGTCCCGTCTGCTGGATCTGCTGCTGCCCAATTCCTTTGGCGGGGACCGCAACGATACCCGCGAAAAACTGCGCCAGCAGTTCCGCCTTGGCTTCATGGACGACCGCGAAGTGGAAGTCGAAGTGACCGAGCAGCCTGCCCAGGGCATGGACATGTTCGCCATCCCCGGCATGGAACAGATGGGCAACCAGGTGCGGGACATGTTCAGCAAGGCCTTCCCGCCGCGCCGCAACCGTCGCAAGATGAAGGTCCGCGAGGCCTATAACGTGCTGATCCAGGAAGAATCCGGCAAACTGGTGGATCAGGAAGCTCTGGTGGACAAGGCTCGCGAGCGCGTGGAGCAGATGGGCATCATCTTCATCGACGAGATCGACAAGATCGCCAGCTCTTCCCAGAACCGCACGTCCGACATTTCGCGCGAAGGCGTGCAGCGTGACCTGCTGCCCATCGTGGAAGGCTCGGCGGTCAACACCAAGTACGGCATGGTGCGTACGGATCATATCCTGTTCATCGCGGCCGGGGCTTTCCATTTCAGCAAGCCTTCCGACATGATCCCCGAACTGCAGGGACGTTTCCCCCTGCGAGTGGAACTCAATGCCCTGGGCAAGGATGAATTCCTGCGCATCCTGACGGAACCCCATAATGCCCTGACGCGGCAGTATGCGGCCCTGCTGGGGACAGAGCAGATTCGCCTGCAGTTCTCGGAAGACGGCATCGAAGAGATCGCCGCTTTTGCGGAAGAGATCAATGCCACCAGCGAGAACATCGGTGCCCGCCGCCTGTACACCATCATGGAAAAGATCCTGGCGGACATCTCTTTTGACGCGCCGGACATGCCCGGTGCGCAGATCGTGGTCAACCGGGCCTATGTGCAGGAACACCTGCGCGATGTCCGGGAAGATCAGGATCTGAGCCAGTATATCTTGTAACTATCTGATCCCGTTGCCCCGCAGGGGCAGGACAGGGAAGGGCCCGTCGCTCGCGATGGGCCCTTTTTTATTGATATTTTGCCGGGGTCTTTTTTTACGAGGAGGGTGTCTTGAAAAATAGATATAGATAATCTTATATAGCCTCAAAAAACTGTCTGCAGATTTCACCTTCTGGAAGGGACGTGCCCCATAGGCAGGCCATATGCGGACATTTTGCGAGGTATCGCCATGAAGAGGATCGTGTGGTTGCTGTGGGCATTGCTGCTGGTACTGCCTGCTCAGGGCTGGGCAGCGGGCAATATGCAAAACGAGAGTTTTGCCAAAGCCAAACGGCTGCTGGAGCAGAAAGTTTACTATGATCACCGTCAGACGCTCTATTGCGGGGCTGCTTTCGATGAACACAAGCAGATCTGGCTGCCGCGGGGATTCACGGCAGACAAGCACCGGAAGCGCTCCTCACGGGTAGAGTGGGAGCACGTTGTCCCTGCCGAAAATTTCGGCAGGGCATTCCCGGAGTGGCGGGAAGGTCATGCCCTTTGCGTGGATCGTAAGGGCAAAGCCTTCAAAGGACGGGCGTGCGCGGAAAAGGTCAATGCCGATTACCGTCGCATGCAGGCCGACATGTATAACCTGTACCCTGCCATAGGTTCGGTCAATGCGGTACGCTCCAACAAAAATTTCCAGATGCTGGGGCCTGACGTCCCTTCGGCCTTTGGTTCCTGCCCCATGAAGATCAGCGGCAACAAGGTGGAGCCGCCGGAGCGGGCACGCGGGCAGATCGCACGCTCCAGCCTGTATATGGCTGACAGTTATGGCGAGCATTATCGTCTGAGCCGTCAGCAACAGCAGCTCATGCAGGCCTGGGCGCGACAATATCCCGTGGACGCCTGGGAGTGCCGTCGGGCAAGCCGCATCGAGCGCCTGCAGGGCAATGAGAACAGGTTCGTCAAGGAGTCCTGCTTGTCTGCGGGCCTTTGGCCGGAGCAGGAGACAGCGTTTTTTCTGGAAGACGCTGAAGGCATTTTTTGAAGAAATGCAGGCAACAGGACGCAAAAAACTTGACGAAGGCACCTATCGCCTGTAATCTCTAAACGCTTTGTGGGCTTCTGGCCTGCGGCTATGCCGGGATGGTGGAATTGGTAAACGCAACGGACTCAAAATCCGTCGGTGGCAACACCTTGCGAGTTCGAGTCTCGCTCCCGGTACCATAAAAAAGATCAAGGGTTTACGGTTCGTCCGTGAACCCTTTTTTTTGTGCCAAAATTCCAGGCCTAAGTCCGTGCGCATACATTTGCGGGAATGGATGGGCCGGGCACCCTGCGGCGCACGGAGTGCAAGATGAAGGAGACGTTCAACTAGACCTCCTTCCGTCTGGGCGGTTTTGACCTCTCGCCAGCCAGTCACCTGCAAGAGCGGCTTCAGGTAGGCCCAAGCTCGTGTCAGACGCAAAAAGCCCCCGTTCCGTAGTGGAGCGGGGGCTTTTGTATGCCGCTTGTAAACTCCAGCTTAGGAGGCGGTCTGCAATTCCGTTTCGGATGACTGGCACCGGCATGACGGACTCAACGTCCCGTCATTGCACACGACGCGCCCCTGATAGCACTGCCCGGATACGCCTCCATGCCACGAGCAGCAGCCACGCTGCGCACTCAGGATCCCTGCCAGCGGGTCGTCATCTCTGTACGAGAGATCGGAGCCACATTGCGCGGGCTGGGTTTGGGGCATGTCCCCTGCTTCTTCCGCCCATGCCGGCAGAGCAAAGAGCATCCCTGACAGGGCTACTGCACCCAGGATCTTCCAATACATCGTTTTCATCTCCCCCTCCTTTTGCCGCCCCGTCTGCTGGCAGGACTGCCTTTGTGAAAGTTGATGAGCAGCTTTTAAATATAGATTATTAGATATATTGTCACGCAAGCTTTGGTGGAACAACGAGGCTGGGGGAGGGAGAAGGGCAATGAGGCAGGAAAAAGAGAAAGAGGGGAGCCCTTTCCATTTTGGGCAGGGCTCGATGGAGAAAAATTGAAAGGACGCAGGATGCCCGCATACCGCAGAAACGATATGCAGATATTCTTATCTATGTGATATAAAACTATTTTTATACGGACTCAAAATCCGCCTGTGGAACACCTTAACCAAGGCGAAAGAAAGCCCGCTTTTTTTGAACATCTGGTATGTGTTCAAACATAAATAACGGCCCTCGTCCTGTCGGGACGAGGGCCGTTGTTTGTGCAAAGCTGGGGAGTGCAGCGGCTAGAAATCAGTGGGGAAGAGCTTGCTGTCGGCAGGCTTGAGATTGTCCTTCAGCATCTTCTTACCGGCATCGAGGGAAGCGCCCATGATGGTGATGACGCTGCCGAGCTTGCCGTTGGCACTGAAATAGCTGACGCCCTTGACCTGCTCTTTGGAGAATTCTCCCACATAGGAATCGCCGGAAGCCACAGGTTCGGAGGTCGTGAAACCGGCAGCCTTCATATTGGCAATGGTCTGGATCGCGAGATCTTTGGCGGAAAGCGGGACAGGCGTGACAGCCACAGTGATGACGGTCTGTTCGGCGGCGTTCTGGAGGATGGCCATGGTCGCGCCCTGGGCAGACTGCACAGGCTGGGGTTGCGTCCAGCCGGAGGGAAGGTTCAGCGTAAAGTGGTCGGTCGTTACTTCATCAGCCAGTGCTGCGGATGCGCAGAGAAGGATACCCAGGAGACAGGTTGCCGTGAGCGTCAGGACTTTCTGCATATGATCCTCCCTAAGAGTTTGAAAAAGGCTAAACGTTTCTTGGTAGATAGGCAACAGGCAGAAGAGAGTCTCCGGGGGCGTTTTTGGGGAGCAGGCTGTCCGGATGAATATGACATCTAAAATAGGCGAGACCTTGCTGGTCGCCCGCTGGGGACGTGCCCTCACGCTCTGGTACGGGTCTTACAGAGAACATGCCTGGACCGCTTACTTGTTTCTGCATGCGGGACGGGCAGCCTATCCGTGGGAGACCACAAGAGGGCTCACCTCATGCTTTTTTAAGGAAAGATGGCAGGTCCGCGCGAAGTCGGCCTTGCCGGTTGTTTCTGTTTGTCGCGCAAATTCGCAACGAAGGAAGGATCTTATCCGGGCAGACTTCCGGGGTGAGCGGATACTCTTGTCCCGTTTTGAACAACGTTGTTTATTTGTCGTATCCCCTTGCTAAGTTTTTGTTTCGGTGCTACGGTTTCATAAAATATTTTTTGTGGGGCGCCTTGTTTCAGGAACGCTTCACAGAAAAAACGTGCCGGAGCTCGCAGCCGTCAGGCAAGCACTCCCTCCGGCATGTTCCCTGTTTCATCCTGACCCAGGAGAGGAAGCCTATGAGCTACACACGAAGGGGATTCCTGAAACTGGCAGGCGTGAGTGCACTCTGTCTCTCGCTCAGCCAGTTCGGTTTCAACCTCGGCGAGGCCCAGGCCTATGCCGGGAGTCTCAAGATAGAAGGCGCGAAGGAAGTCATCACGATTTGTCCGTTCTGCGCCGTCTGCTGTCAGGTCATCGCTTACGTGCGCGACGGCAAGCTCGTCAGTACGGAAGGCGACCCTGACTTCCCTGTCAACGAAGGTGCCTTGTGTGCCAAGGGCGCAGCCCTGTTCTCCATGTACACGAACCCGCACCGCCTCACCAAGCCTTTGTACCGGGCGCCCTACAGTGAAAAGTGGGAAGAGAAGGACTGGGGATGGATGCTGGAAAAGATCGCCCGTCGCGTGAAGGATACGCGTGACAAGGATCTTATCCTCAAAAACAGCAAAGGCCAGACGGTCAACCGTCTGGAAAGCATTTTCATGATGGGCACCTCGCATGCCTCCAACGAGGAATGCGCCGTTATCCATCAAGCCATGCGCGGCCTGGGTGTTGTCCAGATGGACCACCAGGCCCGGGTCTGACACAGCCCCACTGTTGCGGCTCTGGCAGAGTCGTTCGGACGCGGTGCTATGACCAACCACTGGATCGACATCAAGAATGCCGACGTGGTTCTTATTATCGGCAGCAATGCCGCTGAACATCATCCTGTTTCGTTCAAATGGATCATGCGGGCCAAGGACAACGGTGCGGCGCTTATCCACGTCGACCCCAAGTTCTCCCGTACGTCCGCCCGTTGCGATTATCATGTGCCGCTGCGCTCCGGTACGGATATCGCGTTCCTGGGCGGTATGGTCAACTATATCCTGGAATCGAACAGCTATTTCCACGATTACGTCGTCAACTATACCAACGCCTCGTTCATCGTCGGCAAGGGCTATGACTTCAAGGATGGCCTTTTCAGCGGCTATGACGCCAAGGCGCGCAAGTATGACCAGAGCAAGTGGGGCTTTGAAAAGGGCCCGGACGGCGCTCCGCTGCGTGACGCCACGCTGAAGCACGAACGCTGCGTCTTCAACCTGATGAAGAAGCACTATTCGCGTTACACCCTGAAGAACGTCTCCGACATCACGGGTGTTTCCGAAGAGAACCTGCTCAAGGTCTACAAGCAGTTCTGTGCCACCGGCAAGCCCGACAAGGCCGGCACCATCCTGTATGCCCTGGGCTGGACCCAGCATACCGTGGGTGTGCAGAACATCCGCTGCTCCACGCTGGTGCAGCTGCTGCTGGGCAACATCGGTGTGGCCGGCGGCGGCATCAACGCCCTGCGTGGCGAGCCCAACGTGCAGGGCTCCACGGACCATGCCCTGCTGTACCATGTGCTGCCCGGCTATATCGGCCTGCCGCTGGCTCCCTGGCAGACCCTGGCCCAGTTCAACAAGGCCAATACCCCGGTCACCAAGATCCCCAACAGTGCCAACTGGTGGGGCAACCGGCCCAAGTACTTCGCCAGCCTGCTCAAGGGCTGGTACGGTGAAGAGGCGAAACCGGAAAATGACTTCTGCTACGGCCTGCTGCCCAAGGGCGAGCCCGGAGCGGACTACTCGTACATGTATGTCATGGACAAGATGTATCAGGGCAAGATCAAGGGTGGTTTTGTCTTCGGCGTCAACCCCATGAACAGCTTCCCCAACACCAACAAGATGCGCAAGGCTCTGGACAATCTGGACTGGATGGTCTGCGCCGAGCTGCACAATTCCGAAACCACGGACAACTGGCACCGTCCCGGCGTCGACCCCAAGAAGATGAAGACCGAAGTCTTCCTGCTGCCGTCGGCGCATCGTGTGGAAAAGGCCGGTACCATCAGCAACAGCGGCCGCTGGCTGCTGTGGTTCGACAAGGCCGTGGAACCCGCCGGTGAAGCCCGCAACTTCGCCGACATGTTCGTGCCGCTGATCAACAAGCTGCGCGAGCTGTACAAGGCCGAGGGCGGCAAGCTGCCCGAAGCCCTGCTGAAGATGAACTGGCCCGAAAAGTACGACCCCGAAGAATGGACCCGCCGCATCAACGGCTTCTTCTGGGCCGATACCAAGATCGGCAACCGCCTGTACAAGAAGGGCGACCTGGTCCCGGCGTTCGGCAACCTGCAGGCCGACGGCTCCACCTCGTCCCTCAACTGGCTGTACACCGGCAGCTATACGGAGGATGAAGGCAACAAGTCCAAGCGGCGCGACCCGACCCAGACGCCCATGCAGGCCGCCATCGGCCTGTATCCCAACTGGTCGTGGTGCTGGCCGGTCAACCGGCGCATCCTGTACAACCGCGCTTCCGTGGACCTGAACGGCAAGCCCTACAACCCCAAGAAGGCCGTTATCGAATGGGACGGCAAGAAGTGGGTGGGCGACGTGCCGGACGGCCCCTGGGCGCCGCAGGCCGATACCAAGAACGGCAAGCTGGCCTACATCATGACGACGGACGGTTACGCCCAGCTGTACGGCCCCGGCCGTCTGGACGGCCCGTTCCCCGAGCATTACGAACCGGCGGAAACGCCCGTGGCGCAGCATCCCTTCTCCAAGCAGCTGAGCAGCCCGGTCTACAAGTTCCATACCAGTGATATGGACAAACTGGCCAAGGCTGCCGATCCCAAGTATCCCATCGTGCTGACGACCTACAGCATGACGGAACACTGGTGTGGCGGCGGTGAGACCCGCAACGTGCCCAACCTGCTTGAAGCCGAGCCCCAGCTCTACGTGGAGATGAGCCCCGAGCTGGCCAAGGAAAAGGGTATCGCCAACGGTGACGGCGTGATCGTGGAAAGCGCCCGCGGCAGGGTGGAAGCCATTGCCATGGTGACGGTCCGCATCCGTCCGTTCAAGGTCATGGGCAAGACAGTCCATCTGATCGGTATGCCCTTTGCTTATGGCTGGACGACGCCGAAATGCGGCGACTCCACCAACCGTCTGACCATTGTGGCCTGTGACCCCAACACGACCATCCCCGAAGCGAAGGCCTGTTGTGTGAACATCCGCAAGGCGGACAAGTTGACGGAAATTGCTTAACCAGCACCGGGCGTGCCCTTCGGGGCACGCCCCCCAAGGAGCAAAGATATGCCGAAAGCATTTTTAGTCGATACCACACGCTGCACGGCATGCCGCGGCTGTCAGCTTGCCTGCAAGGAATGGCACGATCTGCCCGCCAACGAGACCAAGCAGCGGGGGAGCCATCAGAATCCGCCGGATCTGAACCCCAACAACTACAAGATCGTTCGTTTCCACGAGCATCTGGACAAGCAGGGCAATGTGGTCTGGAACTTCTTCCCGGACCAGTGCCGCCACTGCGTCACGCCCATCTGCGTGGACGTGGCCGACATGGCCGTGCCCGGCGCCATGATCAAGGATCCCAAGACCGGTGCCGTGCTGGTGACCGACAAGATCAAGAAGCTCAGCGAGCAGGACATGGCAGACGTCATCCATGCCTGTCCGTACAATATCCCCAGGTATGACAAGGTCAAAAAGACCCTTGCCAAGTGCGACATGTGCGCCGACCGCGTCGCTGCCGGGATGCTGCCCGCCTGCGTCAAGACCTGCCCCACCGGGGCCATGGCCTTTGGCGAACGGGACGAGATCCTGGCCCTTGCCAAAAAGCGGCTGGAGGTCGTCAAAAAGACTCATCCCAAGGCATTCCTGGCAGATCCTGACGAAGTCAGCGTGATCTACCTGCTTGCGGAGGAAGCCGAGTTTTATCACGAATACGCGACCTTCGGCTAAATGTCGTTGCCTTCTCCCCGTTCCCACCCTCTCTCCGAAGCCCGCAGGCTTCGTTAGCCGGAGTATCCATGGCCGCATCCTGTCAAAGAGTGGAAGAAACCGTCAGCGGTATCCTTGCCCGCCGTCCTGTCCTGTCCCCTGTCCTGCAAGCCTTTGCCCCGCTGCTGGCTGCCCGGGCCGCGCTGCCCGAACAGCTCAAGCCCCTGCTGGAATCTGCCGGCATCCGTCTGCCCGAGATGCAGCGTGAGCGGGCCGCACAGGGCTATCCGCTGCTGGCGGAGATGTCGCTTGCCGGTATCGGGACAGCCCTCAGGGCCGCGGCCGAGACCCTGATCCCGCTGCTTGCGGCCCAGGATGTGGTCAGGCCGCATGAGGCGAAGCTGCGGGCGTTCTTCCTGGATGCTGCACAGGGGCCTGAGGCTCCGGTGGCCCTGGCGGAAGCCGTGCTCAATGAGACGGCCGAGAGTGCCGAAAGCGTGGGAAAGATAGCGGCGCATCTGGATATCCCTGTGCAGGTGCTGCTGTTCGCGTTCAGCTTTATGCTGGGGCCTGTCCTGCGGGCCCTGGTGGAGCTGTCGCCGCACGGGAACGGGAAGGAGGCTCCCTGGAACGTGGAAGGTGCCTGGCGGCAGGGCTATTGCCCTGTCTGCGGATCCGGGCCTTCCATAGCGTATCTGGACCGGCCTGTTTTTGATGAGAAAAACGCGTTCCTGGCGGGCGGTGGCGGCAAAAAGCACCTTCACTGTTCGCTGTGCGGCACGGACTGGACCTTCCGCCGAGGGGCTTGCCCCTTCTGCGGCGAAGAAGGGGCAGGTGTCATGGAGATCCTGAAAGAAGCGGGGAATGCCCTGGGCGAGCGCCTGGACTGGTGCACCCGCTGCAAGACCTACTGCCCGGCGGTGGACTTGCGTGAGCGCGATACGACGCCCGATCTGGACGTCCTGGCGCTGGGGATGCTCCATATGGATATGGTCGCGGCCAAAAAAGGCCTGCAGCCCATCCATCCCGCTTTCTGGAACACGTTTTAGCACGAGCTGCCGTGGCTGCCTTGCGGCCAGCGGTCACTACGAGGTAACGCATGAAACGAGCGCTCATTGCGATATGTATGCTGTCATTGATCGGCGGCGCGGCCACCTGGGCCGTGGCTGGCGACGCCAAGGCTCCGGACAAGCCCATCGAGCTCAAGAGCTCGGAGCATAAAAAGATGTGGGTGAAGTTCAACCACGCTACCCATGAGAGCGTGGAGTGCGACGTCTGTCATCACGCGGCCCCCTCTGATGCCAAGGATGCCTATGTGTCCTGTGGCGCAAGCGAGGAATGCCACTCCCTGAAGGGGACGCGGGAGCGTGATCCCCAGAGCCTGTTCTGGGCGTATCATACCAAGAATTCCGAGCGTTCCTGCTATGGCTGCCATACGGCCATGCTGGGACCGGGCTGCCGTCCGTGCCACATGCCTCCCCAGGGCGGCGGAGCCGAAGGAAAGTAAGTTACAGTCTGTCTGCTGCCCCGCAGGGAGAGATCCTGCGGGGCAGTTTTTTCTGGAGCCCGGACGGTTGCCGGGTGCGGGTATGCGCGCTTGATCGTTCCTTTTCGGAAGGTTTTTCCGGCCCATGCAGTTTACAGGGCTACAACAAGCGGGTATCTTTATACAATAGGTCCTTCGGCACGGCAGGCGGCCTGTCTGGTGTCCTTGCGTGCCTGGACTTTCGGATTTTGGCCTTTCCCGAAAGGCCGGAGAGGAAGCCCGCGGATGGTCGGGCAATATGCGGAAGAGCCGCAGGATTTTCAATGGAGACACGCATGCGGATCGGAAAGTGGGATCACGATGCCTTTGTGGCCGTGGTAAAGGATTTTCATGGCCATGTGGCCCCCGGGGTCATCATCGGCGGATATATGGTGGAAATGGCACGGCGTACCCTGCCGGAAGGCATCCTGTACGACGCCGTTTCGGAAACGGTCCAGTGTCTCCCGGATGCCATCCAGCTGCTGACCCCCTGCACGGTGGGCAACGGCTGGTTGAAGGTCTATCATTTTGGTATTTATGCCCTTTCCCTGTATGACAAATATACGGGGGAAGGGACGCGCGTCCGTCTCAACGTGGAGGCCCTGGATGCCTATCCGCATGTGCGGGCCTGGTTCCTCAAGGAAAAGCCCAAGCGTGAGCAGGAACCGGAACTGCTGCGTGAAGAGATCCGCACGGCCGGCATGGACCTGCTCCAGGCCGCCCCTGTGCGTATCCATCCTGACTTTTTGGTGAAGAAGGGGAAAGGCGTCGTGCGTCGTTGTCCGCGCTGCGGGGAATGGTATCCGGCAGTGCTGGGCGATCTGTGCCGTCGCTGTCAGGGGGATGGCCCCTACCTTGCCGGAAAGGAATAGCCCTGTCGTTCTGGGCCCACGGAAAGCATACCGCCGTGGGCCTTTTCTTTTCAGGAGAGAGCGTGATGGAACTGGAAGCCCGCAAAGCCGTACTGTATTCCATTTTTGATGCCGGGGTGCGGGCTGTGGCTCCCGATGCGGCCCTGATGCGTCATGTCTGTCTGGAAGGCGACAGCCTGCTTGTGGACGGGAAACGTTGGCCGCTGCCGCACCGGGGCCGTTTGCTGGTGCTGGGAGCCGGCAAAGGGGTCGCGCCCATGGGCGCTGCCGTGGAAGAGCTGCTGGGGGATCGCATCCATAGCGGGCTGCTGGTGGTCAAGTACGGTCACGGTCTGCCGTTACGGCAGATCACTCAGGTGGAGGCCGCCCATCCTGTCCCGGACGCGGCAGGCGCAGCAGCCACACAGGCATTGCTGGAGCTGGCCGCCGGGACGACGGCAGACGATCTTGTCCTCTGTCTGCTCACAGGCGGGGCCAGTGCCCTGACGCCGGCCCCGGTGCCCGGCGTCACTCTGGAAGACATGCAGCAGGTGACGGAGCTGCTGCTGCGCAGCGGCGCGACCATCGCGGAACTCAATGCCGTCAGGAAGCATCTGTCCCGTTTCAGCGGTGGCCAGCTGGCCCGGACGGCTGCTCCGGCCGGGGTGGTGAGCGTGATCGTTTCCGACGTGGTGGGGGACGCTCTGGATGTCATCGCCTCAGGTCCCACAGCGCCCGATGCTTCGACGTTTGCGGACTGCATGGACATCCTTGCCCGCTACGAGCTGGCACCGGCCATGCCGCCTGCTGTCCTGGATCATCTTCAAAAAGGCTGTCTGCGTCAGGATGCCGAGACGCCCAAGCCGGGGGATGCCTTGTTCCGGCATGTGCAGAATGCCCTGGTCGCCACCAACCGGCAGGCCCTGGATGCGGCGGCGGAGCAGGCCCGGCAGCAGGGCTTCCGTCCTGTCATCCTGACGGACAAAATGGTGGGGGAAGCCCGGGAGCAGGCGGCCCTGCTGGTGGCGCAGGCCCGGCGGATGGCGGCCGAACTGTCGGCGGATGCACAGCCTCTCTGCCTGCTGGCCGGTGGTGAGACGACGGTGACGCTCCGCGGCGGGGGCAGGGGAGGGCGCAATCAGGAAATGGCGCTGGCAGCCAGCCTGGCCTTGCAGGACTGCCCGCATGTCTGCGCCCTGTTTGCCGGTACGGACGGCACCGATGGCCCTACGGACGCTGCCGGAGGATGCGCCTGGGCCGGGAATCTGGCTGTGACGGGGATGGAGCAGGCACGTCATGCCCTGGAAGAAAATGATAGTTATCCGATACTTCACCATTGCGGTGCCCTGCTGCGGACCGGTCCCACACGGACGAATGTGATGGATCTGGCCGTGCTGCTGGTCTGGCCGGAAAAGGCTCAGTAAAAGTTTTTTCTTTGCGGTCATAGCTTGACAATGACAGATTTAAATAGTAATGTTTATTAAATACTTGGAGTTTGCTATGGCCCAACCACAGACCAGAATGACTAGGCAACGTGCTGTCATCCTTGAAGAACTGAGAAAAGTCAAAACACACCCCACAGCGGATGAACTGTACAGCATCGTTCGTGAGCGCCTGCCCCGCATCAGCCTCGGCACGGTATACCGCAACCTCGATTTCCTGGCGGATACCGGCGAGATACGCAGGCTCGAAGCGGCAGGGACGACAAAACGGTTCGATGGCGATATTTCTTGGCATCAGCATGTGCGCTGCATCCATTGCGGGCGCATAGGTGATGTCATGCAACCCCTGCCTGTACCCTCTGTGGCAGGCATGCAGGTAGAAGGCTTTTATTCCATCGTCGATTCCCGTGTGGAATTTGACGGTATTTGTGAAGCCTGCGCCGCCAAGGGCTTGAAGTAAGCACACGCTTCCGGGACGGACTTTGTCCGTCCCGATCCCTCAAAGGAGATTGTTATGGCTGAAGCTCAGGACATGTGGCGTTGCCAGATGGTGAATTGCGGTTATGTCTACGACCCGGATCGTGGCGACAGACGCCACAAGATCCCTGCCGGTACCAAATTCGAGGACCTTCCCGATGACTGGCGCTGTCCGGTCTGTGGCGCGGCAAAGAAAAGTTTCCGTCGCCTCTCGGAAGAAAATTAGCATTCGCAAGGACGCCCTTCGGGGCGTCTTTTTTATGATGGCTGTGACTGTACCGTGCAGGCACGGAGTAAAAGACACCCGGTATGCGGGTGTCTTTTTTTATGGGCAAGCATCATGCATGCCGGGTTCGCATCATAACAGCCCCGTCCAGTGCCGCTGGCCGCTGCCGCCGGATGTTGGCCTGACAGAAGGATACCGGAGGGCAGGGGAAACAGCTTCTCTGCCTTGCGCAGGGGACAGGAGCATGGTTCTTCTGTCCGCATCTGCCAAACATCTCCTCCCATCCGGCATCCGTTGTCCTGCTCGGGCAGGGCGGTAAAGAGATGCTTGCGTAGCCTGACTGTTTTGGTATCTTCAAAAAATACCTTGTTTCAGCAACAGACTGGTGCGCATGAAATATCTACCATCACAGATCATGACTTTTTTGCACGAGCGCGGCGCAAAGCACAATATGATCGTGCTGCGGCGCTTTTTCATTACCCTGTGCATCATGATCGCCGCTTACAGCGTCATCTTCCACTGGCTCATGGAATATGAAGGGAAGGAACATTCCTGGATCACCGGGGTCTACTGGACGCTGACGGTCATGTCCACGCTCGGTTTTGGGGACATCACTTTTTCCTCGGATCCGGGCCGCATCTTTTCCATCGTCGTGCTCATGTCGGGCGTGATCTTTTTCCTGATCATGATGCCCTTCACCTTCATCCAGCATTTTTACATGCCGTGGCTGGAAAGCCAGAAAAAGGACATGGTGCCGCGCCGTCTGCCCGCCGGGATCAGGGGGCATGTGCTGATCGCCGGAAGCGGCCCCATCACCCTCAACCTGGCCGATGACCTGGCGCGCCATGGTATCCGGCGTGTGCTGCTGTGCAATGATCCCCAGACCGGTCTGGACCTGCTCGACCAGGGCTATGAAGTGGCTGCCGGTGACCATGACGACGTGAAGACCTACCAGAAATTGCACGCCGATACGGCCGCCATGCTGGTGGTCATGGATACGGACATCCGCAGTACCAACATCGTCTTCTCGGCCCGTGAAGCCGCGCCCCAGGTGGTCATCGCCGCGGGGGTGGAAAATCCCGATGCGACGGACATCCTGCGCCTGGCAGGATGCAACAGGGTGTTCCAGTTCCATAATGTGCTGGGTGAGGCCATGGCCCGACGGGTGGTCCGCTCGTCCCAGCGGGCCAGCATCATGGGCCGCTTCGGCCGTCTGGTGGTGGCGGAAGCCCCGGTGATGCACAGCAGTCTGGCCGGCAAGACCCTGCTGGACTGCAGCCTGCGCGAACGGACGGGCATCAACGTGGTCGGCGTCTGGGATCGCGGTGCTTTCCAGCTGCCCGGGCCGCATACCATGTTCACGGAAAGCAGCGTGCTGGTGGTGGCCGGTACGGAAAAACAGGTGCGGACGTTCGACCGCCTGATCAGCGAGCCGGAAAAGGCAGAGATGGAGAACGTGCCCGTGGTCATCCTGGGCGGCGGCAGGGTGGGCCTTGCCGTGGCGCGGAATCTGGCACGCCGCAAGATCCCTGCGGTGATCGTGGACCGGCAGCCGCACATCAATTCCGGCGCCATCCCCCATGTGCACGGGGATGCCGCGGATCTTGCCGTTCTGGAAAAGGCCGGCATCCGCAAGACGCGCACCATCATCATCACCACCCATGACGATGACGCCAATATCTATCTGACCATCTACAGCCGTCGTCTGCGGCCGGATGCCCAGATCCTCTGCCGTGCCTCGCTGGACCGTAACGTCAACGGCCTGCACAGCGCCGGTGCGGACCAGGTGCTTTCCCTGGCTTCGCTGGTGAGCAACAGCATCATCAATCTGCTGGCTCCGGACAAGATGATGATGCTGAATGAGCGCCTGCTCGTCTTCCGCTATACCATCCGCGGACAGCTGCAGGGCAAGAGCCTGATGGAATGCGGCATCCGCAACAAGACCAAGTGCAGTGTGCTGGCCGTGCGCGACAATACCGGCACCATGCACGTCAACCCTGATCCGGGCTATATCTTCGCTCTGGGGGATGCCCTTTATCTCATCGGCGACTCTGAGGCCGAGGAGCGCTTCCGCGAACGTTACGGCATCGACAGCAATCTGGCCTGTGCCGATGCTGATTTGAGCTGAGGCATCGCAGCGGCTCAGGGATTCGCAGCCGCAGTATGCAGCCATCCGCCATCACAACGGGAGGGAGATCCGTCTGCCTCCCTTTTTTGCGACCTGCCCACCGGGAAAGGTCGCAGATGGTCGCCAGGTTTCTTTCGCGGCTCGACATGCAGCGGTCTGTCCCGTTCTGTCATGGACAGGAGAGCGGGGGAAATATACTGAAAACAGGCAGACTTGCCTTTTGTGACGGCTAGCCCTGCAGGAGCTGCAAGACTTCCTTGTCGTCTGCCACGACCTCGAAGGCCGATTGCAGGGAAGCGGGCAGGCGGGAAGGCCGGCCGGTCGCCATGTCGATATAGACCCAGACCGTGGCCGCTTCGGCCAGGACGCTGCGATCGGCGGCGCGCCAGAACAGATAGCGGCGCAGGCTCTGGCGGGAGGCAAGCTCGGCCACCCAGGTGGCGGCGGTGATGACATCTCCGGCAAGGGCAGGGCGTTTGTAGGTGATGGTATGCTGGCGGACGACCCAGCCGTGCCCTTCCGCTTCGTAGCGTTCCACGCCCCAGCCCTGGACAGTGGAGTGGTTGATGGCCAGATCCTGCATCCACTGCACATAGCACAGGTTGCTGACGCGGTTCTGGATGTCGATATGCTGGGGAGCGACGATGATTTCCTGGGTGAAGATGCGCATGGTTCCTCCTTGGCAGGGCCGGGTGCTGCCTGCCGTGCAGAAGGCAGCATATACCTCTCCACGGGGAAAGGCCATGCGCCTTTTGCCTGCCTCTGCTGCCTGTCGGAGAGATTTCGCTTGTCTGTCCTGCTGCCCCGGCGTAGAGGGGAACAGAGATGTATTCGGGACAGGAGGGAAGGAGCATCATGGTGCAGCGCATGACCATGGCATGGGTAAAATGGTTGGGATGTGCGGGCTTGCTCCTGCTGTTGTCGGGGCCGGTCATGGCCGCGGAAGGCGTGCTGGAGATCCTGGCGGCCGGAGATGTGCTGCTGGGCGGCCGGATGCTCGAAGCGCCCCAGGCTGGAGAGCTTTTCGGGCCCCTGACCCGCCGGCGTCTGGAGCAGGCGGACATTTTTCTGTGGAACTGCGAGATCGCCGGTCTTTCTTCCGTCTCCAAGCAGAATACCTTCGTCTTCCATGCCGACGGGCTGCTGTTCCCCCAGATGGCGTTTGCCAATGGCGCTGCCTGCACCGCCAACAACCATGTGTTCGACGGGCTGGAAGAGGGCGCGGCCAATTTGATGGCGGTGCTGGAAGGGGCCCGTATCCGCCACAACGGCCTGCATGAACGCGGTACCTTCGCGCCCCTGTCGCTTTTGCCCCAACGAGAGCCGCCGGTCTATCTGCTGACGGGATCGCCCATGTCGCAGATAGGCAGCGGGCCCCGGATCGTCACACTGTCCTATCCCCAGCTGCTGGAAGCCGTGCGGACATTGCGTGCCCGGGAGCCGGAGGCCTGTATCATCCTGTATTCCCATGACGGGAACGAAGGTTTTTCCGAGGCTTCGGATCGCCAGCGGCTCTGGGCGGACTGGTTTGCCGCCGCAGGGGCGGACATCATCCTTTTCGCCCACAGCCATTGCTACGGCGGGTTCGAGACCCTCGAGGCCTCGCCGCGCAAGACCTTCGTGGCCTGGGGACTGGGGAATTTTTTGTTCGGCGGCAACCGAGGCTGGCGGAGCCGGAGCGATGTGCGCCTGCTGTCCATCCGTCTCGATATGGCTACCGGCGGCAAATCCGCCTGCTGGCTGTATGGGAAGACCAAAAACTGGCAGTTTTCCCTGTACCGCATGGACGAAAGCGTGCTGCGGCAGGTGCAGGATCTGGGGGCCAGGGCTGCCGCCATCGTCGGCCAGCCTCCGGTGGAAGGGAACGAACAGGAAAAGGCCGATGAAGGATTCGGGCTGGGCTCATTGTTCCTGTTCTGGAAAAATCTTTAGGCTCTGCAGGGCCTGTGGGCGACCGGGCAGGACTGCAGCCAGAATGCGGCGATGGGGAAGGCAGAAAGCCTGGTCGACCATATCCTGGTCAGCCGGTTTTAAAAAAAGATACATGCAGGGACACGATGCCTGTCCGGGGAGCCGGACAGGTATCGGGCAAAATAGAAGAGGCGGCAGGTATTCCTGCCGCCTCTTCGTCTGACAGGAAGCGGGGGTGCCTCCTGCCCGGGGGAGGGCATGGCATCGGGCCGTCTAGGAGGTGGGGATTACTTGGCGCTTTCGCTGGTCGGGAAAGCGAAGTTGTCCTGGTAGTACCGGGTCACAGGGTGCTTGTACTTTTCCAGCGGCACGGGGACGCGGAAGAATTCCGGTTTGCTGTCCGCATCCTTGCGCAGGCAGAGCCAGGCCAGCTGGGAATCGTCACGCACGGGGTAATCTTCGCGGTAATGGCCCGCACGGGTCTCCTTGCGTTCCAGAGAGGCCCGGACGTACATTTCGCTGACAAAGGCCACACCACGGGTCTCATGCAGCTTGAGCAGGTAGTGAGGATCCGTCGCAACCATACGCGGCAGGTCTTCTTCCCGGATGCGCTCCAGTTCCTTGAGCGCGGCCTGAAGGCTACGTTCGTTCTTGAGGATGGAGACCCCGTAGGGGAAGACCGTTTTCTGGATGGAGGTCAGCACTTCCTTGGGAGTGAGACCTTCCTTGCCCAGAGGAGCGAACAGGGCCTGCTGGCGGGCAGTGATTTCCGCGTCGGACAGGTCGCTCTTGACTTCCGGCAGCGTCTGGAGCAGGCGGGCCGCATTCTCACCGGCCATATGGCCCAGCACGGACGTGGTCATCAGGGCAAAGCCGCCGGCGTAGACACCGGGCTCGGTGGCACGGGCCGTACCGGCAGCCAGAAGGCCTTCCAGATTGGTGTTGCCCCAGGCATCGGCCCGCAGACCGCCGTAAGAAACGGTCATCTGGGGCACCCATTCCGTGGAATCCCGGAACAGGTCCAGCCCCAGGGCGGAAAGCTTGTCATAGTTCAGCTTCTGCCAGCCGTTCTGGGGACGCAGCAGGATCAGGTTCTCCTGCTGGATGCGGCTCAGGTCGAAGGTGATGGGACCGCGACCGGCCCGGATCTCCATGGCCATGGCCATGGTGGTGTAGTGGGGGTCGGTATTGGAGCCCAGCACGGGAGAGTAGCGCTCCATGAAGGGCTCGCCTGCGGCATTGACGAAGCGCGCGCCCAGAGGCATCAGCACGGTCTGGCCTTCCCAGCCGAAGAGGCGGGGCATGTTCCAGACACGGGCAAATTCCAGGTTCTGCAGGACCGCGCCGGCCTCATAGGTCATCTGCATGGTCTCGCCGGTAGGCGTGTTCTTGCCGTACGAGGTCTTCCAGCCGCCCATGCCGCTGGCGGCAATGACCACCCGGGCGTCGAAGCGGTAAAAATCGCCGTTGATGGTATCGAAGCCCAGGGCGCCGCAGACGCGGCCGTCCTGCTGCAGCAGCTCGGTCAGCAGGATGCGTCCCACCCGCTCCACGGAGCGCTGCTTGAGCTGGCGCACGATGTTCTTGACCATCAGTTCACCGCCACGGCCCTTGAGCTGGGCCGGGTACAGCTTCACATGGTCCAGTCCCCGCTGGGGGACGTATTTCATGCTGCCGTCTTCTTTCTTGAAGAATTCGCAGCCGAAGCGTTCGTAGTCATGCAGACGGTCGGCAGAGCGCTTCAGGATCTCTTCCATGAGGTCCTGGTCGCAGAGGCCGTCGAAATAATAGATGAAGTCCTGAACCCACTCGTCCACGTTGTCCGGGGGGAGGACGGCTTCAAAGTCGCCGCCCGCCATGGTCATCAGACCGCCCCAGTCGCGGGGGCCCTTGTCCACGATGCAGATGCGGGCTTCAGGGGCCAGTTCGGAACAGCGGTAGGCGGCCCACAGGCCGGCGGAACCGCCGCCCATGATCAGGACGTCCGTCGTGATATGATGCATGTTCATCTTACAGTCCTCCGCCCAGAGCCTTGGGGATATCGGGGAAAACAGGCGGCAGTTCTTCGCGGAACGGGTGCACGAAGATGGCGCCTGACGGACACAGCCGTTCACAGATGTAGCAGGTCATACAGTCGTCGGCATAGGCGATGAAGGCCTTGCCGTCCTCACCGAGCCGCAGGGCGTCCAGAGGACACTTTTCCACGCAGGCGCCGCAGCCGGTACAGATGGCTGGAGAGATGGAAAAAATCATTGGGCTGTACCTCCCTGGGGTGCGGCTGGGCCGCACCCCATTTTAATCATGATAATGTGTTAGAATGTATACTGGAAATACACTTGGGCTTTCCAAGCATCTTGCTTTTGGTAGCTTCCAAACCCGGAATAGTCCTTCTTCCAGGTCGCATCGTCCATGAAGTTGGCGATGTAGCCCAGCTCCGCGACACATTCGAGGTTGTCATAGATCTGCCAGTTGGTGAGGAAGTTGAACTCCAGCAAGCCGTCGTTGGTCGTAAGGTAGAGGCTGTCGTAACGGTTAGTAGAACTTTCCCAGGCATTAGCATGCGTCATGTACTTGACCATTGAGGGGCTGTTGGTCCCGCCCCAGTAGGCAACACGCAGCGTATGCTTGAGATTATCAATGAAGCTGACATCTTTCAGCTGTGCACCGATACCCCACGTACCAGCATAACTCAGCGTCTTGGCGCGCAGGAACCATGAAGATTCCCAGCTCAATCCTTGCCCGTATCCCATGAAAGAGGTAAAGTTGCCATAGGCACAGAGGGAGGGCAAACGCTCAGAGCCATTTTTGACGTTGCCATCGTCACCCGAAGCGTACCAGCCAAAGATACCAGGAGTGCCCCAGTCCATCTTGTATTCGATCAGGGCCTTGGCTAGCCAGCCTTGCCGCTGCATGCTGCCGCGCCGTACGTCATCCCAGTTGTTGCGGGCAGCAACATCAAACCGGCCCATGGATTCAACAAAGCCGTAGTTGAAGTCGAACTCTATGTTCAGGGGATCCCATTCGGAGATGGTCACAGGCAGACCGAGCCAGAACATATTGCCATAAGGCTTTGAGGTAGGATTAAGGTTGCGGATATTCAGACCATCGCCGCCTTCCAGGCGAGCCAGGAAGGGCGTGGTCGCGACAGCTGGAGCACCATCAGCGAACCAGTTGTCATAGTAGGTGTCGAAATAGGCGGCATTGCGCCCCTGGATGCCGTACATGGCCCAAGGCTCAAATTTGATGCCATCAAAATTCATGGGGACGCTCAGGAAAAAGAGGTCCATGTTATCCAGGAAGTTTTGACCATCCTTGGATCTGATGCCGGTATTCTGGTCTGAGCGGAAATCTCCTCCTCCATAGTTGTCATTGAGCAGGCGCATCCAGAGCGCTGTTACGCCGATCTGATCGGATATTTTATAGTTGGCGACGGTAGCTGCCACGCGGTTATCATGGATGGCCGTTCCGCCTGCTGCATTGGGGAGAGTGACGAACTGCAGGCCCATTTTGAGCTTCAGGTCAGAATCGGGTACGGCCCACTGCACATAGGACTGGGCGATTTTGACGACATTGCCATCAGCCCCGAGTGCACCGCCGGTTGCCGAACTTCCCCATACCTGAGGGGACATCTTGAAGGCTACGAGGCCTTCGAGGTTTTCAGAAGCAATGGCCCTCAGGATGAGCGTGAGGCGCTGGCGGGCTGTGAATTCGTCACCGTTGTTCACATGTTGTCCATCTCGTTTCGAGGTCAGCCCTGTATCACCGACACCAAAGGCCATTGTCCAAAAACCGCCAATTTTGAAATCGATGGAGAACGCAGGGCTTGCATATAGAACAGTCGCAATAAGGAGGCAGAGAAAATTCCTTACAAGGTGATACTTCATCACTAAATCCTTTTGATAAAGAGCATTAACAGGGGCTAGCTGTTAATGCTCTTTTGTTTTTGGGATGCTTTTACGGAAGGGTGAGGAGTTCACGTTCCTTACGCCACGGGTCATTAGCCAGCGCGTATTCAAGGTTGAGCTTCATCGTAGGCCGGTTTTTCAGATCATACTGTGACCAGCCGGGATTCCCTGATGTAATGAAGTTTACCCAGGTCTTATGCATCTTGTCGGCAAGGGACTGGGGAGGATTGTCGCCTACATATCCGCCGCAAGCCTTTTTGTCAGCCAGCATATCGAAGACAAAAGGAATGTCGCACCAGTGAGCAGCGCCCATCTTTCCATTATAGGCGTCACTTTTCCATTCAAAGGAATAGGCCCATGTCTTTCCACCGCCCTTAGCGCGTGCTTCCAGAAGGCGGTTGGTAGGAATGCGGAAGATGATGTCACTTTGCAGAGCCGTATAGATCTCACCATCCGTCTTGCCACGCCCATTTTTCCGGTAGGCTTCAGCAAGCGACTTGTTGGCCTTGATGCCATCAAGGATGAACTGAACATCCTTCTGGGTAAGACGGTCAATTTCTCCAGTAGGCGCAGTGACATAGCGCCATTCATCGGCAGTACATCCGATCATGACGGAGACATTTTTCCCCATACCATCGGCGACGCTGTCAACGACACGCTTCTTCAGGACGGTGCCGTCAACATAGGGCTTGAAGAGCGTCGTATTCCCGTTGGTATACCGTGCCCATTCGAGGTCTGAGCCTTTTTCTGCCAGCAGCCTGCGGAAGTTCAAAAGCTTGTCGTAAGGCAAGGCGAGGATGGCCTTTTTGGTATAGGGGATGCCCCAGTAGTCACAGAGGATTCTGGACGCCGTATCGGCCTGCTCAGGAGTCCACTGAGCAAGGTGGGAGCCACTCATCAGGATGGCCTGTTCGAACAGACCTGCCCCCAACGGAGAGGCCAGCATGGAACCAATGTGGGTAGCCCCGGCAGACTGGCCCATGACGGTGATGCGGTTGGGGTCGCCGCCAAAAGCCGCGATATTTTCCTTGACCCACTGCGTGGCAAACAGCATGTCACGGATGGCAAGGTTGGCGGGCACCCCGGGAATCTTCATGAAGCCGTCAACATTGACACGATAGTTGATAGTGACGACGATGACCCCGCTGCGGGCAAAAGATGTACCGTCGATCTCACTGTTGTCGCAGCTCATGCTTCCGCCACCAGGGATATAGACCAGCACGGGGCAGCGGACATTCTTGCCAGGATCGGGCGTCCAGATGTTCAGACGCAGGCAGTCGCCACCGCCTTCGACGAGGATGCGGGAGTTCTTTCCAGGCAGCGGCTTGCCGTCAGGAGCCATCTGTCCTTCTTCACCGTCAGTGATGACACCGCCTCCCTGCAAGGGAAGAGAGGCTTTTTGAGTGCAGGGGACGACCCCTGACCAGGGATCGACAAACTCAGGCAGCCCCAGGCGGCGAACAGGCTCATAGGGAGGCTTGCCACAGGGCACGCCCAAAAAGACATGAATCCCATCTACGACCATCCCCTGAACTTTCCCCTTTTGTGTCTGGATAATCGGCCCCGCTTTGGGGGCGGCAAAAGACAGGCTTGTCCCTGTAAGTAAGGGCAGTGCTACGGATGCCGCCATCCCCTTGATGAAACTCCTTCTTGAGTAATGCATGAGTACCTCCTCTGTGATAGATTGTTTTTTGAATATATTGTATTTCTATCACTATGAACAAAATTTCCTGTAGTAAGGAATTAAGCTATTCCAATTAAGAGTAGGTAATGTCATATAAATATATTTCTACGTTGAGAAAAATTTTCTCAACGTAGAAATATATTTTATACTTGCATAAACAGGGGGAATGTGAAGCCGATGGCGCTGCAGGGGCAGCTGGTGCGGCAGTTGGCGCAGTGCCAGCACTCTTCGCCATGCACCATTTCGGGCCGTTCCGCATCCTGGTAGGGGCGCATCTCCAGCACATAGCCGGGGCAGTCCTCGACGCAGGTACCGCAGGCCTTGCAGTGGCCGCAGTGGAAGCAGCGGGCGGCTTCCTTTTGGGCCTGTTCGATGGTCAGACCCAGGTTGAGTTCGGCAAAGGCCTTGGTACAGGCATTTTCGGCTTCCTTTTCGGAAGGAACGCTCTCATACTGGGCGATGCCGTAGATGTCGGCGTACTGCACCACGTAGGGAGCGGTGTCGCTGCCCATGGCGTCGCAGTCTTCGATCATATTCTCTTCGTTCAGGGCGTAGACGCGGCTGCTGGTACCGGTCAGCATCTGGTGCACGGCAAAGGCGGCGCGGCGGCCGTCGCCCACGGCGCGGGCGATGGAGGCGGGACCGGCGGACACGTCACCGGCGGCGAACACACCGGCCTTGGAGGTGCGCTGGCTTTCGTCCACCTTGATCCAGTTGCGGGGGGTCAGTTCCAGACCACCGGCGTTTTCACCAAGGAAAGCCAGGTCGGTCTTCATGCCCACGGCAAAGATCACGGTGTCGCATTCCAGGACATGCTCGCCACCGGGCACGGCTTCCAGGGTCAGCTTGCCCTTTTCGTCGAAGTGGCAGTCCTTGACTTCGAAGTAGTCCACGCCGGTGACCTTGTCGCCTTCGGTGCGGATGGCGGACATGGTGCAGGAATTGTGCACATGCACGCCTTCCTTGGCGGCCAGTTCCAGGTCTTCGGCAGGGGCGCGCATCTCACCGGCCTTTTCCAGGCAGATCACATGGACGTTCTCGGCGCCGAGACGGCGGGCAGTGAAGGCGCAGTCGAAGGCCACGCCGCCGCCGCCCATGATGACGACGTTCTTGCCGATCTTGCCGGTGTTCTGGCCCAGAGCGGCGGCACGCAGGAATTCCACGGCCTTGACGGCCTTTTCGGCGCCGGGGATGGGCAGGCTGTTTTCAGCGGGCACACCGGTGGCCACGATGATGGCATCGTAGCGGGCGGAGATCTCTTCCATGGTGATGTCCACACCCACGCGGGTGTTGACGCGGGCACGCACGCCGGCTTCCAGCACCAGGCCCACTTCGCGGTCCACCACATCACGGGGCAGACGGAAGTTCGGCACGCCGTAGCGCGGCACGCCGCCCAGCAGGGGCTCGGCTTCGTAGATGGTGACCTCGTGGCCCAGCAGGGCCAGGAAGTAGGCGGCCGTCAGGCCGGCAGGGCCGCCGCCGATGACGGCAGCTTTCTTGCCGGTGGCGGGACGACGCTTGAAGAAGACATTGCCGCGTTCGGCAAAGGTCTCGGCAGCGCGTTCCAGGGCGCGGATGTTCAGGCAGCCGTCCATTTCCTTACGGTTGCAGGCATCCATGCAGAAGTGGGGGCAGACGCGGCCGGTGATGCCCGGGAAGGGGTTCTTGGCACGCAGGTAGCGCAGGGCTTCGGTGAACTGGCCTTTTTCGATGAGCGAGTTCATCTTCTGGATGGAATTGCCGATGGGGCAGGAAGTTTCGCAGGGCGAGGTGCGGAACTGCTCTTTCAGCTGGGCGCCCAGCACGACGGGGCGCGTTATTTCACGGCTATATCTCGGGGGCATGATTACAAACTCCTTGGAAAGTGCATGAGGATGCCGCGGGCATTACAGCAGCGGCGCCTTGCCCCACTGGAAACGGGGGCCGTCTTCGCCGCGGACCAGCAGCAGCGGCTTGGCCATGTCGGGGTTCAGCTCGGGGTAATCCCGCAGCTTGTAGACACAGCGGCCGGTCTCCTTGCGTTCCATGGTGGCCTGGATGGCCAGTTCACAGACCGTCAGGATGTCGCGGGACTCGTGGCAGCGCATGAGGTCGCGCAGGGTGTCGGCATGCAGGCGGTCGGCCTGGCCGGACAGGAAGCGGATCTTTTCCAGGGCGCGGGCCATGCCGGCCATGGAGCGGCGGAAGCCCATGTAGTAGTTCATGACGTTCCGGGTAGCCTGTTCGATCTCCTTGTAGCTGACGCCTTCGTCGGCGGGCACCTGCATGGGGGCGAACACGTCCTTCTTGACGCTGGCGGCCAGGTCTTCGTTGATCTTGCCGGCTTCGGTGATACCGGCGGCGCGCATACCGGCCTGGCGACCGGCTTCGTAGCCACCGCACATGGCGCCGGAGCAGTACAGGAAGATACTGCCGCAGAAGAGGTTGGGCACAGTGGTCTCGAAGGTGTCGTTGACGGCGATGGTGCCGCCGAAGATCAGCTCGCCGATCTCCACTTCCAGCAGCTTGTGCTGGAAGTCGGTGCCGGTGCAGTCGGCCCAGTCACCGAAGGTGGCCTTGTCGCCGGGCATGAGCACATACTGCAGTTCATGCACGACATCCTTGTCCACATGGCGCATGTCCATGTAGAATGGCGGGCCGGAACCCTCCATCTGTTCCTGGAAGGTGCCCTGGATCTGGTTGTTGCGCACGCCGTTTTCCATCATGGGGTCGTACTTGCCCATGAAGCGTTCGCCAAGGGCGTTGATCTCGTGCGCACCGGAGCTGTTGATGCCGTTCATGCCGGGGCAGCCGTAGCCCTTGGGCAGCATGGTGGCACGCTGATAAGTGTCCAGTTCGGTCACGGCGGCGCCCACATCATAGCCCAGCACCACACCGGCGCCGGTATTATAGGGGTACATCCAGACGTTGAAGGGATTGTGGGTGGAGTTATCCGTGCCGCGCGTGGCCGAACGACCCTGGGCCGAAACAACGGTCTTGGCGCGAACCAGCACGAATTCGCCGGTGCGGACATTCCAACCCAGCGCACCGCAAGCCTTGCCGTTGTCGGTGAGGATCTTGACCGCCATGACGTTGTCGAGCGTATTGATGCCGGCATCACGCACGATGCGGGCCATGGCGCGTTTGATGGTCATGCCGTTGGCGATATGGACCCACCAGCGGCCCGGCTGACCAAAACCCTGGGTGCGCAGGTAGGTGCCGTCAGCCTTCTTGCTGAACTGCACGCCCGCCTTGCCCAGCACATCCAGAAAATATTTCATGTGGGCGTACCAGCCGTTCTGCAGCATGGCAGGCGACCAGCCGTTGAGGGGCTTGGCGTAGAACTTGATGAGGTCTTCCACGGTGTCGTGGGCTTCACCGGGCTCATCCAGGACGGCCATATAATGGTCATTGCCGCCGCCGATACAGCCGGAGCTTTCCAGCTTGCCCTTGTCCATCAGCACTACGTCGAGGCCCTGGTCATGCGCGCCGAGCGCCGCACCACAGCCCGAAGCACCGGAGCCGATCACGAGCACGTCGGTTTCCACTAACGTGCCGAGGGGGTGTTTGGTCATCTTCATAGCAATATCCTGATTGTGATTTTTTAGCGGACAGTCATCGCCGGACAGGTCGATCATTCCTGGAAACTTGCCCCGCGGTTGTGAATAAAAAATCATGCGAAACAGCTGTATTGTCAAATAAATAAAAATAACATATTGTTTTAAAAAATCAAACATTGGAGGGCGTGATGATTCCTGAGTTGAATGGTGATTTTCTTCAATGGTTACGCGGGTTTTATTATGTCGCTAAAACGGGGAGCGTGCGTAGGGCCGCAGAACTGATGAACAGAAATCCCTCAACGATCAGCTATCAGCTACGTTCGCTGGAGACCGAGCTCAACACTGTTTTGTTCGACAGATACAAAAAAAGCCTTCAGATCACCCCTGAAGGCAAAAAATTGCTGGGCTGGACCATCACGACCTTCGAGACGCTGCAGAGCATGCGCTCTGCCGTAGGGACTACGGACGGCCATCTGCAGGGCGACATCTTCCTGGGGGCGACCCTGCCGGTGGCCATCATGGCCGTGGACGCCATCGCCGCGTTCCGTGCGGAGAATCCCCAGGTCAACATCCGCATCCAGCGCGCCCTTTCTTCCGAGATCGTCCAGGCGGTCAAGGAATCCCGCCTCGACTTCGGCCTGACGGGCATGACGGCCCTGCCCAAGCTGGATACCATGGAGATCCTGATGAAGGCCCGTCCCCTGCTCGTCATGCGCAAGGACAGCATCTGGGACATCCCCCCCATCCCTACCGAAGCGGACCTGGAGCGTCTGCCCTTTGTCGTTTTCCAGACATCACTGGAAGAGAGCGAACAGCCGACGCCGACCCTGCAGTATGCGGCACGCCGCCTGCAGAAGAACACCGTCATCAGCGTCAACAACTACCACCTCATCATGCAGTTCGTCCGCTGCGACGTCGGGGTGGCCATCATGGACGAGCTGTGCTACCGGGCGACCATGTTCGGTTCGGACTGGAGCTCCATCGTCAGCTGTCCTCTGGACCACCTGCTGCCCAACGTGCTGTACGGCATACTTGTCCGCAGGCACAAGCATATCAGCCCCCAGGCGCAGGCCCTGATGGATACCCTGCGGCGACATTTCATCGAGCTTGCCGCCCAGCCCTTTGGCCCCACCTTTCTTGCCGGACAGACGCAAAAAGGCGGGCAGCCCAAGGCCGCCCGCCCGCGTAGGAAGGCTTCGCTCCGCAAGGGGGATTAGAAGATAGCCTTGCCCACGATGATCGTGATGGCCGCGGTGACCAGATAGGACATGAGAATGACGGCAGGAGCCGTCTTCCAGATGGCCTTGGAATCCGACCACTCGTTGCCGTGCAGCAGGGCCGCACTGGCGCTGGCGGCAGGCGTGAGGAAGGCAAGATGCACGCCCATGACCACCATGATCAGCGGAAGTTCGGGGCTGACGTTGGCCGCCTGGCAGTAGCTGTAGATAATGGGCATCAGGGACACACCCACGGCGCCGTTGTTCATGACCTGGGTCAGCAGGGTGGCGGCCAGACCCAGGAACAGGGCAAAGGTCAGCGGGGTGCCGCCGGAGATGATGGGATCAAGCGCCATCATCAGGAAGGGAGTGATGCCGCTTTCAGGCTTGGCCATGGCACCGGACAGGGGCTGCACGAAGGCCAGCAGCAGCACGATGCCCCAGGTGACGCCGGAGTCCACCATGACCTTGAAGTTCAGCAGGGCCTTGCCTTCCACCTTGATGGCCGCCATGACCGTCACCAGCAGGATGACGATACCGGTATTGCCGATACCCTTGAGGAAGCGGGTCAGGAAGAAGTCCTTGGGCATGAAGTTGGGGGCCAGCAGCAGGATGACCAGCAGGAACAGGAAGGCCAGGATGACCTTCTGCACGCGGGAAAGGACCAGGCTGCCGTCCTTGTCCAGCTTGCTCACATCCAGATGGACGAGCTTGCTCATGTCGGGACGGAAGATGTACTTGCCCATGACGATGAAGAGCAGCGAGCACACGGCGCAGATGAGCAGGGCGATGAGCATGTACTTGGCATAGTCGATGCCCACACCGGACATGGTCTCATAGGCGCTGAACACGGTCAGGGCGGCCTGCTTGAAGGGGATGAGGGACATGCCCACCTGGGCGGCGAACACGATACCGAACACCATCATGGTGGGGTAACCGTCGCCTTTCTTGAAGCCGCAGACTTCGCACACGCCGTACAGGATGCTCCAGCCGATGATGGCGGCCGGAGAGGCACTGGTCAGACCGCCGAGGATGAAGATGGAGCCCAGAAAGGTGTAGGTGAATACCCAGGGCCGCCCGGCAACGAACTTGCGGGTGATGAACCACAGGGAAATGAACTTGGACAGGCCATAATGGCTGATGGTGGCGCAGAAGACGAAGATGAAGAACATCATCTGGACCACGGGGTCACCGAAGCTCTTGTTGAGCAGCATCATGGGCTTCATGCCGCCGATGAGCATCAGGGCCAGCAGACCGGCCAGGCTGGGCCAGACGATCTCGATACAGACCCAGCCGTAGAGCACGCCCAGGAAGATACCGATAAGATTCATCCCCAGGGGCGTCAGCGGTTCCACGGGCGGTAGCTGGCCAAAGCCGAACATGATGAGCAGACAGACGACAGTGTGCAGGTAATAGGCAGGCGCCGAGAAGCGCTTGGGGGTGGATTCTTTTCCAGCCATGATGAGTTCCTTCTTGAGAGATCGCTACATACCGCCCAAAGGCGGCTGTTCCTTCGGTCATCCAATACAGAAGGGGACATGTCTGTCCGCATTCCATGCGCCCTGCTGTTTTCTCCCTGTATGGCCGTTGCCCGCGGCCATTATGTGAAAAAGTTATCATGTCAGGCGGTCTGTTTTGTCAATTCAATAAAAAAATATTTTTGTTTGATAATTTTAAACAATAAAACCACACTTTGATAATAAAATTTAATTATTTCAATATATTATATATTTTATAAAACAAATCCCCCGCTATTCCGGAAAATTGGATACCATTCCGGACACAGGCTGATGGTAAAAGACAATCCCCGGATCTGGTGTTTGTTTTTAGCATATTGAATTTATTAAATATATTTTAAGCATGTAAATCATGGCCAGCCGCACCGCCTGTGCTTTGATCTTCACAGAAAAGCGGGTAAGCGGCTGTGTAAAAAAGAACAATTGACAGCCGCTGTCAGTCCCGGCATAAGGGGCGGCATCGTGTGCGTTCCTCAGCACACAAGGGAGGAAACATGTCTTATTTTGCAGCCCGGCAGGCCCAGACGACATTGTCCTGTCCTGAATGCGATCACAAGCTGGAGATCGCGCGTACCTGCCACGAGGCCTTCATGCGCTGTCCTTTTTGTGGCAAGCGTTTCCCGCTGGAACAGTTCATCAGTCAGGCAGATGAAGCCATGGAACGCTTCCTCGAAGGCCTGTACTTCGACCGTATCTAGGCGTGAACCGGCATCAGAGAGCAGCTCTCCTGCTTGTGCTGGCGCTGTCCGGCGCCATGCATGCCGTCATCTTGCTGTGCGCCGGTATGGGGATGCTCCTGGCAGGATAACGACGGCTGCCCGGCAAGACTATCCGCTGCTTTTCCTGGTTACGAAAACAGCCCACATGGAGCGAACCATGCGGGCTGTTTTTGTGTCGGCAGAGGAGAGAAGGCTTAATAGAGGGTGGGCAGGCCCAGGATAGCACGGGCAGACACGGCCACCTGCATCATGACCTGCGAGATGTCCTTGACGGCCTGCATGTTCTTGGAGGCCACCCGCGGCATCACAAGGATCTGGTCCCCGGGCCGGATATTGTCGCCATCATGGCTCACCGAGCCGTTGGGATGCATGACAAGCACGGTATCCTGGTCCGCGCGGCTGTTATAGCCGCCGGCTCCCTTGATGTAATCGTCCAGATCATTGTTTTTGCTCCAGAGCATGGCCTGGGGCATCATGACTTCACCACTGACGAGGACCACATCGCTCTTGGCCGGGATGACGATGACATCCCCATCTTCCAGCGTGATGTCGCCGATCTTCTGGCCGTCGCTCAGGACGACGACACCTTCCGGTTCCACGGCTTTGGCCCGCTCCACGAATTTGGCGATCATCTCCGCTTCCTTGGCGCGGATCTGGGACTCTTCCGTGCTGGCCGACGAAGCGGTAAGGGCGGATTCTTCCAGGCGGCGCAGGCTGTCGGCGATGGCTTTCTTCTGGCGTTCGGCCACGCTCTTGCGCTTGATGTACATGCCGTTCAGATCAGCACGTCCCTGTTCGACAGCGATAAAGTTGCGCACTTCATCCAGGCGTGCTCCGCGGCGCACGGGAAAGCGGCTGGCACCGCGTACGGCTCCCTGCACCGTGACCGTTATGGTATTGCCTGCGGCATCCGCCAGCAGCTCGATGCTGTCACCGTCCGCCAGCTGCAGGCTGGCCAGTTCGCCAAGGGGCAGATAGGTATTGTAGGGCTTGCCGTTGCGGACCCCCTTGATGGCGATATGCGAGGCACTGCTGTCCGGATCCACCAGCTTCAGCAGGCTGGCCCCGGAGGTCTTGCCTTCCGGCAGCTCAAAGCGGGCGCTGGTGCGTACCTTGCCCGTGACAGTGACCGTGGGCCCCTTGTCGGGGACAACGATGATGTCGCCATTCTGGAAACGGATGGGCGGCATGCTGCCTTCACGGATGAAGGGATACAGGTCCACCGTCGTCACGACCTGATTGTTGCGGCGGACCTGGATGTTCCTGTAGCTGCCCCGTCCGGCGTCGATCCCGCCCGCCTTGTCCAGATAGCTCAGCAGGGGATCGGCCGCAGAACCGCTGTAGCGGCCGGGCTTGGGGACATTGCCGGTGACGAACAGGGTGATGGGCTGCGCATCCATGGGGGCCAGATAGATCTGGCTGTCGGCATGGCCGGAGGCCGCCAGCTTGCTGCGCAGGGCATCCTGCAATTTGTCCTGGGCCAGACCGGTCACGTTGAGCTGGCCGACTTCGGGGATGTCCAGCTGGCCGGCAGGGCTGACTTCGAGGATGGTATCCACATTGAGGCTCCCGCCCCACAGGCGCAGGACGACCCTGTCACCCGGTGCGATGGCGCCGGCGGCTCCTCCCTGACCGAAATTGCCCTGGAAAAGATTGGCTCCGTAGGGTGCCGGAGCGTCAGCGGCATAGCTGCCCTGCGGCAGGAGCAGCAGGCACAGCAGCAAAAGAAAAACAGACTTTTTCATGGTACGGCCCCGGGCTTAGTCCTTGGCCTCTTCCGTCTGGGAAGCCGGCATGACAGCGGGACGCATGCCCTGGCCCCAGACGCGGGGCGCCAGCCGCCACTGGCCCTGGGCATTGCGGCAGGCAACGATGATCTCGGCTTCATTGAAATTGTTGCGGACAGTGGCGCGCTTGCATTCCTCACCAGCCGCGGAGAAGAAGCTGTCCTCCATGCTCACGCGCACGTCCGTCCCGAAGGCGGGATCGGAAAGGGTGGTGATGTCACCGGGCACGGCATTGGCCATAAAATTTTCCACAGGGCTGGGCTTGTATTCGGGCGTTTCAGGGGAGTCTCCCAGCAGGCCGCAGCCATTGAGGGCCAGACAGGTCGTCAGCATGAGAAGGGTAGAGAGACGTTTCATGAGTTCTCCTGGAAAGGAAAGGCCGGAATCGGACCGTTGCTGGTCAGCCCTGGACAGGCTGAGACGCGGGATCCGGCATCCGGGGTGAAAAGGGCAGGGGAAGCTCCAGATCGATGAAGCGTTCCCGCACGATAGCTTCCGGGATATGGATGGCGAGCTGCTTCAGGTCCTCCGGAGCGAGCGTTACAAGCCAGTTTACGGCCTCCCGGGCCATGACGAGCCAGCGGTCCAGCGGCAGGAAAAAGACCGCCGGGCAGATCTTGTACAGATAAAGGCCCGTATCGAGCAGGACCAGCGGGAACAGACTGCAGGCCACAGGACGGCGTTGCCGTGGCAGAAGACAGCCTTCCGGGCCGCAGGATTTGCACCCCCTGTCGTCCAGGCAGGCCGTATCAGGGGCAAGCAGAAAAAAGTCCCTCTCCAGATGGTCATGCTGCTGCGAAGGCAGCAGCTTCATGGGAAAAGGGGTGGCGCAGTCCTGAGGGCCGCAACAGTAACGACAGTCCCGGCAGTAATCATTGCTCAGGATCCCCTGATCGAAGTGTACATCCCGTTGCAGGGGAAAACGCTGACGCCATTGCTGCCAGTAATGCCAAGAGCTTTTTTGCATGGAGATCCTCCGGCAGTTTCAGCTGTGCCGGACAAAAATGTCGATTATCCCGATGCGGAACATCTGTCAAATATCGCTATATCATGCTGATAATAAAAAAGAAAAAAATCAGTTTCCGCAAAACGGAAAAGGGAGGCAAAAAATGCTTGCCAGATGGGCGCTGATGGCGTAAATACACTTTTGTTGTGCCGAAGTGGTGGAATTGGTAGACACGCTAGGTTCAGGGTCTAGTTCTGGCAACGGAGTGGGAGTTCGACTCTCCCCTTCGGCACCAAGTGAAAGCAAAGGCTGGTAGTGATACCAGCCTTTTTTTGTTGCAGGCTTTGACCTGCTGCGTGCCGCAGGCGCAGAATAGAAGGCCCTGCCATCCGGGCGGCGGTGATCCGGGCGCGGAGGCCAGCGCAGACTTTTGTGCGGCTCCTTGCCAGCCTCACCATGCTGCGATGAGCGGGGCAGGCGGCATGATGTGCCCTGCCGGTACGTGAAGCAGACGAACGGTGACAGGCTCTGTCATAAAAAAGCTCTCCTCGAATGAGGAGAGCTTTTGCCGTTTCTGGAGCGTCCGGCCTTATTCCGCTGCCCGCAGTCTGCTTGTGATGTCGTCGAACTCCTGCCGCAGCCGGGCATCATACAGCAGGGAGAGGTCTGGCGGCTGGAAGGCGAAGATGCGGGAGAAATCCGCTTCCGATGTGTGCATCATCCCCAGCAGATCGCTGCTGGTCTTGACGGTCCGATAGGTATTGACGGCCACCTTGAAGGATTTTTCCGCCCGCTGCAGCAACTGCTGCAAATGTTTTTTCTGGCGTGACAGATACTGGTTGTAGAGGTCCACGGCATCCAGTGTCCTCTGGTTGGCGGCGATGTTCACTTCCAGGATCTTCCGGTCCGTCTCCTCGGCCCCGGAAAGCAGGCTGCGGGCATGTTCCTGCAGCTGGGCAGCCTCCTTCCTTATCTTTCCCAGACGGTCGAGGTAGCGGCTGTCGATCTGCTGCAGGGCCTGTTGCAGGGCGTAGACATAGACCTTGTTGCACATCATGTAGATGCCCGTATAGGTCTGGAGCAGCTCCACAGAAGCGTCCGGGGCCGCCAGCTGGCTTTCTATGCTGCGCTGGATGGCGCTGATGTTCTCGGCCACGGCCATGATGCTGGCGGTATCCTTGCCGTCGGCCGCGCTCAGCATGGTCTCCAGCTGTTCACGGCTGACAGGCAGGCCGCGTGCGGAGATCTCGGCAAAGATGCGTTCCTTGTCCGCCTCCAGACCGTGTTCCAGATCTGCTATCTCCTTGCGCAGTCCGGCGATATCTTCCTGCAGGCTGCTGCGCGTGGCCTTGAGCGGGTTCCAGTGTGAAGAGGGGGCGGAAACGAGCTCCTGCTGCAGGGCCGCTATCTTCTGGCGCTTTGCGGCTATCTCGTCCCGGGCGGCATCCCGGCTGGCGATGAGGTCCAGAGCCTGGGAATCCGCGAGGATGGCGAAGCATTCGGAGACGATGCGCTGGAATTTGGGATCGCGGAACGTCAGGACCTCGGCCCAGCTGCGTTCGGAGGGGTCCTCTCCCGAGGCGATGATATCCACCCCTTCGTGCAACAACGGGACGGCATCGTCCCAGATGTCGACGAAAGACCGGGCGGCAGAGACAGGCTGGACATGGAGCAGGATAGCCAGCAGCAGGAGCAGGGCCGGGCGCATGCGCTCTCCTTTGGAAAAAGTGAAGGTAGAGAGGAAAGGGTAGCAGGCAGAGGGGATGGCTTCAAGAGGAAGGGGGCGCGCTTCGGCCGGAGGTGCCGGAGCCCGGGAACTGTCTGTATATGCTGAAGACCGGCCAGGAAGAGCATCCGCGGATGAGATCTGGCTGTTGGTCTGATGGGGGCGGCAGGTACGTCTTGCCTGTCCGCAATATCCCCGGGCAGCAGTACGGAAACGTGGAGCCATGAAAAAGGCCCCCAGGGAGGGGGCCTTTACAGATGACGTTGCGGTCCTGGCCTAGTGGGTGGCCAGCACGGCGCCTTCGTACTTGGTCTTCATGAATTCCTTGATCTTGTCGCTGCACAGGGCCTTGTACAGGGCCTGCAGTTCGGGACGCTTTTCATCGCCGGTGCGGATGGCCAGGATGTTGGCGTAGGTGGTGGCAGCGGCGGAGTCGGCAGCTTCCACGGCCAGGGCATCGGCCACCTTCAGGCCGCCGAGGATGGCGTAGTTGCCGTTGATGATGGCGATGTCCACGTCAGGCAGGGCGCGCACCAGCTGGGCGGCTTCGATCTCTTCGATGCGGAGCTTCTTGGGGTTGTCCTTGATGTCGCGCACGGTGGCGGTCAGGCCCACACCGTCCTTGAGGGTGATGAGGCCCTGGTCCTGCATGAGCAGGAGGGCGCGGCCTTCGTTGGTGGCATCATTGGGCACGGCCACGATGGCACCCTTCTTGAGGTCCTTCAGGCTCTTGCACTTGCCGGCGTAGATGCCGAAGGGCTCATAGTGCACGCCGCCCATGGAGGACAGCTTGGTGCCTTTCTGGGCATTGAAGTCGTCCAGATAGGGCTTGTGCTGGAAGTAGTTGGCGTCCAGATCCTTGCTGTCCAGAGCCACGTTGGGCTGCACATAGTCGGAATATTCGATGATCTCCAGATTGATGCCTTCAGCCTTGAGCATGTCTTTGGCGGCATTCAGGATCTCGGCGTGCGGCGTGGGAGAGGCGCCCACCTTCACGGTGGTGGCGGCCTGGGCATGGCAAACCAGAGTACCGGCGGCCAGCATGGCGGCCAGCGTCAGCAGAAGTTTTTTCATGGGAAAAACCTCGGGGAAAGGGTGATAGAAAAAGCGGATCAAGACCCGCGTTTGTCGCTGCGTCGGGTGGCCCAGTTGCCGAAGCTCTGGAAGATCTGCACGATGATGATGAGCAGGATCACCGTGGCGATCATGATGTCGGTCTGGTAGCGGTTGTACCCGTACATGATGGCCAGCTTGCCCAGACCGCCGCCGCCGACGGCGCCGGACATGGCGGAGTAGCCCAGGATGGTGATGGCCGCCACGGCACTGCCGTTGATGAGCGAGGGCATGGCCTCGGGCAGCAGCACCTTGGTGATGATCTGCCAGGTGGAGGCCCCCATGCTCTGGGCGGCTTCCACCACACCGTTATCCACTTCCAGCAGGGAGGACTCGATGAGACGGGCCACGAAGGGCGCCGCGGCGATGACCAGAGGTACTACCGTGGCGTTGTTGCCGATGGTGGTCCCCACGATGTAGCGGGTGAAGGGGATGACGGCGATCATCAGGATCAGGAAGGGGAAGGAACGGGTCAGGTTCACCACCACATCCAGCACGCTGTAGACCACGGGATTGGGACGGATGCCGTCTTTGCGGCAGATGACCAGGACGACGGCCATCACGATGCCGAAGACATAGGAAAAAAACGTGGAGACGATGGTCATGTACAGGGTATCCACCACCCCTTCCATGAGCATTTCCACAGTGGCCTGATCAAACATGCTTCATCTCCTCCAGCAGGATGTTCCTGGATTTGGCGAATTCCAGGATGCTCCGGCGCGATTCCGGGCATTCGGGCAGCTGCAACACCATCTGGCCAAAGGCGATACCGCCGATGTCGCGGGTATCGGCATACATGATGTTCACGGGGCAGTGGCATTCCAGCACCATATTGGCGATGACGGGCTCGAAGGAGGAACGGCCGTTGAAGATCAGGCGGTAGAGGTTCTCCTGGGGCAGGTTCTGCAGGGCCTCGGGCATGACCAGACGGCGTGCTGCCTCGGTGCGCGGATGGAAGAAGACCTCTTCCACTTCGCCGTGCTCCACGATCTTGCCGCGGTGGATGATGGCCACATGGCTGCAGATCTTTTCGATGACGCTCATCTCGTGGGTGATGATGACCGCCGTGATGCCGAGATCCCTGTTGATGTCCTTGATGAGGGACAGGATGGAGTCCGTGGTGGCCGGGTCAAGGGCGGACGTGGCTTCGTCGCAGAGCAGCACCTGCGGATTGGTGGCCAGGGCACGGGCGATGGCCACGCGCTGCTTCTGGCCGCCGGAGAGCTGCGAAGGATAGGAATCCATGCGGTTGGCAAGGCCCACCAGATCCAGCAGTTCTTCAGCACGCTTGCGGGCCTGGACCTTGTCCATGCCGATAAGTTCCAGAGGAAAGCAGACGTTCTGGCGCGCCGTGCGCTGCATGAGCAGGTTGAACTGCTGGAAGATCATGCCCATGGAACGCCGGGCAGCGCGCAGCTCGCTCTCCGACAGACGGCACATGTCCTTGCCTTCAAAAAAGATGGAACCGCCCGTGGGACGTTCCAGCATGTTGATGCAGCGGACGAGCGTGCTCTTGCCGGCACCGCTCTTGCCGATGACACCGAAGATGTCTCCTTTGTTGATGGCAAGATTGATGCCCTGCAGGGCAAAAACATCCGTATTTTTGCTGCGGTAACGTTTTTCCAGATTGACGATATCGATGATCGGCGCTTCGGCCATAGTGCCTCCCCTTTGATTCCCCTGTCGGGGGTATTCGAGGTTAGCATATCTTCCCCCGCTCGCAAAGAAAAAAGATGCCGAAAAATGTGCTGCGCAAGGCTTCGGGCCATAGTCGGGGAAGGGCGGGGCGCAGAAAAAAAGCCGTATCCTGTCAGGACCGGCACGGTGACGACATGGGAGGAAGGAGCGGGACGTGCAGGAAGGAAGCAGGGGAAAGGACATTCCTTCCCCTGCTTCCTCCAAAGTGCTAGCGCTGGCGGATGTAGGCTTCCAGCCGACGCATGGCTTCGGCCAGGTTGTCGATGGAATTGGCGTAGGAAAGGCGCAGGAACCCTTCGGTCTGGCTGCCGAAGTCGATACCGGGGGTGATGCCGATATGGGCTTTTTCCAGCAGGTCGAAGGCCAGTTCCATGGAGCTGCTGCCCAGATGGCGGGCATTGATCAGCATGTAGAACGCTCCCATGGGTTCCACGGGGATGTTGAAGCCCAGGCGCTTCAGCTCGCCCAGCAGGAAGCGGCGGCGTTCGTCGTAGGTGGCATGCATGCGGGCCACGTCTTCATCGGCACAGGTCAGGGCCGCGATACCGGCTTTTTGCACCGCAGAATTGGTGGACAGGAAGAAGTTCTGCATCAGGGCCTGCATGGGGCGCACGAGATCACGGGGCACGATGAGGTAGCCCAGGCGCCAGCCGGTCATGGCATAGGCCTTGGAAAAGCCGCCTATGACCACGGCATTGTCCGTGTACTCCAGGATGGAGTGCTCTTCCGCATCCCCGTAGGTCAGGCCGTGATAGATCTCGTCGGAAACGATCATGGGGCCCAGTTCGGCCAGGGCGCGCATGCGCTCCGGCTCCAGCACGATGCCCGTGGGGTTGCAGGGGGAGTTGATGAGCACGGCCCGGGTACGCGGCGAGATCTGTTTGGCCACGTCTTCGGGACGGAACTGGAAGCCTTCTTCCTCATGGGTCAGCGTCCAGACGGGCACCCCGCCCGCATAGCGCACGAAGTTGGGGTAGCAGGCATAGCCGGGATTGGAGAGGATGACTTCGTCGCCCGGATCGAGCAGGGCGGAGAAAAGGACCATCATGGCCGGGGAAGAACCGGGGAAGATCAGCACCTGGTCGGGATGCAGGCCGACACCATAGCGCCGTTTGTAATAGGCGCACAGATGTTCGCGCAGCTCCACATCGCCCAGGGAGTGGGTGTAGTGGGTCTGCCCTTCGTCCAGGGCCTTGAAGGCAGCCTGACGGATGCACTCGGGCGTATCGAAATCGGGTTCGCCCAGTTCCAGGTGGATGATGGAAGCACCCTCCCGTTCGAGCTTCTGGGCGCGTTCCAGCACTTCCATGGCCAGAAACGGCGTGATGCCGCGTACTCTCTCGGCTATCATCGTATATCCTTTGTTCTTCCTGCCGTCGGGCAGGCTGGTTCCGCGCCTTGCGCGGCCGATACTCGTGCCGCGGTGGCGCCGCAGGGCAGACGGCGTGCCCTTTCGTATGTCATCCGGGCCTCATATCAGGAGGGGCGTCAAAAAGAAAGAGGCCCTTCCGCCTATTCCGTCCAAAGGGGATCGGTCTCGGGATAGATCATGCGCCTGGTCATGCCGCCGTCCACCGGCAGATTGACGCCGTTGATGAAGCCGTTCTCCTCCCCGGCCAGGAACAGGCAGGCATTGCAGACGTCTTCCGGTTTTCCCACACGTCCCGACGGATGCTGGCTGTGGTCGCAGGGGCTCAGGCTGTCGTAGTCGTCCACCTGTATCCATCCCGGGCTGACCGCATTGACGGTGATGCCCGTACCGTGCAGCGACACGCACAGGCTGGCGGTCAGGGAGACAAGCCCGCCCTTGGAGGCGCCGTAGGCTTCCCAGCCGCATTCGTTCTGCTGGTAACGGGTGGAGGCGATGTTGATGATGCGTCCATAGCCCGTTCCCCGGCAAAGACGGACGAATTCCCGGCAGCAGAGGAACGCGCCGCGCAGGTTGGTCCCCAGGACGTCATCGAATTCCCTGGCTTCCAGGAGGGGGAAGGGCTTCCGGAAACGGCTGACGCCCCCGTTGTTGATGAGGACGCGGGGAGTGCCGAGCGTCTGGGCGATGGTATGAAAAACAGAGGTGATGGCGGCTTCATCGCGCAGGTCACAGGGAAAACAGTGGATGTCCGGGTGGGGGCTGCTCATGGGCTGGATGTCCAGAGCGGCGACCACATACCCCTCGCGGGCAAATCCTGCGCACAGGTGACGTCCTATACCGGCGGCACCGCCGGTGATGATGGCAACGGGCATAGTCCCTCCAAAAAAATTTTGCAGCCAAGATGCGCCTGTTTTCAATAGCCGAGGCACCGGCGGCCCGCAAGGCCGGGGGCAGGGGAGAAAAACAAAAAAGCCCCCGATCCGCCGAGGACCGGGGGCCGGGCGGCAAATGAAGATGCCTAGCCGGTGATCTCCAGGGCATTGAAGAAGTAGGCCATTTCGTAAGCGGCAGTTTCCGGCGCGTCAGAGCCGTGCACGGAGTTGGCTTCGATGCTTTCGGCGTACTTTTTGCGGATGGTGCCTTCTGCGGCATTGGCAGGATTGGTGGCGCCCATCAGTTCCCGATAGCGGGAGATGGCCTTGTCGCCTTCAAGGATGGCGCAAACCACAGGGCCGGAGCTCATGTATTCCGTCAGGCTGGCAAAGAAAGGCCGTTCCTTGTGCACGGCATAAAAGCCTTCGGCCTGCTGGCGGGTCATGCGGATCTGCTTCATGGCCACCACGCGCAGACCGGCGCCCTGGATCATGGCAAGGATCTCACCCTGCAGGTTACGGGCAACGGCATCGGGTTTGATGATGCAAAAAGTACGTTCCATGGAATCTCCTGTGGATAAATGAAAAAAAGCGGCAATTTTTATTGCATAAAATATTTCATAAGACAAGAGGTTTCTGGTGTGCCCAGACAGGTCGAATCCATGCAGGCATAAAAAAAGCCATCCCTTGCGGGATGGCTTTGCGAGCCTTACTGGGCGTTCAGGCGTCCGGTGATGTTGTCCTTGATCCACTTGGGATCCAGCCACTCCAGCGGGGTGACTTCCACGCCACCGACCAGTATGCCGAAGTGCAGGTGATCGCCGAAGGCCAGACCGGTGCTCCCCGTCTTGGCGATGATGGCGCCTTTCTGGACCACATCGCCCACCTTGACGTGGATCTCGCTCAGATGGGAGTAGAGGGACATGAGTCCCAGGCCGTGGTCGATGACGACGAGGTTGCCGTAAATGCCGAGCTCACCGGTGAAGACCACGCGGCCGTTATTGGCTGCGGGGACTTCGGCATTGCGGACCGAGGCCAGGTCAAAACCCAGATGGTAGGATTCGCCCACCTGCTTGCCCTGGTAGGTGAAGTAGCGGTGATCACCAAAACCGGCACGGGCCGCGGAGCGGGGCAGGCGCTGGAACATCCCGTCCCAGAGCATGGCCGCTGCGGTGTCCTTGCGTAGGGCACGCAGGGTCTCGACGTTGGCCGCGCGGACCTGGTTGTTGATATAAAGGTATCCTTCCAGCTGATTGGCGGCGTTGGGGGCCAGATAGCCCAGCTTGCTGTTGACGCTGGCCAGGAAGTTGTCCGAGATGCTGATGGTATCGCTTTTGAAGTTGCGTTCGTAGGCCAGCAGGCCCAGACGGCTGCGGGTCACGTTGCCGGCCATGTCCGTGGCGGTCAGCTCCACGGCGTTTTTATATTCCACGGCGGTCATGGTGTAGGGGAAGGGGAAGAAGCAGATGTAGCTGCCGTCCTTCTGCAGGAAGCCGGGGACGAAATACCCCGCCACCAGCACACCGCTCTGGGTGACTTCTTCGTCGATGGTATAGCGGATGGCGGCGGCACCGCCGCGGCGCACGCTGGGCGGCAGGGTCTTCACGGAGATGCGCGGCGGCTGGGTATCCAGACGCATGGCCAGCACTTCCGTGCGGGTATTGCCCTGACCAAAGCCGGCCAGGGAGGCGTCCGTCGCCTTGATCTCCAGCTCGAAGGCCCCTTCACGCAGGCCGGCATTCTTCAGCGAGACCTCGACAGTACGCTGGGGCAGGTATTCTTCGAAATGCCGCTGGAAAATGGGGGTGACCACATTGTTGCGGCGCACTCCCACGGAGATGGAGCGGATGTTCGAAGGGTCCGCCAGCGTTATCTGCAGGGGCGTGTGGGGAGAGACCCGTCCGGTATCGGGCACGATGGCGATGGACGGACCGTCCATATCCTTGAAAAAGATGTACCCACAGGCAATCAGCGCGATCAGGATGAGCAGGCTCAGGATAGTGGAAAAGAAATTTTTTTTGCGCATGGAGACTCCTTTCTCATACAAGCGGGAGTGTTGCACGTTTCAGGGGAGTTTTCAAGGAATAGCCCCCGCTTTGACGGCATTTGACTTGGGGGGGAAAATTTGTTCTTTCTTCGCCATACGCAAAGGACAAAACGAGCATGATGGCAAGAGGTACCGCGATAGATCCCAGACGCCTGCGTCTGCGCATGGTTCGGGAGCTGGCCGCCAGGGGCATAACGGACGGACGCGTCCTTGATGCCATGTCGCGGGTCCCCCGGCATCTTTTCGTGCCCGAGGGACTGCGTTCGCGGGCCTATGAGGATTGTCCGCTGCCCATCGGCTACGGACAGACCATCTCCCAGCCGTCCACGGTGGCCCTCATGTCCCAGATGCTGGAGACCTCGCCCGGCATGCGCGTGCTGGAGGTCGGCACCGGTTCCGGTTACCAGGCGGCGGTGCTGGCCGCCATGGGCTGCACGGTCTATACCGTGGAGCGCCTCAAAGAGCTGTACCAATCGGCCCGGGCCCTCTTGCAGCAGCTCGATCTTCGCGCTATTCACATGCAACGAAGCGATGGAACGCTGGGCATGCCTGCCGCCGCCCCGTTCGACCGCATCATCGTCACTGCCGGAGGTCCCCAGATCCCCCGCCCCCTGCTGGAGCAGCTTGCCGTGGACGGCATCATGCTGATCCCGGTGGGGGCACGGCCCCGCACGCAACGCCTGATGCGCATCATGCGCCGTCAGGGACGGCTTTGCAGCGAGGACCTGGGCCCTGCCGTCTTCGTGGATCTGGTGGGCGACCATGGTTGGTAAGCCCGCCTGTTGTCATACCCTGTAAAGGAGATATCATGTCTTCCTGTTCTTCCTGTTCCTCTGCGTCGGGCTGCTCTTCCAAGGGCAACCCCGGCGGCGCCGGTTGCATGGAATCGGCCATGGCCCGGCAAGACCAGATCATTGCCGACCGCCTGGCCCACATCCGGCACAAGATCTTTGTCATGAGCGGCAAGGGTGGCGTGGGTAAAAGCTCCGTCACCGTCAATACCGCCGCGGCCCTGGCCCATCGCGGCTTCAAGGTCGGCATCCTGGACGTGGACATGCACGGCCCCAGCGTGCCCAACCTGCTGGGTCTGAAGGCTACCATCGAAATGAATGAGAAAAACGAACTCATCCCTGCCATGTACAATGAGAACCTGGCAGTCATTTCCATGGATTCCTTCCTGCAGGATCGTGACCAGGCCATCCTGTGGCGCGGCCCCAAAAAGACGGCTGCCATCCGCCAGTTCCTCTCCGACGTGGCCTGGGGCCCGCTGGATTTCCTGCTCATCGACTCCCCTCCAGGAACCGGTGACGAACACATGACCATCCTCAAGACCATCACCGACGCCCAGAGCGTCACGGTGACCACCCCGCAGGAGATCTCCCTGGCCGACGTGCGCAAGGCCGTCAACTTCCTGCAGGTCGCCGAAGGCAAGGTCCTGGGCGTGGTGGAAAACATGAGCGGCCTTGTCTGCCCCCACTGCCACCAGGAGATCGACCTGTTCAAGAAGGGCGGCGGTGAAGAGCTTGCCAAGCATTACGGCATCCCCTTCCTGGGTGCCATCCCGCTGGATCCGGCCACCGTGGTGGCCGCCGACCGGGGCGTGCCCGTGGTCTATCTTGAACAGGATTGCCCTGCCAAGCAGGCGTTCCTGCATCTGGCTGACGCCATCGCCCAGGCTGCCGACAGCGGCGCCGCGAAGCTGGTCAGCAAGAGCTAGGCGCTCTTTGGGGGGTGGCTCGTCCACCCCCTCAAGATACCTGCGCGTTTTTCCCTTTTCTCGGGGACGCGTTTGTGATACCCGTTTCCATGTAGTCCTGTTTCCCGGTCGGTGAGAATATGTTCAATCTTGCGAATAAACTGACGCTGTTGCGCATGCTGCTGGTTCCGCTCGTCATCGTGCTGCTGTATTTCCAGGGCCCGGTGACCTGTGTGCTGGCCGCGCTGGCATTCATTGCCGCTTCCATCACGGACTGGGCCGACGGTTACGTGGCCCGGCGCAACAACATGGTCACCAGCATGGGCAAGTTCCTTGATCCCCTGGCGGACAAGGTCCTCATTTGTTCCGTGCTCATCATGTTCTGCACCCTCGGCTGGGCTGAAGCGTGGGTCGTCATCCTGATCGTCTGCCGTGAGCTGGTGGTCACGGGGCTGCGCGCCATCGCCATCGATGAAGGGATCGTCCTCGCCGCCGACAGGTATGGGAAGCTCAAGACCGTCCTGCAGATCGCGGCCATCATCCCCATGCTGCTGCACTATCCTTACTGGGGCGTGCGTCTGTGGCCCATCGGGGAAATCATCCTCTATCTGGCGCTCATCATGTCCGTAGTGTCCTGTGTGAACTACTGTTACGGTTTCTACCGCAAGATCGCCGCAAAAAACGCTGCCGAATAAGATGAGTACCCTGCAGTTACGGCTGAAAAACTGCATCCAGACCATCCTCGAGCTGGAGCCACAGATCGGAGCTGATCTCTCCGATCGCTATTTTGTTGAAGAATTCATGGCATTACGGCGCTTTTTGGATAGCGTCGAGCAGATGCGCCTTGGAGAGGATGACGTAGAGCGTCTGGAATCCGCCACAGCGACTTTTCTGGAAGAGCTGGGGCTCTCCCGGCGTACCTGGCAGAAACAACGACGGGTCTTGCAATAAGATGGTAGCTTGGCGGGTCATAGTTCTGGTAGCTGTATGGGGGATCAACCTCATCATTTTCTGTCACATGATCTGGGGATCTGAAGGGCTCATCGCCTATCGTGAACTCAAACAGAAGCATGCGGCCATCGAGGCCGAGATCGCCAGCATCGATGCAGAGAACCGCTCATTGAGCCGGGACATCCGTCTGCTCCAGACGGATGAACGCTATGTCGAAAAAATGATACGCCAGCGGCTGCACTACGTCCACGAGAACGAAGTGCTGTACCTTTTTGGTGATTCCTCCGAAAACCGGGAGAGCGGGGCTGCCACGCATGATGGACAAAATTGAATGGTACAGGGAAGTGCTGGAGCTGGAACCCAGCTCCAAGCTGTTTTTCCCTCTGGCTCGCCTGCTGGTGGAGGACGGACAGCCTGAAGCGGCGCTTGAGACCCTGCGCCGGGGGCTGGAGCGTCATCCCGAATTTCTTGAAGCACGGCTTTTTTATATCGAGCAGCTCTATCATCACGGGCAGCCCGAAGCCTGCGTGGCGGAGGTGACGGAACTGGGGCAGCTTTTTGCTTCCTATCCCGGCTTCTGGCAGGCCTGGGCGGCCAGCATGCTCGGCAGCGGCTGCGGGGATGTGGCGACGGCCCTGCGCTTTCTGGCTGCCAGCTTCGCGAGCCGCCCGCTGAATCTCAACGAAGTTTTTGAACGGGGCCTGCGTTCCTTCATGCAGGAGGCCCAGAGCAGCGACCTGCCGCGCGGCAAGGCCCTGGCCGACCTGGCCGTCATGGGGCCCGAGGACATGGACGCGCAGGCGCATGATGCTTTTTCCTCTCCGGCGGCCAAGCCTGCCGGTGCCGGGATGGCGGAGGGAGACGACGCTGCTTCCTTTGCTGCGGCACAGGGCAGGCGGGAGCATCCGCTGCCGCAACCGACCCCGGACAGGCCCCTTTCCCTGCGTACCCGGTCCATGGCAGAAGTCCTGGCCGAGCAGGGGGATCTTCAGGGCGCTTTGGATATTTATACCGAGCTGGCTGCTGCCGCCGCCGGCTCTTCCGAACAGGAAGTCCTGCAGCAGCGTATCGCCATGCTGCGCACTCAGCTTGAGGGCGCTGCTGTGGAAGATCTCGTTCCGCCTTCGCCGGACATGGCCGCAGGCAAGGACAAACTCATCAGTATGCTGGAAGCCCTGGCCGAACGCGTGGAAGCCAGGGCCCAGAGTTAAGAAGCAGGAGTGCGTGGTGTCCCATTTGTTTAGGCGTTGTTGTGTACTGCTTGCCTCCGCCGCCATGGTGGCGGGCTGCAGTTCCTACCAGCCCACCAAGAATGTCTGGAAGGGTACAAAGGATGTCTGGTATACCTATGTCAGCCCTCCTGCATCTGTGGATTATGGTGAAAAAGGAGATCTTTCCCCGCGTGCGCTGGCGCTCACCAATTGCATGATGGGGCTGGATGTGGAGCTGGGCCGCTTTGAGCGGACCATGATCAATGCGGACAAACCGCCGACGCGGCAGTGGATGGACAGCCTTTTTGCCGCCCATCCCTGGCTGGACGGCTTTGCCGGCGTCAAATATGACGGGACCCTGCTGGGGCAGGAGCCTGCCAATCCTCTGAAACAGCTGGATTTCATCCCGCTGCTGTATGAAGACAAGAAGCAGGGCAGCCGTGCCCTGCGTGCCGGTGTGCAGCAGACCCCCATGGGGCCGGAAGTCATGCTGGCTGCCCCCCTGTACGATGGCGTGGATTTTCTCGGCATCGTCGTGGCCTATTTCGACATGCGCAACCTGGTGCAGTATTCCGGCAATCCTCAGGACATGGTCATCCTCAGCCCTCAGGCGCTGCTCTGGCCCGGCAAGTATGACTATGCGGCGACCCCGCTCGCTTCGGTGAACTGGGAAGAAGCCGTCACCAAGAGCTCTTCCGGCACCTGCACCAACGCGACGGGGAGCTTCTATTACATGGTGCGCTATCTGGGCAACCTGCCGCTGGTCTTTGCCGTGGCGGAATCCGGCACCTTCCCGCAGGGGAACGGCAGCGTGGATCAGGGCCTGCCCTTCTTCCCCAAGGAAAAGGAAAAGCTTCCTCCGCCGCCCATGCCCGAACGCAAGAAGGACAGCAGCAAGACGACGCCCGCCTTCGGTGCTTCCGAAGATGCCGTTGACGGTTACGGCGATGCCGGCGGCATGCCGCCGCAGGATGTAGCTCCGGGCGCCAGCATCGTCCAGCCGCCGCAGGAAAGCGCTCCGGCTCCTTCCCGCGTGCGTGAACGGCCGCTGGCCGGCGAGAACGTGAAGCCGCGTCCGCGCAGACGGCTCGTCATCCCCGATGAGGCGCTCACGGTGCCCGAACTGCCTGAAGAGACCGCACCCGCGCCGCAGGTGCGCATGCCCAGTCCCTTTGGTCCTCGTGGCGCTGCCAAGCCGGCAGCCGAGCAGGGCGGAGCGGATACCGCTGCCCCGGCAGCTCCGGCTGAGTCCGCTGCCGATACGGCTCCCGCAGCAGAAACGGCTGCCCCCGAGGCTCCGGCTGCCGCCAAGCCCGCAGCTTCCGAAACGCCTGCTGCTGCCCCGGCAGAGACGGCAGCGCCTGCTGCAGAACCCGCTGCCGAGCCTGCGGAAGCGCCGGCAGCCGAAGAGCCTTCAGAGCCCAGACGTCCGGCCCTGCTGCCGGGCGGGCGCCCCAGTCCCTTCGGTCCCAGGTAGTCTTTGACAGCAATCACGCAGTGTGCGCCGCTTCGGCGGCGCACACGCTTTCATATCCAGTGTAAGGAGGCTTTTCATGGCCGACATTACCGTTACCGAACATCTTCTGCTGCATCAAAAGCGCTCTCCCCAGGCTACCGGCCAGTTCACCGGTCTTTTGTATGACCTGATCCTGTCGGGGAAGACCATCTCCCGCCGGATCAACAAGGCCGGTCTGCTGGATATCCTCGGCGGCACGGGCGAGGTGAACGTCCAGGGCGAGAACGTGCAGAAGATGGACAGCATCGCCAATCGCATCCTGCTCTACCGCATGGAACGCTGCGGCGCCCTGTGCGCCATGGGCTCCGAGGAAGAGCCGGAGCTGGTGCGCGTGGGACCGGAATTTCCCCGCGGCGATTATATCCTGATCTTCGACCCTCTCGATGGTTCGTCCAATATCGACGTCAACATCAATGTGGGCACCATCTTCTCCATCCTGCGCCGTCCTGCGGGCAGCACCGGTGAAGTCTCCCTGGAAGAAGTCCTGCAGCCCGGCATCCAGCAGGTGGCCGCGGGCTATATCCTGTACGGCCCGTCCACCATGCTGGTGTTCAGTACCGGTCAGGGGGTGCATGGCTTCACACTGGACCCCGGCGTCGGGGAATTCCTGCTTTCCCATCCTGATATGCGCATCCCGGAGCAGGGGCACATCTATTCCGTCAATGAAGGCAACCGGAACAACTGGGACGAGCCCGCGCGTGAGGCCGTCGAATGGTTCCATACCTGCAAGAGCCCGGAAGGCAAGGATTATTCCGCCCGTTATGTGGGCTCGCTGGTGGCCGACTTCCACCGCACGCTGCTGTACGGCGGCATCTATCTGTATCCGCCGGACAAGAACAAGCCCAACGGCAAACTGCGCATGATGTGCGAAGCCGCCCCGCTGGCGTTCCTGGCCGAGCAGGCCGGCGGCAAGGCCAGCGACGGTCGTCGCCGTATCCTTGAGCGTCGCCCCGAGACCCTGCACGCCCGTACGCCCCTGTACATCGGTTCGGCCCGTGACGTGGAGGCTGTGGAGGCCATCTACGCCAAGTATCCGGACTAGTCCGAGTGGGAGAAGACCTTGCTGTGCCTCGGCATTGAAAGTTCCTGTGATGAGACCGCGCTGGCGGTGGTCCGGGACGGTGTCCTGCTGGATGCCGTCCTGGCCAGCCAGGCGGATATCCATGCCCTGTTCGGGGGCGTCGTCCCTGAACTGGCTTCCCGCGAGCATTACCGCTATCTGGGGACGCTGTTCGACCAGCTCATGCAGCGCCTTGACCTGCGTCCGTCCGATCTGGATGTGGTGGCTGTATCCCGGGGGCCCGGCCTGCTGGGCAGCCTGCTGGTAGGCGTTGCCTTTGCCAAGGCGCTGGCGCTGGGGTGCGGGGCCCGCTTTTTGGGGGTCAATCACCTGCATGCGCATCTGCTGGCCGCAGGGCTGGAGAACGAACTGCGCTTCCCCGCGCTGGGATTGCTGGTCTCCGGCGGGCATACGCATATCTATCGCATGGAATCGCCTTCCCGCTGCATCGTCCTGGGCAAGACGCTGGATGACGCGGCAGGTGAGGCCTTTGATAAGGTCGGAAAGATCCTGGGGCTGGCCTATCCCGGCGGCAAACTGATGGATGCCCTGGCCCGGCAGGGCAGGGCGGATGCCCGTCTGTTCCCGCGCCCGTATCTGGACAACGACAATCTGGATTTCAGCTTCAGCGGTCTGAAGACCGCCGTGACCAGCTATGTGCACCAGGTGCTGCCTGACCAGCCCTGGCCGCATCCCTTGCAGGATACGGCAGATGCCCCCCAGGCTTTGAAGGATTGCTGCGCCTCTTTCAATCTGGCCGTGGTGGAGACCATCGTCACCAAGGTGGAGCGGGCGCTTGCCGCCAACCCCGATCTGGATCTGCTGATCATGGCCGGAGGCGTTGCCGCCAACAGTCTGCTGCGTGAGCGTATGGCACAGCTGATGGAAAAACGGGGCGGCCATACCATCATGCCCGGCCGTGCCCTGTGCACGGACAACGCCGCCATGGTGGCCTATGCCTCCTGGCTCATCGCCAGGGAAGGCTGGCAGCATGATCTGCGCATGGAGACCATCCCGCGGGGCAAGGCGATCCCGGACGATATGTTTTTTCGGGAACTCTAGATATTTGTCACCGTTTTTGTGTCACCGTCTTGACAGTGGCGGTTGAGGCAACTAATCTTTTGGCAGCCGTGGCAGCTCATCTGCGATGGCGGGATCCGTCCGCCTGTGACGGGAATTTGCTTATTTTCTAAGGAGAGACACTATGGCCGAACAGATTTCTGATGCCACTTTCGATAGCGTTGTCCTGAATTCCGATATCCCTGTCCTGCTGGACTTCTGGGCCCCCTGGTGCGGTCCCTGCCGCGCTGTGGGCCCCATCATCGATGAACTGGCTGCCGAGTACGAAGGCAAGGTCCGCATCGTCAAGATGAACGTTGACGAAAACCCGGCGACGCCCACCAAATTCGGTATCCGCGCCATCCCGACCCTGATGCTGTTCAAGAATGGCCAGGCCATCGACCAGGTGACCGGTGCCGTCAACAAGGACGCCATCGTCAACATCCTGCAGACCAAGGCCCTGGCATGAGCTCCTTCGATGCTGCAGTCATAGGCAGTGGCCCTGCCGGGGTGACGGCGGCGCTGTATCTCGTCCGTTCCGGCTGCTCCGTCATCCTTTTTGAGAAGATGGCAGCCGGAGGACAGATCCTGCAGACCGAGGCCCTGGAGAACTACCCCGGGTATCCCAAGGGTATCAAGGGCTACGAGCTGGCCGACCTGTTTGCCGCCCATCTGGAAGGCTTGCCGGTGACGCACAGCCGGGATGCTGTGGAAAGCGTCAGCGGCGAGGCCGGCAATTTTGTCGTGCAGGCCGGTGGCAAGGAGCACAGCTGCCGGACGGTCATCGTATGTTCCGGCGCCCATCATCGCGAGCTGGGGCTTGCTGATGAAAAGCGTCTGCAGGGTCGTGGGGTCTCGTATTGCGCCCTGTGCGACGGCAACTTCTTCCGCAATGCGCCGGTCGCCGTCGTCGGCGGCGGCAATGCTGCGCTGGAGGAATCCCTTTATCTGGCCAAACTGGCTTCCAAAGTCTATCTGATCCATCGCCGTGACGAGTTCCGCGGGGCGAAGATCTATCAGGACAAGCTGGAATCCATGCCGGACAAGGTGGAGCTGGTGCGCAGCAGCGTCGTGACCGCCCTCCATGGAGAAAACGCCCTGACATCCCTGAGCGTCAGGGATCTGAAGACGGACGAGATCCGTCAGATCTCCGTCGAAGGGCTGTTCATCTATGTCGGTTTCGAGCCGGCAACGGCGTACCTGCCCGCCGCGCTGGAACGTGATGCCCAGGGCTTCATTGTGACGGATACGGAAATGCGGACCAGCATCCCCGGCATTTTTGCCGCCGGTGACGTGCGTTCGAAACTGTGCCGTCAGGTCATAACTGCCGCCGGTGACGGTGCAACTGCTGCGCAGGCAGCTTTCGTCTTCCTGGAACAGCTCCATGTTTAAAAACTATCTTCGCTCTCTGACTCTGGCTTTGGCCATCTTTTCGCTGTCTGGCTGCGGCATCATCGATATGATCTACCTGCCTCCGGCCGAGGATACAGCGCAGGAGATATTCGAAGCCGGCAATGACGCCATGAGCGAAAAGAACTATGTGCGCGCGGTCGAACTGTACAACAAGCTGCGGGATACCTATCCCTTCAGCCCCTATACGGTCGACGCGGAGCTGGCCCTGGCCGATGCCTATTACCTCGATGAGGAATATGTGCTGGCTGCGGAAACATACAAGGATTTCGAGTCGCTGCACCCGCGGCATGATGCGACCCCCTACGTCATCTATCAGACGGGCATGTCGCTCATGAAGCAGTTCCGGTCCATCGACCGGGCAACGACGATCCTGCAGGAAGCCCACGAATACTTCGCACGGCTGCAGCAGGTCTATCCTGACTCTCCCTATGCCAAGGATGCCGGGGAAAAGATGCACACCTGCCGTCGCCTGATGGCCGAGCATGAACTCTATATCGCCGACGTGTTCTGGCATATGGAAAAGTATGGTCCTGCCTGGCGGCGCTATGAATATGTGAGCGAGAACTTCCCGGATGTTCCTGAAGTAGCCTCGCATGCCAAGGAAAAGTCCCTGGCGGCGTACCACTACTACAAGGAAGAGCAAGGCCGCCTGCCCCGCGAAAAGCGGCAGGGCAGCTGGCGAAACTGGTTCACCTGGCTGTAAGAACAAAAAAGCCCCGTTCGGGGCTTTTTTGTTCTGCAGGGAAAATGACTTCCACTCCCGCTTTCCGGGATGTGCACCGGTACTAAGGGAACCGGCGCATGACTGTGCTGCAGAGGCTTCCGGTCTGGCTTGGGGACGCTCTGCCGCATGAAGACAAGGATGGAATGACGATGAACGAGGAACACAGTCAGGCCAAGAACAGGGCTGCTTTGGTATCCCTGCTGGCGGCCTGCCTGCTTACGGCCATCAAGCTGGTTGTGGGTATCTATACAAACAGCCTGGGGATCCTTTCCGAGGCATTGCACAGCGGGCTTGACCTGCTGGCGGCGGCCATGACCCTGTATGCCGTCCGGCTCTCTTCCCGTCCTGCGGATGCCCGGCATCCTTATGGGCATGGCAAAGTCGAGAACCTGTCGGCACTGGGCGAGACAGTGCTGCTGTTCGTTATCTGCGTCTGGGTCGTCTATGAAGGCGCAGGCCGTCTGCTCTCGGGCGATACGCCGGTGGCTCCTTCCATCTGGGGCATCATCGTGATGGGTATTTCCATCGTGATCGACGTGAACCGGGTGCGGGTGCTGAAAAAAGTCGCCAAGGAGACACGGAGCCAGGCGCTGGAAGCCGACGCCCTGCATTTTTCGACAGACATCCTGTCTTCTGCTGTCGTCCTCGTGGGGGTGGGGGCCGTCTGGCTGGCCGCCAAGCTGCAGCTGCCTGAACCGGTACACAAGGTCCTGGTGCAGGCGGATACCGTTGCCGCCCTCCTGGTGGCCCTGATCATTTTCCGGGCCAGCCTCCATATGGCCCGGGAAGCCATCAATATGCTCATGGACAGCGGTTCTACGGAAGAACAGCAGGCCATCTGTGAGGCAGTGAAGCATCTGCCGGGCGTCCAGGACGTGCAGCGTGTGCGTTTGCGTTCCAGCGGTCCGCATTATTTTGTGGATCTGACCGTGGGGGTCGACCCGGCCATACGCGTCAGTGAAGGGCACAAGATCGCCCATGATGCCGAACTTTCTGTGGATGCCATCTTGCCCGGCGCGGATGTCACGGTCCACGTGGAACCTGTGCGTTCCGGCCAGAAGGAAGATCCCTTTACTGTGGTGCAGCGGGTGGCCTCCATCCAGGGGCTGGCCGTCCATGATGTCCAGATCCTGCGCAGCGGGGCGGGGACGCTTGTGGAGGTCCATGTGGAAGTGCCGGGACAGGAAGCCTTCTGCGAGGCCCACAAGCGGGTCCGTGCCTTTGAAGAGGCGTTGCATTCTGCCCTGCCGCAGGCCGGGATCGTCACCCACATCGACCCTGAAGAGCGGGGAGACGTCCAGGAAGAAGCTGCTCCTGCCCAGACAGCCGTGGCAGAGCTGGCCTGGAAGGAAGTAGAGCAGGCCGTTGGTCGCGAGCCCCTGCTGTGCTGTGCCCACGGCTACCATGCCTACACCTTGCCGGTGTACGGCTTGTGCATCTCCTTCCACTGCTGTGTCCGGCATGAACTGAGTGTGGAAGAAGCCCATCAGCTGACGGTCCGCCTGGAAAAAGAGCTGCGCGAACGCCTGCCGCTGCTGGGGCGCATACTCATCCATCTGGAGCCGCCCAGGACGGAATCCGCTCCGCTGGGCAAGTAACGAGCAAAAAGAAAAGAGGCAGGAAGATGCATGAACATTCTCCTGCCTCTTTTTAGTAAGGCTCTATGTGTCGTCCCGTCCAGGAAAAGTGCCTCTGCTTGGGACGGAGGCCTTTCACGAGAGGATGGGACCTGAGGGAAAAGCGTCCTTTTCGCGCCAGCGGACGGCTTTGGACCTCAAAGGCCTCTAGGCCTTTTCTTCCGTTCCGGCGGTCGTCCGGGCAAGAGCTTCGGCCAGCGATGCCGTCACGGGCTGGGCGGGCTCTTCCTCAAGGATGACCGGCGCGCAGCCCGAAGCTTCGATAAGGCGCTGCCACAGGGCATCCATGCCCATGCGCTTGCTGGAAGAGGTGATGACCGGTTTGACGCCGACGATCTCGCCCCATTCCGCCTGGCGTGCCGCACGTTCCCGCTGGTTGCACTTGTCGGCCTTGGTCAGGATGGGCAGCAGGGGAAGCCCGCAGGAACGGGCGAAGCCGGCAAGCTCCAGATCCAGTTTCTGGGGGGGCAGGCGGCTGTCCAGCAGCAAGGCCAGGGCGCGCAGGTTCTTGCAGGTAGAAAGATATTTTTCCAGCAGGGTCGCCCAGCTGCGGCGTTCGCTGTGGCTGGCCCGGGCATAGCCGTAGCCCGGCAGGTCTACCAGAAAAAAGTTGTGGGGCTGCACCCGGTAAAAATTGATGGAGCGCGTCTTGCCCGGTGTGGCACTGACCTTGGCGAGCTTTTTGCGCACGGCCAGAGCGTTGATGAGCGAAGACTTGCCCACGTTGGAACGGCCGGCCAGGGCCACCTGGGCTTCCGGGACATCCAGGAGTTGCTGGAGGGTGTAGACGGTGCTTTCTAGGGTAAGCGTCGGCATGGTGTGGACCTCAGGCACAGCTTGACAGTAAGGGGTATTTTCACAATAATCCGCAATTCACTAAGCGTATACTAGCCGTAGCGCGTTTTTTTTGCAAATGGCCGGAAAAAGGCCACGTGCACGGCAGCAGGAGGAAGAATGTATTCGACGACTGATTTTCGCAAGGGCCTCAAGATCGAGGTGGAAGGCATCCCCTACGAAATTGTTGACTTCCAGCACTTCAAGCCCGGCAAGGGCGGTGCCATGGTCCGCACCAAGCTGCGCAACATCCTGACGGGACGCATCCAGGACATCACCTTCCGTTCCGGCGAAAAGGTGGGCAAGCCCGACATGGAGACCCGCGACATGCAGTTCCTGTATCGCCAGGACGACGAGCTGATCTTCATGGATATGACCACCTACGAACAGCTCCAGGTCTCCACCTCCACCACCAGCGGCAAGGAAGGCTTCCTCAAGGACGGTCAGGAATGCCGCGTGCTGCTGTACAAGGGCAATCCCCTGGATATCGACATCCCGCTGAGCCTGGTGCTCGAAGTGGTGGAGACCGAACCCGGCGCCAAGGGCGACACCGTGAGCAACGTGACCAAGCCCGCCAAGCTGGAGACCGGTATCGTGGTGCAGGTGCCCATCTTCGTGAACGAAGGTGACCGCATCAAGGTCGATACCCGTACCAAGGAATACCTGGGCCGCGAATAGGCCTTTTTGCAAGATACGCGAGGGTAGACATACGGACGCACGCAAGTTCAGCCGCGAACTTTTTGGGCTTTTCCTGCTTTTCTGGGCACTGCTGATGCTGCTCAGTGTGGTGACTTTCAGCGCCAATGACCCCAGCCTCAACCATGTGGTCAGCAGGCAGGCTGAAGTCAGCAACCAGGCGGGACTTTTTGGTGCCTATACTGCCGGCTTCCTCAATGATGTTTTTGGCATAGGCGCCTATATCTGGCCTCTGGTCTTCGGGGCCCTGGGCGCGTCCTGTGTCTCCCCCGCGTACACCATCAGCTGGTGGCGCTGGTGCGGCCTTTTTTTGCTCACCATCTGCCTGCTGGTCGTGGGGGCCGCATGGGATCTGTCCCTTGGCGATATCGCCGGTGGCGGGATGATCGGCGGCACCCTGCACTCCAATTCCAGCTATTATCTGAGCCCCGGGGGCTCGGGGCTGGTCTGGTTCTTCATTTTTCTGGTCGGCGTCCAGCTGACCTTCAACTTCTCCTGGGTCTCCGTAGGGGCGCTGTGCGTGGCCCGCATCCGCGAGCGCATCCTGCAGAAAAAACAGGAAGAAGAGCACAAGCCCGAGATCGTCACTCACGGTCAGGAGCTTGCCTCCCTGCCTTTCCATAAGCGTATCCTCGCCGGTCTGAAACAGAAGACGCCGGGCAAGGGATCCGATTTCTGGCGGGCCCTGCGCGACAAGCTGGGCAATATCCGTCCGGCCAAGGACCCCATGCCGGAAATCTATCCTGTGGAGCCCGAGGAGGTCGCCCAGCCTGCTGCGTCTGCCGCTCCCGTCAGGGAGCAGGCGCCGGTTGCCGTGCCCGTCTCCGGGCCTGATGACGATGATGACTTTTTTGCGCCGGCGGCTCCCCGTCCGGTCATCGTAGAGACGCCTTCCTTCGTCCCGGCTGCTGAGGATGACTCCGCCGCCGGTGACATTGCCGTGGAAGAGGCTTTGGCGCAGGAAAGCCGCGGGCAGGATGCTGCCGCGTCCGCCTCTGCCGAACCGGCTCCTGCAAAGCAGGACGCCGCCGCAGCCCCCAAGGCCGCTCCTGCCGCTCCTGCAGCATCTGCTCCCCGGCCGACGACGCCTGCCCCGCAGGAAAAGCGCCCTCGCGCGCCCATTCCTTTGCCCAGTCTTGATCTGCTGAGCCTGCCCTCCAAGGATGCCCCCCGTGTGCGCCGGGAGGATCTGGAAGCCCGCGGCAAGGCGCTGATGGAATGCCTGAAGGATTTCGACATCCAGAGCGAGCTCGTCCGCATCACGCCCGGGCCTGTGGTCACCATGTACGAGGTGCGCCCGGCTCCCGGTATCCGCGTCAACCGCATCGCCAATCTCAGCGACGATCTGGCCCTGGCCCTCAAGGCCATCGCCGTGCGCATCCAGGCCCCGATTCCCGGATCGGATACCGTGGGTATCGAGATCCCCAATGATGACAGGGAGATAGTCAATTTCAGAGAGCTGGCCTCGTCGGAAGATTTCCGCAAGGGTTGCGGGCCCCTGACCATGATCCTGGGCAAGGACATCGCCGGTCGTCCCTTCATGGCGGACCTGACCAGGATGCCGCACCTGCTGGTGGCCGGTGCCACCGGTGCGGGCAAGAGCGTCTGCCTCAATGGTATCCTGCTCAGCCTGCTGTACCGTACGCAGCCTGAAGAGATGCGTCTGCTCCTGGTGGACCCCAAGCGCATCGAAATGGCCATGTACGCCGATGAGCCGCACCTGATCCATCCGGTGGTGACGGAGATGAGCGAGGCCAAGAACGCTCTTGACTGGGCCGTGCATGAGATGGACCAGCGCTATGAGGCCATGGCCCGCATGGGCGTACGCAACGTGGCTTCCTACAATCAGCGCCTGGCCAGCTACAACGGTCAGCTCCCGCCGGATCTGGCCGATCTGGAGCCCTTGCCCTATCTGGTCATCGTCATCGACGAACTGGCCGACCTGATGATGACGGCTGCCCGCGAGGTGGAGACCAGCATCGTGCGTCTGGCCCAGCTGGCCCGTGCCGCGGGCATCCATATGATCCTGGCCACCCAGCGCCCCAGCGTGGACGTGGTGACCGGCCTGATCAAGGCCAACTTCCCCTGCCGCATCTCGTTCCAAGTCACGTCGCGGCATGATTCGCGCACCATTCTGGACCAGGCCGGTGCCGAGCATCTGCTGGGCCGCGGCGACATGCTGTTCAAGCCCAGCGGCGGTCGCTTGCAGCGTTTGCACGGCCCCTTCCTGAGCGATGAGGAAGTGCAGAACGTCGTCGGTTACTGGAAGCACCATCTCGTGCCCAGCTACAAGGTCAGCTTTGCGGACTGGAACGCTGACGGCGCGGCCGGTGGCAGCGGTGGCGGCAGCGGCGCAGGGGATGTGGCTTCGGATCCCCTGTACGCGGAGGTCCAGGCTTTTGTGACCGAACAGGGCAGGGTGTCCATTTCCCTGATCCAGCGTCGCTTCAAGATCGGCTTCAACAGGGCCGCCAATATGGTGGAACAGCTGGAGGCCGACGGTATCATTGGCCCTGCTGACGGCAGCAAGCCGCGAGCCGTGGTCAAATAGGAGGTAACAATGCGCATGATCAAATCTCTGGTGCTTGGTGCCGTATCCCTGCTGGCGCTTGCCTCATGGGCGCAGGCCGCCGATCTCGTGGGAGATCTCAAACAGCGTTATGACACCTTGCAGTCTTTTTCCGCCGAGTTCGAACAAAAGCTCACCCATAAGGAAAGCGGGGCTGTAGAGACCCGTTACGGGACCCTGCATTTCAAAAAGCCCCTGCTCATCCGCTGGGAGACGAAGAAGCCCATCAAGGAGACCCTTGTGGTCACGGGCAAGGAGATCTGGGATTACATCCCGGAAGAGGAAGTGGCCTACCGCTATCCTCACGATCTGGTGCAGGATTCCCGCAGCATCATCCAGGTGCTGACCGGCCAGGCCGCGTTGAGCAAGGATTTTGACATCAAGGAAGAAGGTTCGGAGAACGGGATGCGGAAGATCCGCCTGTACCCCAAGGACCCGACGCCCCAGATGGTCGAAGCCCTGATCTGGGTGGATGCCCAGACCTTTATCCGTCGCGTGGATCTGGTGGACTTTTACGGCAACCATAACGACGTGAATTTCACCAAGTTCATTCCGGACGTCATGCTGGGAAGCAGCACCTTCCAGTTCACGCCGCCCAAGGGCGTCGACGTGGAAGACCGCACGGATAAAGCCAAGGTGCAGGAGCGCGAGCTTTTCAAGTAGCGCCATCGTGCAAAGCAGATAAAAAAGGCCCCGTTTTGCGGGGCTTTTTTGTTGTTTCGTTTCCCTCGTACTGGTTGCAGGAAGGAACGGCCTCCTGATCCCGTCTGCACAGTGTGCGGGCCGTGCAGGCCTGATGCGTACCGGTGCATGAGTGCTGGGGACCGTTCTGGATTCTGAAGCATTCCGTGTGGACAGGTGCCGCGACAGCATGGACGGCTGGCCTGTACGGCTTCGTCGGGGAGGTCTGTATCCTGCCTTGACAAAGGCTGCGGAGCACGGGCATTATCCCCACGATGGGGCATTCTCTGATCCGGCGGACATGCGGTCCGCAGAGGGTGGACGCGCGCGACAGCCGGTGGTCAGGCTGTGCACGAAAGAGCATGCCCGGATTCACGACGAGGCCGTTTCGTCCGTATGCGGTACGCCGTGGCAAAGAGCAGACAAAGGAGTGTTCATATGTCCGCTGACTGGAGCAAGGGCGTTGAAGAACTGGTGCAGGCCTGGCAGAGCGATCCCCTGAATGCCCGCGCGGCCTTCCTGGCGTATCGTGACTATCTGGTGGGTCTGGAAAACGTTTCGCTGGAATTCAAGGCCCGTCCGGGCGTCAGCTATTCGCTGCGTGCGCGCAATGCCGCCCAGAAACGGCGCGAGCTGTTCGTCCTGGTGGACGTGGTGGATGACGAACCGGAAAGCCGCTGGCTGTCGGTCTGCTTCTATGCCGACATGATTCAGGATCCTGACGAGCTGGGCGACTATGTGCCGGCCGGTCTCATGGGCGAAGATGCCTGTTGCTTCAATCTGGATGAAGATGATGATGCCATGCGTGCCTACATCGCTGACCGCATCGCCGAAGCTGCCCGCAGCGCGGCGGAGGGCAAGGAGTAGCCCCGTATGACGACAGGCCGGTATGTGGCCCTTGATTTTGAAACTTCCGGCTATGCGGCCCACAGCGCGTGCGCTGTGGGCCTTTGCCGCATCGAGGATGGCGTGGTGACGGACAGCTTTTACAGCCTGATCCGTCCGCCGTCCTCCCGTGTTTTGTTCACCCATGTGCATGGCCTGACCTGGCCCATGCTGAAAGACGCCCCCACCTTCACGGAACTGTGGCCGCAGCTCGTGGCCTTCATGGAAGGCAGCCATGCCCTTCTGGCCCACAATGCCGGCTTCGACCGCAGGGTGCTGCATGCATCCTGTCAGGCTCTGGAGCTTGTGCAGCCGCAGCTGCCGTTTTTGTGTACGCTCAAGGGAGCGCGTCGCAGCCTGCCGCTGGCATCGCGGGCGCTGGACAGCGTCTGCGGCTACTTCGGTATCCCGCTGGATCATCATCATGCGGGGTCCGATGCCCGGGCCTGTGCGGAGATCTATTTGCGCCTGCGCGGCCTGGGCGTCACAGATGGTCAGATGAAATTGTAACGGCGGTCAGACAGCGCAGACAGGAGGCATCCCCCCGGATGACCTCCTTTTTTTATGGCTGAAGGTCGGCGAACGGGGCACGGGCGGATGGGAGAAGCCGCGCGACCGTATGGAGAAACGGAGAGCTGGGAGGGGATATGGATATCGTACATGTCCGTAATCATAAAAAAGCCTGGTTGCCGCTCTTGCTCGTCGGGGATGAGAGCGAGGCCATGATAGACCGGTATCTGGAACGCGGGGAATTGTTCGTCCTTCATGACCCCGATGCCCGGGGGCTTTGCGTCGTGATCCGGGAAGGCGAGGGCGTGGCGGAGATCAAGAACCTGGCCGTGGCAGCCGCCTGGCGCAGACGCGGTTACGGCAGGGCGCTGATAGAATTTGTCTGTGCGCGCTATGCCTCGTCCTGCCATAGTTTGCAGCTGGGGACAGGAGAAGTCCCATCGACGCTGGCATTTTACCGGGCCTGCGGTTTTGTGCCCTTTGACCGCATCCCTGACTTCTTTACCCGCAACTATCCCCAGCCCATCGTGGAAGAGGGCATACTCTTGCGTGATATGGTGTACTTGCGGCGCCGGCTGTCTGCCGGGGGATAGGGCAGGGAGCGGGGGATCGTATCAGGACACAGCGTGCGTCATTTTTTTGAATGCTTATGTGGAGCCATTTGGGGGGTGATGTTTAATACATTGTAATCAATGATTATTCATGAATGGCATCCTCTTTGCTAGCTATATATGGATACAGCTATCCATGGGGGAAATTTGGCAGTGTCGGGCAGCATGCAGGAGCGTCACGGAGCGACAGGGCGTACACGACAGGCCGCGTTTGCGGCGGTCGGGTTCGTGTCTTTGCTTCTGGCCGTACTTCTTGGCTGGTTGTCCTTGCAGGGAGAAGGCGGGTGTAGCGGAGATAACGATGCAGCCGCCCTTCGCCATGAGCGGGAGACCTTGCTGGCCCGGCAGCTGGAACAGTTCTCCTGCATCCGTCAGGCGCGGGTGCAACTGGCTCCCCAAAGCTGGCAGTCCGGGGCGGTCATCGTCCTGGAGCCCGCGCGACCGGAAGCCATGCCGGATGCCGCAGCTCTGGACAGGATGCTGGATACCCTGTCCCTGATACCGGATGCCCCGGACAAACGCCATGTCCTCGTCTTCGATACGGAAGGACGGCGCCTGTATCCTGATCATGAGACAGACGAGACGGCCCGCCGGGAACAGGAAGTGGCGCTTGAGCGGCAGGCCCTGCGGGTCTTGCGGCCACTGCTGGAAGGCAACGGCAGGGCAGAAGTCCTCGTCAGTCTGGATGGGGCAGAAAAAGGCCGGACAACGGGACGTCGTACCATCTCGGTATTGCTGGAAGAAAATGCCGTCCCGGAAACAGTGCGCCCGTATCTTGAGAGCCTGCTGGGGCAGGCCTGTGCGCTGGAAGAGGGGAGGGGCGATGCCCTGCGGATCTGTTTTCTGCCTGCCAGGCGGAATGCGGCTGCCCTGCGGGGGCTGGCCTTCATCTTTGCCGTGCTGGCTCTGGCCGGTATGGCTGCATTCTTTCGGGCACGTCGTCGGGCCTCTGGCTCATCTGCCGATCCCGAAGTCCGTTTTGAGGAAAAACTGCCGTGTGAGGCAGAAAGGGACAGCAAAGCGGCAGAGGATGCCGAGAGTCTGCGCCGGCAGCTGGAAACCTCTTTGCGCGAGCATCCCGGGCAGGGGGTGGCCCTGCTGCGGCACTGGTTGATACAGGAAGATACAACGCCGGAAGGGGCAGCAGGAGGGCGGGAGTCATGCAACTGACAGGCAGCCAGCGGTGTGCGGTCTTCCTTCTGGCCATGGGCGAAGACGTGGCCACGGACATGCTGGGCCGCATGCAACGGCAGGAAGTTGCCCGGATAACGGAAGCCATGGCCAGCCTGCCGCACGTCCCCGAAAGCGAAGTGCGGGCAATCTTGCGGGAGGCCCGGATATTTCTTGAGACGCAGGCCGACGGCATCTGTGCGGACAGGGCCCTGGCCGGTCGCCTGCTGGCGCACTGTCTTGGCGAGCGCGAGGCGCGGGAGACCATGCGCGCCTGGGGCCCGGCGGAGTCGGCACGGCCGTTCGAATCTCTGGAGCGGATGCGCCCGGGGCAGCTCTATCAGCTGCTGCGGCAGGAACATCCCCAGACGCTGGCGCTGGTCCTTGGCCATCTTTCCGCTTCCCAGGCGGCGGGCCTGCTCATGCGCCTGCCGACGGAGATGCGCTCACTGCTGCTGGAGCATATCGGCGGGCTGGCCCCGGTGGATGCGGACATCCTGGATGAGGTGGACAGTGTGCTTGCCCGGCAGGCTGCGGAAAGATCCGTGCAGGACTGGCGTCCCGGCCTGCAGGTGGCAGCGGAGATCGTGGCGGCTGCGGGCAAGGATGCGGCCAGGGAGCTGCTGGCCGATCTGGAACGGCACGACTCCCGCCTGCCGTCGCTGCTGGGCAGGATGGTTCACTGTCCTGAAGACTGTTTGAAACTGGAGGACGGTCTGCTGGAAGAGGCACTGGAGGAAACGTCCGGTGAAGCTCTGGTCGGGGTCTTGGACACCTGCGGGCCTGCCGTGCGTGCGGCCCTGCTGGAGCATGTCCCGGAGGCACGGCGATCCGCCATCGAGCGGCGTCTCCGCGAGGGGGAAACATCTCCGGGGCAGTCTGCGACATATCGTGAAGATTTTTTGCGCCGTGTGCGTCATTTGCAGGCAGAACGCCTGCAGGCGGATCTGGATGCGGCAAAAGCCGCCGGACCGAGGACCGGATCATGAAAAACAGCCCGGAAGATCATCTTCCGGGCTGTTTTTTTCTCGATGTTCAGGCAACCTATTTGTCCAGGATCAGGGCATTGGCCTCGCAGCTGCGGTCACTGGCCAGCAGGCCGTTTTCCTGCAGATAGCGTTTGCCCTGGGCGGCAAAGTCGGCATGGCTGATCTCTTTGGGGATGCCGGGACAAAAATCCTTGGCCAGATGCAGGCTGACGGGGTCTTCTATATTGCCCCGGAAAAAAGGCCAGGCTTTGCAGATGGAAGGCTTGCCTTCATGGACGATGCAGCCTTTGCCTTCCCGGAAGAAGATGCAGTAGCCGTCTTCGCCCACGCGGATCTTGAGTTTGGTCCCCACATATTCCCCAAACTGGCGTATCACCTCTTCCTCTTCCATACGGAGAGTGGCGCAGAGCCGCTTCAGGTCGGAGGGGCTGACGACGATACCGCCTTTCCCCTTGCAGCAATGGCCGCACATCTTACAGGAAAAGGCCTGGGTTTCTTGGCTCATTTCGATATCCTCAGGATTATTTTTGCAAAGTGAGCAGGCGGGCGTGTTCGGCCATGAGGCAGAGATCCTCCACCACCAGGATCTGTTCAGGCTCCAGCAGGGCACGCGCCTCGGCGGAGCGGATGCCCTCCTGCATCCAGAAGCAGAGGGGCTTCCAGGGCAGGGCCAGCACTTCCTGCGCATGGGCGGGACAGTACTGGGGAGCACGGAAAAGGTCGATGATGTCCACCGGCTGGGGCAGGGACGCCAGATCGGGATAGGCCGTCAGGCCCCAGACGGTCTTGCGGACAGGGTGCACCGGAAAGATGGTATAGCCCTTGTCCAGCAGATAGCGGCCCACTCTGTCCACGGGCTGCCCGGCTTTGTCCTTGGCGCCTACGATGGCGATGCTGCGGGATCGCTGGAGTACGTCCCGGATGGCGGTAAACGAAAGCATCCTTGCCTCCATAAGGGATTGCCCCGACATAGCCGACGGGGGAAGACGACTATACGGGCTGACAGGGGCAAGTGCAAGCCTGGGCTCCGGCTTGATGAAAACTTGCGCCCTGTCGCGATATCAGGCCTGGTGGGCCTCCTGGGCGGTCGCTGTTGCAGGTGTCGCAGGAGCGGCACAAATGACCGGCTTGACGGCAAAGAGCTTGTCCGTTTTGCCGAACAGGTAGAGCAGATCCCCGGCTTCCATGACGAAATCGGCAGGCGGGGAGGCCACGACCTCCTGCTCGCTGCGGGCCACGGCCACCACGGTCACGGCGTATTCCCGGCGCAGGTTGCTCTGGGCAAGGCTGAGGCCGCACAGGGGGGAACCTGCCTCCAGCCGCATGGTCTGCACACCCATTTCGGGCAGAC
>ERZ1673698.175-NODE-175-length-109662-cov-13.705128_pt1 | contig 109662 bp, 77 predicted proteins | sample MGYA00580228_ERZ1673698 | MGnify/ENA primary metagenome ERZ1673698 (study PRJEB41218, sample SAMN15661768) | gut metagenome | host: Homo sapiens | place: Canada: London | collected 2015-08-20/2019-03-30 | study: EMG produced TPA metagenomics assembly of... | reverse complement strand
GTACGCCCTCAGGGATTCGAACCCTGGACCCATTGATTAAGAGTCAATTGCTCTACCAACTGAGCTAAGGACGCATCATCTTTGATTTTGCGAGTGCAAAGGTAGGGCTTTTTATTTAACCCTCCAAACTTTCGCCCCTCTTTTTCTTATTTTTTTTCCAATTCGTAAATTTCGGAAGGTATACGGCGCTTCAACACTTCCAGTTCAAAGTCCCTTCCTGAGACAATCCCTGCGGAACGGAGACAAGTATCAACCGTTTTTCGCGCCAGTTCCGGATGATTGTTCTCCTCGCTGATATGGCACAACCATACATGCCGAAGCCTGTTCGTAACATGCTCCGCCAACAGCTGCGCCGCAACCTTATTACTCAAATGTCCGTAATCACCGCTAATCCGTCCTTTCAGATAAGCCGGATACGGCCCCATCATCAACATGTCTTCGTCATGATTGGCCTCCAATACCAGATAATTCGCTTGGGCGATATAGCCACCGAATTGTTCGGTCACATGTCCGGCATCGGTAATGAGGCAAAAATTGACATCTCCGTATTGCACGCTATAGCCCACATTGTCCGCACTGTCATGAGGCACATCGAAAGGCGTGATTACAAAATGGTCTAGCTCCAAGGTCTGTCCTTTCTGCAAGAAACGTATGTTTTCTTCCTTCAACTTAGGATGTACGCAATAATTACGCTTGATTCCGCCGTGCACAAGTTCGGTGGCATAGACCGGAATCCCGTATTCATTCGCCAAGCTCCCGACAGCTTTGACGTGGTCTGCATGGTCGTGCGTAATCAATACGGCCTTTATTTGTTTCAAAGAAAGCCCGCAAGTATTAAAATGTTTTTTCAGTGTTCGTATCCCAATTCCGGCATCAATCAATATCCCATAATTTTCTGAGAAGAGGAAGTAGCTGTTTCCGCTACTGCCGCTCCCCAGACAAATAAACTTCAGCATATCCGTATTTTTGTTTATGCAAATATACGAAAACATGAAAGAACGGACAAATATTTCTTTCCCGCCCTCCTGCCTTACCAGCTCAATTTAATAAATTTACTCTCCCACGGCCTGAACTCCGCTTTCCCCTTCTCGTCGATTGGTTTTCCTATCACGTCACAAACCGTGGCTTTCCGTATCTTCACACAATCGGAAGTAACGGCAAAGACTGCCGGCCGACCATCCGTTTCACGTAAATGCAGCATCACGGCATGTTCCCCCTCCACCGGTGACATGTTGACCAACAAAAGGTTATCCGGGCGAAGCGTGAGAAAATTTCCGCAAGAGGGCGCAGCCTTGCCCTCACGGCCGCCGGCCTGAAGTACCCGGGTCAGGAAAGGAATCCGGTTTTCCCAAGCAAAACGCGTGGCAAATCCGGCTGTCGTGTCCGCCGACGAAGTGATGAAATAACTCCACTGCAAACCTCCGGTCTGGTCTGCGTTAAAATTGGTAGTCCAATAGTTATTCATCGGCCAGGAATACATATTAGTAGTCTGGGGTACGGCACCAGACTGATAACGTCCGGTATTGATGGCACCGAATTGCATCAGGGGTATTTCAGGGCTTCCCATTACGACCTGGACTTCCGAACTGCGTACCGCTGCAAAATTCTGCACGGTGTACCAATCGTTAGACGAGCCGGGAATCTGGTCTATCCCGGCTTCGATATTTCCGCCGGGCACGTCCAGAAAGATTCTGCCGCCCTCTATCTGGTACGGAAAAGACACATATACGGCTTCCGGCTTTGCCTCTGCTTTTTTACGCAAACTGTAAACCACTTCTATCTTTTTCTCTACCTTATATATATGGTACTCCACCGTCAGATTATCATGCCCTATCCCGGCTGCCGTCTCTCCTTTGAAACGGTAATTATCCCATATAGCCCCTTCCTCGTACGCCTCGAAGCGCATTTTCTCCGGATGCCTGCGTGTAAAGCGTGGGTACGTATATCGCTCCAAAGCGCCACGGTCGTCTATCGTCTCATAAATGAATTCTCCCAACTCCCATTCCGCATCCTCCGTCAACAACTGCCGTTGCAGGTCTTTATCGTAAAGTCGGGAAATGGTGCCCCGTTGCAGATTGAAATCAAGACCATACCACTCATTCTCTACATGCGTACCGGACAAACTCCCTGCGGATGCTTCGGACGGCAATGGCTCGTCTTTCACGTCTATGCGACACCGGATGAAGCCCAAAGCCGGTACATCCCGGACATAAATATACCAATACGTTCCGTCCGAACGGCTCTCACCGGCCTGAGCAGGAACGCTACGTCCCGACGCATCCGTAATCTCAAAAGCTTTGTCGCGCGGCAAAAGCTGATGGTCTACATACACCTTGGCTATTCCGCTATAGCTCCAGTTCAATGTATTGAAAACCAATACGGAAGGCTCATCCGTTTTCGGAATGAAAGACTGCAAAAGCCCCATTACCGCCTCGCCCAACAATCCGGCATGCCGGTAAGCCTCCCACGCATACGACTGTTTCAGCGAGCGTTGCTCCCACGTCTCCCGGCCATACGGGTCACGCACACTCTCGCAATACCCGAACGTATGCTCATCATAGAAAAGCAGGGCTTCGTTCATGCCACTCACCTTCCCCATCACCCCGTGGGGCAACTCGGCTCCGGCCAGTTTTGCCAAAGCCAAACCGCCTTGCCCGGCAATCGCATGGGAATGGGTAGTACGGGAAACAGCCGCTTCGCGTGCTCCGGAAGCAAACCCATCCGTCCACCAGTCCGGCCACGCTCCCCGAATGACGGGTATCTGCCCGGCATAATCACGCTCCACGGTCTTGATAAAGTCCGTAGCGACTGCCGAACGTAATTTAGGCCATTCGTACTTTTCATTCCAACGTTTCACCATCTCGCAACTCCGGGTGGAAGGAGGAGCATTATCGGTCAGATACCCGGAATGCTGAATGGCACAAATGTCATACGGGTATCCCTTAGCTTCCAGTTGCCCCAGATAATCCCACACGCATTGCTCGAACTTTGTGAAATCATCAGGGTTGTGCACACCCCAATAGTTCCCCTGATGGTAATGTTCCGCACGGTAAGCCAGGATTTTTTTCCCCGATGGCGACTCCCACCAAAATACCGTGGGCTTATCGAAGCATATCAATGCCCGATGCCCATGCGTCCCCATATTCAGGTACTTCACTCCTGCGTCGGCAAAATATTCACTGAAACACCAGGCTATTCCGTTTACATCATCTTGCATGGCCAAGTCCGTCCGTAACCCTTCCTCCCGGAACAACTTCAACGGAGCCAAGGATGCAGCCAAGGTCTGTTCGTCCGGCAACTCATCAAAATTCAGGTACATGGCACCCAACTCAATTCGCCCTTCTTTCACCCTGCGTTTCAAACGTTCGACCTGGGAAGCCGGACGATTTTTCAAATACTCTTTCACGGGCCAAGACACCTCGCAAGTCCATCGGAACCGCTCGGCATCTGGATAATGATCCGTGGCATCACAATAATCCAAAGCATAATCTATGTAACGCAAATGTTCTGCCAAAATCTCCATCTGCGAACGAGTATAGCCGATGTCCGTATGTGTATGCTGCACCAGATTCATCTGCCAATGCCGGGCTACCGGTACTTTTATTTCATCCGAAGCCAAAGACACCTGCCCGGTGCGTAAAGACAACGGCAATGTACGGTCCACGCCAGCGTCAGGAATATCAAATACAAAATGATTTTCCCCCTTTTCCAAACGGACATGCTGCACCAACCTGCCCAACGCCAATTCCGCCTCTGTGACCTGTCCGTCATAGCCTACCGTCACAGCCACCCGGCGGACCGGACCTGAAGAAGATTTATACACAGCCGGATACAGCTTCGCCTGAAGCACCGGAGACGCTGCGGAACAAACCGAATGAAAAGCCGCCCCCCAAAAGAGCATCCCCAAAAACAAATTCTGTAATCTCATAGTGATTTATTGTGATTAAATAGTTAGGATTCGTCAAAAATGTTTCTCCTTTTCATTGGCCATCGCCGGAAAAGACATATATTTGCGTTGTAAAATTACGAAATCAGACGGTGAGGCCAAACGGTACTTCACTGAAAGACGTAAAAGCATTAAAAAATGACGAAAAGGAAAAGGTGGCCTCTGGTTTTATGCCTGCTTACAGGATTAGGAGCAGCCGGATGCACCAACAAAGAAGAGGAACAAGTAAACAGCAGGGCTAAGGAATTTGCGGAAAATTATTTCAACCTGCGTTTCGACAAAGCATACGGGAATTGTACCAAGGATTCCCGTAAATGGATGGCTTTCCGTGCGTCGAACATCACCGAACACGACCTCGAAGCCGTACGGTCTGCCCCGGAAGAAGCATACGTAAGTTCAACAGAATGCCAACAAATCAACGACAGCACGGCACTCGTACGTTGCATCGTTTGCCAAGCACTTGCCGCCGATTCGTTGGAACAGCAAAAAGGCCGTATTGTTCCGGAAGCCGCATATCTCATCCCTTTACGGAAAGAAGGCCGCCGATGGCTTGTCAGAATGGAAGGCCCACTGCAAAATGCAAAGTGAAATCCCGCTTAAAGTCCGGATGAATAATCGGGTAATGATGACGGACATCATCATACGCCGGATGAATGGCTTTCATACCTCCGTCCAGACGTAAGATGAAATAATCGAAATTCAAACGGAATCCCAATCCGTAAGACACGGCTATCTCCCGCCAGAAACTCCGCATGCGGAACTGTCCGCCGGGCTGCTCGGCATAGTCGCGGATAGTCCAGATATTGCCGGCGTCTACAAAAAATGCCCCATGCAATTTCCAGAACAGATAGGTACGGTATTCCGCATTGAGGTCCAATTTGATGTCACCGGTCTGATTGATAAAGTCTATACGTCCGTCTCCCCCGGTAAAACGTCCGGGTCCCAATTCCCTGACCGACCACCCTCGCACACTGTTGGCCCCTCCGCTGAAATACCTTTTCTCGTAAGGCAGGATGGTAGAGTTTCCGTATGGATAGGCTACCCCTACGCCAAAATGCAAAGCCAACGAGTTACGGTCGTCGAAACGGAAACTCTTGCTGATGTCGAAATCTCCTTTCAAATACTGTGCATACGCTATATTGAACAATGTATATTGCCCTTGGTCGTTCCGGTTGGCCCCAAAGAGATTAGAGAAACCATACAGTACATTGCCGGCCGACTCCACATTAAAACGGATGCCCAAGGCATTGCTACCGTAATCCACAATACTCGTTGCATTGCGTTGCGAATTATAGGTAAAACTATAGCCTAACCTCATGATAAAAAGATTTTCGTAATTGTAACGCAGGATAGCATTCCGGTCGGTTTCGTCTTCCAGGTAATCCTTACGGAAAGTTTCGGAAATCCAAGGCATGAACACGTAGTTCAAGTCTATCAGGTCGATACGGTGGCGGAGCAAACCATTCGGGCTTTGCCAACGGTAACGCAGAGCTGAAGTCAAAACACGCCGATGAAACTCAGGACGGTTTTGGGAATCATATAATAATGAGATCTCCGAAGTGGCACGCATCAACCCACGGTCGCGGCCATTGAAGCGAAACAACCTGAAATTAGGGAATGTCAGGCCGGCTTCCACACTGATTTCCATATAATTCTGGTCACTGTACCCTTCCAGACCGGTAATGGCTTCAAATGCCCCACGAAGTTTCAGGGACAGCAATTCAGAGCCTCGAAACAGATTCCGGTTCTGGTAAGTCAGAAGCAAGGCCGCCCCCAAATCACCTGCCGAATTGGTACCTTCCAATTCCGCACCCAACGAACGCGGTTTATTCTCGTGCACGGTCACGAATCCGTCCAGCATATTCGGCAAGGAATCGTTCTCCACCATCTTGATATTGGAAAACATCACGGCTCCCAACTGGCCGAAGTTACTATAAGTCCGTTGTACGTCGCGCTCCCGGTACAGATGCCCCGGCTCGATTGCATTGTTATTGGTAAAGACAGAAGGCCGAAAAGCCAGTTTATGCTTGTAATAAATAGGAAAACCCCGATAGACCATACTGTCCAATCGGGAAGTATCACGGCTCGTGTCAAAAGCCGCCGCATCGCCGGAAAAGGAAACAGAGTGAATTTTATAACGCCGGTGAAGTTCCGGATTGCTTTCCGCTGATGCCCGGTACAAAGGTATCACCACATCCAGATCCACCTTTTGGTTCCCCACGCACGTATCCGCTTCAAACCGGACATATTCCTTGTTGAATTTATAATATCCGCTGTTTTGCAAACGACTGCTGATGCGGCTGCGCTCTCCGTCCAACACATTCAAATCGAAAGGCATTCCGGGTTGCAAGGATGACAATGAAGCTTGTTCGCGGACAATACGTTCCACCACAGAATCCTCTATAAGGTAACGGATGTTTCTCACCCTATAACGCTCTCCCGGCACAATCTCGTATGCCAACCTTACCTTCTTCCCTTTCACCGCACGCTTCTGATTCACCCGGGCATGAAGATACCCCAAATTGTTCACAGCCGCCAACATGTTTTCTCCCGAACGGTTAGCCTGTACCGTATCGAAAATTACCGGCGCCTCTCCTACCCGTTGCAAGAAACGGTTGATTCGCTTAGTCGTGTCCCGCCCGGACAGGGCATACGGCCCCATAGGGACTTTCAGCAGGCTGAACCACTTGGAATTAGGATGCTGACGAATGTATCCTTTCAACGACGTGGCATCGAGCGATTTATCCGTCGACTTCACAGAAACGCTTTCCAACATATATTCGCCTTCGGGTACGAATTTCGTAGCTGAGCAAGCGCCCAGCAACGCCATGATGATTCCCCCGGCCATACTGTATAAAAGTTTCCGCATAAGTACCATTTCAAGTACAAAAATACATCATTTTTCCCAATAAAACGGTTTAGGCGGACACAAAAACAAAAGCCGGTACACGCTATTCGAAAATAACTTCTTAGATTTGCAGTATAATTGGAATCGAAATGATCAGCAAAAACAAAATCAAGCTCATCCGCTCTCTTGAGCAGAAAAAATTCCGCAAGGAACAGCAACTCTTCGTGGCCGAAGGACATAAACTGGTAGACGACTTGCTACCGGCTTTCGACTGTACCTTTCTCGCAGCCCTGAAGGAATGGTTGGACACACGGTGGGAAGTTGTGGAAACACTCGCCCGTAAAGGATGTGAAATCCAAGAAGTATCGGCCGAGGAGCTTCAAAAAGCCAGCCTGCAAAAGAATCCGCAGGACGTGTTGGCCGTATTCCACCAACGTCAGGCCGAAGGGGCACCGGAACACATACTGAAAGAGCAACTCTGCCTTGGGCTCGACGGCGTGCAGGACCCGGGCAATCTGGGCACGATTATCCGTATAGCCGACTGGTTCGGTATCGAACATATATTCTGCTCTCCCGACACGGCTGACCTTTATAATCCCAAAACCGTACAGGCCACCATGGGAGCCATGGCACGTGTCTGCGTACACTACCTTTCACTGACGGATTTGCTGCGGGCAGCCGACACCGACACACCGGTCTACGGAACGTTTCTGGACGGGAATGACATGTATGGTACGGAACTAAGTTCCAACGGACTGATTGTCATGGGAAACGAAGGCAAAGGCATCAGCCGGGACATCGCGTCGCTCATCAACCGGAAACTGTACATCCCCAACTATCCTCTCGAACGAAACACATCGGAAAGCCTGAACGTAGCCGTAGCCACAGCCATCGTTTGCGCCGAGTTCAGAAGACGGGATACCATCGGAAGACAGGAGTAAGAATACCCGCATCGGCAGGCAATCCATCGGCACTCCAAAGCCGCAAAGCATGCGGACTTACATCTGGATTTGTTTCCCGCAACAACGCGTCAATACTGTCCCCGGGTTGCGGAACGGCCTCGGGAGGCAATAACAAACCGACGCCTCCATTCCATATCACAGCCGGCATTTCTTCCGTCAAGATATAATGGAATTGATAAAAACCTTTCTCATCGACCGTTATCACCGGCATGACCTCAAAACACCCCGATGGCCAATACACTCTATGGAAAGCAATATGTTTCAAAGCCGCTTGTTTCCTTATTGTTTCAATGTCCTCTTCGTCCCGTTCCCGTAGCCCCCGGTTTACGAATCACACGATAGGGCTTTTCCTTCACCACATGAATGGAACGTTCCACCGGACGACTATCCCTCAATTCGGTTGGAGAAAGACGGCGGGAAACCGTATCAGCCGGTATCACCCGCAACACCGAATCTTTCAACGATGCGTCCATACTATCCGGATTCGCCACAGCTGCCGTAGTATCCACAACCACCGGCTGCAGATGGAAACGAACCAACATGATGTCGCGAAGCAACAACAGGCGGGATTCTTTGTCTTCGTCCGAAGGTTTATAATACACGAATCCGCCCACTTCCCGAATCGCATGAGCCGTGTCTCCTTCCAAACGAAGCTGCATCAGGTTATTGGAATAAATTCTTTGCGTAATACCTGCCGTGGAATCATTGTCGTATTTCACATAAAAACCGGCGTATGCCTCATTTTGCCGTCCGTGGGATATATAACGGGCATCGAAGCGCCAAAGCAGGGCATCCCCTTTACGGAAAGTCGTATCGGCTGTCATGGTAAACAGCAAACGGTCTTCCATAAAACTCGGTTTCAGGATTCTGAACGCACGCTCCTGCCAAATATTGGCCGTGTCCCCCCGTGCATCCAAATGGGCAAAGATGTCGTTCTCCCCGGTAGAAGCTCCCAACGCCGAAACATGCGTGCTGTAACGCTCCTGCAACTTTTTATAAATGTCATTCAAGTAAGTGGCATGCGACGCATACCACACCATCGTGGAGTCGAATTCGGCCTCGCTCACCCCATGCTTCTCAAACACGGCCTGCACGTAACTGTAACGTTTAAAGTTCATGCTGTCCCCTCCCGTCTCTGCCATGGCCTGTGCGACGTGGTAATCATAAAGCAAATCTTCCAGTTCCTCTGGCTGAATCAGACCGGACGGTACGCCGGGCTTACAGGCCGACAATAAAAGGACGGCCGCCACAGCACCACATACTTTACGCAACGACTTTGACATGAAACGGTTAAGGGCTATTGGGAAATACGTTTATGATAGAAAATCAACAAGGCAATGATACCGCAACTGATGGCTGCATCCGCAAAATTGAATATGGGACTGAAAAAGATGAAATGCTCCCCTCCCACCCATGGCATCCAATCCGGCCAATAAGTGTCAATGATGGGAAAATAAAACATGTCCACCACGCGCCCGTGGAACACACTTTCGTACCCCGTCCCGAAAGGTACGAAATGAGCAGTGAACGGTGCGGGAGGATTATTGAAGATTAATCCGTAGAACACGCAATCTATGATGTTCCCGGCAGCACCGGCCAAGACCAATGACAAACAGACTACAAAACCCGTCGGCACGCCTTTGCGTATCGCCCTGTAAAGGAGATACGCAATGACGGCCACGGCGATAATACGAAAAGACGTCAAGAAAAGCTTGTCGAAAAACTCCCACCCGAATGCCATGCCGGGGTTTTCAGTGAAGAGAATGTAGAACCAATCGGTCACATGAATCTTCTCATGCATATACATCTGAGTCTTGACCGCAATCTTAATCCATTGGTCTATGACCAACACCAATAAGATAATCAGTCCGGCCAAACGTCCTTGGGTGAGCCATCCCCGACCGCTACTTCCTTCTGTCCTCATTACTTTTTCATGTTTTTAGCCTCTATGCTCAATGTCGCATGGGGAACCAAACGTAAACGTTCCTTGGGAATCAATTTACCGGTCTCACGGCAAATCCCATAGGTCTTGTTTTCGATACGTATCAGGGCAGCCTCAAGCCCCTTGATGAACTTCTGTTGGCGAGCCGCCAACATAGACAGTTCCTCTTTGGTCTGAGTATTGGCACCTTCTTCCAACGCCTTATAAGTAGGCGACGTATCATCCACTCCGTTATTGTCCGTGTTCATCAATGTCCCCATCATGGTTTCATATTCTTCACGCGCCACTGCCAGCTTACTCAGGATCAACTCCTTGAATTCTGCTAATTCCTCATCACTATAACGTGTTTTCTCTGTCATAATACTTCTTATTTTAGGGTTAATAATGTTCACTTACTCTTTATCTATCTTTATCTCCACGGTGTAATCGTCTAAGTCTATGGCCACGCCATCATCCACCTTGTCCGCCACCGTAAGCGAATTGGCCAGGACCTGGCCACAGATGTAGTCTCTGTATTCCGCCACGGCCTTGTCCGTTTGTTCCGCATGGGAAAGCGTCACGGCAATGCGGTCGGTAATCTCGAAATCCTTTTCCTTACGCAAGTTCTGTATACGCTTCACTAATTCACGGGCCGTTCCCTCCACACGAAGCGCATCCGTCACGGTAATATCGAGTGCCACCGTCAGGCAGCCTTCATTGGCCACCGTCCAACCGGGAATGTCCTCACTGAAAATCTCCACATCGGCAACTTCGATGGTTACCGCCTCGCCGCCCTCCAAAACCACGTCGAGCGTGCCTTCTCGTTCCAATCCGGCAATCTGTTCTTGCGTCAGGTTTTCCACCGCAGCGGCCACGTTCTTCATCAACTTGCCGAACTTCTTGCCCATCGTACGGAAGTTGCACTTCACTTTCTTCACCAACATGCCATCGCCTTCCACAAACTGCAATTCCTTGACGTTCACTTCGTCCAGAATCAACTGCTTCACGGCTTCTATGCTTTCACGACGTTCCGCGTCGCCCGACGGTATGGAAATGCACTGCAAGGGTTGGCGCACGATAATCCGTTCTTTCTTGCGCAAGGACAAGACCATGGACGTAATCTGTTGCGCCAATTCCATACGGTACTCCAATGCCTTGTCCACCTTTGCGTCGTCGCAAACCGGGAATGTAGCCAAATGCACGCTCTTCGCTTCTGCACGGCCCGTTGCAGCCGTCAAGTCATGATACAAACGGTCGGCATAATACGGAGCGATGGGTGCCATCAGTTTGGCCACCGTCTCCAAGCACGTGTACAACGTCTGGTAAGCCGAAAGCTTGTCCGTGCCCATCGCACTGCCCCAAAAACGTTTGCGGCTCAGGCGGACGAACCAGTTGCTCACGTTGTCTATCACGAAATCCTGAATCAAGCGTCCGGCCTTCGTCGGTTCATAATCCTCATAGCAGGCATCCACATTCTTCACCAACGTATTCAACTCGGACAAAATCCAACGGTCTATTTCCGGACGCTCGCCCATGGGCACATCGGCTTCGGCATAATGCCAACCGTCCACGTTGGCATACATCGTCAGGAAAGAATAAGTCTGGAACAATTTGCCGAAGAACGTGCGGCTGACTTCCTGTACGCCGGCCTCGTCGAACTTCAGGTTGTCCCACGGCGAAGAATTGGTTATCATATACCAACGTACGGCATCCGAACCGTACTGCTCTATCGCGCCGAAAGGATCTACTGCATTGCCCAAACGCTTGGACATCTTGTTCCCGTTCTTGTCGAGCACGAGACCGTTGGATATGACAGCCTTATAAGCCACACTGTCGAATACCATCGTGGAGATGGCATGCAACGTGAAGAACCATCCACGGGTCTGATCCACACCTTCTGCAATGAAATCGGCCGGATAAACCGTACGGCCATCCAACTCCGCCTTATGTTCAAACGGATAATGAATCTGGGCGTAAGGCATGGCACCGGAATCGAACCACACGTCGATGAGGTCTGCTTCACGCTTCATCGGCTTGCCCGTGGGACTTACCAAAACGACCTCGTCCACAAACGGGCGGTGCAAATCTATTTTGTCATAATTGTCCTGACTGTAATCGCCGGGGACGAAGCCACGGTCTTTCAGCGGATTGGAAGCCATCAGTCCGGACGCTACCGCTTTCTCGATTTCGGCATACAACTCCTCTACCGAACCAATACAGGTTTCCTCGCCGTCTTCCGACCGCCAGATCGGCAACGGCGTACCCCAATAGCGGCTGCGGCTCAAGTTCCAGTCATTCAGGTTCTCCAACCATTTACCAAAACGCCCGGTTCCTGTGGATGCCGGTTTCCAGTTGATGGTACGGTTCAGTTCTATCATCCGCTCCTTGGCAGCCGTACTACGGATGAACCAACTGTCGAGCGGATAATAAAGGATCGGCTTGTCTGTCCGCCAACAATGCGGATAGTTATGCACGTGTTTCTCGATCTTGAACGCCATGCCGCGCTGCTTCAGTTCCATGCAGAGTGCCACGTCGAGGGTCTCGTCTTTGTCGGTCTTCTTCAGGTCGTAGGCGTTTTTCACGAACTGGCCTTCCCACTTCTTGTATTCATCCACGTTTACCTTATGTTGCACGAAATCTTCATCCAACTCGTCCAACAGGTAAAACCTACCGGTCAAATCCACCATCGGACGGAATTCGCCCTTGCGGTTGACCAACTGCATGGGAGGAATGCCGGCAGCCTTGGCCACCTGCGCGTCGTCCGCACCGAAAGTCGGGGCGATATGCACGATACCCGTACCGTCTTCCGTAGTCACGTAATCTCCTGGGATGACACGGAAAGCCCCTTCTCCGGGATTTACCCAAGGGAACAACTGTTCGTAGGCCATGCCGACCAAATCCGCCCCGAGGTACTCACCCACAACCTGGTAAGGTATCACTTTGTCCCCCGGCTTGTAACCGTCCAACGGCATATTCTCGCCTTCCGGGTTCAGATAAGCTCCCAAACGCGCCTTGGCCAGTACCACTGTTACGGGTTCGCCACTGTACATATTATAAGTACGCACGCATACATACTCTATTTTCGGTCCCACGCACAATGCGGTGTTGGACGAAAGCGTCCAAGGCGTAGTAGTCCATGCCAAGAAATAAGGCGTGCCCCACCCCGTCATTTCAGGGCGCGGATCGAGCATCCGGAACTGTGCCGTCACCGTCGTGTCTTTCACGTCGCGGTAACAACCGGGTTGGTTCAACTCGTGCGAACTCAGCCCCGTACCGGCGGCGGGCGAATAAGGCTGTATCGTATATCCCTTATACAACAAGCCTTTCCGGTAGAGCTGCTGCAACAGCCACCAGAGCGTTTCGATATATTTGTTGTCGTAAGTGATATACGGATGCTCCATGTCCACCCAATAGCCCATCTTATGGCTCAGGTCGGTCCATTCCTCCGTATATTTCATCACGTTCGTGCGGCACTTGCGGTTATATTCCTCGATGGAAATCGTCTTGCCTATGTCTTCCTTCGTGATGCCCAATTCTTTTTCCACGCCCAATTCCACGGGAAGCCCGTGGGTATCCCATCCGGCCTTGCGCTTCACCAAGAAACCTTTCATGGTCTTGAAACGACAGAACGTATCCTTGATAGAACGTGCCAGGACATGGTGGATACCCGGATGCCCGTTGGCTGAAGGAGGACCTTCGAAGAAGATAAACGAAGGACAGCCTTCACGTTCTGTCATACTCTTATGGAAGACATCTGCGTCATCCCACATCTTCAACACCTCTTTGTTCACCTCAGAGAGGTTTAGCTGTGTACGTTCTGCGAATTGGTTTGCCATATATCGTAGTTTACTTTCGCGTTACTTTAAAATTTTGGCAAAAATACGATTTCTTTTTCAGAATAGGAAAAATTTCAATAAAAAACAGAAACGGAAATCATAGTCCTTATCTTTGGGAATCATCTGCCTTAGAACGGGAAATCAATCTAAGCCAAACGAAAATTCAATCTAAGCCGAACGATTTTTCATTCTCCGCACAAAAAACGGGCATTTATATACATTTGTCATTCAGCAGGTTATAATATAAAAAAAAGAGGGCAGGGAATCCCAAACATTCCCTGCCCTGACATTAAGTCACGAATAAAAATAATTACATTCCTATCTGCCCTTTCCAATTCAGGAACCAGTTGTTCTCTACCATCAACTTGTTGTAAAGCGAACCGTCGCGATTCTCTTTGCCCTCGCGCTTGCTGACCGGGTCGGCCACCCACGCATTATTACGGTAACGTTTGGCAAAACGGATCAAATCATAAAAACGCTTGCCCTCGAAACAATTTTCCAATGCATTTTCATTGATGATCATGCTGTCCACGCGGGCTTGCTCCGCAGCCAGGTTCAGGTAAGCCCAGTCCTTGCGGCTCTGCCCCACGTAACCGTTGACACGGTTACCGTCCTTGTCCAAAGAATCCACCATCGGATAAGCATAATCCGGATCCAACTCGGCATAACCGCAACCACGTGAATGTACGCCCACCGTATTGTAAGCATCGGTAGCACTACCGCCATCCTCACCTATTCGTCCATTACGGGTCTTGAACACATTGAAATAATTGTTGGCTGAATTCAACTCGTTGAGGAATGCCAAATCGGCATCGTTGCAATATACGGATACACTGTCGTCTACCACCTCCTTGCTGATTCCCGTGGCCAAGATGGCGTATGCCATGCGCGGGAATCCGCCATTGTTAAGGGCTTCGGCCAAACGTAACCAAACATCGCATTCACGGTAAATTCCGATGTGGCGTTGGTTTACCTTGTAGATATTCTGCATCGTAAACTTATTGGCAGTTCCTCCCGTCGTAATGTTAAAAGTTCTCGTCCTCCATTGGGCACCCAAGCGCAAATCTCCCTCCAACACCGGTGACTCCTCAATCTCATCCGGAATCACATCTATCGGACGGTTTTCCTTGTCCAAGAAAGAATAAGACTGCGACCGGCTGATTTCCTGCATGTGCAAGGACGGCGTGATGCAGAAGTTCGTAGAAGTAATGAGGGCACCGTCTTCTGTGGTCGATGAATTGTACAAAGTCTGCACTTCGCTATAATATCCCTGACTGGCAGCCGAGTCCATCGGGATAAAGGTGAAAGTTTCCGTTCCATATATGGAAGGGCTCTGTCCCGGAAGTGAATAAGAAAGCCCATAAGAAGTCCCCGTGCTTGAGTAAAACTCTGACCACCAAGCCAACTTTCTATTGGGATAGTAAACAGGCTTCGAGAACCCGTCCCCGACGTTGCGTGTGTCCATAATCCAACGGAAATAGCATTTGGCAGCCTCGCGGTAATATGCGCGTCCGGCATCCGTCCCCTGGCAAGAAGCTTTCCAGAGGTACAAATCGCCCAACACCATGTCTACCGGGAAGTAACAGTTGGCCATAAAAAGACTACCCACCTTATGCAAAACGGGCCACGGCGTGTTGCTGTACGGTTTCAGGTCGTTGATGAAATAATCGCAAATGGCTTCAATGTCCTTGCGGTCTTTCACGTCGAGGCTGACATCATCGGCATCCTGCTCCGTCAGCAACGGCTCGGTGTAGAAAGGCACCTTGCCATAGTTCAAAGCCAGTTGCAGATAGGCCCATGCGCGGATGGACCTTACCTGTGCCATTTCCTTGGCAAAAATTTGGTTGCCGCGATTGTCGTATGCGTTAGTATCAGCGTATGCAAGATAATAATTACAGTTGTTAATCACCGCATAATAATCACGCGGACTGTTATACCTGTTCTCGTCCGTCACTTCGAAGTTGGCCAACGCACGCAAATCCGCACTGGCCTGTGTGGTCAAAGTAACCAAGTCGCCACGCACCTCGCCCAACAGGTTGGTACGGTCACCGACAGCCTGCAACTTGTAGATAATACCAATCAGGGAAGTGGCAGTATCGGCCGGTGTCTTTAAATGGCTGCCGTTTTCGTATATCACATAATCCGAAGTCGGTTCAAGCATGTCTTCGCAGGATCCTAAGAATCCTGCTCCGACAGCCGCCAACGCAATCTGAAAAATATAAGATTTGAATTTCATAAGAGACTGAATTAAAGGTTGATTTTAATACCAAGCATAAAGTTACGGCTGTTAGCCAACAGTCCGCGGTCTATGCCTTGTTCCAAAACACTGTTGCTCATGGAGAAGTCCGGATCGGCTCCTAAGTACTTAGATATGGTAAAGACGTTGTTCGCCTGTCCCCAGAACGTCAGGCCGTGGATGAAGGTGTTGTTAATCGGAAGCTCGTAGCTCAACGTGATAGCCTTCAGGCGCAGGTAGCTGGCATCCTCAATCCAACGGTCGCTGAAACGGGCATTGCCCATCGGGTCCTCCCACGTCACTTTCGGCATGTCTGTCACCTGTCCTTCATAACTCCAACGGTTCGCCATCGCTACCGACTGGTTCATGAAACGGTTTCCGCCTTCCAACTGCGAACGCAAGTAGTTATAGGCATCATTGCCCAAGCTGTAATTGAAGTTCACATCCAGACGGATACGCTTATAGCTCAAAGAGGTGAAGATGTTACCGTAAATATCCGGGTTCGGATCTCCGATGACCTGCATATCGGCCTTGTTGATTTCCTTGTCACCATTGTCGGCGAACTTCACATCACCGGCCCCGAAGTAGGTCTTGTCGACCCCGTTCTGGCCCAAGATGTACAATCCGTCGGCCTTGGCATCTTCCGATGTGGCATATACATGTGTACCAGATGCGGTAGGCGCGGTCTTGTAACCATAGAACAAGTTCACCGGTTGGCCGATTTGCGAACGGATGGTAGCACCGTAAACTTCGGTTTCCACATAATCCTGTCCGTCGGGCAGGGCTGTCAGCTTGTTCTTGTAATGGCCGACACTGGCACCCAGTTCCCAGTTCCAGTTGCGGGTGGCAATGATATGGCCGTTCACCGTGATATTATAGCCCTTGTTCTCCAAAGAACCACCGTTCACCCAGTTGTTTTCCAAACCGGTAATGAAGTTCAGCTCATGGTAAGTCAACAGGTTGTCTGTCCAACTCTTGAACACGTTTACTTTCAAGTTCAAACGGTTCTTCAGGAAATTCAACTCCGTACCGAAGCTGTAGCGGCGGGTGGTCTCCCACTGCACTTCCGTATTGCCCAGATTACCCAATACCAAACCATTGGCCAGATTCTGGAACAAGACGCTTTGGAAATAAGTACGGGTGGCATCAAAGTCGATGCCGTCATTACCGCTCACATCGTATCCCATCGTAAATTTGGCATAGTCAATTCCCGGCACATCGAACCAACTTTCATTGGACAACACCCAACCGGCCTGGATTCCGGGGAAAACGCCCCAACGCACACCGGCCAGTTTGAAACCGTCCTTCGCTTCCTTACCGAATCGTGAAGAACTTTCGATGGCCAGGTTACCTTCCACGAAATAACGCTTCCTGTAATCGTAACGAGCCTGCCCATACCAACTCATCGAGGTCCACTCGTTGGTGCTACCGGTAGTCGTCTTGTTTTGCGTATCATTGATAAACGGCGTTTTGTCACTACCCGTATTATAACCCAACTGCATGTCTACCTTGTAACGGTCGTTCATATAACGGAAACCTCCCAAGAGGTCGATGCTGTGCGCCCCATACTGGTTGCCCCACTCTATTTTCGTATCGCTCGTGATAGAGTTCTGCGACGAGTAAAGCGAACGGATTTCATTCTCTACCGTAAGGCCGATAGAAGACACATAGTAGTCAGGCACACCATTGATGGGCACATAGTACTTATCGTTCGTATTCGTCAACGTATAGCTGAACAAAGAACTGATGGACAAATGCTTGTTGAACTGCCATTTCGGAGTAACGGCAATGTTCAAATAAGAGTTCTCAAAGTAATTCTTATTCTGGGCCGTACCGTACTCGTTGATAGAAGCCGGGTTGGCCAAACGATAATTCACGTTTCCTATCGAAGCCAAAGCCTGGTCCAAATAGTCCTCGTCGTTGTTGTCGAATGCCACATCTGAAATCTTACCGTTGGAATAAGCATACGGGCTCAGCATCGGGCTTTTCACCAAACCAAGGTAATTGACGGAAGTCACCGTTCCTTCATCGTAACCTTCCGGAGCACCTTGGTCTTTCAAGTTACGCGTCACATTGCTGTAAGAAGCGTCGAAGCGGATGAACAGATGCTTGAACATGTTGATGTCCGTATTGAAACGGATGTTCAAACGGTTCACGTCATTGTCTTCCAATACACTCTGCGCCCCATTATACCCCAATGCGAGGAAATAGCTAGCCACCTCATCACCTCCTTGCACAGAGATACCATAATTCTGCGAGAAAGCCTCCCGGTAGATGATATCGTTCCAATCCGTGTTGTTATTATACTTGTTATAGTAGTAATTATTCGGATCGGAAGTCAGGAACTGGAATTCCGACAAGTTCGTACCCGTTGTCTTCAACAAGTCCGAAGCGTAGGTCTTGAACTGCGAACCGTTCATCACCGGAAGCGATTTAGGCAACAGGGTTATGCCGGCCGACACGGTGGCATCGATTTTCGTAGCCAGACTCGTGTTGCGCTTCGTCTCAATGAGAATCACGCCATTGGCACCCTTGGCACCATAAATAGAAGTACCATTGGCCATCACTTTCACGCTCTTGATTTCATTCACGTTGAAAGAGGTCAGGATATCATTGTAGAAACCTTCATGAATCATCATACGGTCATATTGTTGGTCTACGATAATCCCATCGATTACAACCAACGGTTGGCCGTTGCTGTGCAAGGAATTGATACCGTTCATCATCATGAAGTTCCCGACACCGGGCGTACCTCCACGGGAAATCGTACGGACATTGGCTCCCAACTGGTCACCGATTTCCGATGTGACATTCAACGACGGACTGTAATCAAACTTGTCTGCCACCACCGTATTCAGGATATTGTCGTCTGCTCCGTATGCCGAACGCATGGCAGTCGAATACATCGTCACGTCGCGCAACTTACCGGATTGGTTAATACCTATGCGGACAGTATTATAGTCCGGCGACGTGATTTTCAAGGCCGTAGCATACTCCGGCACGTCGAGCTTATACGTTCCGTCCTCTTCGGTCAACGTACTGTAGCCGTCGTAACCGCTCACGCTGACCAACGCTCCACCCAAAGGAGTGCCGGATGTCACTGCGAACACTCGCCCGCTGACCGGACGTGTCTTTACATTCTTCTTTATCGGACTGGCAGGTTTGGACGCAGTCACGGTGTCGGCAGCAGCCTCTTCCTGGGCATAGCCCCCCAAAGTGCCTGCCATCAACAATGCTAAACAATAGAATCTATATCTTTTCATTACTCATGCTCTAATATTGTTCTACAATCAATTTTCATCGCTTCCGGAACCGGATGTAGGACGTGGCTCGAAAATCACACAGTCAATCGCCAAATCCTTGCTGTAACCAGACGGTACCGTACGTCCCTTGATAGATTGTATGGTCAGCAACACCCTGGGATCTTCCTCTCCATAGTTAGAAACCGGGAATTTAAATCCTTCCGTTACCGTTATGGTATCCATCCTTGTGGCATCGACATCCACGTCCGTGCACAAAGTCCGCGCATTGCTTCCTTCAATCATGTCACCGGTCCTCGACGAATAGTATCTGATTTTCGCAGTAAACTGACGCTTCAACTGTGCGTCTTCCTTGGCCAAAGAGTCTCCGGCCAAAGGAGAGGCAAACACGACCTTGATGTCATACGGGCAGTTGGAAAGCGTGCGAGGAATCTTAAAGGTAACTTCCGGCTGGTTGGTACGTCCCGAACGGGCATCCTTTACCACCAGATACCCCCCCGTAGACACCTTGAAATTCTCATTGGTTGCCTCGACTTCATTAACCTGGATTGAAGTCGAGTCGCCCGAAAGCGTCACCGTTGAATAATTATTAGCATATTCAGCTTCAACCTGAATCGGACGCATATAAATCAGCTTGGTCGGAGGTATGCGCCAATCCGTAGCTTTGTACAAACGACCGTTACTACAGTCCTGAGGAGTCAGGCCATGCAGCAAACCACCTGCCTGCATCGGCCACTCGAACTTGGAGAAATCAGGAGAATACGACGTATAGGTCGTGGCAACGATGGAATCCGGGTTCGCTTCGTTGAAAGGCAATTCTTGCTCCCGTACATTGAAGAACGAGCCATACACGAACATCAATTTAGAATAGAGATTCTGCAAAGAGTCGCCGTCTTTTCCCAAATTGTTATGGAACTCGAAATAGGAACGGTACTTGTCTATATTCTCCCTCCATATCTTATTGGTAGGAGCAACATACCAATATGAGCTGTCTTCCGTATCAATTTGTCCATAATTGTTAAAAATAATGTTATAATTATACATCACGGAGTCCAGATATACAGTCTCGCCATCCACGATACCGCCCGGTACACTGGCTTCTTCGTCAAGCTCCACACGATTCCATGAAAGGAAGAAATTGGCCACGCTGTCCAAACCGTTCTCTCCTTCCAAATCCATGCGGACGCGCTCCCATATATTGGGGAAGAAGGTTGCGGGTCCGTCCACCTTATAAAGCATACCATTGGAAGAGGGAACCCCGTTGCCCACCATATTCACTTCACCATTGAGCATGGAACTGGTCAAACTCAAACGTTTGCCATTCAACATCTTGACAGTCTCGTCCTCTGTCAACGATGAAACTTGCCGGTTGTACAAGGCAATATGATTCCTGATAAACTGGTTCAAGGTGGCATTATCATCATCAACGACTCCCTGGCTTTTCTCTCTCTTATAGGTTTCAATCCACTCCTGAGCTTCCTCCTCCGTGATTTCCGGAGCCCAAACGGTAAACACCTGATTGGAGTTCAACATGTCTTTATAGCCACAAGAATCAAGCACCCGTACGAAAGGACGAATACTCTCGTCGAGTAGCATGTTTTCCCACAGGGTCGCACCGGGCACCGAACCATTCACACTGTAATGGTCGTCCCATGTATCCGTACAGGACACACCGGTGGTTGCGGCGATTAACGCCACAACTCCTGTCTGCATATAATATTTCAATTTCATTTTTCTTTAGTGTTTTAATGTGAATATTAGTAAAGATCCTCACCGATACCTCCGGCACCGCAAATGCTTATGGGTACCAATTCCATGTAATCAAGAATGAAACATCCTCTGTTCCCTTGCGTGAATACGGAACGAATACGGATTTTATGGTCTGTATGGGGTTTTACCTCTACATCGCAAATCTTACGACGGAAAGTATAGGCATTATTGTACATCATTGTACAACTATTCGGACTGTACCTCGGAGCATCCGTTCCGTCATTCCCCGTAAAGCAACTCTTCGGCCCGCTATAATAACCGTTATTCTTCATCGTACGTTCGTTCTCTTCCAATTGCTCAGTAGTGTAAACACCAGAAGTACTTTCTTCCGAATTCCGGAAACCGGTAGTCCCATTATACAACCCACCGACTCGTGCATCGTCTGCACGATAGCGCATATCGATAGGAATCCCCTGCGGAATGCCGTCCATATAAATTTGGGCAATACCACGATCCAACATACCCGGATATCCCAAACGAAGTTCATACGTGCCGGGAGGGACATTAGGCAACGGGAAAGTCACGTCGTAACTCGTTCCCAAGATGTTAATCTCATCCCCACCCCAGTTCCACCAAGGTGTTTTAGGACGCTGCACGAAGAAAATGGTATTCTCGCTAAATGTACAATTTTTCATATAGCCGGGTGGTATATAATAATTGAACCCACCGTTTTCGCCACCGTTCTCGTCATTGTCGTGGCCACCGTAAGCCTGTGTCGGATTTCCACACAAACGAATGTCATTATTGGTCAATTCCGGCCATATTGTATAAAAATCCATACGCATCCTCGTATTCATCACGTTATTGCGCATCGTTTGGTCATAAGCCACAATATCGTCCAAATAGAAGTAAGACACGTTCAACGAGAAGTTCTCTGCGCCTGGCTGAGTCAAATAAGCACCCCGCACCCTGTCATAAGAATTATACCTCGTAGCCGTACTATGGTTGATATAGTAACTGCCCGGATGCTCTACCTGCTTGTCGACAGTGGCATATACCCTCTCCAACTTTATCGTGGAATAATCCAACAAGGTGGAAATCCACTCCGTAGGGTTGGCGTATGCCGTATTGGTACCCCAACAGTTTATCAACTTGGCCGTACTGGCAAACAAACGGTCCAAAATGTGATACGACAAGAACATGTTCAACGGATTGTAACGACTGGTCAAGGACTCCTTGTTCCAATACCGTTCCTTATACGTACGCCTTTCCGAATCGTCAGGATCCACATCATTCAAACCGAATATGTTGGCAGCCGCATTATCTTTATATTTCTCCACGGCCAAATCGTACAACGCATCGACCTTCTGGTCCAAAGTCATATTGGCGTTGAAGCGATTGCTATATTTTTCATACAGCACCTCATCGGGAACGATAAGCAACGTGAAACCTTGGTAACGGTGATTCGGACGCTTGGCATGGTAGGCATAGCCTTTATCGTTTTCGTTGAAAATACCTCCGGAATAAATTTCCTTCTTGAATTCAGGGTAATTCTCTTTCCAGATTTCATAACTGTCATCACGATAGTGAACCAACGAGTCCAACAATCCCGTACGCTTGAGCGCTTCGTAATAAATCGTGAATTCGTCATGATTTTCATCCAACAGACTGGAACCCAAACTGGTATTCGGTATCAATACGCGATCCACCGGATGAACCACTCCGTTGTCTACAGAATCATTCTTCAACTCATTGATAATGGCCGAACGACGGTTGATGACACTTAACGTCATCCCATTCGCGTCCACCGTATCCCCGTCCGTCACGATAATCAAAGGCAAGTCAAGTTCATTATTGATTTGCTCCGTTTCGGCAAAGTTATAAGTGTACTTGATGCTATTATCCACCAAACAGGCTTTCACCAACGTATCGCACAATTCGACAGGCATGTCCTCGACAGAAGCGTAGCCGCGTTCCTTCAAAAAGGCTTCCACTCCGGAATTGATAGCCGGATAAAACGTTCGGGAACCACGGCTCGACAGGAAATCCATCTCACCGGCACGCTCGACAATACGCTTGAACAGGCTGAAATCTTCGCGATTCTTCAAATAATCACTCATCATCTCTCCCGTAAAAGTATAGTAGCTGTCGGATGCCAAGTCGTCATTGCAACTGGTGAACAGATTCATCTGCACCGTCAAGAATAAAACGGTGCAAATGGATGTCAATATTTTCAATAATTGCTTCATAATCATTATTTACCTGTTGATTCAAAAGAGTCACCGGCCTCCGGATAAGCAGGATTTTGCTTCAAATTATGGTTAACCTGCAATTCGTCGTAATTGTAAGGCCAATACATAGCCATTATATTCTTCAGCTTACCGGTGGCAGTCGCCGCATTCTCCGTAAACTTGCTTTGCACAGCTTCCACCAAATATTCCGTATTGCCGTCACGACGACTGTGGCGCACCAAATCAAACCAACGTTTGCCCTCGAACAAGAACTCACGTCTACGTTCGTCGAACACCAAATCCATCAATTGTGATTTCGTAGAATAGTTGTTGTAATCCAAAGTGGAAGAAGTATTAGGAGCCGAACGGTCGGCAATGGCCTTGATTAAATCAAAAGCGGCTTGTCCCAAACTGTCATTCCGTTCTGATTCTTCTTCCCCCATCATGCAAATCAAAGCTTCCGCCTTAATCAGCATCATGTCGCTCACACGATAGAACACCCAGTTGGCATCGTTTTTCGTCAAACGGCCCACATAAGCCAAAGTACTACCAGTAGGAAGACTCGGCATGATGCTACTATAGGTATATTTGGCAATATCCACGATTTCCGGATTAGCCTCGTTATCCACATGGATGGACTCCTTGATACGCGTGTCCTTGTTCGACAAGAATATTTGCGGAGAAGACAACTCCTTCCAAAGTTCCTCGGCCGGAGCGAACAAGCCATACCCTATTTCTTTTTTCTCCTCCGCAATGAAACGGTAGAAGAATGCGGCAGGCACGTCATTTGACTTCGTACCGTCTGTCTTACTTTCAGAAAACTCCAACTCAAAAATGCTCTCAGGACCTCCGCCTTCGCCAAAGTTATATTGGTAAGCCAGTCCCGCCATCAAGATGGTATTGTCATTGTCCGGAATCAAAGGATATTCACCCACCATATAATAGGAAGAATAATTTTCCTTGAAATATTCCGTCTTGTTATCAATGACCATTTGGGCATATTTCTCTGCATTGGAGTAATCCCCTATCCACAGGTACATATCGGCCAACATCGCAAAAATGGCATTTTGCGTGATTCGCCCGTAACTGATATCCTTACCGGATTGTTTCGGCCAAACCTTCAACGCATTCGGCCAAACAGCCACCAAGTCGTTAATCAGGTTCCGGACGATGACATCCCCATCCGTAGCCGGAAGGTTCAGTTCCTGTTCGTCGTTGGTAATAGCCTCCGTATAATAAGGCACGTCCTTGAATGTCCTTACCAGATAGAAGTAACAAAGCGCACGCAGGGCAGTCACCTCGGCAATCGTGGCCTGCACGTCGCTCGGCAAATAATTCGGATCCTTTTCTGCCACTTGCGGTGCTTTCTGGATTACCAGGTTGCAACGGTCGATGACAGAATAGAAACTCGACCAATCGGTATAGGCGTTGTTGGAAAGAAGGTTTTCACTCAAAATATATCCTTCTGCCGAAGTCGCACTGAACTTGGGATGGAAGCCGCGGCGCGTATTGTCCGAACGGCTCTCCCCCCAGATGAACAAACGTCGGACAAAGTCGTCATCCTGCATACGGGTATAGCAACCGGTCACAATCTGATCCACGTCGTTCTTCTCATTCCAGTAATTATCTTCATACACCATGGTCAACGGATAAATATCCAAAAAGTCCCCGCAGGATGTCATAGACATTCCGACCATGGCTAGAAAAGCTGATTTAAACCATATTTTCTTCATCTTATTCATAGCATTATCAATTAGAAATCTACTGTGACACCAAAAGTATATGACTTGGCACGAGGAGTCTGCGCGTTGTCTTGCGTCACGCTATATCCTCCGTAACCCAACTCCGGATCTACGCCGGAATACTTCGTCAAGCAGAAAAGGTTATTACCACTCAAATAGAAACGCAAACCGCTCAAACCGATTTTCTTCACCATCTTCTGCGGCATGTTGTAAGAAATCTGCAGGTAGTTCAGACGCAAGAACGTCCCGTCTTCCACGAAGCGGTCGCTAATCATTGTATTATAGTTCGCAAAGTTGCCGCTTGAACTCAAGGCACGAGGGATTGAAGTGAAGTCACCCTCTTTACGCCAACGGTAGTTCACGGCCTGGCTTTGGTTGTTGTTCGAACTCATGCTCTCCATGTTCAAACGGGCAAGGTTCACAATGTCGTAGTCCACACGGTAGTTGAACTGTGCATTCAAAGCCCAGTCTCCGTAATGGAACTTGAGACCGAAACCACCGGTCAACTTCGGCAACGAGTTACCCAAGTAAACCACGTCGAGTTGGTTGATGTTACCATCATGGTTCACATCTTCATAGATGGCATCTCCTCCCTTGAATTCGTATCCGCTTCCGCCAGAGACGTAATTGAACATCATCTGCAACGGGTCTCCCTTCATATCGCGTACGATTTCTCCGTTCGCATTGTACACCAAAGGTGCCGTCCATCCGCCATTGTTATTGAAGTTGGCGATGAAAGCCTTGGCATCCGCATCGCCGTCGGCCGCCAAGCGTTCCTTCTGCAAATAGGTATCATAATTATACATATAGACACCCTTGCAACGGTAACCGTAAATGGCACCGAAAGGATTGTCCACCTGTACACGTTGCAGGAGTTTCGCATTTTCGGGCAGCCAGTCATTGTTCAAAGTTTCCAATACACGGGGATCCATGCGGGTTATCTCATTCTTGTTGTTGGCAAACGTGAAGTTCAAGTCCATCCAGAACTTACCTTTCTGGATCAGTTTGTTGGTGTTCAAGTTGATTTCCCAACCTTTATTGTTCATGTCACCCACATTCTGGTAAGGATAACTCGTGAAACCGGAAATACTGGATATCCTCACGTTCTCCATCAACATGTCCTTCGTGGTCTGCGTGTACAAGTTGATATCAGCCGTGATACGGCCGTCCCAAAAGCCCAAGTCGAAACCCACGTTCCACGTGTATTTTTTCTCCCATTGCAAAGTATTCAATTTCAGGTTATTCGGTGCCATACCCGTAGAACCGAAATAGTTGCTGGCTGCGCTGTACTGGTTGACATACAAATAGTCTTTTCTAGGTTGGTTACCTGTCATACCCCATCCCGGACGGATAGAAAGCATGGACAACCACTTGCGCGTACCCTCCATCCAAGGCTCATCTACAATGTTCCAACGGCCTGAGAATGCAGGAAAGACTCCCCAACGCTTACCCGGACCGAACTTGGTAGTACCGTCCACACGAGCAGATACGTCAAAAATGTATCTTTCCTTATAAGCATAGTGGGCAGAGAATGTATAGTAGAGACTTCTCCAACGGTTAAAGTTGCTGGACATTCCCGGGGCGATACCACCGGCACTCGGAGCTTCCACACCATTCGGCAAACCTGCCACTTCGGTCTTCTGGTCGCTCGACGTACCTGAAACCAATTGGAAACGTCCCATGGTCATGAATGAATGGTCTTCATTCAAGAAATGAGGCACGAAAGTCAACGTATGCGTAGTGGTAAACGCCAAGCTCTTGGAACTAAAGCTTGTAGCCTTGCTCACCCCGTTGGCATTCCAGTTGTCCGTAGACAATTCACGCGGATAATAGGTGTCTTCGTATGCATTGAACACGTTCATGATCACCTTTCCGTTGTAAGTCAAACGGTGCTTGGTTTCATCTATACCCAAGAAGTCATACTGCAACTCCAATTTCGGGTCGATGGCGTATGTCGTATAAGAATTCTTGGCATACTTGGCACTCGCAATCGGGTTCACCAACCCACGTTGGTCTTTCAACGCATCGTCAGCCTTCAACATCTCGTAATAACGTCCTAAAGAATTACCTTGCTCATCTTCTTCAAATATAGCCAAGTTCGGCATCTTCTTATAAGCAATGTTCAACAAGTCATCAGAGTTTTTCTGGTTGTCCGTATAAGTCAAAGAGAAGTCGCTGATAATCTTGATACGGTCACTCACGTAATAGTCCAACATCATACGGGTGGTAAAACGATCCAGTTTCTGCTCGATGATAGAACCTGTTTCATGGTCGTAACCACCGGATATACGGAATGTGGCCTTCTCACCACCACCCATAATGGACACGAAATGATTTTGACGCAAACCTACTTGCTTCACTTCATCCACCCAATCTGTGTTGTTGTTAAACATCTGCCATTCAGAGAACACACGCTTATCCGTGATATAATTAAGTTCAGGGATATTAGCTGCCGCGTCACTCAAACGAGGATTGAAATACGCCTCTTTCAATAACATGGTATACTGGTCGCCCGTCAACAAATCCACCCCGTCCGGTTGGTAGGTACCTGTCAAACGAAGAGAATAAGTCAATTTCGGCTTTCCGCGTTTACCACGTTTCGTCTTAATTTCAATCACACCGTTCGCACCTTGTGAACCCCAGATAGCCGTGGCAGCAGCATCCTTTAAGACGCTGATACTCTCAATATCTTCCGGGTTCATATTCAACAATTGCGCGAACTGCTCGTCATTGGCGTTCTGTACGTCAAAATCACTTTGATCCACGTTCCAAACGTCTCCGTTCACCACAATCAAAGGTTCTGAACTCGTTAAGGTACTGATGGTGGACGCACCACGCAAACGCATCGTCGTACCGGCTCCCAAGTTACCGGAATTCATCACGATGTCCAAACCTGCGATACGGCCTTGCAAAGCCTCGTCCACGGAAGTCAGACCCAAGCCCTCGAATTCCTTGGCATTAATAGTCTGTGAAGCGAAAGACACCTCGCGCTCGGGAATAGCCAAACCGGACGACTCCACACGCTTCTTCGCTTTTACTTCCACTGTTTTCAACACCATGGCATCTTCCAACGTCACATGGTACACCCTCTTATTAATAGGAAGCACCTGTGTCTTCAAACCCACATAACTAATTTTCAATTTGTTATTAGGATTCTTTATTTTCAGGGTAAAATTACCGTTAAAGTCTGTCACCGTAGCAGATATGTTACGGTTAGAAGCATCTATTTCCACAATAGCCGCCCCCACGACAGGCCCGAAGGAGTCGGAAATCGTTCCACTCACACTCGTTATTCCCTGAGCATTCACTACCGTGGCAATAGTCAGGCAGCAAATTAAGAAATAATATTTTAATTGTTTCATTGTCTTTATCATTAAGGTTAATTACCTGAAATGTTATTGTAGGCATCAGACAACTCTTTTGTATAGAGCAATGGTTTGTCTATCAAATGTATGACTGCCGTAGAAGAGTTGAAGATACGGGTTGCCGATTCAATATCCGTACATGCAATAGGACCACTCGAAGAACCGTCACTTGAACTTACACCGGAACGGAAGCGATATTCACGTGCAAAGTAATTGCCTTCCAAAACCTTCCGGGGAGCTTCCCCTTCAATTTCCATTTTATTGGCATCATTGCAAGTGATGACTATACTTCCCGAACCGGCCTGGCCGCTGTTCGACACGGTAAGCGTGGCAAAACGGCTTCCTCCCATATAAGAAGTCTCGTAAGTACCCGATGAGGCTGGAGCTGTAAGATAAATCGAACTATTCTGAATGTGATAACGTATAAAGTTGTTAATCAATGTATTCATGCTATCAATCTGAACCTCCAATCGAGCTGCCTCTTCCGGATTGCTGTCCTCTATTTCGCCCAATTCATCTTCCAATTCAAGCACATCTCTCCAATCCGGAAGCAAATTATGCTCATACATTTTCTCTATCTCGTCTGCAGGCGGAGCATATACGGTATAATTATAGTTCTCCATAACCGAGAGAGTCAAACCATTGGAAATGGTCTTGGCTACACCTGTAGAAGAAGAGCCACTTGTAGTAATATTGTAGAATTGAGACACTAATGTACTATTTTCCACCATATTAGCAAACTCGCTATAACGCACATCCTTTGCAGCCAACTCCTTTAATAAAACAGGGACGGATTTTGAAGCAGACATCATAGGCTCCATGTCAACGATAAAGGTTTCTCCATTACCATCGGGGTTTGAACCCATATTATAGTAACCTTCCACCTCACGAACTTTCAGTTCATAAGGGCTATTACTACTATTCTGGTCGGCTAGTTCCTTACGATAAGGAGTGGTAATACGGATGTTTGCCCCCGTACCTTCAAGTATGACCGGACAACCTCCCTTTGTAACCCATACGCTCTTACCCGTTGAAGTTGTGGCAGACTTATCCTGCACGATGATGGAATTCTCCAAGATATCTTTCAGACGATTCGTTACGTAATCAGATTCCGTACTACCGTTTTTCCAAGGGTTGGTGATTTGCGCACCGCGTGTCAACGTTCCGTCTGGATTCTTCGTTGCATTATAACGTTTACATTTGATACGGCTACCAATCAATGAAGGACTGTAATCATAATAAAACTCCGTAATGGTAGGTTGGTTCTTGTGATAATCCACCGGATCCACATAGTTTTTCAACGCTTCATCGGTAGGAAGAATGAACAAGAACATGCTTTCCATGGAATTCAGGTAAGCCTGATAGTCCAATTCATTGATGATAAAACGCATGATGTCAGTCCTTGTATTACGGTCGTTGTCGTTCAAAGACGCAGGGAAAGCCACAGACTGGTATTCCGGAATATTATACACCTCATTAGACTTGTAGACCACACCGTTGTTGGCCATAAGGCAGGAACCGATACCCGTCTGTCCGCCGGGTTCGCCTACGGAAAGTCCCATTTCCAATTGGGCCGTATTCATCACCGAACTGAACTTGCTAGGCACTGTAGCCACCAGAGAATACTTCATGAAGTTGTCCAACATATTCACGATGATGTGGTTCGGGATGCTGTCTACATATTTATAACGGTCAATCAAAGCGGCACCACCACCGGACTGGAAGTAACGCTTGAAAGCGGCATCCGTAGGAGCGACAATGACTGCCATGTCTTCGCTCATAGAAGCATTGGAAGAACCGTTCTTATACTGGTTCCATCCCGGATCGTAAGACAAGACATTGGCTGCATCATAATCCACATTCTTATAAGTCAGCAAAGCATTGTTTCCGCCCGCTAATCCCAAATCAAAACCGTTATTCAAATAACGCCACACAAATGCCGAATCCACACCTACTGTATTTGACAATCCTTCATTATATACCGGTACGGCAAAACGATTCAACATCTTACTGAATGTAGAAAGTTCTCCGTCGTTATGAATAGCTTCGGCCATATTGGTCAAAGGATTCATTACGTTTTCCAGCACCTGAATGTAACCGTTCTGGCACGTGATATCCCTCTCCACCAGACGCTGCCCGTTGATATACGACTCTGAAGTGTTGTCGCAAGCCCCATTGGTCAAGAACTTCAAGTCATCGTTCGTAATCGACTTATTCGACATATAAGCCGAAAGAAAATGCACCATCGGGGATGTCGTATTATCCCTGAACACGGTCATACTTTCTGCGCCCGCATCCGAATACTTGGAACGGTAATACTGCCAATATTCGTTGTCCGGCATATCCGAAGCGCGCAACTGCGGAATCGTATCATACAGGTTCAACGAAGAAAAACGGCGCATCACAGTCCCAGGTGCAGGGTCGTTGCCAGGCGTGCTCGACATCAATTCTATCAGATAAGCACTGTTTATCATCGAAGAATTAAACAATAACTTTTTCTGTGAAGGAGTCAAATCACTATAAGACTTGGCTCCCCACGCATTGTTCTGAAAGAATCGGGTGAAAGCATCGTCATTTGCAACGAACAACGTCTTGCTACCCGTCAGACGTAAGGTTCTGGCATACTCTGTCTCGCCGTTTGCATCCACGGTCGAAACATCCTTGTCATTGATAAGTTCCAACATCGTTTTATAATTCCCACGCTTCTCCAACTCTTCGTAGATGCTGCTACCCAACCACGAAGGCATTCCGGTCAAAAGCTCGTCCTCACAAGAGACTAACAAACCACCGGCGAAGAACAGCGCACATGCAGAATAGGTAAAACGACCCATTTTACTTTTAATGTTACTGCCTTTCATATTTCCATTAGGTTAATATTTTAATAGATTTATTATTCACTCAATATATAAACATCGTTATGATGCGAAACACCGAACCTGTCACCGGCTCTTGGCCGGGAATTGACAAGCAGTGTGCCCACACAACATTTTTGGCACTTTTTCACTGGGAGCCCCAACTCCTCTAAAGTGCTGAATCCGTGTCCTCTAATATAGCCTACTTTACATTCCATTAGGTTAATTATTCAATATTTTTTTAATCAGGTGTACAAAACACCCTCATTTGGGTATCAAAGATATGACATTTCTGTAAAAACACATAATAAAACCTAAACAAATATCGAAAACATGTTTAAAAACATATTATTTCCGTTTATTTCTCATATACCATGGCCTGGTCCAAAACACATGAAACATTCCCATTCCCACGAATACCCCCCCCATTATATAAGTATATATCGTTTCCCCAACTTCCGTTCCCAACCCGAAAGATACAGAATACCCGGCCCAAAGTCCGGCATCCCACCCCAAAAGGTAAGAAGTCTGTGCCGTTCCTCTCTCACAATGCTCGCAAATACGAATATAAGAAAGCAAGTACCGGCTAGTCACAAAACCGAGGCCACTTCCCAAGCATAAAGCAATGCTCCATTCCATTCCTTCCATATCGCCACCCAATCCCCATAACAACGCACTTGCAGAGAGAACAACGAATCCTACTGCCAATTCCGTTTGCAACTTTCCCCTAAAAAAGAAGTGATGCCCCCATAAAGCCAACCAAAAACCGACAGCCAAAAACAAGTAGAATTCGACATCCCGGTATTGCCCCAACATCAGCCCGGCAGAAAAAGCAACTCCCATCAAAGGAACAAAAAGCCGAAATCCCCGAGGCAACCAAAAACGGTCGAATGTACACCATGACGGCTCCAAAGGAGCCCGGAAAGGAACGCGCATCGTCACAATCAACACCCCGGCACAAAGCAGTAAAGCCACGGATACTCCGGCAAAAAGACGTACACCGTAATGCACCGGCAAGAGTATACCCGACAAGGGACCGAAAACCAAAGCTAAACGGGTGAACCAATAGTAAACATGTGCGGCTTCCGTCCGCTTTTTCGTATCGGACAAATCCAACAACAAAGTACTCCCCAATGCTATTTGGAACACACAATACGAAGCTCCCTGCATCATCCTCGCCACCCCTCTCACCCACTGAGAACCATCGAAAAGAAACGCTATCGTAGCGCATACAATGCCGACTAACGCCCACAAGGCCACATTTTTCCGCCGATAAGCATCCAACCAATAATTACAGAAAGGTGCAGGTAAACATATGCCCACCCAAAAGAGCAACACGGAAGCGCATATACCTCCCATTTCTCCCCCCAACATCCGTCCCATACACACGGGAACGACAGGCAAAAACATATATAAAGAGGTACATACACAAAAGTTGGCTAAGATGATTTTCAGGAAATCAGCATGCCATAAAGCCTTATGCCCGACAGAGATTTGTGCCACGCCTTAATACTGCTCGTTTTCATCCGGAAACGTCCGGGCTTTTACGTCGCTCACATATTGCCCGATGGCATCCGTCATTACCGTATGCAAATCGGCATAACGTCGGAGGAATTTCGGAGAAAACCCCTTATTCATACCCAACATGTCGTTGACCACCAATACCTGCCCGTCTACTTGCGGTCCCGCCCCGATACCGATGATGGGGATATGTAATTCAGAGGCCACACGACTAGCCAACGATGCCGGTATCTTTTCCAATACGATGGCAAAACAGCCGGCTTCTTCCAGTAAATGCGCATCGGTCACCAGTTTCTCCGCCTCGGCCGCATCTTTGGCACGCACGGCGTATGTGCCGAACTTATTGATACTCTGCGGTGTCAGCCCCAAATGTCCCATAACGGGAATACCGGCTGCCAATATAGCCTTCACCGTGTCGATAATTTCCGCCCCGCCTTCCAGTTTCAGAGCATCGCAGCCGCTTTCTTTCATAATACGGATGGCATTGGTCACTCCTTCCGTGGGATTGACCTGATAAGAACCGAAAGGCATGTCGCATACGACCAATGCCCGTTCCACACCGTGCATCACCGAAGTCGCATGGTATATCATCTGATTCAACGTAATCGGAAGCGTGGTCGTATTGCCCGCCATCACGTTCGACGCAGAATCGCCAACCAAAATCACATCCACTCCGGCACCGTCTACAATACGGGCCATCGTATAGTCGTATGAAGTCAACATGGCTATTTTCTTTCCCTGCTGTTTCATTTCAATCAGACGATGCGTCGTCACTTTACGCGTATCCTCCACTAAATATCCTGCCATAATCCTGTTTTTTTAATAAAATCGGTCGCAAAATTAATCATTATTATCCGTTCAGGCGAGCATTTCAAGTAGTTTTTCCACATCGAAGTCCCGAAAATCCGGAATCACCCTGTCGCACAAATCCTGAATCTGCTCCGGCGCATTCGTCGTGGAAAGACCGACCACCTTCATTCCTGCCGCCCGCCCGGCCTTCAGTCCGTTGAAAGAATCTTCAAACACGACGCAACGCGTCACCGGAAGGCCGAACACTTCGGCTCCCAACAGATAACAGTCCGGTTCCGGTTTGGAACGGGAGAAAAATTCCGCCGTCAGGATACGGTCGAAATATGACTTGAATTCCGGATGCGCCCGGTACACGTTCTGCATCTTATCGTCGTTCGAACTGGTTACGACAGCCGTACGGATACCGGCCCGCCGCAGGTCGCGGAGGAAATCTTCCACTCCGGGCACGTAGTCGTAAGCCATGCCCCGTTCAAAATCCTCCAACTCGCCGGCTATCTTGTGCTGCACGTCATCGCATCCGGCAAACCATCGGTCGAAAATCTGCACAAGCGTCTGTCCCTTTATCACGTTCTCAAAATGCTCCACTTCGGGATGGTACGTCTTCCCTTTCATCCCCCAAAAGAGCGAATACTGAAGCTCTGTGTCGAAGACCACTCCGTCCAAATCAAACAAAGCCGCCACCTCTTGGCCTTTACTTAATTCCATCATTTTCTTTCGCCGTCTTTATCATTCAGGAAGCAAAATTACGGATTTTAGTTGGAATATGCCTTGTTTTTTGTACTTTTGTCTTCAATACCAAGATATATGTCCAAGCGATATGGAAGACAAATTGATAGAACTTATCGAAAACAGCATAAAAAAGAATTGGGACCGGAAAGCGTTCACGGATTTCAATGGAGAGAGCTTGCAATACAAGGACGTGGCTCGTAAAATAGCCAAGATGCACCTGCTCTTCGAAGCGGCCGATATCCGTCCTGGCGACAAAATCGCTTTGTGTGGACGTAACAGCGGAAACTGGTGCGTGGCGTTCCTGGCCACCATTACCTACGGTGCCGTCATCGTGCCCATCCTGCACGAGTTCAAACCAGATAATGTACACCACATCGTCAACCACAGCGAAGCACGTTTGTTGTTCGTGGGCGATCAGGTGTGGGAGAACTTGAACGAAAACCGCATGCCAGCCTTGCAAGGCATCATTTGTGTGAAGGACTTCACACTCGTGAACAGCCGCTCTGAAAAACTTTCTTTCGCCCGCAAACATCTCAACGCCCTATTCGGACAGCGTTTTCCCATGATGTTCCTTCGCGAACACGTACATTTCGTGCCCGAAAGCTCACCCGAACAGCTCGCCGTCATCAATTATACTTCGGGCACCACAGGATTCTCCAAAGGAGTCATGCTTCCCTACCGTAGTTTAATGTCCAACGTGTTGTTCTGCAACCGTACCATCGGCATCGCACCGGGAGACAATATCGTATCCATGCTTCCCATGGGACATGTGTTCGGTTTGGTCTACGACTTCCTCTATGGCGTATGTTTCGGTGCCCACCTGTATTTCCTCACACGCATGCCGTCGCCCAAGGTCATCATGACCACCGTAGCGGCCATCCATCCCCGTATCCTTTCTTGCGTGCCATTAGTTATCGAAAAGATTTTCAAAAAGGAGGTCCTCCCGAAAATCGACAGCAAATTGGGCAAACTGCTCCTGCACATCCCCATCATCAACGAGAAAATCAAGGAAAGGGCACGCACGGAAAGCCTGCGCCTTTTCGGGGGGAACATCAAGGAAGTCATCATCGGCGGCGCACCGTTCAACGCCGAGGTGGAGGCGTTCGTACGCTCTATCAATTTCCCCTATTCCATCGCCTACGGCATGACGGAATGCGGCCCCATCATCTGCCACAGCCCGTGGTACGAAACAGCTTATATGTCGTGCGGAAGGGCGGCCGACGATATGGAACTGAAAGTGCTGAGTTCCGACCCCGAACGGATTCCCGGTGAATTGGTATGCCGAGGACGCAACACCATGTTAGGTTATTATAAAAACCAAGAAGCCACGGAACAAATATTCGATGCCGACGGTTGGCTGCACACGGGCGACATGGCCGTCATCAACCCGGAAGGCGATGTGTACATCAAAGGACGCTGCAAGAACATGCTGCTCAGCGCAAGCGGACAAAACATTTATCCGGAAGAAATAGAATCGCGGTTGAACAATCTTCCTTACGTCAACGAATCATTGGTTATCATGTGCAATGAAAAATTAGTGGCTCTCGTTTACCCCGATTTGGGCGAAAGCTTGAAAGACGGGTTGGACGACCATGCCTTGTGGCGGCAAATTGACATCTCACGACAGGAACTGAACAAGGAGTTGCCTCCCTATTCGCAAATCACCAAAGTGGTGTTACAAAACGAAGAATTTGAAAAGACCGCCAAAAAGAGCATCAAACGTTATCTTTACCAAAACATGAATCCCTGAACGACATGAAATCCAGCCTGACTGTTTACAAGGCATCGGCAGGCTCAGGCAAGACGTTCACCCTGGCCATACAGTACATCAAGACGCTAATCGAACAGGAAAGCCGCCATGCCTATAGCCACATCTTAGCCGTCACTTTCACCAATAAGGCTACGGCCGAAATGAAAGACCGTATCCTCCAACAACTTTATGGCATTTGGAAAGGACTTCCATCCTCCGCCAATTATCTGGAATCTCTCCAAAAAGAACTCCGGGCGGACAGTATCGAGTTGCCTGAGGAAGAAATCCGCAGCCGTGCCGGCGCGGCCCTCTGCCATATCCTGCACGACTATAACCGTTTCCGTGTGGAAACCATCGACTCTTTCTTCCAGTCGGTCCTGAAAAACTTAGCACACGAACTAAGCCTCACAGCCAACCTCAAAGTAGACCTAAACGACAAGGAAGTACTCCATGCGGCTGTAGACCGTATCATGGAACGCCTTCACCTTACCCCCACCGTCCTGAACTGGATTTTGGAATATGTGAACGACCGTATCTCGAACAACGAGCGGTGGGACATCGCCCGAGAGGTGAAAAGCTTCGCCGCATGGATTTTCAAAGAAGCTTATTTGGCCCGGGAACACGAAATGCGCGAAGTGCTGCGCGAGAACAAACGCATCGGCGAACTCCGCACCGCGCTCAACTACGAGCTGCACGCCTCTTTGGACATCGTGCAGAGCGCGGCGGCCAACTTCCGCGCCGAAATGGAAGCATGGGGACTCGGCTTCGACCAATTCAGCCGGGGCAGCACGATAGACACCTATCTCCGGCGCATCGAAGACGGCAACATGAAGGCCGAGTTCGGCAGCACGCTCCAAGGCTACACTGAGGATGCGGAAAAAATGCTCCGCAAGGCCGACCGCTCCGTGGCGGACTTGGTTGAAGCCGCCGCCCACTTCAGCAAACTGTTGGCAGAACTGCGCGGCTTCCAAACCGAACAACTCGTACGCCACACCAGTGCGTCGTTGGCACTGAAACACCTCAACCCTTTGCGGCTGTTGGGCGTCATCGACGAGGAGGTCACGGCCTTAAACCACGAGAACAACCGTTTTCTGTTGGCCAAGACCCCTATCCTGCTCCACGAACTGATAGAAGAAAACGATGCCCCGTTCATTTTCGAAAAAATGGGCGCGTTTTTCCATCATGTGATGATAGACGAGTTCCAGGACACTTCCACCATGCAGTGGAAAAACTTTAAAATCCTGCTGTTGGAGAGCATGTCCTCCGGCTTCGGCAACCTGATCGTGGGCGACGTGAAACAAAGCATCTACCGTTGGCGGAACGGAGACTGGACCATCCTGAAAAACATAGAGAAAGAAATGGCCGTGCACCGCCCCGACATAAGGAACCTTGCCATCAACTACCGGAGCGAACGCCGCATCATCGCGTTCAACAACGCCTTGTTCACGGCTGCCGCCGAAGAATTGGACCGGCTCACGCCGGACGCTCCCATCCGAATGGCGGAGGCTTACGGAGACGTGGCCCAACAATGCCGTCTGGACAAAGGAAACGACGGATACGTGCAAATCCGCTTCTTTGATGAAAAAGACAAAGAAGACGACTGGGAAACCCTGATGCTGGATGAACTTTGCGAACAGGTCCGTACCCTGCACGAAGCCGGACTGCCTTACGGGGAGATGGCCATCCTGCTGCGTTACCGTCGGCATGCCGACCCCATCATCCGTCATTTTGCCGAACGCTTCGGCGACCGGGTCAAACTGGTATCGGACGAGGCATTCCTCTTGTCCAGTTCATTGGGCGTGAACCTGCTCATCGCCGCCATGCGTTACATGGTGGACACGGAAGACCGCGTGTCATTGGCCTTTTTGGCCCTGCACAGCGGGAAACAGACAGAAGCCGATACCAACCTGTTGGCTTCCCGTTCCCTCGAAACGTTCCTGCCCGAAACGTATTTGAGCCGCATGGAGGAACTGAAAACCCTGCCGCTCTATGAGCTTCAGGAAGAGCTTTACAAAATATTCAGCTTGGGACGTATTCCTGATGAAGACGCCTATCTGTTCGCTTATTTCGACCAGGTGACCGCCTACCTGCAAGACAACCCTTCTGACCTCCGTTCGTTCCTGACCTATTGGGACGAGACGCTCTCCGGTGCTTCTATCCCGTCCGGTGAAGTGGACGGCATCCGGATTTTCACCGTACACCAGTCCAAGGGATTGCAGTTCCACACGGTATTCGTCCCTTATTGCGACTGGAACATCGAACAAGACATGCGGGGATTCAACCGCCGCAACGACCTGCTGTGGTGCGAAACGCACAAACCGCCTTACGACAGCCTGCCGGTCATCCCCATCACCATCGAAGCCGCCATGCGCGACTCCATTTTCAGCAAAGAATATGAAGAGGAGCACCTACAACGCCGGGTAGACGCGCTTAACACGCTCTACGTGACCTTCACCCGTGCGGAGAAGAACCTGTTGGCCTGGTGCCGTACGCGCTACACCATGGATGAACGCAGCACGACGGGCGACCTGATTTACCATGCCTTGCCGCGTGCGTTGGACGGCATTGAAGAGACAGACGGGGAAAACGGAGAAACGTCGCTCTTTACATATGGCGAACCGGTCACGTCCTATTCTTCCGGCCGCAAAACCTCCGACAACCGCATGGAAACCGATTACCGTCCGGTACCGGTCGTCATGCATTCTTATGAGGCCCGTATCGACTTCTGCCAGTCTAACCGCGCAGAAGAATTCTTAGACGCTTTTTCGGATACGGACAAGTCCCGGCATTCCCGCAACGACAAAAGGCGCATGGGTATCCTCATGCACAAAATATTCTCTACAATCTATACCCGTGATGACGTGGAAAAGGCACTCCGCACCTTGGAAACCGAAGGCCTGATTGGTACACAACTCGAAATGGAGTCACTCAAGCAGCAGGTGGAAAAAGCATTTGCCTTGCCCGAAGTGGCCCGTTGGTTCGACGGCACGATGCAGCTTTACAATGAGTGCCCTATCCTGACACAGGAATATTACGAAGATACAGGAAAATACGGCACTTACCGCCCCGACCGGGTCATGTTCGGCAAAGATGAAATTACTGTGGTAGACTTCAAATTCGGCCGTCCACACGACGAATACCGCGATCAGGTGGGAGGCTATATGAAGCAGATCCGCCTGATGGAACCGGACCGCCGCGTGAAAGGGTTCCTGTGGTATATTCTCAACAACCGGCTCGAAGAAGTTCAAGCCTAATCTGCCTGCATTTATGGAAACATTCATCCGGCTTATCGCCAAAGACCTCATCAGCCGTTTCGGCACCAACCTGCGCGACGTCACGGTGGTATTCCCCAACAAACGCGCCGGACTGTTCATGAACCAGCAACTGGCCGCCGTGTCCGGACGGCCGGTATGGGCACCGCGTTACCGTACCATCAGCGAACTGTTCGACTCCTTGTCGGACTTCACCCGCTGCGACGAAATCCTTTCGGTGTGCGAACTCCACCGCGCCTATGCCGCGCTCGTGCCCGACCCTGAACCGCTCGACCGCTTTTACGGCTGGGGCGAAATCATGTTGTCCGACTTCGACGACATCGACAAGCATCTGGCCGATCCTCATAAACTGTTCAGCAACATACAATCCATCAAAGAACTGGACCACAGCGACTTCCTGACACCTCGCCAAGAAGAGGCCCTGAAGCATTTTTTCGAGGACTTTTCCATCGAAGGCAACAGCCGGCTGAAAGAGAAGTTCCTCGCCCTATGGAACCGGATGAACGACATCTATGCCACGTTCAACGCACGGTTGAAAGAAAAAGGGATGCTGTACGAAGGGGCGTTGTATAAAGACGTGGCGGAGCATCTTGCCGAACGGGCAGACCGCATCCCTGCGGACATGACGTATGTCTTTGTGGGCTTCAACGTGCTCAACGATGTGGAAAAACGGCTGTTCAGTTACTTGCAGGAACGCGGACAAGCCCTTTTTTACTGGGACTATGACGTGATGTACGTCGGCGAGAAAAGCCGTTTCGAGGCCGGAACCTTCATCCGCCAGAACCTGAAAGAGTTCCCCAACGCCTTGGAAGAAACATGCTTCGACAACTTCAAGAACCCGCCGCGCATCGAGTTCATTGCCACGACTTCGGAGAATGCGCAGGCACGCTATATCCCCCAATGGCTTGACTCGGCCCTCATGGAACCGGAACAGGACACGGCCATCGTACTTTGCAACGAATCCTTGCTCCAACCGGTGCTCCATTCGTTGCCCGATGCCACATCGCCGCATCCTGTGAAACGCACCAACATCACCATGGGATTCCCCATGACCGACACACCGGTGTACAGTTTCATCAACGCGTTGCTCTCCTTGCAGACTGATGGTTACGACCGCAACCGCCGCTGTTTCCGGGCGGAACAGGAAAAAATCGTGCACAGCCATCCTTATGCCCCCTTATTGGAGGAACAGGAAATCTTCTGTCCGCATGCGGAAAACCATGCCTTGTTGGTCTATATCCGTTCCTTGCTCGAAGGCTTGGCCGCAGCGTTCGGACGACAAAAAGACAGGAAGGACGACGTGTACAACCAGTTGTACCACGAAGCGCTCTATCGCGCCCATCAGGTCGTCAGCCGCTTCATCCGTCTGACGGAAGACCGTACGCTCGACGTACAGCCCTCCACTCTGCGCCGCTTGCTGCGCACCGTGTTGGGCACGACCACCATTCCCTTCCACGGCGAACCGGCCGTAGGCTTACAAGTCATGGGCGTATTGGAGACGCGTAACCTGAATTTCAGGCATATCCTGATGCTCTCCGTCAACGAAGGGATGTTGCCCAAAGCCGTGAACGACACTTCGTTCATCCCCTATCACCTGCGGGAGGTGTTCGGACTGACCACCATACAACATAAAATAGCCGTGTACGCGTTCTATTTTTACCGTCTTGTGCAGCGTACGGAACGTATCACATTCATGTACAACATCGCTACCGACGGACTGAACAAAAACGAAATGTCGCGCTTCTTGCGCCAACTGTTGGCCGAAACGGATTTTCCCGTAGAGCTGAAGATCTTGCAATCCGGCCAGGCCATACCGGCCGACAAAGGTATGGAAGCAGCCAAGACACCGGAAGTCATGGACATCCTGCGCCGCAACTATGGTAGCGGACAACCCGGTTCGCGCCCCCTATCCCCTTCGGCACTCAACGCTTACATCGACTGTCCGCTCAAATTTTATTACCAACAGGTGGCACGCATAAGAACACCCAAAGACCCGCAAAACGGTTTGGACAACGCGCTGTTCGGCACCATCTTCCACGAAGCGGCGGAACTCGTCTACCAGAAACTGGCCGAACGCAACCCCGTCATTCGTCGCCAGGACATCGAGCGACTATTGGAGGGTGGGGAAACAGCCTTACTTCCTTATATAGAGGCTTCGTTCCTGAAAAACTTCTTTGAAGGACGTGAAGATACGGTATTCTACAACGGGCAACTGCTCGTTGCACGCAAGGTCATGGCCAGCTATCTGCGCCAGTTGCTCTCCCACGACAGCCGCATGGAACAATTCGTATTGGAGGAAATGGAACAGGAACACCACCGAAGCGTGGACATCATATCGGACGGACACCCTCTGTCCATCGACATCGGAGGAAAAATAGACCGCATGGACACGGTCAGGATGCCGGACGAAACCACGGGCCAGAAAGTGGAAACCCTACGTATCGTGGACTATAAAACGGGCGGCACACCGGAAAAAGCCATTTCGATGGAACAACTGATACAGCCCGCCGAGCACCGTCCCTCATACATCTTCCAGATATTCCTGTATGCCTGGGTCATGACAGGCGAACAAAAGCGTCCCGTATCCCCGGCCCTGTTCTTCGTACACAAATCCAATGCTGAAGATTATGATCCTACCATCGTGTTCAACCGCGAACGGGTGACGGATTTCAGCCGCTTCAAAGAGGAGTTCCAAAAGATGTTACAAGGCGTGTTGGAGGAACTGTTCAATCCGGAAATTCCCTTTCGGCAGACTTCCGTACCTAAAATTTGTGCCTACTGCGACTATAAGCTGCTTTGCGGACGATAGAAAAGTTAAAAAAATCACGCATCCGGCTTGCAGAAATGAAAATAAACCTCTATCTTTGCACCCGATTTAAGGTCGGTTCCGTAGCTCAGTTGGATTAGAGCAACGCCCTTCTAAGGCGTGGGTCTTGGGTTCGAGTCCCAACGGAATCACAGGAAAATGCAATCATCTACCGGATGGTTGCATTTTTATTTTAATCTTCTCCAAAAAACATTCTTTTTACCTGTCACAAAACGCCTTTCCCCACGTATTATATATAGAAAGTCACAAAGGATGAATATAGATACATACAAACAGGAGGCCGCACGGCTACGTCCCCGGCTCCTCCTCATCGCTCGCAGGTATACCGGAAGCGATGAGGAGGGAGAGGACATTGTACAAGACTGCCTTTTGAAAATTTGGATGATGAGGGAAGATTTATCGATTCCGCTTGATGCTCTGGCTGTGACCATCACCCGGAATCTCTGTATCGACCATTTACGCCAACAGCACCTGACATCCTTGCCCGAGAATCAGATAACAGGCATCTCGGACATAAAAGACTGTGACGAAGAGCCTATTGAAAGAATGATGAGTATCGTCCATACGTTACCCGACATGCAGCAAACCGTACTCCGGCTCCGCCATATAGAGGGGAGGGAAATGGCTGAAATCGCCCAACTAACGGGAAGCACGGAAACGGCCGTACGGAAAGCCTTAAGCCGGGCACGATTGGCCGTAAAGAAACAATATTCAAGGAGGAAAAACGATGACTGAAAGCGAAAACAACAGAATCAAGGAACTTACCGACCGCTTCTTCGAAGGAGAGACCACCGTGGAAGAAGAGCGCGAACTCTATGCACTCTATCTCAAGGATATTCCCGAAGAAATGGAAGAATACAGGGAAATGTTCCGGGACTTTTCGGCCATCATCATGACCGAAGAAGAGAAAAACTTGTGTCCTTCCACCGCCCATCCGGTACAAGAGACTTTGCCAACAAACACTTACCACCCCACTGCGGTAAAAGGAAAAACAAGGCACAAGCTTTTATGGCCATACATCAGCGGAGCAGCAGCCGTCTTAATTGCCACCATCGGCATAAGCCTGATCCTCAACAGGCAAGAGGAAGTCCGGTTGGCCAAACTATATGGCGGAAGCTACATGATTATAAACGGGACTAAAATCGATAAATTGACGCGGATACATACAGATATCGAACAAGTCCTCTCGGAAGCTGACGAGATAGAACAGACGCTATCGACCGAAACCGTCATAGAAAAGGCGGAACAGGACGTACTGGAGGGCATAGACGATGAAGCGGAACGCGAACGCATCCGCAAATTAATGGAATAAAATAAACTGAAAGGAAAAGAGATGAAGAAACTATTGTTCACACTACTGTTCATGACGGGATTCAGCTTGGCAGGGCAGGCCCAAAACAGTATCGACCGCCTGGTAGAGAAACATTCTACCACGGGGGAGTCTGTCTTTACTTCGGCCATAGAACGGAAACCTGCATCTCAAAAGGTCATCAAAGTGGTGAAGATGTTGAAATCCAAACACATGAATGCCTCGCCATTCATAGTAGCCTTTGAAAATGAATCCCGACACGCAAACAGTAAACTGACCCATTCAAAGGATAAGACCACCCTTGTACTCACGACGGAAAGCAAGGACAACGTCAGGATTTATATGCTTAAATATGACCCGAAAAGCAAAATCGGCATAGAAGTAACCATTATCGTAAAACCTAATAAATAATATAAAACACATTCAAGATGAAAAAGTTAATGACTATTTTGCTTGTTATCACCACTGTTCTCGCAGCAAGTGCACGGAATCAAATGGTGAAAAAGACATTTCGGATAGAGGACTTCAACGCCATCCGCTGTGAATTCGTTGCGGATATTTACTACACGCAAGGCAAATCCTACTCCGTAGAAGCCCAAGCTTCGGAAAAAATCATGAACATGGTAAGTATCCATAAAAAAGGTAATACCCTCGTCATTGCCAAAAAGAAAGGTAACAAGGAAAGTAACAAGAACGAAAAGAGACTACAACTTTACGTCACAGCCCCTGAAATCAATGATTTGCAAATACCCGGCGTGGCAGATTTCCATGCCAAAGAAATGGATGTGGAAGACTTTAGCCTGAACGTCAAGGGAGTATCACGTTTTGAATGTGAAAACCTGACTTGTAAATCTTTCGTTTCTTCCACCCCGGGAGTGAACAAAAGCCATGCCACGATCCATGCACAAACGGCACGCTTCGATTGCAGCGGAGTAGACAAATCCACACTCCGTATCTATGCGGACAACTTGCATCTGCAAAGCAGCGGCGTAAGCAATCAAACAGTGGATTTTAAAGGTAAAAAGGTTGATATTCAGAACTCCGGGGTAGGAACCATTCATATTACTATGGAATGTACTTCGTTGAAAGCCCGCAACAGCGGAGTGGGCAAACTTATCCTATCTGGAACAGCAGACCAAACAGAAATAAACTCGGACGGAGTAAACAAAATAGATGCCACTGAATTAAACAAATTCTGATCCTCGAAACCGGTTTTCTTCTATTTCAGCATCAAACCTGAATATTTAGAAAATGACATTAGAAGTGAAAAGCATGTGATTTTAGTTTCAACAAGACTAAGCCCCACATGCTTTTCTTTTATATTTGTCATACAGAATCAAGTTAATACTTTCATTATGAAAAATCAAAACGCCACGAGAATCGTTCAAAAACATCCATTCGGGGGATTACCCGCAAATATGAAAATCTCGCAGTATTTAGAAATACTCACAAAAGGTGTTAGTCAATCGTCGGCCCAAATACGGTCGGCCAACCTGAGGTAAGATGCCTCTGACCGATGACCGAAAGACACGGCATAGAGGCGCATGCCCCGTTGCTTCAGTTCCTCTACATATTGCACCCACACCGGAGTAAGCGGATCCATCTCAAAATCCGAAAGCCAAAGCAAATCGGCATAGTAAAAGTCTTCACGCATCAAAACTTCTACGGATTCTTTCATCGCACAAGTCATATCGGAACCTCCATGAAAGGAGTTGCACAGAAAGGTCTCCAATAAAGCCAAGTCGGAATAAAGGTTATTCAACTCAATGGCTTCCGTTTGGTCGGAAAAGAGTATCACGCGACAGGGGCGCCGCAATTTGTCAGCTATCAAGGCCAAACTCAACACGACCGCTTTGGACAACAACTCACGTTCCCCTTTCATCGAAGCGGACGTATCCACACAAACCACAAAAGGGCCATGTTTGGCCCGTTTCTGCAAGTCACGTCCGCTGTGTGAAGAAGCCTCGGCATATTCCATTTGTCGGGACATGGCATCGAAAACCGCCAGTTTCTTTTCGGTATAACGGCGGTAGAAAACCAGTTCCAAAGCGGCATCCGACAAGAAACAATATTCCATCGGGAGCAGGGCATTCAGATTGTTCCCTTCCGTAATGCCCACAATGTCGGAATGCGTAGCAGAACGTAATAAAGTAACCGGAGTCCTTCCGATCATGGCCTGATACAGACGCTGTTCATCTGCTTTCTTACGCCCTAAAACATGATTCAGTTCCTTAATCAACTGGCTTTTACGGATTATTTGCGAAAGTTGTTTGAGCTTCACACGAAGTTCCGGAGACTGCGTCAACTGAAGCCAGGCCAATCGTGGCGAAGGACCTTCCCCCTTTCCTCCCACATTCTGCAACATACCGACATTGGCCGATACCATACGGTAATAATCTTCACAGAGCCGTTCTATGTGCTGCTTCTGATACGTACGCTCCCGCCCTTCCAACAGGTTCCTCCATTTCTTCATGAAATGTTGGCGGAGAGTCAGCCAACGGCTATCTGTACGAGGATAACGCACCAACTGTTCCATATAATATAGTACATCCAATTCGGCCGGAACATATAAACGGGCAAAAACGGAACGAGCCTGTTGCAACATGGGCAAAAAGTCGGCATCCGAAGCCACAACGACCTGATAATAATAATCCCACTGTTCCCCATAATAGGAATATACGTCTTGCAAACCTGATTTTTTTTTTGCAAAATAACGCTGTATTTCTTCCTCCATCTCTTCGGGACGGATGACACCAGATGACAAGACCTCTGCATAAACCTCACTAGCTATTTCATGCAAACACCTCAAAAAAAGAGCGGACAACTGGCGCACGCGCTCATGCCCCTCATGATAATTTCCTGCCGGTTGCATGACTCAATTCCTGACTTTCGATTTCCAAAGAGGTTATGTCGGAACGTACACGACGTAAAGCGTTTTTCAATATATCCCTTTGCCTGTCTTGTAAAAACAAATGTGTCTGTACATATTCTGCTTCTTCCTTTTGCCATTGTTCCAGACGGGCTGACACCTCGCCCAATTCGGCCACGATACGTTCAGCCATCGCTGATGAAAAAGTCTTCCGGGAAGAAACTTCAGTCTGGGGCACTGCGTTTTCACCACCCTCCCCTACCTCACGAAGCAATTCATATTTCCGTCCATTCACCTGCAAACCAGTAGTAGTACGAACCACTTGAAGCAGATCCTTTGGAAAAACATCCGGATGGCGGCTTTTCTCATACTTGCGCAGTATTTGCGCTCCGGTTTTGCGACGGTCGGCAACCAACACAAAAGGTATCGGTTGGTCCGGACTTAACGCTTCGTATTCATTCGTATAAATCAGCACTGTACGCCCGGGATACATGGATTGTATTTGATAGAAAAAAGCCTTGACCACCTTAAAAGACACATGCATTTCCGAAACATCTAGCCCCTCTTCTTTCAAGGCAGCCAAACGATCTGACAACAGGGGGACACCGACATGTTCTTCAGTGGCTGCCACAAGAGCGTCGGTCAAGAGCCACTCCAAAACAGTCTCCTGGGCCGGAGTATTCCATACACAGGCCTGCAACAGAAGCAAATCTGCCAAATGGACGACGGAACAACCGTTCAAAAAGGCAGAAGTCCGCCACAGATGTACCATCTTCTTCCAACGGCGGTCGGACACATAAAACAGGGACTCTCCTTTTTCTTCTGCCGATACATTGTAAGTCGTCAGAAGCCTGCGGAATATATGGACAAATGAAAATACAAAAACCGGTATCTCCACCGCATCTATCCCTTCAGCCCACATGTGTAGCTCATCAGCAGACAAGCGTATGGCATCCGGCACTTCTACCTCTGACTGAACCGTAGAAGAAATCATCAAATTAAAAAGTTCTTTATCGGCAATGCCTCCCACCACACAACGGACAAGGAAACGGTCCCATAACGCATCCAGATTTTCCCCCTCGGCAGGAAGTTCATTGGAGGCAGCGACCACCAACTTCAGCGGAAGCCTCATTTCTTCTTTGCCATTCAGATACACTTTTTCATTCAACACCGTAAGCAGAGCATTCTGAATGCTAGGTCCGGCTTTCCATATCTCATCCAAGAAAACCACATCTGCCGTGGGCAAATACCCTTCGGTCATTCTCACATACCTGTCTTCGTCCTTCAGGGCAGAAATGGACACCGGCCCGAATATCTCATCCGGCGTACTGAAACGAGACATCAGATATTCAAAAGAACGGCCTTCCCGGAAAGCCGATTTCAGTCTTCTGGCTACCATGCTCTTTGCTGTTCCGGGAGGACCGAGCAGGAAAATACTCTCGCCGGCAACTGCCGCCAAAAGGGACAGGGAAAGTACATGTTCTTTCTCAAAAATCCCCTTCCCTAAAACTTCCAACAACTGAACAATACGCTTCTTATCCATCATCCGGGCGGCTCTTTCTTTCTATTCTTTCAGAAAACGGCGATAAAATATCATATCGAAAATACACTCTGCTATCAAAAACATCAAAAAGAGCAAAGCTGTAAACAGGGGTTGTGCAGACAAGAAAAAACTAATACCCCCTCCGGCAAGCAATGATATGCCGACACGCCACAGGATTCCATGGCGATAATACCGTAATATATTCCGGCTATCTTCCAAAGCTTCCTTTGAAACTAAAAAAAATTGCAGCATTTCCCACAAAAAGAAGAACCCCACAATAAAATAAAGGGGCAAGGATTCAAGATAGCTGAGAGGATAAAGCACAAGACGCATCGCCACGGAAAGAATCAGCAAAAAGCTTAACAGAGCGACTTGTATCAACGTAAAAGACAGTATTTTCCTCTTAAATAACGTATTGTTTATCTGCATATTATTTTGTCCTATCTCTTATCTGATAAACGAATCTATAAAGAAGTAAACCCCAAGGCCGGCAAGCCATCCCACCATAACCTTGCCGGATATGTGGCGGAAATACCACCAAATGGAAACGTTCTCACTTTTCATCAACGCATATCCGGCAGTAGAACCGATGGAAAGCAAACAGCCGCCGATTCCTCCGCTATAAGCGACTAATTGCCAATACTGACCATTCAGCGCAAACGAACGAAAGTATTCCGGATCCATACCGGGAATGCTTTCCGTCATCCCTACCACATCATACATGGATATGCTAGTCAGCACAAGTGCCACGTTATCCAAAAAGGCGGAAATTCCTCCTAATATCAAACTGTATACGTAGATATTATGAATATATTGGTCGCACCATACGGCAACCGTATAGAGCGCCCCCGTCTCTTGAATGGCGGAAATAGCCATGCTTACGCCTATAAAAAATAAAATAGTCTGGATACTCTCTGCCTGCATGAAGCGTGGCGTAGGACGGAAAAAAGGTTGGTCGGATTTGATCAACCTCCGATTGCACAACTCGTTTACGACACTGAAAAGTGCCAATACACACAACGCTCCGACAAAAGGAGGCAACTTGGTCAGATTGTGAAACGTTGGAATAAACCACAGCCCTCCAATCCCCACGAACAGCATCAGAATACGCTGCCAACGCGTCAAGGTCGTATCATCCCCGCGATAGCGGATACGAGGCGTATTAATATCCATCTGTTCCGGCAACTTGCGGGAAATCAAATAAGTGGGAATAGCCACGGCTACAATGGACGGCAAGAACATGGCACCCGAAAAACTGGACGGTGTGACCGCTCCCTTGACCCACAGCATCAAAGTAGACACATCGCCGATTACCGTAAGACAACCTCCGGCATTGGCCGCAATTACAATGACCGCCCCATAATACATGCGGAAACGACTCCCCGGCAACAACTGACGCACGATGGCAAACATCATCAAAGCCGTGGTCAGATTGTCGAGGTTGGCCGACAAGACATAGGTTATGAAAGCGACCATCCACAAAAGACGCTTGCTATTACGGGTCGTAATCCACTCGCTGATGAAATCGAAACAACCGTTCGTATTCAACAAATCGACAATGGACATCGTAGCCAAAAGATAAAGCACAATCTGACAAATATCCGCTACGTGGCCGATAAAAATATAATTGGCAATAAAATTCTTAAGAGAAGTGACATTAGAAGCATTTCCACCTAAGAAATCAGCATATTCCTCAGCGTACATCATTTCTACATACTGTTTACCCGCCACCATGTAGAGTGTCCAAACAATAACTCCGAGAAACATTGCCACAGCGGCTTTATTGATATTGGTGATATGCTCAGTTGCAATAGCACAATATCCCAAGAGCAAAACAATGGCAATTATTACGGTCATGGAAGATAACTGATAAAAGAGAGCGACAAACGGGACTCGAACCCGCGACCCTCGGCTTGGGAAGCCAATGCTCTACCAACTGAGCTATTGTCGCAAATCGGATACAAAGGTATATCTTTTCTTGAAAAAAACACTCCGTATCCGGATTTCTTATTTATGCATTAATATACTTTAACTTTTCTCACCAAGGCTTTGCATTTATTCCTTAATGATTCCTGATCGGCATCCAACTTATCCCAACAAACCACCACTCCCATACGGCGCCCTACATGCGCTTCGGGCTTCCCGAAAATACGCAGATAAGTGTTCGTTGCCGCACAGACCTCCTCCTCGCCGCAATACTCCGGTGCTCCATGGCTTTCCACTTCCGAGAGGATGACCGCACTGGCTCCCATGCGTTCCTGTGTGATTTCCGGTATCGGCAAGCCTAAAACCGCACGGCAATGCAATTCGAATTCCGAAAGATTTTGTGTGCCCGCCAAAGTCACCATCCCCGTATCGTGCGGACGAGGACTCAACTCGGAGAATATCACACCTTCTTTATGGCTCAGGAAGAATTCTACTCCCCAAATCCCGGCTCCGGTCAGGGCACGCGTGATTTTCTCCGCCATATCCTGCGCATCTTTCAGCATTTCGGGAGAAATAGCAGCCGGTTGGAAACTTTCACGGTAATCTCCTCCTTTCTGTACGTGACCGATAGGCTGACAGAACAAAGTAGGCCCGTTCTGCTGGGTCACCGTCAACAGCGTAATCTCACTGTCGAAAGGAATAAACTGCTCTACGATGACTTCTTTCACATCACCACGTGCCCCCGCGCATGCATACTCCCAGGCGTGTGCCAAATCCGCAGGACTGTCCACCTTGCTCTGCCCGTGTCCGGAAGAACTCATCAAAGGCTTGATGATACAGGGGAATCCTATCACATCGGCCGCAGCCTTCAACTCATCATAAGTTTTGGCATAACGATAATCCGCCGTTTTCAATCCAAGTTCCGTATGAGCCAGTTCTCGGATTTCCTTTCGGTTCATGGTGAAATTCACAGCACGGGCACTCGGTACGACCTGAATACCCATCTTTTCGCAATCATACAACTTCTCCGTACGGATGGCTTCTATTTCGGGGACGATAATGTCCGGTTTATGCTTTTCCACTACGGCCATCAACGCATCCCCATCGAGCATGTGGAAGACCTCGCACTCGTCGGCCACCTGCATAGCCGGTGCATGTGCATACGAATCGCAAGCAATCACATACTGCCCCTTGCGTTGGCACGCAATGACAAACTCTTTTCCTAATTCTCCAGAGCCTAATAATAAAATTTTTTTCGTCATAAGAATATCTTAATTTATGCACAGACAATCATATCCCCGTTACTGGTGTTGCTCACGCAGAAGGTCGTTCACCGTTTTCACCGGATTGAACGTACTCAGCGGCACTTCCACAAACACCGTATTCCAATCACTCATAGCACCGTTCCACAAACCAGGCAATTCCAAAGCCTTGAGTTCTTTCCCGTTTTTGCTTTTATAAGAGATGAATCCTGTATTGCGGTCCACATAATCAGGCAAGTTAAACTTGTTTCCTTTATAATCCTTTACTGCACAAACCAAATCTACGGGATTGAAATGCGTCCCGTTCTTGAACATGGCCACATATTCTGGATTCCGGGTATCAATCTGACTGCTTTCGAGAATTTGCAACGAAACCGTCCCGTCGCTATTGTAAGCCAAGAAAGGACCGCCGCCAGGCTCTCCCACATTTTTCACCACGCCACAAACGCGCATCGGACGGTTCAATTTTTTACGCAAATAAATCACAAGCTCCGCATCTTCCAGTTCTTTCACATCCTCACGACGGCAGAAGAGCGTCTGCTGAACGAACCGGATGATTTCCTCTATATCCGCATGGCTATAGTCCCCACTGTCCAACTTACGCAAATAAGCAAAAGCTTTCTGTTGCAATTCTACCAGAATACCGGCCAACACCTGCTTGTAAGTAACCGTATCCCCTTTCAAACGATCCGGCACCACATTATCTATATTCTTCACGAAAACGACATCGGCCTGCAAATCATTCAAATTCTCGATAAGCGCCCCATGTCCGCCTGGACGGAACAAAAGTGTGCCGTCCACACGGAACGGTTCATTGTCCATCGTGGCAGCTAAAGTATCCGTCGCCGGCTTCTGTTCGGAAAATGTGACATGAAACGTCACCCCGTATGTTTTTTCATATATCGGGAGCTTCTCCTCCACCAATGCCTTGAACAAAACTTTGTGCTCTGCACTCACCGTAAAATGAACTTCAGCTTTTCCCTTGCTGGCAGCATACAAAGCCGCTTCTACCAGATGTTCTTCCAACGGAGTACGCGAACCGTTCTCATACCGGTGGAACTTAAGCAATCCTTTAGGCAACTGACCGTAATTCAATCCTTCCGGACGAAGCATGTTAGCCACAACCTTTTTATATTGGCCGGATGCCACCAAACCGTCAATCCCGCAACCTTCATTTTTCATGCAGGCTGCATCCAATTCATCATAGAATGCAAAATCACGAATCGCCGCAAAAAAGTTTTTTTCGAAATCTGTGGTCGGCACATCATATTCCGCATCCAGAAATTCGAACATATTCTTAAACATACGACTGGCCGCACCTGAAGCCGGAACAAACTTGCTTATTGCTTTTCCTTCTTCTTTATAAGCCTTCCACACCTCCTCATAATGCTTGCACTCTTCTGTCGAAGGAGCCAAAATACCATGAGCCAACGAAGCGGCCGCTTTCAACTTCAAAAATGGAAATCCTTTCTTAAAAATCTGCAATTGAGCCTCTATTTGCTCTTCGGTAATCCCCTTTCCGGCCAATAAGGCCTTGTCTTCTGCTGTCAACATATTATATAATCGTTTTAAACCTTCCCTAAAAAACATTCAAATATAGGCTTTTTTAAGCAAACAGGTAAACGTTTCAGCAAAAAAGTACTACCTTTGAAGAAAAATAGCGGATTATGGAACAGAATGCTTTTTTCTCCGCACAAGAAAAAGTGCGACTTGCACAGTTATACAGGGAACTTCTCAAACTTTCCGGCAATATACTTTATCCTGATGATTGCAAAAAGCTGAAGACTTATTTGCTTGAAGCGGTACGCCGTAACCTTATCCAAAGGAACGTGTTCGGCATGAACCCCATCCTCAACGACATGGAAACAGCCTTGATTGTGGCCTCTGAAATCGGACTGACGCGCGGAGCCATCCTCGGCATCATGGTGCACACCTGCGTACGTTGCGGCTATTGCACGACGGAAGACGTGGAAAGAGAATTTGGGGTAGATGTGGCCGGTATCATCAAGGGCCTGAACCGTATTTTGGAATTATACGATAAAAATCCAAGCGTAGAAAGCGAAAACTTCAGAAGCTTATTGCTGTCTTTTGCCGAAGACATGCGTGTGGTCCTCATCATGATAGCCAATCGTGTGAATATCATGCGCAAAATCAAAGACACGGAGAACAAGGAAGCCCAACGCAAGGTGTCGGAAGAGGCAGCTTACCTGTACGCTCCTCTGGCTCACAAATTGGGGTTATACCGCCTGAAAAGCGAACTGGAAGATTTGTCACTGAAATACTTAGAACACGATGCCTATTATTTAATAAAAGAAAAGCTGAACGCCACAAAAAAATCACGTGACGAATATATAGAGAAGTTCATCCGGCCAATCGACGAAAAGCTGAAAAAGGCCGGTCTAAGATTCCACATGAAAGGGCGCACCAAAAGCATACATTCCATCTGGCAGAAGATGAAGAAGCAGCATTGCGGAGTGGAAGGCATATACGACTTGTTTGCCATCCGCATCATTCTGGATTCTGCCCTCGAAAAAGAAAAAATGGAATGTTGGCAGGTCTATTCCATCATAACGGACATGTATCAGCCCAATCCTAAACGGTTGAGGGATTGGTTGTCCATTCCCAAAAGCAATGGCTACGAAAGTTTGCATATCACAGTCCTCGGACCGGAAAACAAATGGGTGGAAGTGCAAATCCGAACCGAACGGATGGACGAAATAGCAGAACGAGGATTGGCCGCACATTGGAGATACAAAGGCATTAAAAGCGGAGAAAGCGGAGTTGACGAATGGCTCAACAACATACGCAGCGCATTGGAGAATAACGACGACCTCCAACTCATGGACCAGTTCAAAATGGACCTCTATGAAGACGAAGTCTTCGTGTTCACCCCGAAGGGGGACCTGTTCAAGTTTCCCAAAGGTGCCACTGTTCTGGATTTCGCCTACGCCATCCACACCAATGTGGGCGACCATTGTATCGGTGCCAAAATCAACGAAAAAAATGCCCCACTCCGTCAAAAGCTAAACAGCGGCGACCAAGTGGAAATCCTGACCGCCAACAACCAGTCGCCCAAACAAGACTGGCTGAATTTCGTCGTAACCGGAAAGGCACGGGCCAAAATCCGTCAGGCCCTCAAAGAAATGCAAGCCAAGCAAGGAGCCTTTGCCAAAGAATTACTGGAACGCAAATTCAAAAACCGAAAAATAGAATACGATGAGCCGACCATGATGCACGTCATCAAAAAACTCGGGTTTAAAGTCGTAACGGACTTTTATAAAAGCCTGGCCAATGAAACGACGGACATCAACGAAGTGCTCGACTTATACACTGAACAACAAAAAATAGAAGCCGGACTGGCAGAACACACTCCGGCTCCCAGTGCAGAAAGCTATAATATCCCGTCGGAAGCCGAACTCAAAGCTAAAACAAACGACGATGTTTTGGTCATAGACCAAAACTTAAAGGGACTGGATTTCTCTTTGGCCAAATGTTGCCAACCGATATACGGGGACGATGTGTTCGGCTTCGTCACAGTGAACGGCGGCATTAAAATACACCGCCAAGATTGCCCTAACGCACAAGAACTCCGCAAGCGGTTCGGCTACCGTATCGTCAAGGCACGATGGGCCGGCAAGCGAGGCAGCCAATACCCTATCACGCTCAAAGTCATCGGGAACGATGATTTAGGCATCGTGAACAACATCACGTCCATCATCAGCAAAGAGGAAAAGATTTCATTACGGAGTATCAGCATCGACTCCCATGACGGCTTGTTCTCCGGCACACTGACCGTCATGCTTGACGATATAAGCAAACTACAACTTTTAGAAAAGAAATTGAAAACCATAAAAGGCGTGAAACAAGTGTCCCGCAACTAAAGCGGACACTTGTTTCGCACCTTATTCTTACCCTTCAATCTCACTTAATTCCAACCAACGCATGGACTTTTCGTCCAATTCGTCGTTGAGAAGAGGCAATCGTTTGGATTTATCCGTCAATTCTTCCACAGACAGCATCCCGCTACACAAGGCTTCCTCTATATTTTTCTTCTCCGATTCGAGTGCCGCGATATCTTGCTCCAACATCTCCATCTCCCGACGTTCTTTAAACGTCATTTTACGCCTTTGTTCCCTCTGTCCTGTTCGGGAAGCTTTTTGCACCGGCGGCTCTTTTGTTTTTGAAAGCAGGTCTTTTTGTTGTTCGCGTTCAAACTTTTGTTTTTCTCCTTGCCATTCCCGATATTGCGTGTAATTGCCAGGGAAGTCACGCACATCGCCCTGCCCCTGAAATACCAAAAGATGGTCCACCACCTTGTCCATAAAATAACGGTCGTGGCTCACCACAATCACACAACCTTTGAAATTCCGCAAATATTCCTCCAATACCTGCAACGTGACAATGTCCAAATCGTTGGTAGGCTCGTCCAACACCAGAAAATTCGGATTCCGCATCAATACGGTGCAAAGATACAGGCGACGACGTTCTCCTCCGCTCAACTTATACACGTAGTTTTGTTGGTCTTTGGGCGAAAACATGAAATGCTGCAAAAATTGCATGGCCGACAGATGTCGTCCTCCCCCAAGGTCGATATATTCGGCAATGCTCCTCACCGCATCGATGACTTTCATTTGTTCGTCGAAAGCTATCCCGTCTTGTGAATAATACCCGAACTTCACCGTCTCGCCCACGACGACCCGTCCGCAGTCCGGCTTCACCAAACCTAACAGAATCTTGATAAAGGTAGACTTGCCGGTACCGTTATTCCCCACGATGCCCATTTTCTCATACCGCGAGAAAGTATAAAAGAAATCTTTCAGGATGACTTTGTCCACTCCGTAACTTTTGCTGATATAGTCGGCTTCGAAGATTTTACTGCCGATATAAGACGATTTCACCTCCAATGCCACACTCTGTTCCGTCGTTTTACGTTTAGCCACTTTCTCCAGTTCGTAAAACGCTTCCTTGCGATAACGCGCCTTATGCCCTCGGGCACAAGGCATGCGGCGCATCCAGTCCAATTCCGTACGATAAAGGTTGTTGGCACGCGCCACCTCGGCATTCGATGCGTCGATACGTTCCTGCCGTTTCTGCAAATAATAGCTATAATTCCCTTTGTAAGTATACATGGTATGGTCGTCCAGTTCCAATATGACGGAGCAGACCCGATCCAGGAAATAACGGTCGTGCGTCACCATCAGCAGGCTCAACTTAGAACGTTTCAGATAACCTTCAAGCCATTCTATCATTTCCAAATCGAGATGATTGGTCGGCTCATCCAGAATCAGCAAATCCGGTTCGGTAATCAATACATTAGCCAAGGCCACCCGTTTAAGTTGCCCGCCCGACAGTGTGGAAATCTTTTGATTGAAAGAATGGATTTTCAACTGCGACAGGATTTGCTTCGCCCGGTTCTCGTAATCCCAGGCTTTTTCCTTCTCCATTCGGTCGAGAATCTCTTCCAAGCGAGGGTTCCCAGGCGTGTTCATACAATTTTCATATTCCCGTATCAAATTGGTCACGGCATTGCCATGGCTAAAACAAGCCTCGATGACCGTCAAATCGGGCGGATAAGAAGGACCTTGTTCTAGATAGCCCACATTCAAGTCGCGGCGAAACACCACACTTCCTTCGTCATATCCGTCTTTTCCTCCTATTATATTTAATAAAGTCGACTTACCAGTTCCGTTCTTAGCAATCAAGCCTACCCGTTGCCCTTCGGCAATGCCGAAAGAAATATGTTCGAACAACACACGGTCGCCAATACGCTTGGTCAAACCGTCCACCTGTAAATAAGGATTCACTAAAGCCATATTCCATCCATATAAATTGCCCGCGAATATAACGATTAATTATGAAACCCACAAAAAGAAACTTTAAAGTGGAAAACTTTCTGTTTTCAGTGAAAAAAAACGGGGAAGATGCGTGTTTTTTAGAAATTATTCATTACTTTTGCACCAACAAAATGCAAGATGACTGTAACCACACAGTTTTCTTTCTTTAATTACAACAAAGAAAATCCAATCAAAAGAATCCTACTTTTATTCTACAGATGAACTCTGTACAATACAAGAAAAGTACAACACATACTTACATATGCATAAGAAAAGTGAATTAGAAGCCATGTCTCAGGAAGAACTGATAGACATAGCAAAGAATTTGGGAATCCCCTCACCCAATGAAGACGACCGTATGGGGCTGATTTATCAAATCATAGACGAAGAGTCCATATTGTCCGCCTCACAAAAAGCCACTACAACGAAAACACCGCGCAAACGCGTCAGAGTGAGCAAGAAAGAAACCGACCGCGTATATAGTGCCTCGCAAGGCAACGGCGAGAACTTCGATATGAAGAAAAAGGAAGCTGCCCGCGACAACAAAGAAGAGGCAACGGAACTGAAAAATGAAAAAACGACTCCTGTAATCAGTCCCGAATTGGCAGACCTGCCGGTGGAAGCCATTGTGGAAAAAGAAATGTCTGACAACACGATAGAACAAAATGCAGAAGTTCTTGCCGCCCCTCTCCCCAAAAAGAGAGGACGGAAATCAAAAGCAGAAAAAGCGGCACTGGAAGCTGCTGCAAAATTAGCAGAGGAACAAGCCTCTGTTTTGTCGGACGATACAAATCAGCTTCCGGTTATGGATGAACCTATCACCGAAGTCCCGTTGGAAATCTTGCAGGATATTCCGGAGCAGCCTGTGGAAACAATTGACGATGCGACAGAAACTGAAGTTCCGGAAATCACAGAAAAAACAGAAACTGAAGCACCTTCTACAGAAAACTTCTTCGCAACAGACGAAAACGATTTCGTCGTGGTAGAAGACATACCCGTTATCCCGACAGAACCAACCATGGACGAGACGTATATGACCTACCCAAGCCAACAACCGGACATTACGTCGCACGGGCTTGCCGATACATATTCGTACGAAGCGTCAGAAAGTACCCCTGAAAAGGAAATCGCATTCCCTAAAATTTCCGAACCAACATACGATTTCGGAGACATCCTGACGGGCGAAGGGGTTTTGGAAATCATGCAGGACGGTTATGGCTTCTTGCGTTCCAGCGACTATAATTATCTGTCTTCTCCTGACGACATCTACGTAAGTACCTCACAAATCAAATTGTTCGGCCTTAAAACCGGTGATGTCGTAGAGGGGCCCGTACGCCCTCCGAAGCCCGGTGAAAAGTATTTCCCGCTCATCCGAGTGACGAAAATCAACGGTTGTGCTCCTAGCGACGTGAGAGACCGAGTGCCTTTTGAACATCTCACTCCGCTTTTCCCCGATGAAAAGTTCAAACTTTGTAAAGGCCATAACGACAACCTTTCTACACGCATCGTAGACCTGTTTGCCCCCATCGGCAAAGGACAGCGTGCCTTGTTGGTGGCACAGCCCAAAACGGGTAAGACCATCCTGATGAAGGATATTGCCAACGCTATCGCCGCCAACCATCCGGAAGCTTACCTCATCATGCTATTGATTGACGAACGTCCGGAAGAAGTAACAGACATGGCACGCACGGTCAACGCCGAAGTCATTGCTTCCACGTTCGACGAGCCGGCAGAACGCCACGTGAAAATAGCCGGCATCGTACTGGAAAAGGCCAAGAGGATGGTAGAGTGCGGACACGACGTGGTCATATTCCTCGACTCCATCACGCGACTGGCACGCGCCTACAACACGGTTTCTCCCGCCAGTGGAAAAGTTCTCTCCGGAGGTGTGGACGCCAATGCACTGCACAAACCGAAACGTTTCTTCGGAGCTGCCCGTAACATTGAGAACGGCGGTTCACTGACCATTATAGCCACTGCACTGATAGACACTGGCAGCAAAATGGACGAAGTCATCTTTGAGGAATTCAAGGGTACAGGGAACATGGAACTCCAACTCGACCGCTCACTGAGCAACAAGCGTATCTTCCCTGCTGTCAACATCGTGGCTTCGAGTACACGTCGCGATGACCTGCTGCATGACAAACAGACTCTGGATCGCATGTGGGTATTGCGTAAGATTTTGGCCGACATGAATCCGATAGAAGCCATGACGTTCTTGAAAGACCGGATTGAGCCAACCAAGAACAATGAAGAGTTCCTGATGAGCATGAATTCATAAAGCCCTCCGCACGAGGTCTATACTGGCTTACACAGATACAAGCGTTCCATCGTTTCCTTCCTTTCTGAAAACGATGGAACGCTTCTTATAGAATCCCAACCTGCATGTTCTGAGATTTTGAAAGGGGCTGTCAACGTTTCGACCTCAAGCGGTATTGTTGGGGAGACATGTGCTTCAAACGTTTGAAGAAACGTCCGAAATAAGACTGGTCTGGAAACCCAAGGCTCACACTAATCTCCTGTATACTTGAATTATTTTTATCCAACAATTTCATGGCTTCGTACATAAGGGTCTCGTCGATAATCTGTTTAGGCGTGCGCCCTATCATCCCCTTCGATATTTGAGTTAGGTATTTAGAAGAGATGCAAAGTTTACCGGCATAAAACTGTACTTCATGCTCACGCATCAGATGCTTATGAAGCAATTCCATAAAATTCCGAAACAGCTCCCGGGAACGAGAAGAATCCAACGACAACTTTGCCAGACGCACCGCCCCACACATCTCGTATGCCCCGTACACCAATCCGTTCACCAAACTCAGGACTAATTCACGGGTATACCCCCGACCATAGTCCCTTACCGCAAAACGAAATAACTCCCGGAAGTGTTCCACTAATTTACGATTCTCCGCATTCAGGGTCCAAACTACCTGTGTAAATAAAAGCAATAAAAAACGAGGCTCCATCCGTTCTGTACTTTCACGAATCATGGAAGGAGGAAAGACCATCAAAGAAACGGAAAAATCGGATGTAGAACGCAACTTTTTCAACGGTAATTCTGGACGCATGAAAAGCATCTGATGCCGATCCAAGACATATTCATTTTCACCTATAACCACGTTGGCTTTTCCCTTCTCCACCATCATGAGCACACACTTGTCTACAACCAATCCATTCTCTACAGTCCAACCCAACGAAGTTCTATAATAGAAACACTCCTGAAGCAACAATGTACGTACTTTATCTCCCATAAACAGAAATCTTTCGTTAATAGAAACCAAAATTAAGTAGAATATTCCTAAAATGCAAGGTTACTTCCCAAAATGAACAAAACAAACGTATTTTTAATACACATAAACTCGTTCAGTTTATGTACTTTTGCACCGTTTTTGAGATTATTATTTTATTAATTAGTTATGAATAGAGGTATTAAGACTGTTGCAACGACAGCATTTTGCTGCTTGGTTGCATTAACGGGTTGCAACAAGCAACAACAAACAATGGACATGGGATCATCTTACAAGACCATGACCGTAAAAACAGATTCCAGAGTTTTAAAATCGCTTTACAGTGCCACTATCCAAGGACGCCAAGACGTGGAAATTTACCCCCAAGTCGGTGGTACGCTCCAAAAACTTTGTGTACAGGAAGGCGACCGTGTAAAAAAAGGGCAGACGTTGTTCATCATCGACCAAGTACCATATCAGGCAGCCTTGAATACGGCCGAAGCCAACCTGAAAGCAGCGGAAGCAGCTGAGGCTACAGCCAATTTGACTTTTAAGAGCACGCAAAAGCTATTCGAGCAAAAAGTCGTATCGGATTTTGACTTGCAGAAATCAGAAAACAGCTTACTGAGTGCCAAAGCTGCCGTGGCCCAAGCCAAAGCCCAAGTTGTGAACGCAAGAAACAACTTGTCATATACCGTAGTAAAGAGTCCCGCTGACGGAGTTGTAGGCCAACTTCCCTACCGTCAAGGTACATTAGTGGGCAGCTCAATGCCACAACCGCTCACCACAGTGTCTGACAATAGCGAGTTATATGTGTACTTTTCTGTCAATGAGAATGACTTACTCAACATGACACGCCAATACGGTTCACTCGAAGAAGCAGCCAAAAAGATGCCGCCCGTGAAACTGATTCTCAATGACGGCAGTGTATTGCCCGACAGTGGGCACGTAGAGTCCATCAGTGGAGTCATCAACACCAGTACGGGTACGGCACAGGTGCGCGCAGCATTCCCCAACACTTCCAACATGCTGCACAGCGGAGCCAACGGTAACGTAGAAGTTCCGGTATTCTACAAGGATGTAATTGTCATCCCTCAGGCTGCCACATTTGAGTTGCAAGACAAAGTTTTGGTTTACAAAGTCGTGGACGGAAAGGCACAAAGTGCCAACATCGAAGTGGCTCCCAACAACAACGGCACGGAATATATCGTGACCAACGGACTGAGTGTAGGTGATGTCATCATTGCTGAAGGTGCAGGATTAGTACGCGAAGGTACACCGGTCGGCACAGCCAATCAAGCAAATGCAACACAAGGTGAAACACAGAAACAAGATAAATAAGAGAGTATTACTAATTAAGCAAAACAATGAAAGGTAACATATTTATTAAACGCCCGGTGATGGCATTCTCCATCTCCATTCTTATCCTTATCGTAGGATTTATTTCACTGGGCACCCTGCCGGTTGAGCAGTATCCCGATATTGCTCCCCCGACAGTACGAGTATCAGCCTCCTATACGGGTGCCAGTGCCGATGCCGTGATGAAAAGCGTCATCCAACCGTTGGAAGAAGCCATCAACGGTGTGGAAAACATGACCTACATGGAATCGACCGCCACCAACTCAGGCTCGGCCGATATCTCCATATATTTTAAACAAGGCACTGACCCCGACATGGCTGCCGTCAATGTGCAGAACCGCGTGAGCAAGGCGCAAGGCTTACTGCCGGCGGAAGTGACCCGTATCGGTGTGACTACCACAAAACGCCAAACAAGTTTCTTGCAAATTGGTGCCTTGTACAGCCCGAGCGGGCGCTACGACAAGACTTTTATTGCCAACTACCTCGACATCAACGTCGTGCCACAGATTAAACGTATCGAAGGAGTAGGAGACGTGATGGCCTTGGGTGACACATACAGTATGCGTATTTGGTTGAAACCGGATGTCATGGCTCAATATGGCTTAGTTCCATCCGATGTGACAGCCGTGTTGGGTGAACAGAACCTGGAAGCCCCTACCGGCTCGTTGGGTGAAAATTCCCAAAACACATTCCAGTTCACCATGAAATACAAAGGTCGTCTGAAAAGCATCGAAGAATTCCAAAACATAGTTGTACGCTCCATGCCCGATGGTAATGTATTGCGTCTTAAGGACGTAGCCCGTGTAGAATTGGGTACACAATCCTATGCTTTCGACAGTAATGTAGACGGCCATCCGAGTTGTACGTTCATGGTATTCCAAGTAGCCGGCTCTAACGCCACGGAAGTAAACGAAAACATCGCTAAACTGTTGGAAGACATCGAAAAAGACCTTCCCGAAGGTTTGGAATTCATGACGATGATGAGTTCTAACGACTTCCTTTTCGCTTCTATCCATGAAGTGGTAGAAACCTTGGTTGTGGCCATCATCCTTGTAATCCTCGTGGTTTACTTCTTCCTACAGGATTTCAAGAGTACGTTGATTCCCTCCATCTCCATTATCGTATCTCTCGTGGGTACGTTCGCAGCCATGCAAATGGCCGGATTCAGTATCAACATCCTGACCTTGTTTGCCTTGGTGTTGGTCATCGGTACGGTAGTGGACGACTCCATCGTGGTGGTCGAGGCTGTGCAAGCTAAATTTGACGTGGGCTACACGTCCCCCTATTTGGCCACCAAAGACGCCCTTGCCGACGTGACGATGGCCGTTATCACCTGTACCCTCGTGTTTATGGCCGTATTTATCCCTGTGACTTTCATGGGTGGGACCTCAGGTATCTTTTACACTCAGTTCGGTGTGACCATGGCTGTAGCCGTAGGTATTTCCTGTTTGAACGCCTTGACCCTGTGTCCTGCACTTTGCGCCATGTGGATGCGTCCCGCTAGCGGCAAAAAAGGGAAAATGAGCATCAATGGCATCGTGAAAGCTGCTTATAATGCCTCTTTCAATGCCATGATGGCTAAATATAAAAAGGGAGTCATGTTCTTCATCCACCAACGTTGGCTCTCGTGGAGCACGTTGGTAGTGTCTTGCGTGCTGTTGGTCTACTTCATGAAAACCACAAAGACAGCCTTGGTTCCGCAAGAAGACCAGGGAACCATGATGGTAAACGTCAGCATGTCTCCGGGAAGCAGCTTGGCCACTACCAACAAAACCATGGCGAAGATTGAAAATATCATCAAGCAAATCCCAGAGATAGACCATTATTCAAAAATTTCCGGTTACGGTTTCATTGCCGGACAAGGAACGTCTTATGGTTCATTCATCATCCGTCTGAAAGATTGGAACGAACGTACAGGAGAAGGACAAGACGCTAATTCGGTCATGAACAAACTGAACTTCATGCTGCAAAGCATTAAGGAAGCCCAATCCTTTACTTTCCAACCGGGTATGATTCCGGGTTACGGTATGGGTAACAGTATAGAAATGCACTTGCAAGACCGCGTGGGTGGCGACCTCGATGCTTTCTACCAAAACACAATGAAGTTTATTGCAGCTGCCAACCAATGTCCGGAAGTGGCCATGGCTTACACGACTTTCAACCCGAAGTTCCCACAATATGAAGTCAATGTAGATGCAGCCAAATGTAAACGTGCAGGCATTTCCCCGTCCGAAGTATTGAGCGTATTGGGAGGTTATTGCGGTGGTATTTACGCATCCAACTTCAACTTGTTCTCTAAAGTATACCGTATCATGATCCAAGCCGACCCCAAATACCGCTTGGACGAGCAGTCGCTAAACAACATCTTTGTACGAATCAACGGCGAGATGGCCCCCATCAGCCAGTTCCTGAGCGTCAAGAAAATGATGGGGCCGGAAATCACAAACCGTTTCAACTTGTTTGATGCCATCACTTGTAACATCAACCCGGCACCGGGATACTCTTCCGGTGAAGCCATGAAAGCCATAGAAAAAGTGTTTGAAGAGACTATGCCAAACCGCTACCACTATGAATACGGTGGTATATCGCGTGAGGAAAAGCAAACCGCAGGCTCAAACGACACGGTATTCATCTATGTGCTCTGCGTCGTGCTCATCTTCTTGATTCTGTCATGTCTTTATGAAAGCTTCTTGGTTCCTTTGGCCGTTATCCTTTCCGTGCCGTGCGGTTTGATGGGCTCGTTCCTCTTTGCATGGCTCTTCGGCTTGGAAAACAACATCTACCTGCAAACAGGTGTGATCATGTTGATTGGACTTTTGGCTAAGACCGCCATCCTTATCACGGAATTTGCATCGGAACGCCGCCGCCAAGGCATGGGTATCGTAGAAGCCGCTTACGCTGCGGCACAAGAACGCCTCCGCCCGATTTTGATGACGGTATTGACCATGATATTCGGTATGTTGCCCCTGATGTTCGCTTCGGGTGCCGGAGCCAACGGTAACAGTTCTCTGGGTACAGGTGTTGTCGGCGGTATGTTGATTGGTACGCTCGCGTTGCTTTTCATCACCCCGGTATTCTTCATCGTATTCCAGTATTTGCAGGAAAAGGTTCGTCCGCCTATGCATAAGGAAGGTAACATCCAAATCATGGCAGAACGCCAAAAGAGTTTGGAAGAACGTAGTGCATTTAATAGCGAAAAAGATAAAAAATGAAAAAGATAATTATGACCATGACCACAGCTGCTCTGTTGAGCAGTTGCGGTCTATACAAGAGCTACGAACGCCCGGCCGACATCCAGACGGACGGCTTGTACCGCAGCGACAACACTCAAAGCGGCGACTCATTGGGCTTAGCCTCATTCGCATGGAGAGAAATCTTCACGGATCCCCAACTGCAGACCCTGATTGAAAGAGGGTTGGCACAAAACACGAACTTACGTAGCGCCCAACTGCAAATCGAACAGTCCGAAGCCTCGCTGAAGGCTGCCAAATGGGCTTATATCCCTAGCCTCGCTTTCGCTCCGCAAGGGTCATTGGCCGGTGTGGATTGGGGAAAAGCCACACAGACATACACGATTCCTGTGTCGGCTTCTTGGCAAATAGACATCTTCGGAAGCCTGCACAATGCCAAAAAGCGTGCAAAAGCCCAACTTGAAAACAGCCATGCCTACAAGCAGGCCGTACAGTCGCAACTGATTGCGGCAATCGCCAACTATTACTACTCGTTGGCCATGCTGAAAGACCAGTTGGCCATCAGCCAGGAAACGGAAAAGCTGTGGAAGGAGAACGTCGAAACCACCCGCGCTTTGATGAATGCCGGCCAAAGCAACATGGCAGCCGTGTCGCAAACGGAAGCCAACTACTACAGCATCTGCACCCAAATCACAGACTTAAAACAACAAATCAGCGATTTGGAAGATGAATTTTCTGCCCTGTTAGGCGAGGCTCCGCAAAAATATGCCATCGGCTCCATGGACAACTGGAAAGTCCCGACCCGCATGTCTGCCGGTATCCCGGCTGCCGCATTGGCCAACCGTCCGGATGTGAAACTGGCCGAAACCCAGTTGGCCGTAGCCTACTACGCCACCAATGAGTCGCGTGCTGCTTTTTATCCTGGTTTGAACCTGAGCGGCGCAATCGGTTGGACGAACGACCTCGGTACCATACCGGTCAATCCGGGCAAATGGATATGGAATGCCATGGCTTCGTTGACACAACCTATTTTCCAGAACGGAAAGTTGCGTGCGCAATATAAAATCTCAAAAGCACAGCAGGAACAAGCCAAACTCTCATTCCAACAGACCTTATTAGATGCGGGAACTGAAGTGAACGCAGCTCTTACCAAAATACAGGCTACCGGAGAGAAAGACGGCTTGTACACCAAACAAATAGCCTCTTTGGAAACGGCCGTAAAAAGCACGCAGGCGTTAATGATGAACTCATCGACCAACTACCTGCAGGTGTTGACTGCCCAACAGACCTTGCTGACGGCCCAGATGTCGCAAATCAGCAACAAGTTCAGCCAGATACAGGCAGCCATCGAATTGTATCAGGCTTTGGGCGGAGGTTACGACGAATAAAGCAACTACCTCTTTTTATAAATCAAGCGAAGACGGCTTCCGGCCAATGAATCCGGAAGCCGTCTTCGTTTCTACATGCATCCCACCCCATCCAAGACATACGGCAGAATCCATATCTCCGATCCGACACAACTAACGCACAAAAAATCCCGATAGCCACTCGCTACCGGGATTCACCATATGCATTCCGACGCTCCTATCAGAAAGGCAGGTCATCCTTGGAATCTCCTGCCGAGAAATCGACAGGTGCCGCATCCGGAACCGGCGGAAAAGGAACCTGTCCAACGGGAGCGTCTGCCGCAGTTGCCGCACGCTCTACCTTCCATGCACGGATACTGTTGTACCAACGCCCTTGATACTCTCGCGCATCAATATCAAACGATACGGTAAGCTGGTCGCCAATCTTAATGGCAAACTGCGCTATCTTGTCTGCTCCGAAAACGTCAAAACACATCTTTCTGGGATATTGTTCTTGGGTTTCCAACACATACTCCTGCACTTTCCACTCCGAACCGGTACGTTGGGAAACACCGCCCCGCTCAGGCAACACGGCAATAATTTTTCCTGTAATTTCCATATTTCTACATTAACTGTTTAGTGATGCGAAATTACAACTTATTTTCTACTTTCTCGAATTTTAATTTATTTTTTTTGTTCCGTTCTACTTAAATCCGTAAATTTGCTGAATATAATTCTAAAAATACCACATCATGAAATTTATCGTATCAAGTTCTGCCCTTTTCAACCGTTTGCAGACTATTGGACGTGTCATAAATTCAAAGAATACGCTCCCCATCTTGGATTGCTTCTTATTTGAAATCCAAGATAATATACTCACCATTACGGCATCAGACAGCGAAACGACGCTGATTACCAGTTTGGAACTCGTGGAAAGCGACGCCAATACCCGTTTCTGCATCAACGCCAAAACCATCCAGGACTCCATGAAAGAAATTGCGGAACAACCCCTTTCTTTCGACATCAACCCAGACAACATGGAAATCACGGCCAACTACCAGAACGGACGTTTCAATATCGTGGGACAAAGTGCCGACGAATATCCGGAAATGAATCTCCCGCAGGAAGATATGAAGGGCCTCGTCATACCGGCCGAAACGATGCTCAACGGCATAAACCGTTGCCTGTTTGCCACAGCCGATGACGAATTGCGCCCGGTGATGAACGGGGTATATTTCGACATCCAGGCAGACAACCTGACATTTGTCTCTACCGACGGTCACAAATTGGTGCGCAACAGAAACTACACCATCAAAGGCGACCAACCCGCCGCCTTCATCCTTCCCAAGAAACCGGCTACGATTCTGAAGAACCTCCTCCCGAAAGAGTCGGACGATGTCACGTTAAGGTTCAATGAGCGTAATGCTTACATTACCATGGAATCTTCCCGGCTCATCTGCCGCCTTATCGAAGGACGTTATCCGAACTATAACTCCGTCATTCCGCAAAACAACCCCTATCGGGTCACAGTGGACCGCCTTACTCTGTTGAGCGCACTGAAACGCGTATTGATATTCTCCAACCAGAGCAGTGCTTTGATCAAGTTGCATTTGGAAAGTAACCAGTTGGTAGTTTCCGGACAAGACATCGACTACTCCACCTCAGCCGAGGAACGCGTGCCCTGCGAATACGGAGATTCTCCGATGAATATCGGTTTCAAGGGCACGTTCCTCATCGACATACTGAACAATATGGGGGGAGAAAACGTCATCATCGAACTGGCCGACCCGAGCCGGGCGGGAGTCATCGTGCCGGCTGAACAGGAAGAAAATGAAGATCTGTTGATGCTGCTGATGCCTATGATGCTGAACGACTAAAAGAATAAAAATGAAATTAAATCTGAACAACCCCGTCGTTTTCTTCGACTTGGAAACGACGGGCATCAATATCACAAACGACCGTATCATAGAATTGTGCTACATCAAAGTATACCCTAATGGCAATGAAGAATCCAAAAGCATGCGAATTAATCCGGAGATGCACATTCCGGAAAGTTCTTCGGCCATACACGGTATCTATGATGAAGACGTGGCAGATTGCCCCACCTTCAAACAGGTAGCCAAAGACTTGGCCAACACCATCAAAGGTTGCGATTTCGCCGGGTTCAATTCCAACCGTTTCGACGTACCGATGTTGGTCGAAGAATTTCTTCGGGCGGGCATAGACATAGACATCCGCAAGCGTAAGTTCATCGACGTACAAAACATTTACCATAAGCTCGAACGCCGGACGTTGAGCGCCGCATACAAATTCTATTGCGGAAAGGATTTGGAAAACGCCCATTCTGCGTTGGCCGACACACGAGCAACATACGAAGTCCTGATGGCACAACTGGACCATTATCCTGAAGACTTGAAAAATGACGTGGCATTCCTGTCCGACTTTTCCAAGATGACGGATAATGTGGATTTTGCCGGACGAATGGTTTATGACGAGAATCATGATATCGTGTTCAACTTCGGCAAATACAAAGGAAAAAAAGTCGCCGACGTATTACGTACGGATCCCGGATATTACAGTTGGATTCTGCAAGGTGACTTCGCACGTAACACCAAGCAGATCTTAACCCAGATTCGTCTGGACATGAACAAGGCATAAACCGGCATGGAAACATTAAGAGGTAAGAAAATCGTATTGGGAATCACGGGAAGCATCGCGGCCTACAAAGCCTGCTACCTCATCCGGGGATTGATTAAAAGAGGAGCCGAAGTACAAGTGGTTATCACTCCGGCAGGCAAGGAATTCATCACGCCCGTCACCCTCTCCGCACTGACTAGCAAACCCGTGGTCAGCGAATTCTTTTCCGGACGCGACGGGAGTTGGCACAGCCATGTAGCACTCGGGCTTTGGGCCGATGCCATGGTGATTGCACCGGCTACGGCCTCGTCTATCGGCAAGATGGCTCACGGAATAGCCGACAATATGCTCATCACGACCTACTTGTCCATGAAAGCTCCCGTTTTCGTGGCTCCGGCAATGGATTTGGACATGTTCGCCCATCCTTCCACGCAGCAGAACCTCGAACGCCTCCGTAGTTACGGCAACCACATCATTGAGCCTGCCTGCGGGGAATTGGCCAGCCACTTGGAAGGCAAAGGACGCATGGAGGAACCTGAAAATATTATCAAGGTCCTGGAAGGCTACTTTTCTGACAGACAAGACTTGCAGGGGAAAAGAATCCTGATTACAGCAGGCCCCACGTATGAAAAAATAGACCCCGTAAGGTTTATCGGCAACTATTCATCGGGCAAGATGGGAATCGCCTTAGCCGAGGCTTGTGCCCGACGCGGCGCAGAAGTCACGTTGGTTTGCGGCCCGACACCCCTCGGCACCACGCAGGCGGGCATCCGGCGAATCGACGTAGAGTCGGCCGAAGACATGTTCCGCGAAGCCACGGCGCACTTCCCGGAATCGGATGCAGCTATCTTATGTGCAGCCGTGGCCGACTTCACGCCTGCACAAACTTCCGACCGCAAAATCAAACGTGAGTCAGAAGACCTCGTCCTGCATCTGAAGCCGACACGCGACATAGCCCAAGCGCTCGGCCAGATGAAACGTAAAGAGCAGAGACTCATAGGCTTTGCCCTCGAAACCCATGACGAGACGGCACACGCGCACGAAAAACTGGAACGGAAGAACCTTGACTTCATCGTGCTCAATTCGTTGAATGACCCAGGAGCGGGCTTCCGTCATGACACGAATAAAATAACCATCATCAGCCGGACTGATTCCGTGGTCTATCCTCTGAAAAGCAAAAAAGAAGTGGCGGCCGACATTGTCGACCGGCTCGTATCCTCTTTCTAACTTCGGATGAATATGCATGACGTACGCAGACACATAGCCTCCAGTCTTAAAATCATGGCCCTGACGGCATGTTTCCACATTGCAGCCCCTACTGCGGCACAGGAACTCAATGCCAAAGTGACCATCAACCGTTCCCAAATCTCCAACACGACGGAAGCCGTATTCGAGGCGTTGCAGAACTCCCTGACGGCTTTCATCAACGAAAGGCAATGGACCGGGATGACATACGAAGAAAAAGAACGTATCAACTGCACTTTCAGCATCACGCTGAAAACTTACAGTGAAACAGACAATTCATTCACGGGTTCGATACAGGTGCAGAGTACACGTCCGGTGTACGACTCCAACTATTCGACGACGGTGTTTAATTTTCAGGATGAGAATTTCAACTTTACTTTTCAACAGTTCGACCAATTGGAATTCCGGCCGGAACAAGTGGACAACAACCTTACGGCTGTCATCGCCTACTACGCCTACCTCATCATCGGATTGGACATGGATACGATGGCTCCGCTCGGCGGTTCCGACATCCTGCAAATGGCCATGGACGTAGCCAACAATTCGCAAAACTTGGGCTATGCCGGATGGAAAGCTTTTGAAAACGACCGCAACCGCTTTGCCATTATCAATGACTATCTGGATGGAGCCATGGAACCGCTCCGGCAACTGGAATACAAATACCACCGCCTGGGGTTGGACCGCATGACGGAAAATACCGATACGGCACGCATGGCCATCACGGAATCCATGGAAATGCTCAAACAAGCCCGCGACCAAAAAAGCATGAGCGCGCTCCCCGTCATATTCACCGACATCAAACGGGATGAGTTGGTCAGCATCTACAGCGGAAAGGGCACTGCGGAAGAACGTGAGAAAGTATATAATATCGTGTTCGCCATCAACGCTTCACAAAGCAATTATTGGGAAAAACTCAGAAAATAAGGATATGCTGAAATCTTTATTCATTCAGAATTACGCATTAATAGACACATTAGACATCCGGTTCGAGCCGGGATTTTCCGTCATTACCGGGGAAACCGGTGCCGGAAAGTCCATTATCCTCGGTGCCATCGGCCTGCTGCTCGGTCAGCGCGCAGACAGTAAATCCATTAAAAACGGCATGTCGAAATGTATCATCGAAGCCGTTTTCGACCTGAGTGCCTACGGCATGCAGGGGTTCTTCGAACGCAATGATTTGGAGTTCGACGGAAAAGAATGTATCGTCCGCCGTGAAATCACGGCATCCGGCAAGAGCCGGGCGTTCATCAACGATACACCCGCTCCCGTGAGCCAACTCAAGGAATTGGGAGAAATGCTCATCGACGTGCATTCCCAACATCAAAACTTGTTGCTGAACAAAGAGAACTTCCAACTGAATGTCATCGACATCCTGGCCGGAGACAAAGATGAACTGCAACAATACAAAAGACTGTACACGGCTTACAAGCAGACGGAAAAGTCGTTGCAGCAGGCTAGGCAAGCCGCAGAACAAGCCTGTACGGAAGAAGACTATATCACATTCCAACTGGAACAATTAGAGAACGCCGCATTGAAAACCGGAGAACAAGAGGAACTGGAACAAGAGGCCGAAACATTGGCACATGCTGAAGAAATCAAACAAGCCTTATATCAAGCGGAAAACCTTTTGGACAATGAACAAAACGGTATCGTCAACGTTTTGAAGGAAACGACCCATCTTTTGGATAATATAGGAAAAGTTTATCCCGATGGCAATGAATTGGCATCACGCATGGAGTCCTGTTACATCGAACTGAAAGACCTTGCCGGCGAGATTGCCGGACGCACGGAACAGGTCGAGTTCAATCCGGAACGTCTGGAATACGTCAACGAACGGCTCAACACCATCTATGACTTGCAACAGAAACATCGTGTGGACACGTTGGACGACCTTCTGCGAATAGAGGAGGAATACCGCGAAAAGCTCAACGCCATTACACATAGCGACGAACATATACAGGCCTTGCAACAACAATGCGACCAAGCCCTTGAGGCGATGAAGAAACAAGCAGGCAGACTGACCTCGCTACGGCAAAAGGCAGCTTTGGTCGTGGAAAGGCAGATGAAAGAAAAACTCATCCCGTTGGGCATCCCGAACGTCCAATTCAAAGTGGAACTCACTTCCAAAGAAGTACCGGACGAGACAGGAACCGACAAAATAAACTTCCTTTTCAGTGCCAACAAAAACGGCCAGTTGCAACCTATCTCCCAAGTGGCATCGGGGGGTGAAATCGCACGCGTCATGCTTTCGCTGAAAGCCATGATTTCCGGGGCGGTCAAACTGCCTACCATCATTTTCGACGAAATAGATACCGGCGTCTCCGGCAGCATCGCCGAGAAGATGGCACATATCATGCAGGAAATGGGGGCACTCAACCGACAAGTCATCAGCATCACCCATCTGCCCCAAATCGCGGCTCTCGGCAGCACGCATTACAAAGTTTACAAGGAAGACCACGCGGAAGGTACCAGCAGCCATATCGTCCAACTGGACGAAAAAGGACGCGTGGAAGAAATCGCCCACATGTTGAGCGGTACCACACTGACCGATGCGGCCATCAATAACGCTAAAGAATTGCTTAACCAATCCTATAGAAAATGAAAAAGATCATATTTATATTGACCTGCCTGTCTACCTTGGGTAGCCATCTGGTTGCCCAAAATCCCAAATGGTTCAAAAAGGCGGCAAAAGCACAAATCAGCATCGTGACCATGAATGAAAAAGGAGACATGCTGCAATCCGGCAGCGGCTTTTTCATCGGCAAGGATGGAACCGCCTTAGCCGATTACCAACTGTTCAAACAAGCCAGTAAGGCCAAAGTCGTCAGTGGAGAAGGAAAGGAATACGAGGTGGAAGCCATCATCGGGGCTAGCTCATTATACGATTTGGTGAAATTCCGGGTAAAAACCGACAAGGATACTCCGGCACTGACCATTTCAGACCGTATGGGCGTGAAACATGAACACGTCTACGTCCTTCCCTACCCGACAAAAGAAAACAAAATGTGTGTGAACGACACTTTGCACGACATTCAGAAATTCAACGAGAAATACGGTTATTACACCTTAGGCCGGCCATTGGACGAAAAGTACTTGAACAGTCCGGTCATGGATGAAGAAGGCGAAGTTTTGGGAATGATACAAAGGAAAGCCGACGCCTCTGCCACAACTTCCTACGCTGTCAGTGTCGCATACGGTAACACTCTTTGCACCGATGGCATGTCTTCGGCCGACAACGACTTAAATGCCATCCGCATCCGTAAGGCATTACCGGCCGATGAGGCGGACATACGCACGTTCCTGTTCATGACGGCCTCCCGTTCGGACTCTGCCACCTATAGCCAATACCTGAACGATTATATACTGCAATTTCCTAAAAGCAGCGAGGCTTACACGCAACGGGCTGATTTCTACATGGCACACGGCAACTATGCAGCCGCCGAAGAAGACATGAAAAGTGCCCTTGAAGTAACGGAAAAAAAGGATGAAACCTACTATGCGTTCAGCAAACTGCTTTACGAATTGAACCTGAAACCAGGCTATCAGGTTTATAAGGACTGGAATTTAAACCATTCGCTCACTCTTGCAGAAGAAGCTTATAAGGCCAATCCTTTACCCCTTTATATCCTTCAGGAAGGTAACACACTCTACGCTTTGAAAGAATATGAGAAAGCCTGCGAAAAATACCTCTCCTTACGGGAAACAAACATGCGTTCGGCCCAAATCTTTCTCTATGCCGCACAGTGCAAAAGAATGGCAAAAACAGACACGCTGCAAATACTGGCCCTTCAAGACAGTGCTGTGGCTTGCTTCAAGAAGCCTTATCCCAAAGATGCCGCTCCGTCCCTATTGGAACGCTCTAATACCTTGCTTGAATTGGGACGTTACCGTGAAGCCATTGCCGACCTGAATGAATATGAGCACTTAATGAGTAATGAGCTGACAGCTTATTTCTATTATAGACGCGAACAGGCGGAAATGCAGTGCCGCATGTTCCAACAAGCAGTAGATGACATCGACCGGGCCATCCGCATGGAACCCAAGGAACCGCTCTACCATGCAGAACGCGCAGTTGTCTACTACAGGCTCGGGGAATTCGAGGAAGCACTCAAGTCGGCTCAAAAGAGTGCAGAACTAAATCCCAAGTTCGGAGACGCCTATCGTTTAGCGGGAATTTGCCAACTCAGATTAAACCAACGTGAAAAAGGCCTGTCCAATTTGAAAAAAGCAATCGAATTGGGCGACGAATCCGCACAAGCCATTTTAGCCGAAGAAACCCAACCATAAACTTATCCTTCTTTCCTCCTACCCATATAAGGCCATGTTTTTGACGAAGCATGGCCTTATACTTTTTAAGTATAGTTCACACCATACTTAATCCGAAAACGGTTAAAAACATCCGGAAAGTTTTCCAAATAGTCAAAAATATACATTCGGTGTGAGATACAAATAAGCTATCTCATCTTTACTATCATGGTGTTCCAATTCAAACTGTATTTTATCTTCGCACGCCAACCAACCAATGACACTGCCCAATTCCGCATCATCGAATCCCATCATTTGCTTTATCTCGGAATATTCCCACCTGCGTTGCTCGTTACTGTTTAGCAAATGCAATACCTTGAGGGCGTTTTCTCCAATAATATGTTTATCCATACTCTTAATTTATTTGACGATTTAAACTTACATACAAATATAACAAATCGTTGACAAATTATTTACCCCCCCATTTATTAACCTACATTAACATGTTATGCTAGAATATTCAGAAAAGGCACCCTACATCATGCTTTTAAAATCAGCTAAGCCCAAAATATAGAAAACAACCATGCCCCTGTCTCAATCTGACGATTTTATTCGGTTATTCCAACGATATTCCGTAACTTTGCAAGGTTTTTCACAAACACCGCAAACAGGATGAAAATCAGGATTATTATTTGTTTTATCTTTTCTATCTTAGGATTGTTGGCACTCGTTGCGTACTTTTTCCCGGAGGATGGCATTGCCGTAGGCAGTGTGCGGATGCAGTTTCCCTCCCTGGCAGAAGTCCTTCAAACGGAAGAGGAAAAGGAAACACTCCCGACCGACACTGTAGCAACCGATACACTCAGCACAGAAGAACTGCTGCAAATGCGCATGGACGCACTCAAAGCGGAAAAAGAAAGCGAGTTCATGGCATACTGCGAAACGAATGCCGCACGCATTTATATGCCGGGAGACAACATAGATTATTTGGACCCGTTTTTCGACGCACTCGAAGCCGCACGCGAACACCCCGTCCGCATCATGCACTACGGCGATTCGCAGTTGGAAGGCGACCGCATCTCATCCGTCTTACGCGAAGCGTTCCAAGAACGGTTTGGTGGAAGCGGCGTGGGGTTGGCACCGGCCGTACAAACCGTCCCGACCTACACGTTGTCACAATCCGTATCGCCGGAAGGGCTATCCCGCCACATCGTCTATGGGCCCAAGGATATGCGGCTCGAAAGCAAGGCATACGGTGTCATGGGACAAACGGCCACACTCGACAGGCCGGCCACATTCCGTTTTTCCACGCGCGACCGCCAGCATTTTCCGCACGCTTCCCGTTTCAGCCAAATCACACTCCTGACCAGTGCGCCGGTAGAAGCGGCGGTAGTGACCGGAACCGATACCCTCACCCTGAACGAGACACGGCTTAACGACCAATTTTACTGCTACTCACGTAATTTCAACACTCCCCGTACTACGGTCAGCCTCACGGTCGACGGACAAGCAGACGTGTACGGAGTGATGCTCGACGGGCAAACAGGCGTCTCGCTCGACAACATCCCCATGCGCGGCTGTTCCGGTACGATATTCACTGGCATCCATTCCTCTACGCTTTCCCCCTTCTTCGGACGCGAAAACGTCCGGCTCATCATCCTGCAATATGGTGGAAACTCCGTCCCTTACCTGAAAGGAAAAGAGGGCATCGCAGGCTACATGTCCGGACTGAAACGGCAAATCGAATACCTCCGGAAACTGGCACCCGACGCTTGTTTCCTCTTCATCGGCCCGTCGGACATGTCCACTTCGATTGACGGCGAAATGCAGACTTACCCCGTGCTGCCCCGTTTGGTGGAAGCCATGAAAGCCATGGCAGACAGCTGCGGCATAGCATATTGGGACCTTTATGCCGCCATGGGCGGACGCGGCTCCATGATGAAGTGGGTGGAAGCTTATCTGGCCGGACCGGACTACGTGCATTTCACTCCCAAGGGTGCACGCCACGTAGGCAACATCCTCTATGAAACGCTCGAATTTTACCATAAATTCTATCGTTTCCGCACAGGAAAAGACAAACTGAAACTCAGTGCAGACAGTACGGAACTGGTGGTAGATACCACACAGGCCCCGTCCGTCCAGGCTACGCACACCGACACGGTGCCACACGATTCACTGAATCTCTAATTTTATCTCCAATATTCCTCCGAAAGACATGAAGAAATACAGGATATTATCCGGACTTTTAGCAGTCTTTGCCCTGTTGGCAGGCTGCCGCGCCCATGAGAGGAAGGACTCCGTACGCCGGGAAGCCGCATTACGCCCTCTTCCCGATTACCCGTTCATCCGATACGAAGACAACACGTTGCAATTCCCATCCGGACGAGCAGACTTCGACACACTCTATCACAAAATGGATAGCTTGCTGTCCACCGGCAAAGGCAAAATAAACATCCTCCACATCGGGGGCAGCCACGTACAGGCCGGATACCTGAGCCACCGGTTGCGGATGAATTTTTCCACCTTAGGCGATTCGGTAATGACCGCCCGGGGCGTGATATTCCCTTTCCGTATCCTGCGGACGAACGCCCCCCAAAACTACCGTATCGGTTTCACCGGAACATGGGAAAGCTGCCGGTGCACCAAACCCAACGGTACAGATACACTCGGACTGACCGGAGCCGCAGTCAGCACTGGTGCCCCTTCCGCCAGCCTGACGCTCCGGCTCAATCCGAGCGGTACGTCCGTCTGGCATTTCACACGCCTGCGCATACTGGGCTATGCCAACGACACCACGGCATATCCCTACGCCATACATCGCGGAGACACCTTGCTCCCACAGCATGACGCTGCCACGCACAGCTACCTGATACACTACCCCGAAGCCTGTGACACGGCACACATACGCATCCACACCGGAGAGGGAGGACGTTTCACGCTGACGGGCATCTTGCCGGAAAACGACCGGGACGGAATGACTTATCATGCCGTGGGCATTAACGGTGCAGACGTACCGGCCTGGCTGCGTTGCCACCACCTGCCCGGAGACCTGAAACTTATCCGGCCGGACCTTGCTGTTTTCGGCATCGGTATCAACGACGCCAATGTCCCTCCACAAAAATTCGATCCGGAACAGTTCAAGGCGCGTTATCGCGAACTTATCGCCCTGTTCAAATCCGCAAATCCGCATTGCGCCTTGCTTTTCGTGACCAACAACGACTGCCTGCTCAACCTCGGAAGAAGGCACGGCAAGCGCACCAATCCCAACACGGCACGCGTGGCCAAGGCATTCAAAGAACTGGCAGCCGAGACTGGCGGTGCCGTATGGGACCAATACCATATCATGGGCGGTTTGCGCTCTTCCGCCTTGTGGCGCGGCAAGAGGTTGATGCGCCCCGACCGTATACACTTCACCGCCGAAGGATACCACCTCATAGGCGATATGCTCTACAATGCAATCATAACCGACTATTTACAAGCTGATGGAAATTAAAGAAAACCTGCTCGTGCTGTGGCATTACATAGAAAGTGTGTTCTCGTTCGACCCGAACAGTCCGCTGTTGTTCACGCAATTCCAATTTTGGGCCTTTTTTGCCATTGTCTTCGCCGTTTTTGCGCTTTTCCGCAACAAGCGACTGCTGCGTAACACTTACCTGTTCTTCGTCAGCGTTTTGTTCTACTACAAAACGAGCGGGCTGTTTTTCGGCCTGCTCCTGTTCGTGACGTGCAGCGACTTCATCATCGCCCAACTCATATACCGCGTGCAGAGGCGTTGGCAAAAGCGGGCCTTTCTCATCCTGAGCGTCGCCATCGACCTGTCCATCTTGTGCTACTTCAAGTATGCCTACTTCTTAGCGGACTTGGTGAACACCGTATGCGGCACCTCTTTCCAAGTGACCAACCTGTTGGCTGCCGAGGGCAACCGGTTGCTTGGCCAACCGTTCTTCAGCGTAGACCGCATCATCCTGCCTGTGGGAATCTCCTTCTACACGTTCCAAATCATCAGCTATACGGCCGACGTGTACCGTGGATTGGTAAAACCGGTACGCAACCTGTTCGATTTCGGTTTCTACGTCACGTTCTTCCCCCAACTGGTGGCCGGCCCTATCGTGAAAGCCAGCGACTTCATCCCGCAGCTCTACCGCAAGTACTGCCTGAGCCGCCTGCAATTCGGCATGGCCGTGTTCTGGATACTCAACGGCTTGCTCAAGAAAATCATCCTGAGCGACTATCTCGCGGTGAACTTTATCGACCGTGTGTTCGACAACCCCATGCTTTTCTCCGGTTTCGAGAATCTCATGGCTCTCTTTGCCTACAGCCTGCAAGTATATGCCGATTTTTCGGGCTATACGGACATTGCCATCGGACTCTCGCTGCTCATGGGGTTCTATCTGCCGCGTAATTTCAACTCACCGTACAAGGCACCGAATTGCAGCAACTTCTGGAAACGCTGGCACATCTCGTTGTCGCGTTGGTTACAGAACTACCTGTACATTCCCTTAGGCGGAAACCGCAACGCCACCTTCGGCACGTATTTCTGGATTCTGACCATCACGTTCGTAGCCCTTATCCTCTCGGGGAATCTTTACGTAGCTGCCGCCGTACTGGTATTGGCAGCCATCGTGGTGACTGTGGGCCTGCGCTGTCCGGATCGCCGCAAAAAGATATGGGCCAACCTGAACTCGATGATCACCATGCTGCTCGGCGGATTATGGCATGGCGCGAGCTGCAACTTCATGATTTGGGGCGGACTAAACGGAGTAGGCATGATTGTCTACAAGTTCTGGAGGGACTTCCGGCCGGCAGTCCGCACGCTCTGGTCGTTGCTCATCTTGTCCGTAACGGGAGCCTTATATGTCTTTGCCCCCGCGCCTATATGGAACCTGCTGCTCGTCTTCATGCTGTTCATCACAGCCAGTGCGATTATCAAATGGTTGTATTCACTGAGCGGCTTGCGATGGCGCTTTGCATGGTTGGGGCACGCATGGGCCGTGGGTGTCACCTTCGTATTCATCACCTTCACGCGCCTGTTCTTCCGTTCGGGCTCCAATCTCGACCCGGCCATTGCCAACGAGACGGCATGGCGCATCGCCACGGAAATGGTAAACCAAATGGGGACGGCATGGAACGCCAATGTGGGCGACATCATCCTGGCCTACGACAAGGTGTTTGCCCTCTTCGCCTTAGGCATGGTCATACATTGGTTGCCCGACAACTGGAAACGCCGTTATCGCATTTGGTTTGCACGCATGCCGTTGCCGTTGATAGCTGTTGCCGTCGTGTTGGCCGTTTTCATCGTCTACCAGTTCGTCACAGCAGAAATGCAACCGTTCATCTATTTCCAATTTTAAGAAGAGCCACTTTAACTTTTCCCATAGTCCTATGACGTGCAGCCCCGTAGCCATACCGATTTGCAATAGTGTCAAAATGACAATCCTCCCCCGGCAAGATTCCTCCATTTGTACCCCGAAGCGGAACCTTTTGGAAATATACGATTCTCGCCACGTAAGGAGAAAACGGTTTGTTACCTATTTAGGGCCTCTACTTTCAAAAAGCCAGACGGAAAGCCATGGCTTGCGCATGCGTTTCAGTATGAGGCAAGCCATCACTAAATTTTCATAACGATTTGATAGTCGAATCCTGTAAGCCAAAAGGAACGAAATAGAGAAAAAAGAGGCCATATTGGCATCCCGTCTTGGCGTTTTCTGGTCTGTCATCAGCCGACATGAGGAAACCGGTCACACAACATGCGGAGAAAAAAAGTGTTTTTTCAGCCAAACGATTTTTCGTTTGGCTGAGATTGATGCCCCATCTTGCTGAACAAACATAAAAATCAAGTCCGATTTGCAAAAATATGTATTCAAAACTTCCCTTTGAGCTGCACAGATGAAGAGAAAAAGAAGATTTGCTTGTTCAATCAACAACTGTTTTCCTATCTTTTTGAAATCAGAATACAGGATTTATCAAACAAAACATCAACGTAGAAATCAAAATGGCATCCCTCCCCGATTGGATATAAAAATTTGCGGCAAACCCATCGTATACCAATGGGACCTGCCGCAAACCACTATGAAAAAGAATATATCCTTTACCTTACTATCCGCCGAAGTTATCGTACATGATAGATTCCGGATCTACACCGAGACCGTCGAGCATGCCGACCACAGCCTTCGACATCGGGCCGGGACCGCACATGTAATATTCGATATCCTCAGGCGCATCGTGGTCTTTCAGATAAGTCTCATACATCACGTTATGCACAAAGCCCGGAGTGTACTTCACGCCTGCTGCGTCTGCGGCAGGATCCGGACGGTCCAAAGCCAAATGGAAATGGAAATTCGGGAAATCCTTTTCCAATCCTAAGAAATCCTCCAGATAGAACACTTCGTTCAATGCGCGCGCACCATAGAAATAGTGCATCTCGCGGTCGGTCGTATGCAACGTCTTTGTCATGTGCATGATTTGCGCACGCAACGGAGCCATGCCGGCACCACCACCGACCCAAATCATTTCTTTCTTGCTGTCGAAATGCGGATGGAAGTCACCGTAAGGACCACTCATAATCACCTTGTCACCCGGTTTCAGCGTGAAGATGTAAGATGAAGCGATACCCGGGTTCACATCCATGAAACCGCTGCGGTCAGCCTTGAAAGGAGGTGTGGCGATACGTACAGTCAACATGAACACGTCGCCTTCTGCCGGATAGTTAGCCATAGAGTAGGCACGCACGGTCGGTTCCGGATTGACGCACTTCAACGGGAAGAGACCGAACTTCTGCCATGCCGGCAGGTACTCATCACCGATGAGGCTCTTGTCGATATCCTTATCGTAATCCATCGTAAATGCAGGTATCTTGATTTGGGCGTATGAACCGGGGATAAAGTCCATGTGCGCTCCTGCCGGAAGCTGCACCTTGAACTCTTTAATGAAGGTAGCCACATTCTTGTTGCTGATCACCGTACATTCGTACTCCTTCACACCCATTACAGACTCGGGCACCTTAATCTTCAAATCGCCTTTCACCTTGCACTGGCAACCCAAGCGCCAATGGTCTTTGATTTGCTTGCGGGTAAACTGTCCCTTTTCAGAGTCCAGTATTTCACCGCCCCCTTCTACCACCTGGCATTTGCACTGCCCGCAAGAACCTTTACCACCGCAAGCCGAAGACAGGTAAATCCCTTCGGAAGCCAAGGTAGAAAGCAAGCTTCCTCCCTGCGCTACGGAGATAGTCTTGTCGCCATTGATAGTAAGGTTCACGTTTCCGCTCGGAGACAGATATTTCTTAGCCACCAACAAAATAATCACCAACAGGAGTATTGTAACGAGGAATACGCCAATGCTCGCTAAAATAAAATTCATATCCATTGTTCTATTCCTTTCCTTTTAAATACTTAAACCTGAGAAACACATAAAGGCCATGGCCATCAGCCCCACCGTGATGAAGGTGATACCCAATCCCTGCAAGGGCTTGGGCACGTCAGTATAAGCCATCTTCTCGCGGATGGCGGCCAAGGACACAATGGCCAACAGCCAACCGATACCTGAACCCAAAGCGTATGCCAAAGAATCCCATACGCTGGAGATAGCCTGCGTGCTCGTGGCCGGATCCATGGAGATTCTCTGCTGCATGAACAGTGAGGCACCCATGATGGCGCAGTTCACGGCAATCAAAGGGAGGAATATACCCAACGCGGCATAAAGCGAAGGAGAAAAACGTTCCACCACCATCTCTACCAACTGCACGATACCGGCAATCACGGCTATGAAAAGGATAAACGCCAAATAAGTCAAATCCATGCCGAGGACGCCGTCTTCAGCCAATACTTTGGTCTGCAACAGATAGTCCACCGGCACCGTCACACAAAGCACGAAGGTCACGGCAACGCCCAACCCCAATGCAGTCTTTACATTCTTAGATACGGCCAAGTAAGAACACATACCCAAGAAGAAAGCGAAAATCATGTTGTCCACAAAAATAGAACGGACAAACAAACTTAACATATGTTCCATATTCTTTTTTCTTTCTGTTTCTGGTTATGATTCCGATTACTTTTTCTCTTTCCTTTCATTGTAAGCCCGGTGAGCCCAAATGAAACATCCCAAAAGAATCAATGCCATGGCCGGCATGGTCATCATACCATTGTTCATATAGCCCATGTCGTAGAAGCTCTGTGGAATAATCTGAAAGCCCATCAGGGAACCGTTTCCGAAGAACTCACGGACGGCACCGACCAAAACCAACACGTATGCATAGCCCAAACCGTTACCGATACCGTCGAGGAAACTTTCCCACGGACCGTTCATCATGGCAAAAGCCTCCAAACGTCCCATCAGGATACAGTTGGTGATAATCAGGCCGACATACACGGACAACTGTACGCTCACATCATAAGCAAAAGCCTTCAGCACCATACTTACGATGGTTACCAATGCAGCCACGACGACCAACTGGACGATAATGCGGATACGGTTGGGAATCGTCTTACGTATCAAAGATATAATCAGATTGGAAAAAGCCGTAATCACTGTTACCGAAAGCCCCATGACAATGGCCGGCTCCATTTGCGAAGTGACAGCCAAGGCGGAACAGATACCGAGCACCTGAACCGCAATCGGGTTGTTGAGGTTAAGGGGAGACGAGAATACTTCTCCATTCTCTTTAGAAAATAACTTACTCATATCTTACCTCCTTTATTCATTAGTATTTAAAAAAGTCATATAACGTGAAATACAGTCATGAAGCATGTTGTTCACACCGTCCGAAGTCAAGGTAGCACCGGTGATGGCATCGCAACGGCTGTCATCAGAAAGTCCGTTCACGACTTTACCTTTCTTCACCACGCTGATAGCTACGGCGGACTTGTCGTCATTCATCAGCTTCTTGCCCTCGAACTGCTTCTGGAACTTATCGTATTCCGTAATAATGGCACCCAAACCGGCCGTTTCGCCCTTATGGGTAAAATATACGCCGTAAATGGTGTTCTTGTCGGCATTTAAAGCCACATATCCCCAAATCGCATCCCACAAACCTTTACCCGTCACGGGAATGACATATTTGGTTTCTCCGTTCACCTTACATACATACAACGGGAGGTTGCTGTCCGAGATGTTTTTGTCTTCTACGGCAAAACCGTCTGCATCTTTGGAGGTACCGTCTTTCACCACGTTGCCGTCCTTGTCGATGATTTCATCAGCCACTACGACTTCATCGTATGTTTTTTCCACTTCGGTTTTCTCCACATCACGAAGATTCAAAGCGGCCAGAATCTGACTTTTCTTGTCGATACGTACGTTAGCCATTGACTGCGGTTCCAAAGCCTTGGAAACGAAAGCCAACAAGAAAGCCACGATAACGACCACAACACATGAGTATATAATGGTATAAGTATTACCGTCGGTGTTCAGCCCTTTCTTCGCTGGTTTATCCGTTTCTCCGGCCTCCACGATTTCTTCGAACTCAGAAGCAGGAGCCTGACACACCGGGCATTTTTCAGGCGCAGCGTCACCCTCATGGACGTAACCGCACACTTTACATTTGAATTTCTTTGTTGCCATAGTTCCTTTATTATTTTTTAATTGCACGTTTAGCCCGCTTGTCGATATTACTCTGGATGACATAATAGTCGATCAGCGGAGCAAACAAGTTCATCAACAAGATGGCAAGCATCATACCTTCGGGATAACCCGGATTCAACACACGAATAATAACAGCCATGGCACCGATGAGGAAACCGTAAATGTATTTACCGGTCTCAGTGCGTGCCGAAGTCACGGGGTCGGTAGCCATGAACACGGCACCGAAACAGAAGCCGCCCAATACCAGATGCTGGTACCAAGGCATGGCTGCACCGGCATTTCCTTCCGGTCCCCATACATTGAAGACCCATGCCAGAAGCGCACCTCCGGCAAACACGCTGAACATCGTCTTCCAACTGGCAATACCTGTCCACAGAAGAATCACAGCACCGATAGCAATAGCTATCACGCTAGTCTCACCGATAGAACCGGGAATGAAACCGAAAACCTGGTCCCATGAAAAAGCGGGCACAGTCCCTACTGCCGCTTCTCCTAAAGGAGTGGCCATCGTAAACGTATCAGGCAGGTCGTTTCCCAAACCGCAAATGCTTTCCTTGGCCACCCAACAAGCATCGCCACTCATTGCCGTAGGATAGGCAAAGAACAAGAATGCACGGGTAATCAAAGCCACATTGAAAATGTTCATACCCGTACCTCCGAAAATTTCCTTGGCGAAAATGACGGCAAAAGCACAAGCTATCGCAATAATCCACAACGGACAATCAACCGGTACGATCATCGGAACCAAGATACCCGTTACCAAATAACCTTCCTGAATCTCCTCATGCTTCCATTGGGCCACGATGAACTCGATACCCAAACCCACCACGTAGGACACGATGATCTTAGGCAACACGGCCAACAGGCCGAAACCGAACATTTCCCAGAATGTCCCGTCCACTCCGGCGGCCGCATAGTTCTGATACCCAATGTTGTACATACCGAACAACAAAGCCGGTAACAACGCTATAACCACAAAAATCATGATACGCTTGCTGTCTATCGCATCATGTACGTTCACTCCCGACTTCGACGTGGTATTCGGCACGAAGAGAAAAGTCTCGAAACCGTCAAACACAGAACGAAATGCGTGAAGCTTGCCGCCCTCTTCAAAGTTCGGCTTTATCTTATCAAGATATTTTCTTAACGCGTTCATTATCTAAATCATTTAAACCTGTGATGAAATTAATTAAGCCATCTCCTTGCGAAGCATATCCAACCCTTCACGGACGATGCGTTGCACCTCCAGTTTGGAAGAATCCACGAACTCACACAAGGCAAAGTCCTCTGGGGCCACCTCATAGATGCCCAAAGCTTCCATGCGGTCTATGTCGCCGGTGATAATGGCTTTTACCAACTGTTCGGGGAAGATGTCCATCGGGAACACGCGGTCGTATTCGCCCGACATGATCATGTGGCGTTCGCCGCCTTTTACACGAGCATCAAGCGCATACTCTTTCTTGCCCATCAACCAACTCATGTAAGCGCGACTGGAAGAATAGTCGTTCAGCCGAGGCATAATCCAACCGAAAATTTCGTGTACGTCGTCTCCTTCCGGAATCACGTTCACCTCCGTCACGTGGGCACCCAAGAAGCCGTCTGCCGAAGTTTTCACACCGGTCATCACATTGCCGTTTATCACACGCAGGCTCTTGCCCGTCGCCACATTGCCTTCGATTAAAGTGCCCAGTTGCTGTCCTACCGTCATTTTGCAATAGGCCGGCTTCTTCACTTCCGAACCGGCAAATGCAATTACGCGGGTAAAGTCCAAACGTCCCGTATTCAGCAAGTGACCGATGAAAATCACCTCTTCCGCACCGAGCGTCCAAACGACTTCACCTTTGTTTATAGGAGAAATGTGATTGATTTGCACGCCTACGTTTCCCGCCGGTGCCGGCCCGTCGAAAAAGTTTATTTCCACGTTCTTGGCTGCAGTCAACGCCGTAGCCGTCTGCTTCGAGCTTACGCCCAAGTAAGTTTTCGCCATTTTGGCCAAAGCATCGAGTCCTGCCTGGAAATCAGCCTCACGCCCCCGCAACACATATTCAAAATCGGCTGCAAGCGGCATGGAATTGAAGGCGGAAACAAAGATAGCCTTCGGAGTATCCGTCGGATTTGCCGTCACGTCGTAGGGACGTTGCTTAAAGAAAGCGAACAGACCCGATTCCAAAAGGAGAGCTTTCACTTCCTGAGCCGTCATCTGCCCCGCACTCTTCTTGCCGAAATCCACATACTGCTGCTCCGCATCGGCTTCCACGCGAACGCTCAATACTTTGCGACGATCGCCGCGCTCCACCATGGTTACCCGTCCGCTCACGGGAGAGACAAACTTGATTTCAGGATGGTTCTTGTCCACAAACAAAGCATCCCCGACCTTCACCACGTCGTTCTCTTTGACTACTACCTTGGGCTTCATTCCCGTAAAGTCATCCGGCATCAATGCATAGACAGCCGGTTTCTTCACCTGAAATTCCTCCTTGGCAGCTTTGCCCTTGAGATTCACGTCAAGGCCCTTACGTAATTTAATTACATTTGCCATTATTATAGGATTAAATAAACTGGTTTTAATTAAAACGTCGCAAAATTACATTAAAAATATGACAAAGTGAAGGATTCTAAAAAGAAAATAGTAATTTTGTCGTATAAATAAGGGTCATATTAAAAGATTAAGAAAAATATTCAGAGTACTCGCAGGTATAGCCGTGGGCTTCTACCTGTTGTCGGTTGCGCTACTCCACGTTCCGGCCGTGCAAAGAGGTGTCACGTTGCTCATCTCTGGAGCCTTGAAAGATATTTTACACACAGAGCTTTCCATCAGCCGGGTGGATTTGGGATATTTCAACCGTATCATTCTCGATGACGTGGTCATTAAAGACCAAAAGAACAAGGATTTGCTAAAGGCAGCCCGCCTGTCGGCCAAAATAGAATGGGCTTCATTGCTACACGGCAAAATATCCATTTCAAATGTCCAGTTCTACGGATTCGACATCCACCTCTACCAACGTACACAGAAGGAAAAGCCGAACTTCCAGTTTCTCATAGACACTTTCGCGAAAAAAGACAGTCTGCCTTCCAACCCGAACCTCCGCATCAATTCCGTGCTTGTCCGGCGGGGCAAACTGTCGTGGCACCGTTATGACAAGCCTCCTACTCCCGGCCGTTTTAATCCGAACCACATCGTGTTGGACAAAATCAGTGCCACGCTTTCATTGAAAAGTTATACGGCAGATTCCTTGAACCTGAACGTCAAGAAATTTTCCTTTGAAGAACACTCCGGCCTACAGCTTAAACAACTGTCTTTCAAGATTACGGCCAACCGGGAAAAAGCACTGCTTGACCACTTCACCATCGAACTGCCCCATTCCCGATTAGCCCTCCATCCGGTCACCATGAGCTACCGTCATATAAAAGAAGGAAGCGGAAAAGGGCGGTATCAGGATTTCACATTCCAAGGCAGCATTGAAGAGGGGGCATTCTCTTTCGCCGACTTCATTCCCCTCTACCACAAACCAACTCAAAGCCATACTCTTGAGGAGTTTCCGACATTAACTGTCGAAGCGCGGTTCAACGGAAACCTCAAACAAGTCCTGATAGACCAATTCACACTTTACACTCCCGACCGGAGCATGGTACTCGAAGCCCCATTGGCTATCAGTCACCTCGAAAATCCGGCCCAACGAACGATAAAAGCCGACATCCGGAAACTGCAAATCACCCCGACCGGCCTCAAGCAACTGTCTGAATGGGTTCCAAACGGCAAGATTTCCATTTCACCTTATTTACAGGCTATCGGCACATTAGAAGCCACAGGAGCCCTGTCCTATCGTCCCCAATATCTCAAAAGCCATCTCAATTTACATACCGATTTAGGCACCCTGGCCGTATCCGGCTCTTTCGCCAAAGGAAACGAAATCGAGGCGGAAGTGCATACTCCCGGATTCCAGCTCGGCAAGCTAGCAGGACGGGAAGAGCAATTCGGCGAGACGGCCTTCGACTTATCAGGCAAAGGACTCCTGCGCTCCGGTGCCTATCCTGCCCTTTCATTGCAAGGAACCATCGGCCGTTTTTCTTATAACCATTACGACTACCACGATATCACAGTCGACGTAGATTACCGAAAAGGAGGATTCGCCGGCAACGTAAGCATCAATGACCCTCACCTCGCTCTTACTACGAAAGGAGAGTTCAACTTACATTCATCCACGCCTTACATTAAGGCGGAAGCTTCTGTCCGACATTTCGCACCACATGCCCTCGCCCTAACATCCAAGTATGCCGGAACAGTGTTCCAAGGTAACCTGCAAGCTGATTTCCAAGGGCACAACATTGAAAACATGGAAGGACTTATCAGCCTGAACGATTTTTGCATGTCTACATCGGAAGAAAACTATACCCTCGGACCGATATGTTTTAAAGCCACCAATGAACCCGGCAAACGCAACCTCTCGCTGCACAGCGACTTCCTACATGCAGAAATGGAGGGAGATTTCAGGCTCGGCACGTTAATCGCCCACAGCCGGAAACTGCTCCATGCCTATATCCCGTCTTTCGTCAAAACACCCCAACTTAAAAAAGACACTCCGGACGAAGTAGCCTTGTACGTGCACATCGACCACACGGAACCTATTGAAAAGATTTTCGACATCCCTTTGCAAATCCCGAAAGCCGGACACATCAACGGTTATTTCAACAGCCGTACCGAGGAACTGGACTTCAATGCCTCCATCCCGTCGTTCAACTACAACGGGCAGCAATTGGACGACATACGGATTCTGGCCGGCCGTGTCAACGATTCCCTCACCTGCACTCTCGATTTCAAAAAGCAAATCGGCAAAGCTCCCGTAGATTTCAGGTTGTTGGCCCGCGCCGCCCATGACAATGTCTACACAGGACTGAATTGGACCAACCATGCCGAAAAAATCTATCAAGGTTCTATATCGGCAGACACCCGGTTTACCCGAAACGAAGAAAAAAAGATGCTGACTGACATCAAATTCCATCCCTCACAAATCATCGTCAACGACTCGGCTTGGAACGTACACGCATCCAGCGTACATGCCGCGCCGGGCTTAGTCAACATCAATGGATTCACCATCGAACAAAGTGACCGCCACCTGATTCTCAACGGTAACGTATCGGGCAACCCGGGCGATTCATTGACGGTTGACCTGAAAGACATCAATCTGGAATACATTTTCAACATCATCAATTTCCACGCCGTAGATTTTGCCGGACAAGCCACCGGACGGATCTACGCAGCCAACTTGATGAAAAGCCCCGAAGTGGATGCCCATCTCCATGTCCGGAACTTCACTTTCAACCAAGCTTATTTGGGCGAAATGAACCTGCACGGCGGTTGGGAGAAGGAGAAAAATGCAATTTTCCTGCACGCACGCATGGCAGACCCGGCCCACAGAAGCATGACCAGTGTAGACGGAGACATCCGAATAGGCGCTGCCCCCAAGGGAGGCCTCGACCTGATGATTCGTACCGAAAACATAGACCTGGCTTTTCTGAACCACTACACAGACGGCATATTCACCGGCTTGCACGGACGAGCTTCGGGATGGACCCGCGTATTCGGCCCGTTCAAAGGTATCAATCTGGAAGGCGACATGCTAGTCAGCGAAGGAGGAATGAAAGTCAACGCAACCGAAGTGGACTACCGCCTCGTCAACGATTCCGTCATCCTGCGCCCGGACAACATTTATTTCCGTAATGCCATGGTTTACGACCGGCAAGGCTCTCCCGGCAAAGACGAACACTATGCCGTAGTCAACGGTGTGCTCCAACATTCCAACCTCTCCCACATGCGTTTCGATTTCGACATCGATGCTTATAACATTCTGGGTTATGACGTCAAGGATTTCGGGGACGAAGTGTTCTGCGGGACAGCATACGCCACCGGAAAAATCGGGTTCAACGGACAGCCGGGCAACCTGAACATCAACATCGATGCCCGCCCCGAAGAAAACACCATGTTCGTCTACAACCTGTCCTCTCCAACGACTTTGACAGACAACCAGTTTATCACCTACAAGACGCATGAGGACAGTATAGAAGGACATTCCCATTCCCCTGGTCTTCCCTCTCTCCCGGAACCGGAATCGGACATGCGCATCAATTTCCGCCTTAACCTGACACCGGAAGCTACCATGAAGATTCTTATGGACCCGAAGGCCGGTGACTACATCGCCCTGAACGGACACGGGAATATCCGTGCCAACTATTATAATAAAGGAGACTTTACGATGTATGGCACGTACACCATAGACCATGGCATTTATAAGCTCTCGTTGCAGGACGTCATCCGCAAGGACTTCATTTTCAACCCCGGCGGCACCATCGTATTCGGCGGTCCGCCCATTCAGGCCGACCTCAACCTGCAAGCCGTCTACACCGTACCCTCCGTATCGCTGAACGACCTGAGCGCACGCTCTACCTTCAGCCAGAACAACGTACGCGTGAACTGCCTGATGAACCTTGGCGGAAAGGCCCAGTCTCCTCAAATCAGTTTCGACTTCGACCTGCCCAACGTCAATGAAGACGAGAAACAGATGGTGCGCAGCCTCATCAGCACGGAAGAAGAAAAAAACATGCAGGTGATTTACCTCCTCGGCATCGGGCGTTTCTACACTTACGATTACAGCAACACGGAACAAAGCCAATCCTCCGTGGCCATGAAGTCATTGTTGTCCTCTACTCTGAGCGGGCAACTCAACCAAATGTTTTCCACGCTGCTCGGCAACAACAGCAACTGGAACATCGGGACAAACCTCAGCACAGGCGAAACGGGATGGAGCGACATGGACGTAGAAGGACTGCTCTCCGGACGGCTGCTCAACAACCGCCTGCTCATCAACGGAAATTTCGGTTATCGGGACAACAGCACCAACCCGAACGGTAACTTCATCGGCGACTTCGACCTGCAGTGGCTGTTGACCCCGAGCGGAAACGTAAGCCTGAAGGCATACAGCAAAACCAACGACCGCTACTTCACCAAATCGTCGCTGACCACTCAAGGTGTCGGAATCGGACTGAAACGGGACTTCAACACGTGGCGGGACGTATTTCGGGTATTCATTCCCAAAAAGCGGAGGAAGAACCCGTAAATACCGTTCCTCTCTTTTTCACTCACAACATACTAAAAACAAAGCGTATGGGAAACAAAGAATTTATGCGCAAAGCCATTGAGCTTTCAGTAGAGAACGTAAAAAACGGCGGCGGCCCGTTCGGTGCCGTCATCGTAAAAGGAGATGAAATCGTCGCAACCGGAGTAAACCGGGTGACTGCCCACAACGATCCGACGGCCCATGCGGAAGTCAGCGCAATCCGCGAAGCTTGCCGCCGACTGGGCACCTTCGACCTTAGCGGTTGCGAAATATACACATCTTGCGAGCCTTGCCCGATGTGCCTCGGTGCTATATACTGGGCCCATCTCGACAAAATATACTACGGTAATAATAAGGACGATGCAGCCGATATCGGATTTGACGATTCCTTTATCTACGAAGAACTGGCTCTCCCCCGTCAAGACCGCAAGAAAGCTATGGAAGAACTGCTGCCCGAAGAAGCCATCGCGGCTTTCGACCTATGGCGGAACACGACGGACAAAACAGAGTATTAGCCCTCTGCCATTCCGGATTATCACCATTACGTCGTACCTCTTTAATGAAAAATCCAAAGCCCGTTATAGGTAGCTTTGGATTTTTCATTGTTCATATTTATACAAAAAAAATATTCATAAATTCTTTTCATTAGAGAAAAAATGTTTAATTTTGCCGATGCGATGTAGAACGAAGCGTCGGGACACATCCTCTTTGTGGGAACAAAATTGCATTTGCTGCATATTCTTGTCAATGTTGAAACCTGAGAAATTTCAAAAACAAGTCTGATGAGAAAGTGTGGGTGGATGCCTGTGTCATGCGCAGGCTTCCATTCCCGTCTTTCCAGACTTAGGGTTTTCTCAGGACCTCAACATTAGAAAAACGGGATGGAGGCTGCGCTATATTTATATCAAATATTGCCCCCACTTTTAATCCCTTTTTCTCCACCAATCTGCTACGGGCAATAAAATGATGGAATATAAATCAAATCAGCATAGACAAATGGCTACAGTCAAAAACATCCTATCACAAATATTCTTTCCCAAAAGGCAAGAATTATCCTCCCACGAACCGTATTCCGGTTCATGCGGAACTCGTGCTCAATGGAACCTGAATCCTGAAAACGAAGAACTCCGTATCACTGGTACGGGACCACTTTTCGATTTTTTCGGTGAAAAAGAAGTTCCCTGGGAAAGCCATCTGGACCACATCCGAAAAGTGGTCGTCGCCCACGGTATCACTTACATAGGATTCCAGGCCTTCAGTTACTGCACGTCCTTATCAAGCGTAGAACTTCCGGACACACTGACTGGCATAGGACAGCACGCCTTTGCCTATTGCAAAAGCCTGACCTCCGTCTTTCTGCCCGAAGGAGTGAAACACATCAAGGATTACGCTTTTGTGCACTGCTACCACTTGCAGGAACTCACCTTGCCCGCCACACTCAAAAGTATAGGCAAAGCCGCTTTCTGTTCTTGCCACGGCCTTACCCGCATATCCATACCCGACAATGCCATCCTGTTGGGAAGCGAAGTGTTCGCCGATTGCAAAAACCTGACGGAAATAAAGCTCCCCGAAGGACTGTTGCAACTCAAAAGCAATAGTTTTGCGGGCTGTATCTCCCTCGCTTCTGTATCACTGCCCCCCACCGTGGCCTATCTCGGAAATTCCGCATTCGAAGGATGCAACAGTTTTACACGAATCGACATTCCGGACAAAATCGTTCATATCGGCGACCGCGTTTTCGCTGACTGCCATGCGTTGGAACAAATAACCATTCCTCCCTCCGTACATCATTTAGGCAAACACATATTCTCAGGTTGCCGCTCGCTAAAGACCCTAACCGTCCCCTTTCCGGCCTGTGGCACTCCGGCCACCTATTCTAACTTCGGCGAACTCTTCGGTACTACCCCCGACACCGAGATGCGGAAAATAAGCCAGGATAACGAAACGGGAAAGGAAACAAACTATTACCTTCCCCGCAACCTTTCCGTCCTTCGCATATTGGAGGGATGCGAAGTCATTCCGTCCAAATGCCTCATGAATTGCTTTGTGCTGAAAGAACTCCACCTTCCGGCTTCACTTTATATGATGGGCGAAAAAGCCATTTACGGCTGTGCCGGCCTGAAAAACATTTATTGCCAAGCTGCGGAACCGGCCTCTATCCATGCCGACACCTTCGAAAGCATCAGGTTCAACGTTTGCCGGCTCCATGTCCCGCAAGGTTCTACAGAGAAATACAAACAAGACAAGCACTGGAAACCTTTCTCACTGATAGAAGAATAAGGAACAACCTTACAGGTGATGAACCGGAGTTGAATCTGTGTCTATCTTTTTCCTTTCGTCCCAACCCGTAAAAAGGAGAAACAAAGATTATCTTCCATACTTCCGATTTTCAATCAAATAAAAATATAAAAATTAGACCATCATGCAGTTTTTTCCGTTCAGCAAAGTAGCAAGCCTCGCATATTTTCCTTACTTTTGCACGAAATAGGCTGTATTCCGGCAATCTGAAGCCAGCTTCACGGCATTCGGTTTGTCCTGTCTTTGCCTGTAAACAGCAAGAGAAAATGAAAAAGCAAGAACTCTATGACCGTGTCATTGCTTATTTTGAACAAGCAATGCCCGTGGCTGAAACCGAGCTGCACTACCACGACCCGTTCCAACTGTTGGTAGCAGTCATACTTTCCGCCCAATGTACGGACAAACGGGTCAACATGATTACCCCTCCGCTCTTCCGCGACTACCCCACTCCGGAAGCCATGGCCGCCGCCACGCCGGAAACCATTTATGAATACGTCCGTAGCGTGAGTTATCCCAACAACAAAGCCAAGCACCTGGTAGGGATGGCACGCATGCTGGTGGAAAACTACCACAGCGAGGTTCCTTCCGATTTGGACGAGTTGGTCAAGCTTCCCGGCGTAGGACGTAAGACGGCCAACGTCATCCAAGCCGTCGTGTTTGAAAAAGCCGCCATGGCCGTAGACACCCATGTGTTCCGCGTGAGCCACCGCATCGGGCTCGTCCCTGCCACCTGCACCACGCCTTACAGCGTGGAAAAACAACTGGTACGTTATTTCCCGGCTCCCATTATCCCCAAAGCCCATCACTGGCTCATCCTGCACGGACGCTATACCTGCACGGCACGTACGCCCAAATGCGAGGCCTGCGGACTGAAAATGATATGCCGGCATTACCTGCGTACCCACGGAGCGGCACGCCCTTCCGCCCAACCGTAAACAACCCGTGGCACGACGAGCGGAAACACCGCACGAAAACGTAGCCCGTCCTCCGCAAATAAAGGGTCTGCTTTCTTGCAAATATGAGCGGAAAAGTATAATTTTGCAGTGCTGTAAAAGCATCATATTAAAGAAAGAAACGACAGAAAACCTTTAAATAAAGATTTAAAATTATGACTATTGACAATTACAAGTTTGCCGGCAAGAAGGCAATCGTACGTGTGGACTTCAATGTCCCCTTGGATGAGAACGGTAAGATTACAGACGATACCCGTATTCGCGGAGCATTGCCGACGCTGAAGAAAATCCTGGCCGAAGGCGGTGCGCTCATCATCATGAGCCACATGGGCAAGCCGAAAGGCAAAGTGAACCCGAAGTTTTCTTTGAGCCAGATTGTAGATGCCGTTTCAGAGAAATTGGGCGTAGCCGTAAAATTCGCTCCCGATTGCGCCAAGGCCGCTGACGCTGCCGCTGCTTTGAAACCGGGTGAAGTTCTGTTGTTGGAAAACCTCCGCTTCTATCCTGAAGAAGAAGGCAAACCTGTAGGCATCGACAAGGAAGACCCCGCTTACGAAGAGGCCAAGAAAGCCATGAAGGCTTCCCAGAAAGAGTTTGCCAAGACATTGGCTTCATACGCAGACTGCTACGTAAACGACGCGTTCGGAACAGCTCACCGCAAACATGCTTCTACGGCTGTCATCGCCGACTATTTCGATGCCGACAACAAGATGCTCGGCTATCTGATGGAGAAAGAAGTGAACGCTGTAGACAACGTGTTGAGCAACATCAAACGTCCGTTCACGGCCATCATGGGCGGTTCTAAGGTTTCTACCAAAATCGGTATCATCGAAAACCTGATGGACAAGGTGGACAACCTGATTCTGTGCGGCGGTATGACTTATACTTTTGCCAAAGCCCAGGGCGGCAAGATCGGTAACTCCATCTGCGAAGACGACAAATTGCAGTTGGCTCTCGATATCATCGAAAAGGCGAAGGCCAAAGGCGTAAACCTCGTATTGGGTACGGACTGCGTGGCTGCCGACGCTTTTGCCAACGACGCGCACACACAAGTGGTTCCGGCCAACAACATTCCCGAAGGTTGGGAAGGCTTAGACGCAGGTCCGGCTACCCAAAAAGCTTTTGCCGAAGCCATCAAGGGTGCCAAGACGATTCTGTGGAACGGTCCTGCCGGCGTATTCGAATTCGATAACTTCACAGCCGGTTCGCGTGCCATTGCCGAGGCTATTGCCGAAGCTACCAAAAACGGTGCGTTCTCGCTCATCGGCGGTGGTGATTCCGTAGCATGTATCAACAAGTTCGGCATGGCCGACCAGGTTTCTTACATTTCTACGGGCGGTGGTGCCTTGCTCGAAGCCATCGAAGGCAAGATTCTTCCGGGTATCGCAGCCATTAAAGGTTAATCCGTCCCGGCGGACATTCTGAAATACGAAGGGCGACTTGTGCATACGGGTTGCCCTTCTTCATTCCAAAACTCCATGAAGAAGTTAATTCCCCTACTCCTCTTGTTAGGTATCGTGTGCGGATGCCATTCCGGACAGAACGATACGGCTACCTCGCAGACCGGGAAAACGCGTCAAGATTCCTTAGCCCTTAAGGTGGCCTTGATGCCGACCTTGGACTGCCTGCCGTTCTACTATGCCCAGCGGTGCGGACTGTTCAAAGAATTAGGCCTGGACATCCGCCTGCAAACTTTCAATGCCCAAATGGACTGTGATACGGCTTTCGCCCGCAGACACGTGGACGTGTCCTACACAGACCTGATTCGTGCCGCATGGATGCAAAGCAAAGGTACGGGGTTGTATGTATTCATGCAGGCGGACGGACACCATGAATTGTTGACAGCCAAAAGCAGACGCATACGACAGACCAAACATTTAAAGGAACGGATGGTGGCCATGGCCCGCCACTCGGTGACAGACCTCTTGTTAGACACGGTCATCGGACAGGCACGTCTGGAACCGTCTACGGTCTACCATCCCCAAATCAACGACATCCGGCTCCGGTACGGCATGCTGAACAATGCCACGATAGACGCAGCTTTCCTTCCCGAACCGTATGCCACGCAAGCCAAGCTGAAAGGACATAGGAGCATCTACGACAGCCGGAAGCCACACATACGGCTCATGGCCTTCATGGTTTCGTCCGACGTTGTGGCCGACAAAAGGAAATCGGAACAAATGCGCTTGCTGCTGCAAGGCTACAACAAAGCCGTGGAACAAATCAACCGTAAGGAACAAACGGACAGCATACGGAACATACTGCTCGGCTACCCAGTGGAACCGGAAACGATAGATTCCCTGAAAATACCGGCTTACCCTCAAGCCCAAAAAGCGGAAAAAGACAACGTGGCCACAGCCCTCAGTTTCCTGACTTACCGACATTTGATTACGCCTGAATATACGGGCGACACGCTCATCCACACACCATTCATCCCTTAAACTTATGGATAGGAAAAGTTTTGAACTTCTTTATCACGATGCCGTAGAGGCTCTCATCTCACGCCACATGCACGATGCCCTGAACTGTATCCGGGGGATTTTGTTCAATACAGAGAATCCGGAACTGAACCGTGAACTGGAATCTGTACAACAGGACTATGGCATGATGCTCACTTTCATGGCGCAGGGCGGCACGGATCCCCAACAAGCCCTCGTCCATCGTAACCTGACCCATCGGACTTTCGCACTACTCGACAAGTCCGCACGGCTCTACCACGTCCGTTACGAAAACGACCTGTATACGGAAACGTTCAATCGCTGTTATACAGAGCAATCCTCCCCATTTGACCAATGGATGGAAACAGCTGATTTATTACGGGATAAATTATCAGAGGACTGCAGAAAGGCCTATACGGAAGAGGCAGAGGAGAACAATTTCTATAATGTGTACGACAAGCTGTTCGAATACATTTGGACCGCTCCTCTTTTCCATGCGTCCGACGCTGAAAAACTGAAAAGTTTCATAGAACGGCAGGAAGCCGATGAACAAGCCTTGCTCATCAGTGCCGTCATGCTGAACATACAACGATATTTCGACCCGCAAAAATATCGCCTGTTGCTTCATTTCTGCCGGACGGAGCATACGAAAGTCCGCGCACGGGCCATGACAGCTGCCGTGTGGACCTACATGCAATACGAAAAACGATTTGTCTACTATCCCGACCTCTCGGACGGACTATCATTGTTAGCGCAAGACGAACGCCTAAAAGGGGAACTCATCCTCCTGCAACAGCAATTCCTGCTCAGCCTGGAAACGGCTAAGGCTGAAAGGAAATTGCAAAATGAAATTTTCCCCGATTTGCTCAGAAGCAGGAACTACCAACGCAATAAAATGGGATTCGAGCAAATGGAGGAAGATTTGGCAAAAGCCTTACGCGGCGAACCGAATGCGGAATGGGAAAAGTTACGGGGCAACAAACAGTTGGCCGACAACATGAAAGCCATCATCGCCATGGGTAAGGAAGGGATAGACATCAACTTGGGTACTTTTTCCTCGCTCAAAGGCTTCTCATTTTTCCAATCCGTCGCACATTGGTTCGCGCCATTCAACAAACGGAGACCTGAAGTGAAAGGCATCTTTCCACCAAACGTACGGCACAATCCGATACAGATGCTTATGGAAGCCGGCAACTTCTGCGAATCGGACAAATATTCGCTTTGCATGATGCTCAACCAAATAGCCCCTTCGCAACGGGACATGATGATTTCCCAAATCGGCTCACAGATAGAAGGCAACGAAGAAGGTCTACGGGATGTAGCCAAGGAAAGCATGAACATCGGCTCTGTCTACCGTAGCTATTTGCAGGACTTGTACCGTTTCTTTAAACTTCATCCGCGTAAGTCACAGTTTGACGACCCGTTCAAGGGAGACCAGTTATTCACCCGTTATACAGTATTGGAAAGTATGCTGAAAACACCGGCTTATTTGCGCGAGACGGCCTCGTTCCTTATGAAAAGGGAATGTTACCAGAATGCCATTGCCTATATGGAAGAAGCGCTCAAACACGAAACGGCAAACGCTGAAATGCTACAAAAGGTGGCCTTTTGCTATCAACATACAGACCGGCCGAGCAAGGCCATATACTATTACCAACAAGCCGACCTGTTGAGCCCGAATAACGAATGGATTCTGAAACAAATGTACTTGTGTTATTCCGCTTTGGGACGCTATGAACAGGAACTCGACTGCCTGAAGAGTCTGGAAGAAATGAACCCGGGCGATACCCGCCTGATTTCGGAAATCGGATTATGCCTGATGCAACTCGGACGCTACGAAGAGGCCGCCCAACGTTTTTATGAATTGGAATACAACGGGGAAAGAGTAGTACCGTCATGGCGGGCCATCGCCTGGTGCAACTTCAAGATGGGACGTCTGGAACAGGCAGACAGGTACTACCGGAAAATACTGCAACAGGACAAGGTGACATGGGAAGATTATCTCAATGCCGGACATACGGCATGGTGCCTGAAGCAAACAACGGAAGCCATCACCCAATACCAAAACTACCTCAGACTCTACCGCAGCAAAAGGAAGGATACGGCACAGCCTTTGCTATCCCCCTTTGATGAAGACCGGAAAGAATTGCTCCTACACGGATTGAACGATTTGGACATCAGCCTGATGCGGGACATTCTCCAACCAGAACCGGAAAGCTGAATGTCAAAATCAAATCAAGGGAATGAGAAGATGGTAGAACCATCCCATAAAGCGGCGTCCGAAAGAGCGCCGCTTTTTCCAATTCTCCGGAGTGAGTAAAGTAGAATGGTGTTTGTCTGCCTCGAAAATGTTCTGTAACTCACGGGTCGTACAGGAATCGATGATAAAAGCGTTCACTTCATAGTCGAACTTCAGGCTCCTGCTATTCAGATTAGCAGACCCGACCGTACAAAACGTACTGTCTACCATCATGACTTTCGAGTGATGGAACCCGTCCTCATAATAGTAAATATCGGCTCCGCGTTTCATCAATCTTTTGGCATGGTAGGCCGCCACATCGGGCATGACAGGAACGTCACACTTGGTAGACAACATGACCTCAAGCTTCACTCCGCGCTTCAACGCACGATATAAGGCCTTTTTCACACTGGGCACCAAAGTAAAATAGGGGTTCACAATCTGTATCCGTTTTTGCGCATTGTCAATAGCGTCTATATAGCTCCTGCGGATTATCGCCGGACTTCTCTTCGGTTCACGGTTGGCCACGCCTAAAAGAATGCCGGAAGAATCCGCGCAGGCTGTTTCTTTCAGCCCCCGGAAGTCAATCTGGATAGCCAGGCTATCCGGCTGATATTCCAAACTGTCGATCTTATGGTCGGTACAACGTTCCCACATTTCACAGAATATACGCCGGTAAAGGGGGACGCAATCTCCTTCCAAACGCATATGCATATCCCTCCATTTACCGAACTCCGGACGGCCATGGATATAATAGTCGGCCACATTCATTCCTCCGGTGTACACCACCTTATCGTCAATAACCACAATTTTGCGATGATCGCGGTGCAAGGCGTGGTTCACCCATGGAAACACGATGGGATCGAATACGACCACCTCAAAATGCCGGCTCTTTAATTGCCTAAGATGTCTTTTCCGCAAGGGGCGGTCGTTACTGACATTACCAAAATCATCGTAAATCACCCTGACCTTTACCCCTTCGCGCACCTTTTTATCCAATAAGGTAAACAAAGCTTTCCCGATAGAATCATTGCGAAAATTAAAATACTCCAGATAGATATAATGACGGGCCTGCTCTATCGCTTTGAACATGTCTTCAAACTTTTCCGCACCGCTCGGTAACAACGTCACCCGGTTACGGGGCGTAAACAGTACACCGTTCTCTTTCAAGTCCTCTACCGTGAGAGAATCACTCGGGCTTGCCTGTGCCATAGACACAAGCCCCAACGACAACAAAACGCCACAGAATATGACACGCCATTTACTCATAATTGTTCCCACACCTCGACCTGAGCCGAAGCCTTCAATCCTTTTTTATAAATTTTATATTGAATACATTGGTCAGAACATACAACTGAAGTGGTCTACCACGCCCAACAAATGTCGGTCATCGTCCACCACCAAAACCGTATGTATCTTGTTATTGTGCATGATATCTTGAATCTTGGCAATCTTGGTATCCGGCGACACGCATTTCGGCGTACGTGTCATCACCTGCTCCACCGGGACGTTGAAGAACTTGTCCTGCAGACTTTCCATGGCGCGCCGCACATCGCCGTCCGTTATCAACCCGACTACCTTATCATTTACCATCGCCACACACAGACCCAACTTGCCTTTGCTCACATGGATAATGGCCTCGCCCAACTTCATTCCGGGAGGTATGACCGGCAAGTCGTTGCTGCGCATCACATCATGCGCAGTGGTCAAGAGGCGTTTGCCCAACGTCCCGCCGGGATGGAACTGTGCAAAATCCTTTGCCTGAAAATGACGCATCTCGATGAGCGCACAGGCCAAGGCATCGCCCATAGCCAAAGTGGCCGTAGTGGAGGATGTCGGTGCCAAATTCAAAGGGCACGCCTCATGGCTGACCTTGACCACCAAATGGCACGTGGAATACTTGGCCAACAAAGAATCGGGATTTCCGGAAATGCCAATCAAAGGAATATGATGTTCCAATAAATAAGGTATGAAACGAAGGAGTTCATCGGTCTGGCCGGAGTTGGAAATGGCAATGACGACATCATCAGGTGTCATCACCCCCAAGTCGCCATGGAAGACATCTAGCGGATTGATGAAAAAAGCCGGTGTCCCCGTACTCGCCAACGTAGCGGCCATCTTGGCACCGATATGCCCGCTTTTGCCCACTCCCGTTATAATTACCTTTCCGGTACAACGGAGCATCAAATCCACCGCAGCATCGAAATGTTCATCCAACTGAGGTATCAAATCCAAAATGGCCTGGGCTTCGTCGCGGAAGCACTTGACGGCAATATCTTTCACTTGGCTCATAGCAATGATGCGATTACGGTTTCCAAATCTTTCAGATACAACATATTCGGGCCGTCGCTCATGGCTTTCTCCGGGTCGGGATGCGTCTCGAAGAAATATCCGTCCGCACCGAACGCTTTCGCAGCCAAGGCCATGGCCGGCACGAACTCACGGTTTCCACCGGTCTTTCCGCCTGCCGCACCGGGCCGCTGCACGGAATGCGTACAATCCATGACCACACGGGGGACAAAGGCTTTCATATCCGGAATATTACGGAAATCCACCACCAAGTTATTGTAACCGTAAATATTGCCGCGCTCGGTCAGCCAAATCTCCTTTGCTCCGCTCTCCTGCGCTTTTTCCACGGGGTATTTCATGTCAAGTCCCGACAGGAATTGAGCTTTCTTGATGTTGACAATCTTACCGGTACGGGCTGCCGCTACCAACAAATCGGTCTGACGGCACAAAAAGGCCGGTATCTGCAGGACATCCACCACTTCGCCCACCGGAGCGGCCTGAAAACTTTCATGAATATCCGTCAGGAGCTTAAGACCGTACTTCTCACGCACGTCATCCAACATCTGCAAACCCTTCTCCAGTCCGGGGCCACGATAAGAATGCACAGAAGTACGGTTGGCTTTATCAAAAGAAGCCTTAAAGTAAATCTCTATATTAAATTTCTGCTTTATCCGAACCAGCTCGCACGCCACCTCGTCCAACAAATCAGCGGATTCAATCACACACGGACCGGCTATAAATATAGGGGTCATCACAATCTGTTTTAATAATACAATATGCAAAGATAGCGAAAGGCAAGCGCAGAGACAAACGAAAAACAAAGTTTTTCAAGTTTGGCATTCCATTACGCATCCGCAAAGATGACTTACTACACATACGCCCCATTATGAGAACGTGCCGTTTGAGACACCTAACAATTGGGTGTGGACGGCATTGGATGAAGTAGGCACTTGGCAATCAAGTGGAACTCCTAGTCGTTCAAACAAAAACATATTATGGTGGAAATATACCTTGGTTTAAAACAGGAGATTTAAATGATGGATTGATTTCGGATATTCCAGAAAGTATAACAGAGGAAGCTGTCGCAAACTCTTCTGCTAAAATCAATCCTACTGGGAGTGTGTTAATTGCGATGTAAGCCCCATTGTTAGCAATCAGACAACTGACGGGTACTAGTACTACATATTTGGAGTACTTTCTTCACTTTTCTGCCCTTTCTTGTCGATATAATACCATTCGTCGCTTTCCCAATAGTGGTATTCTCCACCAGAACCCGGCACTTCTTTCATCTCTCCCTTGTCCGTTACTTTAGCCTTGCCGTTCTCGAATGGGAAGCCGAAGGCGAAGCGGGGCTTGATGACTGTCCTGCCGCTTTCGTCCGCGTACCCGATACGCCCTCGCTTGTCCACGATACGGTACAGTCCCTCGCTGACATAATCGTTGCCGTTGTCACATTGAAACACACCGTAGTGTTTCATGGAACTGCAACCGCATAATAACATTATCGCAATTATCGTTGGAATTTTGCCCATAGTGTAAATCTTAAAATTATCAGAACCATGAACTATTATCCTTCTTCCTGCTCATACTAAGAAAAGCCAAAGACTTATGCCTAAAACTATCGAATACAGGCAGAGGGGTAACAGCAACTGCAACCAGAAGTAGTTTTTATCTTTCCTTTCAGGATAAAGGCGGTAATAGGCACGCTCCCGCGCTTTGGTAAAGTACTTCTTTTCAATCTTTGAATACACCTCTACTGCTGCCCAGACCAAGCCGACAGACAAAGCTGACGGCAGCCACAACGGTATTACCCAATATAGGAATCTTATTATAAGAAGCGAAGGGACAACAGCGAAAACCCACAAAAAGATAGCATCCAACGGCATAAACCACCTGTTGTGGATGCGTCGTATGCGACCCGCATAATACAGGTGGTCTATTATGCTGAACTTATATTTCCGTCTGAAACCCATCTCTGCTTTTCGTTTTCGCAAAAATACTGTTTTTGCGGCAGACAAAGGACATCCGGCACATTGTTTTTCGGCATAACGTGATGATTAAGTGAGCGGAAAACATTATTTTTGTGTTCGGAATCCTTTTAATCATAAGTATGACGATTACCGATATATACGAAACTATGAACAGCAAGGCAGAATCTTTTTTCGAGTGGGCGCAGGCTCATCCGAAATACGGACTGCTGTTTGCAGCCGCACTGCTTGCCCTTTGGCTTGCAGGATTGCTGCTCCGTTGGAAATGGGCGTGTCATTGGCAATTCAACAGCACGCTATGGTTCTTTGACGGTTGCAAGCCTGAAACACGCCGCAAGGTTCAGATGGTATTGGTCGGCATGGCGATAATTGCCTGCCTGACGATATTTTTTGCATGGAAATAACGGTATGGGAAAGAACAATCGGAAATACCGGTTCTGCTTCATCGACTATATGTGGTATGTCGCCGAAAAATGGAGCGAGCGAGAACATAGCAATCTCAATGGGAGAATGTTGCTTTTCCTATGCTGGCTGTTTGCCATAACCATACCGCTTGGAATACCGTTGATGTTTCGCTTTTTCAGTTGGATTGTCGCCCTTGTCATCGTAATGTTGTTCTGCCTTCTGCCCTCCATATTCTGCAAGCTCCGTTACACAGCCGGACATCGGAAAGTGATCAGTGAACATTACCGGAATATGAAACATATTGGCAGGAGACTTGCTGAAATTCTTCTTATCTCCGTCGCACTGGCTGTGGGGAATGCCGTACTGATGTTTTACCTCGGATTTATATATAGGGCATGACAATGCCTGCCGCTACCGCCACTGCAATGACAACGGCATAGTACACCGCTATCGCCTTTTTCCAGTACAAGTAACGCAAATCAAGTTCTTCCCGGACTTCCATTCTCCAATCAGAAGTTTTGAACTGAAATCCGGAAGTGCACCATGCAGCGACAACCGCCCATCCAATCAGTATGCCGGTAACGATTTTATGACCGGTACTCGGTTCGTCTTTTAATGTAAGTAATGCCACCAAAATTAAAGAGAGGTAGGGAAGCCCGATTATCCCGCCAGCCCGACGCTCCACCCAATCATGCACGCCTTTCTTTCGCAGCATATCGTAAGCGAGGATATATGCGGTTTTATGTATCATCGCAATCATACGGAAAAATCGGCTAAAAATGTTTCTTTTATTTGTCATTTAAGTATTTCAGTTATCCATTTCAGAGCAGTTCCTAATAAAACCATTGCGGGAATAAGAAGCAAATAGAGAGTGAAAAAGAACAGGTTGCGCCGGAAGGGACTGAACTTGCGCCCCGCATAATGCTGCACGACCGCTTTCCGCCGGGAAGGCGGGTATATTTTGCCGAACAGACGGTCTGTCATGAAGACAGAAACGGAGTACACGATTAGAAGAACGGCTCCAAACACCTCGAATGCCAAGTCATCCAGAAAATGACCGGCGATGGTCAGAACCGGCATGAATATAAAAAGCGTGATACAGGCCCACAGCATGTCACTTCCTCGGGGTTGTTTGAAATTGACCTTGTGATAGTTTTCCCATGTTATTTCTCCCAACCAGAACAGATAGTCGAAGAAATAATAATGTCGTTCTTGCTCTTTATAGTCCTGTTTCTTCATTTAAGATTATCGTGAATGGTCTAACTCGATGTACAAGTCAAAAGTAGTGTTATGATGACTGTCTTCATTTCAGTTTAAGCCCCACCTTCACCATGCCATGTGCAGGTTTGGGTATTATCTTGGTGGTTATGCTGTATCCATTGCCCCGATTTCTCACCGTCGGTGTATTGTCCCTCAATGGTTATATAAGGTTTGCCCTCCCATGTTGATTCCACACGGTACGAACCATCGAGTTTTCCGTTACAGTAGTGACGTGTAGTCTTGCTGCGTATTGCGCGGCCGTCCTCGAAGATTTCCCATTCCTCGCCATCTTTTTTCCCGTCGATATAATGAGATTCAAAAATCTGCTCACCCGTCTTGTTGGCAAAGCGGCGTTCCCGTCCGTTCTCCACACTCTGTTTGTACTCCTTTTCAATCTCTATTTTTCCGTTACGGAAATAGGTCTTTACAGTCCCGTCTATTTTGCCTTGCAGCATGGGTGTTTCCTTTCGGGGAGTAACGCCGTCTTGGTAGTATTCCGTGAATGTTCCGTTACGCTTGCCCTTGACATATATGCCCGACTCACGCAATACCCCGTCACGGTAGCGGCGATAGTCTCCGTTTATCATGCCGTCTGAAAGTTTCACGTGTTCCTCGTCAAGTCCTCGTATAATGCGATATTTTCCCTGCAACGGCCGTTTACTGTCTTTTTTATAATATACCGTGCGCCGTGCGTCATCCGTTAGGGTCTGCAAATCATTCCATTCTACTGTTCGTTGTGCGGAAGCCGTGCCACACAATAGCAAAAAAAGATATAGTGTTAATATTCTATTCATTGTATTTTTGCTTTTTGAGGTTGATAATGGGATGCAGATAGCAACCTGTTACGGTTGCTTATCTGCGTGTTATCCGCATAATTATTTCTATTTATACAAATGGTTAATCCCATTCGATTTCATCTCCTTTCTCTCGAAGAATTTTATATATTTCTTCTTCGTTTTCTATTAAAGAGATGATAATGTCGGCAAAGCGTTTTGCTTTTTGCTCGTTTTCTGCGGTGTCCTCAAAATAAGCTGCGTAAGAACCAGCTTCAGGGTCGCTTTCCATACTTTCCAAAATGTCTGGTGCATTTTCTTCCAGATAGTAGTTGAAGAAGGCATCCCAGTTGTAACCGTTCATGTACGCCTCTTCGTTTATCTCATTCATTTGCTCTCCTATTGCCAATGTTTTTTCAACCTCATTTTGGAAGAGCAGAACGATGTTACCAGAACCATTTGTGTAAATTTGAACATACTCATTATTAAAGATGTCTCTTTCTTCTGTTGTTGCCATAATCTTTTATTTTTTAATTGTTTTACTATTGCGAATAATGTTTAGAGGATAGCCGACCGTTTAGGGCGGTTCATCCTCATGTTCGAGACAATTTTTATTTCCTTTATTACATACTATATAGAACTTCAATTTTTGACTGCTGTTTCCGGCAGAAAGAAGTGTGAAGTTCATGCCCGCACCCCGTTCGTTTCATTACTGCTCTTATCCGTATTTCATTCATTTTTCAGTTCTCCTTTCTTTCTTTTCATGGGATTTCACTGTTCTTGTTCACGGCAGGACATAGCTATCCCATGTTGCTGTCATGCCGCTTTTTTCCGGTGTATGTCGCAATGCTCCAGTATTACCGTGTATGTCATGCCACCACCCGTTACCGTGGTATGGCTGTAAACTCTCGTCCGTCCGCAACGTTCGCAGAAGTACGGGTTTTCATATCCGCTTTCTGCCTGTTGCAACTCGACTTCCTCTATCTCGCTTTCATCCCGTCCGAAGTATTCTTCCGGCAGGTTGCCTTTGTTGGAATAGAAGCCGTAGTACCTCACGATGCGGAAATAGCGCAGTGGAACGTGTTGCAGCAGCCGGGGAAAGAACTCCCGGTAATGCAGTGTCAGTTCCTTTTCAACCGGGTTCCTCCTGTCGGGTGAGTTTTTGTAATCACGGTAACGGAATGAAATGTTTTCGCCGTCCATTGCCGTAATCTTGTACTCGCTCAGACACGCCCGTTTGGAATACCTGCCCACATATTGTATCACCTGCTCCGGCATCTGTATGGGTGGTTCCAAATGCACAATCCAGTCCTTTTTGTTTACCACTTTTTTGATGAAGCCCATAAACTCCATGCGGTCATGGAAGTCATGCTCCAGCCTGCCCGCATCGAACAACTCTATCAGGGCGTGTTCAAACTTGTAGCGGAATACCTTACAGATAGAGGGGATATGCACGTAGTCATGTTCGGGGATGACTATCTTACCGTCGTTATCTATGCCGCCCCATGACATAATCATGTGCGTATGTACATGGAGCTGTTTCGTTTCCCCGTAGGTATGTAGTACGGCAATTACCCCGGTTTTCAAGCCGAACTTGTGCATCATCCAGTCTTTCAGCGTTTCAGCCGAAGTACGCATCAGTATATTCAGCATTTCTTTCCTGTTGCGCTTCACCAAGTCCAGCAGGATATGCGGCAAGGTCATCACCACATGGCGGTGTGGCACCCGCAGCATCTTTTCTTTCATGCGTGCCGCCCATTTCAGCGTGTCACGCCAGCCGCATGACGGGCAAAAACGGTGTTTGCAACTATGGCTGATTTCCCGTACTTCCCCACAATCGGGACAAACGTATGTGTCTATCCCCAAAGCGGTTGTGCGACATACACGGATAGCGTTCACCGCCTTGTACTGTTCGGGGGTGATGTACTCCGCCGGGTGCTGTGCGTATTCGTCCCACCACCGATTGAAGAAATCGGACAAGCGGTACTTCTTTTCTTTGCAACCGTCTGTATATATGTCGTTTAGCACTTCTTTCATAGCTCGCACACAAGTCCTTTTTTACTCTATTTTAACATCTAATCATTTGATTATTAGTTGTTTATTCTCTTGAATGTTATGCTATCAGCCGATTTGGCTGTTATTTTCTTTAAGTATCAGACCTCGTCTTCCTCCATCAACAGGTCGTCCAACGGGCTTTTGATATTGCTTTTGAAAGTGTCGGCTATGTGGACATACCTTTCCGTTGTCTTGATGTTGTTATGTCCCATAAGCTCTTTCACTATCTTGATGTCGGTTCCTTGCTCTAGCAAGTAGGTGGCGAACGAATGGCGCAGCAGGTGCGGATAAATCCGCTTCGTGATTCCCGCTTCCCGGGCTGCCGCCTTCAGCCGTTTCGACACGATGCTCTCGGTGAAAGGTTCTCACGGTCTTTGTTCAAAGAACCACACTTTCGGTTTGTACAACCTGTTATATTTCGTCAGTTTTTTCATCAACGGTTTTGACAGCAGGGTGTAGCGGTCTTTTTTCCCTTTACCTAGCCGCACCCGTATCAGGGGAGCGGGATTCGTTGATGTCGCCGGGTTTCAGTTCCAGCAGTTCGCTGATGCGCAACCCTGCGGAATAGAGTATGGAGAACATACAGAAGAAACGCAGGTCTGTCACCGTCACATCGAGTATCTTCTTTATTTCCTCCTTGCTCAACACGTCGGGTAGCGTCTTCTCCCGTTTGGCACGGTTCACCTTGTAACACCGACGTTCCTGGCCGAGAACTTTCTCGTAATAGAACTTGTTACGATTGCACTGGGTTCGCACGACAAACTTTGCCGCAAAGCCTCATCGCCACCATAGGCGGCCGCTATGCAGTTGCGCCCATTCCGCTTGGCGAAAGAGAGCGTGATGCGCTGCTTGGGTCGATATGCGTCCATAATACTTTTGATTTGGAAGAACAATACCCTCCAACAGCAAAAGTACAGAATTTCCGCCATACCGTCTGCATTTTTAGTCTGATTTTTTACCTCGCAACCAGCATTTTACAAAAAACACAAATTCCATCTCTGCCATCTCTTTTGTCGGTTTTCTCCTCTTACCTTTATTCCCCTCATATCGAGATGGTTCGGCTCCGTCATTTCCAACATTCCTGCGGCAATATTAGATAGCAAAACATAGCCTCTGTCTCCTACATTTTTGTACCTTTGTACTTTATTTTAGACCGAGACTACATTTATGGAAATGACAATTGAGGATTTGAAGCAACTGCGCGAAAGCGAAGACCATATAGAATTTAAGGAGGCAAAGCATAACTATCCGTTCACCGGAGGAAAACACACCGACCCTAAAGACAGGCGGCGGTGTGTCTTGGGGTATATTGTCGCTTTGGCGAATGAAAGAGGCGGACGGTTGGTGTTGGGTATGGCAGACCATATACCCCATGCAGTGGTCGGCTCTGATTTTGCGCAAAATGAAGTCGGGCAACTCGTGGATGAAATCTACAAACGGTTGGGCATAAGGGTGGAAACAACAGAATTGTACGAAGAGGATAAGCGTGTGCTTGTCATTACCGTTCCGTCACGCCCTGTAGGTCGGTTGTTGCGTTTTGAGGGTGTGCCCCTTATGCGTACCAGAGAGAGCCTGCGTGAAATGTCCGATACCGAGATATTCAATGTGCTGTCCGAACAGGAATCGGATTTCTCGGCGAAGATATGCGAAGGACTTGCCATTGAGGATTTGGATAAGGAAGCCATAGTGGAAATGAAAACCCAATATGCCCGGAAACAGGAAAATCCGCTGTTCCGCAACTATCCCGATGAACAGGTCTTGTCGGATTTGGACTTGCTCAAAGACGGCAAGCTGAATTATGCGGCTCTTATACTGCTCGGCAAATCCGAAGCCATACGGAAATGTCTGCCGCAGAACAATATTGTGGTGGAGTTCAGAATGTAATACAATACACCGCACGCAAGGAATTCCAACTTCCGTTGTTCATAGTGATTGACAAGGTGTGGGATTATATCAACTAGCCGACGAGCAATCCGCTTCTGCATTACAATGACGGCCCTTACATCTTCGATATACCTTCGTTCAATAAGGAGGCGGTCAGGGAGTGGATAAAATGTTCTACAACTGCATCATGGAGGGAAAGGCTCTGCCGGACTATTCGGGAACAGACCCATATCAGGTAAACCTCACGTTCAAAGCTCCGATATTGGATGCAGCTTTTGTCATATTCATCCGAAACGAGCAGAACCGCAGAACCCCGACCGGACAGTTGAACGTCTTTAAATTGCTGATCTTGTACAAAGTCGCAATGAGGGATTACGAGGGACTTGAAAGGCATCTATATCAATCCTATATTCTATCTTACGCAAAGATACGAAATTACCGCTTGAATCCTTATTTTTACTGGAAGAAATCAAAAAGTCTTTTTCCTCATTCATTCGGAGAGGATTGCAGGCTTACTATCTTCACGCTCCAATGGTACAATCCTGTAACGGTTACCCTTTTCCGTATGCCGCCGTTCCACG
>ERZ1673698.170-NODE-170-length-111401-cov-23.028766_pt1 | contig 111401 bp, 79 predicted proteins | sample MGYA00580228_ERZ1673698 | MGnify/ENA primary metagenome ERZ1673698 (study PRJEB41218, sample SAMN15661768) | gut metagenome | host: Homo sapiens | place: Canada: London | collected 2015-08-20/2019-03-30 | study: EMG produced TPA metagenomics assembly of... | reverse complement strand
CTCATAAATCTACCCTTAATCGTGTATTGGATGATAGTTGCGGATTTTAGGTTTTCTATAATTCCTCCGCCACCGCCTGGGCGAGGGGATGCTGGAGAGTGCCAGCGGCGGCGCTCCGCGGCGCATCTGCATCGGTGCGTGTGCCCCCGACGCTGTCGGGGGTTAACTGAAGACGTGACCGCTCGCGCGGTCATGCTCTGCCACTGCTGCGAGAGGCGATGGCGATGCTATGTCGGCGCGTTGGAGACGCGCTACTATGGGAGCGGGGCGTCGGAGAGTGTCGAGGGTGAGGTCCGCAGGGCGGACCCGCTTTCAGTTAACCCCGGACAGCGTCCGGGGAGAGAGGATGAGGAAATATGCACCGCAAGGCGGTGCCGCTGTAGATGTAGGGCAGGAGTGTGCCAGCGGCGGCGCTCCGCGGCGCATGTGCGTCGATGCGTGTACCCCCGACGCTGTCGGGGGTTAACTGAAGGCGAGACCGCTCGCGCGGTCAGACTCCGCCTCTGGAGTAGTGGCGTACCTCCGGCACGCCGACAGCAGGGGCGTGCCGAGTCCCGGCACGCTGCGCTGCGCTGCGCGTACCGGGTTACGGCAGAGTGCCGTCGCTCCGCGACGATGAGTGCGGATGTCGGCGGTGATGGAGCGAGGCGGTGATGAGCCTGCTGCCGGACTCTATTCGGAAACTGTGTGACAAATGCACACTATTTTCGAATAGGACTTTGATTTGTGAAAGGAAAAGGTTATTTTTGTATTCGGAAACTATGTGACAAATGCACACTAATTTAGAATAGGATGATAAGTCGTGACAAATATTTGGCAGAACTTGTGTCGCTTCAAGGAAACGGCATGATAAAGGTTATAACGGGAATGCGCAGATGCGGCAAGTCGTATCTGCTGTTCGAGATTTTTGCGTCACATCTTGAACAACAAGGAGTCGCTCCCGACCATATTGTGAAAGTCGACCTTGAGGACTATAAAAACAAATCATTGCGCAATCCGGACAATTTGTATGAGTATGTTGAAAGCAGGATTGTTGACAATGGCCGATACTATGTGATGCTTGATGAAGTGCAGATGCTCGACCATTTTGAGGACGTGCTCAATGGCTTCTTGCGGATGCGTAATGTGGATGTCTACGTGACAGGCAGCAATGCTAAATTTTTGTCGAAGGACATCATTACGGAATTTCGTGGACGTGGATATGAGGTGAAGATGTATCCTCTTTGTTTCAAGGAATTTATGTCGGCATATACGGGGTCGGTTCAAGCCGGGTTCAACGAATATATGCTCTATGGAGGTCTGCCGCAGGTGCTGATGTGTCAGACGGATGACCAGAAAGCAAAATATCTGAAGTCGCTGTTTGAAGAAACTTATTTGCGCGACATAAAAGACCGCTACGGCATCCGTCGTGATGACGATTTGGAGGAACTTATAAATATTATGGCATCTGGAATCGGTGCTTTGACAAATCCCAACAAGTTGGCAAACACGTTTCATAGTGAAAAGAAATCGACCATATCTTACGACACCGTAAAAACTTACATAGACTATCTGTGTGACGCATTTCTTGTGGAAAAGTCGACACGCTATGACCTGAAAGGCAAACGCTACATAAACTCTCCATTCAAATACTATTTTATGGATTTGGGGCTGCGCAATGCGCGCATAAATTTCAGACAGTACGAAAGAAGTCATCTGATGGAGAATGCTGTCTACAACGAGATGCGTGCCAGAGGATTCAGTGTCGACGTGGGCGCTGTGCCGACTCTTGGCATGATGCCTGACGGCAGTCGGCATCGTGCTGTGCTGGAGGTTGACTTTGTGTGTAATCTGGGCAGTAAAAGGTACTATATACAGTCGGCATACAGGATGGAGTCGGAGGACAAGGTGCGGCAAGAGCGTGCCTCTCTTTTAAAACTCGACGATTCGTTTAAGAAAATTATTGTTATTGGTGAAGAGTGTCCTGTGACAAGAGATGAGATGGGGATAACCACAATGGGAATATATGACTTTCTTTTGAACAAAAATTCATTGGATTTGTGATTCTATTCGGAAACTGTGTGACAAATGCACACTATTTTCGAATAGATGTGCCGGAGTGTGCTGGAGTGTGCCAGCGGCGGCGCTCCGCGGCGCATCAGTGTCGCGCTGATGTCCCCCGACGCTGTCGGGGGTTAACTGAAGACGAGACCGCTCGCGCGGTCGGGGCGGAGATGCGTTACAACGGGAGAGACGGGGTGGTCCGCAGGGCGGTCAGGTCAGAGATGCGCTACTACGGGAGTGGGGCGGTGGTCCGCAGGGCGGACCCGTTTTCAGTTAACCCCGGACAGCGTCCGGGGCTGGAGAGAAGGGTTGGTATGCACCGCAAGGCGGTGCCGCTGTAGATGTAGGGCAGGAGTGCGTCAGCGGCGGCGCTCCGCGGCGCATCTGCGTCGGCTGATGTCCCCCGACGCTGTCGGGGGTTAACTGAAGGCGTGACCGCTCGCGCGGTCGGACTCCGGCTCTGGAGTAGTGGCGTACCTCCGGCACGCCGACAGCAGGGGCGTGCCGAGTCCCGGCACACTGCGCTGCGCTCCGCGTACCGGGTTATGGCAGAGTGCCGTCGCTCCGCGACGATGAGTGTGGATGTTGGCGGCGAGTGTCGAGGATGAGGTCCGCAGAGCGCGGTCAGGTCGGGGTGAGTAGCGCATCTCCGATGCGCCGTAGGCTGAGGGCAGAGGCGGCTGGGGGCAGCGACGTGGATTGGAGGGATGTTACAAACTTGTGATGAAAAAAATGTAGAAAAATTTGCAAAGTCATTACGCAAGTCGTACCTTTGTAACGAATTGAGAGATAGAACGCTTAATTGATTTTAAGACTTATAAGGAACAAGCGGTAAAATGCAATGCAAAAACTATAATAATCGGAAATTTAACTAACAAACTAAAATAAAATCTTATGAAAAAATTTTACTTTTTATTTCTGTTCGCGCTGATTGCTTCCATTGGCAATCTGTATGCTGCGGAAGTGACGGATGTGATAACGGCATCTAATTTAAAAGCCACAGGAACAACTTATGTACTTTTTTCTAATGTCAAAGTAACATCTGAAGCCTCATATTCAGGGCAATCTGCTCAAACAGGAAATAATACAGGCATAATACAATTAAATAATAGTAAAAAGAATGATCATAACATAGGAATTGTTTCTACGGTTTCAGGTGGATTGATAAAATCAGTCTCGATTGAAGTAGATAACAGTAACGCGAAAACATATTCTGTATATGCAAAAAAGACTGCATATAGTGCAATTGAAGATTTATATAATGACCCCAAACAAGGGGATTTGATATTAGAAAGCAAGTCAACAGGATCAGTAGATGTTACTGGTGAATATTATTATATTGGTATTCGCTCAAAAAAAGGTGTCGTTAAAATAAAAAAAATAACGATTACTTATATAAATAGTTCTGTGTCCACTCCGACAATCACCCCTAACGGAGGTGATGTGAAAGTAGGCGACAAGATTACGTTTGCAACTAAAACAGACGGGGCTACGCTTTCTTATTCTACCGATGAGGGAAAGACTTGGACACCGGGCAGCGAATACACCGCAACAACAGTCGGCGCACTCAACCTTTGGGTGAAGGCTACAAAGGGCAGCGACGAATCAGCTGTGGCAAAGGCTACATTCAATGTTGTTGACCCAAATGCAATCGGCTCTGTAAATATTAATATCACTGCCGATAAGACTGCAAAGACAGGTGAATTATTCGGCACGATGACAGTTGCCGTTCCTATGCCAATCAACGCAACTGTAATGGATGTTGTGATTAAAAAAGATGGAAAAGAGTTCAGCAGCGATAAAAATTTGACGGCAGAGTTCTCAAAAGAAATAACTGAAACTGGAACATACGAAATCGATGTCACTGCAAATAATGATAAAGAGATTATAGGAGACAAAAAAACTGCAGAATTCTATTCCAACAAACTTACTGACATTGCAGACTTCTTGCTTTATGGCCCAGAGTGCAACAACCTTTTTGGCAGCGATGTAGTGTATGAGTTTACATGTCCGCTGAGTGTGACATACGCCAACGGCTCGAATCTATGGGTGACCGACGGCACAGACGGTATGCTTATCTTCCAAAGAGGAGGTTTCTCTACAGCATACACTAATGGAACTGTTTTTGCGAAAGGCATAAAAGGGCAATATACTGTCTACAACAATACAATCGAATTGACTGAGCCAGTGTTGACGGAGACTACAGAAGGGGCGACCGTAGATCCTAAACAAATTGAGATTGCGGCAATCAGTGCTGACAATCAGAACCAATTCGTAATCATCAAGGATGCCGTGCTGAATGTTAAAAATAAAACATTTGCCGATGCAGCAGGGAATACGGTGGATATGTATGACAAGAAGTTCTGCACAGTTCCTGCGGATGGAACGTATGACGTTGTCGGCATCGTTTCTTATTATGGCTATTCTGAAGCCGAGGCAGCGACTCAAGTCTACCCATTGGCATTCTTGACAGCACCGACAGCAACATTGGGCTTTACTGCTGCAGAAATTAATGAAATGCCTTGGCTTGCAGCAAATGATATAGTCTTGACAGAGGAAGCTACCGAAGTCAAAGATGCAAGTTGTGTGAAATTGACTTGTGAAGAAGGTGCGCAGATTGAATATACTTTGGTGTCTGCAGAAACCGGTTCTTCGACAGCAACAGTTGAGTCGGGTGCAGAAATTGTTGGCTTGATTAAAGGTGAAGTGTATGAATTAACAGTTTGCGCAGTTAAGGGTGGCTACAAAAGTGCTTCAAGACAATATACGTTTACTATAACAGGCTCTACCTCTTCCGTATCGTCGATGTCGGCAGAAGGCGTAAAGGTATTTGCAACTGAAGGCGGCGTAGAGGTTGTGGCAGAAGAGGCAGCCGAGGTGGCAGTCTACACTGCAGCCGGTCAGTTGGTTCGCCAAGCACGCGTGGCAGAGGGCAGCACACTCGTAAACGTTGCTCCAGGCTTCTACGTGGTTCGCGCCAACGGCACAGCCACTAAGGTGATTGTTAGATAATCCAAACCACACTTATACTTTTGAATCCTCCAGCCTCGGCTGGGGGATTTTTTTTGTACGCTCGGCTGCCCTTGGCGCGTCCGCGGCGCATGTGCATCGGTGCGTGTGCCCCCGACGCTGTCGGGGGTTAACTGAAGACGAGACCGCTCGCGCGGTCTGACTCCGGCTCTGGAGTAGTGGCGTACCTCCGGCACGCCGACAGCAGGGGCGTGTTAAGTCCCGGCACGCTGCGCTGCGCTCCGCGTACCGGGTTATGGCAGAGTGCCGTCGCTCCGCGACGATGAGTGCGGTGATGTGGGGGTGACGAGACCGCTCGCGCGGTCGGGGTGCGGCGGCTCTACTCTGGCATCGTGGGGTGGTTATGTTGGCGCGTCGCGGAGCGACGCCACTTTTAGGTAACCCCGTACGCATAGCGCAGCGGAGCGTGCGGGGGCATCGTGTGCGCCCCCATCATCAGCGTGCCGGAGGCACGCCACTGCTGCGCGAGGCGATGATGCCCTATCGGGCGGCGCGGTGAAAAGCCAGCCGCTCGTCGCCGTTGGCGAGATAGATGATGCCGCAGTAGGCGAAGCCCGCTTTTTGCAGACAGTGGCGCATGATGGAGTTGTCGCGGTGGGTGTCGATGCGGATGTTGTCGCAGTGGCGGTAGCAGAAGTTGAGCACGGCATCCATCACGCCGTGGCATTCCGGTAGGCTCGCTATGCGGTGTACCACCAGATATGGCTTCTCGTTGAGCCACGCTCCTCCATAGATGTCAGTGTATGTGGGGTCGGGGCCGGGAATCATCGAGAATACGGCAGACAGCTTGCCACCGTCCTCGCATCCGTAGCACACGCCACGGCGGATGTCGGCAGTCATCACCGTCTTGTCGGGATAGCCGCCGGTCCACTGCAGCATGTTTCCGCTGGCGCGCATTATGCCCCGCGCCGCGTCGACGATTTCCATCACCGCGTCCAGGTCGGACGCCAAAACTTTGCGTATCTTCATAAAATATCTACTCTTTAAAATAAAAACGGCTGACAATCGAGCGATTATCAGCCGTTTTGAGTACCCGGAGCGGGACTTGAACCCGCACAGCCGCAATGGCCAAAGGATTTTAAGTCCTTCGTGTCTACCATTCCACCATCCGGGCAGCCTGCCTTGCGCCGAGGGCGCTGGCGGAAAAGCGCAGCAAAGTTACGCCAACTTTTAAAATTGTGCAAATTTCACGCGCAAAAACTTACATAGCTTTTCTGGGGGTAGTAGCGCATCTGCGAAGCGCCGGGTGATGGTGGCGCGCCAATGCCCCATGCGTCCTCTCTGCGCTCATACGGATGGGGTTACTGAAAATAGCGCGTCTCTGACGCGCCGTAGGCTCTACGCTGGTGCCGGAGTGCGTCATCGGCGGCGCTCCGCGGCGCATCTGCATCGGCTGCTGTGCCCCCGACGCGGTCGGGGGTTAACTGAAAGCGAGACCGCTCGCGCGGTCGGACTCCGGCTCTGGAGTAGTGGCGTACCTCCGGCACGCCGACAGCAGGGGCGTGTTAAGTCCCGGCACGCTGCGCTGCGCTCCGCGTACCGGGTTATGGCAGAGTGCCGTCGCTCCGCGACGATGAGTATGGCGGTGATGTGGGGGGGTGACGTGACCGCTCGCGCGGTCGGGCAGCGGCTCTGGAGTAGTGGCGTACCTCCGGCACGCCGACAGCAGGGGCGTGTTAAGTCCCGGCACGCTGCGCTGCGCTCCGCGTACCGGGTTACGGCAGAGTGCCGTCGCTCCGCGACGATGAGTATGGCGGTGATGTGGGGGGTGACGTGACCGCTCGCGCGGTCAGACTCTGCCACTGCTGCGCGAGGCGGTGATGGGGGTGGCGAGACCGCTCCGCTACGATGCGTGCTTATCTGGTGGCGAGAGGCGGGTTGATCAGGAAAATGTGGTCGGTGGCACGTGTGAACGACGTGTATAGCCATCGGTAGAAGTCGACGTTTGAGAATGCCTCCTCGGGGATGTATCCCATGTCGACAAACACGTTGCGCCACTGTCCGCCCTGCGCCTTGTGGCACGTCACGGAATAGGCGAATTTCACTTGCAACGCGTTGAAGAACGGGTCTTGCTTCAGACGTTTGTATTTCTCGCTTTTGCGCGTGATGTGGGCATAGTCGTCCATCACACGCAGGTACAGATTGTTGTTTTGCTCGCGCGACAGCGCCGGCGACTCCGCATAGAGCGCGTCGAGGATTATTTTCGCATCGATTTCCGCATTGTTGTAATCAGGGAACTCGAGCGTCACGTCGGCAAAGCGGAAGCCGTATTCCTCCGTCACCTCAGAGATGCGTTTCACCACCGCCACATCACCGTTTGCGATGAAGTCGATACCGTCGTAGTCGGCAACCCAGAAATAGTTGTTTTTCGCCACGAGCAGCATATCGCCGGTGGTTATTTCCGCATCCATATACAGCACCCGTGCGCGTATTCCCTGGTTGAACATCACCGCCCTCTTGTTGCTCCTCGTGATGATTATTGTCTCAGCCGCGCCTCCCTCCTGTGCGTAGCATTCCTCGACCTTTTCCGACAGAAACTCACCGCTCACCACCTCCACGTCGTCGAAGCCGGAGATTTCGAGCGTCGGCGCCTCCAGTTTTCCCGAAGCGATAATCTGCCGTATCATCGTGGCGTTGTGCAGTATGCCCGACGAGCTGCGCTGTCGCGCCACCTCGGTCAGCGAGAAGCTGTAGACCGTAAGGGCGTAGCCCTGCAGCGTGGCAGGCGCGAGAGCCGGGCTGTCGGTGTAGCCCACCGGCGGCAGCTGAGCCACGTCGCCGAGCAGAATCAGGCGGCATCCCTCGCCGCTGTAAACGTAGGTGATAAGGTCGTCGAGCAGGCATCCCGTGCCAAACACCGCCCCTTCCGACGCGTTGTTGGCAATCATCGACGCCTCGTCGACAATAAACAGCGTGTTCTTGTGGTTGTTGCGAGCAAGGCAGAAATGCGAGTCCTCGGGGTTGTAGCGCCGGCTTTGGTAGATTTTGCGGTGTATGGTGAATGCACTGTGGCGCGAGTATGCCGCAAACACCTTCGCCGCCCGTCCCGTAGGTGCCAGCAGCACAGCCTGTCGGCGCAGTGCTGGCAAAGCTGCGACAAGCGCTCCTGCGAGCGATGTTTTGCCCGTTCCGGCATATCCGTTGAGCAGAAAGACCGAGCGGTCGTCGGTGTCGGCGACAAACTTGCTCAGTGCGGCAATGATTTCCATCTGCTGGCTGTTGGGCTCGTAGGGAAGTTTGCGGAGTATCTCCGATCCGATTATGCGTTCAGTCTGGTTCATGTGTGCAAAGCTACAGAAAAGAATTTGATTTTAAAAAGACTTTGAAGAGTTTAGAGGGCTTTAAGGACTTTAAGGTCATTAAGGACTTTAGAGGAAGAGCAAAATCAAAAATTTCAAGCAAGCTTGATTTTGATTTTCTCTCGCCTTGCACTATCTTTAAATAAGATAGGCTGCGATTCGGAAGAGCAAAATCAAATAAATTTGTTTTGCTCTTCACTCATCTTGCACTATCTTTGCAGTCTGAAATTAAGATAATTAGAAAATAATCATATAAATGTCGATAGATAACATCATTTCTGCGGCTACAGCCGAGGCGCTGAAGTCGCTCTATGGTTTGGAGGTAGAGGCTTCAACCATAGTGCCGCAAACAACGAAAAAAGAGTTTGAAGGCAACCTTACAATAGTGGTATTCCCGTTCTTGAAAGCGTCGCACAAAGCGCCCGACGCAACAGCCAAGGAGATAGGCGATTATCTTGTTGCCAACTGCGAGGCGGTGAAGGAGTATAACGTGATAAAGGGCTTCCTTAACATCACTGTAGAGCCGAAATTCTGGCTCGGAGTGCTCGACCATATCCACGCAACAAAAAACTATGGCTTCAAGACCGCCGACGACAACAGCGAGCTGGTGATGATTGAATATTCGTCGCCAAACACCAACAAGCCGCTTCACCTCGGCCACGTGCGCAACAACCTGCTTGGCTACAGCCTGTCGCGCATCATGCAGGCCAATGGCTACAAGGTGGTGAAAACCAATATCGTGAACGATCGCGGCATCCATATCTGCAAATCGATGCTCGCATGGCAGAAGTGGGGCAACGGCGCTACTCCGGAATCGACCGGCAAGAAGGGCGACCACCTTATCGGTGATTTCTATGTGGCTTTCGACAAGCACTATAAAGCCGAAGTGAAGGAACTCGAGGAGAAAGGCATGACCAAGGAAGAGGCAGAGGCAGCGTCGCCATTGATGCAGGAGGCTCGCGAGATGCTCCGCCGCTGGGAAGCCGGCGACGAGGAGGTGCGTTCGCTGTGGCGCACGATGAACTCATGGGTGTATGCCGGATTTGACGAGACCTACAAGCGTCTGGGCGTAGACTTCGACAAAATCTACTATGAAAGCCAGACATATCTCGAGGGTAAGGAGAAGGTGCTTGAAGGCTTGGAGAAAGGCATCATGTACCGCAAGGAAGACAACTCCGTGTGGGCAGACCTTACCGCCGACGGACTTGACCACAAACTGCTGCTCCGCAGCGACGGCACATCAGTGTATATGACCCAGGACATCGGTACCGCCAAGCTGCGCTACCAGGACTATCCTATAGACAAGATGATCTACGTGGTGGGCAACGAGCAGAACTACCACTTCCAGGTGCTCTCACTGCTGCTCGACAAGCTCGGCTTCAAATGGGGCAAGGACCTTGTGCACTTCTCATACGGAATGGTAGAGCTGCCAGAAGGCAAGATGAAGTCGCGCGAAGGCACCGTAGTCGACGCCGACGACCTGATGGACGCTATGGTGCAGAACGCCAAAGAGATGTCGGCAGAGATGGGCAAACTGCAGGACCTTCCACAGGAAGAGGCCGACAAGATTTCGGCAATCATCGGACTCGGCGCGTTGAAATATTTCATTCTTAAAGTCGACCCTCGCAAGAACATGACGTTCAACCCGAAAGAATCAATCGACTTCAACGGCAACACCGGACCGTTTGTGCAGTACACCTACGCCCGCATCCAGTCGGTGCTCCGCAAGGCAGCCGACAAGCAGGTCAGCGAAGCGTTTGACGCATCGGCAGTTGCTCTCAACGACAAAGAGATATCGCTCATCCAGCGTCTCGCCGACTTCCCGGCAATCGTAGCCGAGGCAGGGCGCACCTACAGCCCGGCGTTGGTTGCCAACTACGTCTACGAACTTGTGAAAGAATACAACCAGTTCTACCACGACTATAAAATCCTCGGCGAGGAAAACGCCGACCTGCGCGGCTTCCGCCTGACATTGTCGCGCACCGTAGGCGACATCATCCGCCAAGGCTTCTGGATGCTCGGCATCGAAGTGCCGGAACGCATGTAAAAGTGGTTGATTATGGATAATTAACAGTGTCGGTGAACCTAATGCTGAAAAATAGCGTTATCTTCACCGACAACTTTTAAAAAAACAGCAAATATGGAAAATTACAATCAGCAATACGGTTATGGGGCACAGCCAACCATAACGTTGACCCACAGCGTGTCGAAAGTGATGCGCAGCGTCTATATGCGAATGTTTCTCGGTCTGCTCGTCACCGCCGGCGTGGCAATCTATGTGGCGGCAAGTCCGGCAATAATGAGCGCCATCTTCTCAAGCCGTCTTACATTCTGGGGCTTGATCATCGCCGAGTTTGCCTGCGTGATAGCAATCACGGGAGCCATCAACAAGCTCAGCACGTTTGCCGCAACCTCGTTGTTCTTCCTTTACGCCGTGCTCAACGGCGTGGTGTTCTCGTCGATATTCTGGGCTTTTGAGCTCGGGTCGATAGCCTACACCTTTGCCATAACGGCAGGCGTGTTTGGCGCGATGAGCATCTACGGCTATCTGACAAGCAACGACCTTACAAAAATGGGTTCGTTCCTGTTTATGGCGCTTATCGGCTTGATTATCACGACGATTGTCAACATCTTCGTGGGCAGCAGCACCCTTGAATGGCTGATTTCGTTTGCCGGCGTGGCAATCTTCATCGGCCTCACCGCATGGGACACCCAGAAAATCAAACAAATGGTGCAGTACAGCGACTCGTCGCAAGTGGGCAAAATCGCCACAATCGGCGCGTTGACGCTCTATCTTGACTTCATCAACCTGTTCCTCTACATGCTCCGTTTCTTCGGCAACAGCAGAAACTAAGCCACAGGCATACAAAAACACAAACGCCCTCCGCAGGAATTGTCCCGCCGGAGGGCGTTTGCTTTGGTGGCATGTGGCGGATTGCCTCTTCGCTTTTTTGCTTTTGCGCAAAAGCAATTATCGGGATAAAGATTGGTGGTTTTGGCAGAAAATTGGCTAACTTTGAGAGCTGAAAAAAAGAAAATAGACCTAACACGTTACGACAATGAATAAAATTGTAGAGAAAAAGCATTTCTCGGAAAAGGTGGTGCAGCTTGTTGTAGAGGCGCCGCTGATAGCACGCTCGCGCCGTGCCGGGCATTTCGTTATTGTCCGTGCCGACGAGCATGGCGAGCGCATCCCGTTGACCATCGCCGACTCCGACACCGCTGCAGGGACAATAACCCTTGTGGTGCAGGCTGTAGGCAAGTCGACAAAAAAAATCTGCGACAAGGCAGTAGGCGACAGTCTCCACGATGTGGTAGGCCCGTTGGGACAAGCCACCAAGATAGAAAAGGTGGGCACCGTGGTGTGTTGCGGCGGCGGAGTAGGCGTAGCGCCGTTGTTGCCCATCATCCGCGCCATGAAGCAAGCCGGCAACCGCGTGGTCAGCGTGCTCGCCGGACGCACCAAGGATTTGATTATACTTGAGGACGAGGTGCGCCGCTCAAGCGACGAAGTGGTGATAATGACCGACGACGGCTCCTACGGGCAGAAAGGACTGGTGACCGAAGGCGTGGAGCAAGTGATCAACCGCGAGAAGGTGGACCAGGTAGTGACCATCGGTCCGGCAGTGATGATGAAGTTTGTCGCACTGCTTACAAAAAAATACGACATCCCTACCGTCTGCTCGCTCAACACCATCATGGTCGACGGCACAGGCATGTGTGGTGCCTGTCGGGTTACCGTAGGCGGCCGTACGCGCTTCGTCTGCATCGACGGGCCGGAATTCGACGCGCATCAGGTGGATTTCGACCAGATGATGATGCGCCTTCATGCTTACGACAACGAAAACAAGAACTGACATGGAAGAGACAAAAGATATGCGCATGGCAGAATGGCGCGAGGCACTGCGCAAGGCAAAGACAGCTAAGGAACGCACCTCGACACCGCGTGTGAAGATGCCCGAGCTTGCGGCAGACTACCGCGTGACGTGCAATGAGGAAGTGAATCAAGGGTTGACGATTGAGATGGCTATGGCAGAAGCCTCGCGGTGTCTTGACTGCGCCAGCCCGCAATGCGTCACAGGCTGCCCTGTGGGCATCGACATTCCCGGATTTATCAAAAACGTGGAGCGCGGCGAGTTTGCCGAGGCAGCCCGTGTGATAAAAAAGACCAGCGCGCTTCCGGCAGTTTGCGGACGCGTCTGCCCCCAGGAAAAGCAGTGTGAGAGCCGTTGCATACACACCAAGATGAAACACGAAGCCGTGGCGATAGGCTATCTGGAACGCTTCGTAGCCGACTGGGCGCGCAGCCACGGTTCGGCCGACGAGGAGAAACCCGCCGCAAACGGCATCAAGGTGGCAGTTGTGGGCAGCGGACCCGCCGGACTCGCCTTTGCCGGCGACATGGCGAAGCGCGGCTACAGCGTCACGGTCTACGAGGCGCTGCATGAGATTGGCGGAGTGCTGAAATACGGCATCCCCGAGTTCCGCCTGCCGAATGCCATCGTCGACACCGAAATCGACGGTCTGCGCCGTCTGGGCGTGGAGTTCGAGTCCAACTGCATTGTCGGCAAGACATTAAGCTACGACGACCTCCACGCCATGGGCTTCAAAGGCATCTTCGTGGCATCGGGAGCCGGACTGCCAAGGTTTATGAACATTCCCGGCGAGAATCTCAACGGAGTGATGTCGAGCAATGAATTCCTGACGCGAGTCAATCTGATGGGAGCCGCCCGTCAGGATGAAGACACCCCCGTGCTTCACGGCCACAATGTGGCAGTGATTGGCGGCGGCAATACGGCGATGGACTCCGTGCGCACAGCGCGTCGCATGGGCGCAGAAAACGTGATGCTCGTCTACCGCCGTTCGGAAGACGAGATGCCGGCGCGCCGCGAGGAAGTGAAACACGCCAAGGAAGAAGGCGTGCGTTTCCTCACGCTCCACAACCCATTGGAGTATGAGGGCGACGAGAAAGGCAATGTGCGCCTGATGCGCCTGCAGCGGATGGAACTCGGCGAACCCGACGAGTCGGGACGCCGCTCTCCGGTGGCTGTTGATGGCGCAGTGGAGGATGTGCCCGTCGATTTGGTGATTGTCAGCGTAGGCGTGTCGCCAAACCCGTTGATTCCGAATGCGATTCCAGAACTTGAGGTGAGCCGCAGAGGCACCATCGTGGTCGACGAGTCGACAATGCGCTCATCGCTGCCCGACATCTATGCCGGAGGCGACATTGTGCGTGGCGGAGCGACCGTGATTCTCGCGATGGGCGACGGACGCCGCGCCGCGGCAGAGATGGACAAAAGCTTGCAGAACCAATAATACCAAAAAAATATGGACAACTTCAAGATTACGGCTATAGGATTGATGTCGGGCACATCGCTTGACGGTCTCGACGTGTGCTGCGCCACATTTTCCAAAACCGACGGCCGATGGCGTTTCGCAATCGATGCGGCACGCGGCTATGACTATCCCGACGATTTGAAATACCGTCTTGGCACGGGAGCGCAACAGATGTCGGCACACGACTTTGTGGCGTTCCACAGCGAATACGGCAAGTTTCTTGGCGAGCGTGTCGCCGACTTTATGAAGGAATACGGCATACGTCCCGACATCGTGGCGTCGCATGGACACACCATCTTTCATGAGCCCGGCAAGCGCATAATGTTTCAGATAGGCGACGGCGCAGCGATTGCAGCCGAGGCGCGTGTGCCTGTGGTCAGCGATTTCCGTCGTCTTGACATAATGCTCGGCGGACAGGGAGCCCCGCTTGTGCCGATTGGCGACCGTCTGCTTTTTGCCGACTATGATTTCTGTCTGAACATAGGAGGATTCTCCAACATATCGTATGAGTGCGACGGAGAGCGGCAGGCGTTTGACATCAGTCCGGTCAACTATGTGCTCAACCACTATTGCCGTCAGCGTGGCCTGGAGTTTGACCGCGACGGACTGATTGCCCGCAGCGGCACAGTCGATGCCGAATTGCTCGCCAGTCTCGACGCATTGCCATTCTACTCGCAGACAGGCGCGAAGTCGCTTGGCCGCGAATGGGTGGAGAAAGAGATATTTCCGATGATTGACAGCCGCGGGCTTGAATTTGCCGACCTGCTCTCCACCTTCACCGAGCATGCCGCCCGTCAGGTGGCACGCGTAGTGCGCAGGGTAGGCAAGCCGCATCCCACAATGCTTATAACCGGCGGCGGCGCGCTCAACATCTATCTTGTGGAGCGCATCCGCGAGCTGGCAGGTTGCGAAGTCAAGATACCTCCACGCCAGATAATTGAATTCAAGGAGGCGTTGATTTTCGCGTTTCTCGGCGCGCTTTATATGGCCGGCGAGGCAAGCTGCCTGTCGTCGGTCACCGGGGCGGCATGCGACAACATCGGAGGAATGCTGTTTAAAATTTAAAGACATCTGTCAACGAAAAAGACTTAACGCAGCGGATCCGCTGCGTTAAGTCTTTTTAACAGTGGCGGCGGTTGCCACACACCATTGCCTTCTGGCAAACTATGTGGTTCTATTTTGGATATAAATCAAAGATTTTTCAGTAAAAAACCTTAAATGGTGGCAAATTGCCACCGCCGTGACTTTTGTTGTTCAGGCAGTTGGCGGTTGCGGTTGCTATTTGCCAAAAAATATGTGTAATTTTGTCGTTGGAAAGATTCGTTTTAGAAAAAAATAGCTTCAATGGCAAAACCTAATATCCTTATAATATATACCGGAGGAACAATCGGCATGATTGAAAACCCGGTGACGAAGTCGCTGCAACCGTTCGACTTCACGCACCTTATCGACAATGTGCCCAAAATCAAGAAGCTCAATTATTCCATCAACAATATCCAGTTTCACCCACCGATCGACTCGTCAAACATGAATCCGTCGCACTGGGTTGAAATCGCACAGAGCATCGAGGAGAACTATGCCAGCTACGACGGCTTTGTGGTGCTTCACGGCACCGACACGATGGCATACACCGCCTCCGCGTTGAGTTTTATGCTTGAGAACCTGCACAAGCCCGTCATCATCACCGGCTCCCAGCTTCCAATCGGCGAAGTGCGTACCGATGGAGAAGAAAACCTCATCACAGCACTTCAGATAGCCGCTGCCCGCGACAAGAACGGCGACCCGATGGTGCAGGAAGTGGCGATATTGTTTGAAGACTATCTGTGGCGCGGCAACCGCAGCACAAAGATGAGCGCCGACCATTTCAACGCCTTCAAGAGCAACAATTATCCCGACCTTGCCCGCATAGGCCTCGGCATTCATTTCCATGAAGAAGCATTGTGGCGCCAACGCTCGCAGCGACCGCTTAAAGTGCAGACCGCAATGGACCGCAACGTGATGTTTGTCGACCTGTTTCCAGGCATCACCGAGAGCACACTCCGCTATCTTCTCAACGCCCCCGACGTGAAAGGCATCGTGCTCAAGACCTATGGCGCCGGCAACGCCCCGACCGACAAATGGTTTGTCGACCTGATGCGCGACGCCGTAAAGCGCGGCGTTGTGATAGTCAATGTTTCGCAATGCGTCAACGGCGGAGTCCACAGCGAGCGCTATATGACAGGCAACACGCTGCAGTCGACCGGTGTGGTCAGCGGATACGACATAACATCAGAGGCAGCCATCACCAAGCTGATGTATCTATTCGGCATGGGGCTTCGGTCAGAACAGGTGAAGAAATATCTCAATTGCTCGCTGTGTGGAGAGATAACAATTTAAGCCTTTGAACAGAAGCATTTTATATTTGAAACAGGGATAATAATGCTTAAAGAATTTTAAATGCGGAAAATTTTCGCTAATAGCATTGCCGTGTAAAAAAAATATAGTAATTTTGCAGCGGTTTTCAAAAGAGAAAAACATTAGTAAATATTCACTATTATAAATCAAACAACAATGAGCAATCTTGATTTGACAAAGTACGGCATTACTGGCGCTACAGTAATCGCACACAACCCATCTTACGAGCAATTGTTTGAAGAAGAGACAAAAGCAGGTCTCGAAGGTTATGAAGTAGGTCAGCAGACAGAACTCGGTGCAGTCAACGTGATGACAGGTATCTACACCGGTCGTTCGCCTAAAGACAAATACATCGTAAAGGATGCCAATTCAAAGGACACTGTATGGTGGACTTCTGAAGAATATAAGAACGACAACCACCCAATGTCGGAAGACGTATGGAACAAGGTTAAGACTATCGCCAAGAGCGAGCTTTGCAACAAGAACCTCTATGTTGTAGACGGATTCTGCGGCGCAAACAAGGACACTCGTATGGCAGTTCGTTTCATCGTTGAGGTTGCATGGCAGGCTCACTTCGTTACAAACATGTTCATCCGTCCAACAGAAGAAGAGTTGAAGAACTTCGAGCCAGATTTCGTTGTTTACAACGCATCAAAGGCAAAAGTTGAGAACTATAAAGAACTCGGACTCAACTCTGAGACTTGCGTAGCCTTCAACGTAACATCAAAAGAGCAGGTAATCATCAACACTTGGTATGGTGGTGAGATGAAGAAAGGTATGTTCTCAATGATGAACTACTTCCTGCCATTGAAGGGCATCGCATCAATGCACTGCTCTGCAAACTGCGACATGAACGGAGAGAACACAGCAATCTTCTTCGGTCTTTCAGGAACAGGTAAGACAACCTTGTCAACAGATCCTAAGCGTAAACTTATCGGTGACGACGAGCACGGATGGGACGACAACGGCGTGTTCAACTTCGAAGGCGGCTGCTATGCAAAGGTTATCAACCTCGACAAAGAGTCAGAGCCAGATATCTACAACGCCATCAAGCGCAACGCACTTCTTGAGAACGTAACAGTTGATGCAAACGGCAAGATTGATTTCGCAGACAAGAGCGTAACAGAAAACACTCGTGTTTCTTACCCAATCTTCCACATCAACAACATCCAGCCGGGTTCTTCTGCACCAGCAGCAAAGCAGGTAATCTTCCTGTCGGCAGACGCATTCGGTGTATTGCCTCCAGTATCTATCCTTACTCCAGAGCAGACTAAGTACTACTTCCTCTCTGGCTTTACAGCTAAGTTGGCAGGTACAGAGCGCGGTATCACAGAGCCTACTCCAACATTCTCTGCATGCTTCGGTCAGGCATTCTTGGAATTGCACCCAACAAAATATGCAGAAGAGTTGGTTAAGAAGATGGAGAAGAACAACGCTAAGGCTTACCTCGTAAACACTGGTTGGAACGGAACAGGCAAGCGTATCTCTATCCGCGACACTCGTGGCATCATCGATGCTATCTTGAGTGGCGACATCGACAAGGCTCCTACAAAACAGATCCCGATGTTCGACTTCAAGGTTCCGACTGTATTGCCAGGTGTAGCAACTGAAATCCTTGACCCACGCGACACTTACGCTGATGCAGCTCAGTGGGAAGAGAAAGCTAAGGATTTGGCTGCTCGCTTCATCAAGAACTTCAAGAAATATGAGAACAACGAGGCAGGTAAGGCTCTTGTAGCTGCCGGTCCGAAGTTGTAATCAGAACTTAAAGATTCAAATATCGGAGAGCGCGTCCAATTGAGGGCGCGCTCTCTTTGCTTTTTGTGGATGGTCTGATGCAATAAAACGCGATGGTGTGCGTTTAAACATTAGAATAAAAGTATGCTTTTCTATGAGACTCAATTTTACTAAGATATTTATTGCAGCCGCAATCGTATTGGCTGCCACAGTGACATCGTGCAAGGCTCCGCAGTCGTTGGCATATTTCGAGAATGCCGACAGCTTGAAGACAGTCGGAACAACAGCACTCGACTATGCCGTTAAAATCCGTCCGGCCGACGAGCTGATAATCACGGTCAACTCCATTGTGCCGGAGGCAACGGCAGCCTACAACCTTCCGCTCGTCAATCCGTCGCTTGAGGGAGAGGTGGGGGTGTCGTCGACACCGCAGAACCAGACCTATGTAGTCGATACCGAAGGTGAAATAACGATGCCTGTTATCGGAAAGATCCATGCTGCCGGAATGACAACCAAAGGTTTGGGAGACTATCTGACAGAAAAGATTTCGAAGGAGGTTGACAGCCCTGTTGTCCGCGTCCAGCTTGCAAACTTCCGCGTCAACGTGCTTGGCGAGGTGAAACGTCCGGGCGCAATCGAAGCCAAAAGCGAGCGGTTCACCATTTTTGACGCGCTTGCCGCTGCCGAGGACATGACAGAATACGGCGAACGCACAAACGTGATGGTGATACGCGAGGAAAACGGACAACGCGCCTACCACCGCGTGAATCTTAAAGATGCAAGAATCGTAGACTCGCCCTACTACTATCTTCAGCAGAACGACGTGGTCTATGTGGAACCGAACCAAATCAAGGCGGGCAATGCAAAATACAGCCAGAACAACGCGTTCAAGGTGACAGTGGTTTCCACTATTGTCAGTGCCGTGTCGGTTATCGCCTCTCTTGTAATTGCATTGGCAGTCAAATAACAGCGAAAATGCTCAATATCCATCGGGCATATTTCTACGTGTTCTTCGTCAGTGTGCTGGGCTTGTTTTTTGCTCCGCATTTATTGCCGTTTCTTGACGAATTGTGTCTGTTGGCATTTGCAGTGCTCGCTGTCGTCGACATGACGTTCAACCGCTGCTTCGGCAAGTATAAGTTGATGTTTGTGCTGCTTGGCGTGATGGTGTTGTATTTGGCATATTCTCTTGTCGCGTCACCATACAATACACCGAAGGCGCAGATTAACGACTTTATAGCTCAGTGCAAGCCGCTGATAGCTTTTTCAGCAAGTTATGCCATTGCGCCGCAGTTCACAGCCAACGAGAAGTGGGTGTTGAAAAAGGTGTGTATTTTCTTGGCGTTTATGGCATTTTTCGTCATCGCCGCCGACATCTACGATGTGACTATCTTCCATGTCTACTATGGCGGTCTGACTTGTGTGGGCTGTGCTATGGTTTATTTGCTGATGTCGTATGACAACGACAACCCACGGGCATATACACGGTCGGACTTTATTTGGACCTGCGTAATCCTGTTGCTCGGACTGATATGCACCCGCTCGAAATATTATGGATTTGTGGTGCTGGCATTCTATATGCTGTTTGTTTATCGTCCCGGCACGGTCAATTTCAAAAGTGTGCGCAACGTTGTCGTAGCCACACTCGCATTCGTGCTTGTGGTGCTTGTGGCTTGGAAAAAAATTGAATACTATTTTATAACCGGAAATTCCGACACGTTCGACCCCGACGTGATGGAGACCTACGCTCGGCCAGTGCTGTTCGGCGGAATGGTGCTTGTGCTTGCCGACCACCTGCTGTTGGGCAGCGGTTTGGCTACATACGCCACCTACTCGTCAGGGCCTGATGTCAGTTACTCGGATTTGTACTATGACTATGGCATAAACCTGCTTTGGGGGTTGTCGCCAACTTATGGTGACTTTATCGCAGACACTTTCTATCCCGAGCTTGCGCAGTTCGGGTTGTTGGGAATATTCTTCTTTGGCTATTTCTGCTGGTGGATATGGCGGAAATACCGCATCGTGATGCGCACACATCATTATCAGCTGTTTGGAATTGGAGTGATGTCATTTGCGTTCCTTGCCATTGACGGTACAGCTGGCTGCGCGGTGCTTCAAGCATCAGGGTCGCTTCTGATGGCAGTGATGGGAATTGTCGCCGCGCAAGCCAAAGCGGTGACCAAAGAAGAGGCGAAAGCGTTGCTGGCGCGTCCGGTGACAGAGTTTTATGATAATAAAAAAGAAAAAATAGAATATGGCTACAAGTTCTGACAAGGTGGATTTCAGCCGTTTGCGCTATGAAATCCGTAAGCATTGGTGGTGGTTTATCGCCTCGTTTGCAGCGATGATGGCAATCGCCGCAGTCTATATGCTTAAAAACAATCCTGAATTCAAATTCCACGCCGATATTATGATCGAACAGGAAGAAGGCGGCGGAATGGGCGGCGGAATGATGCAGATGATGAAGCAGTTCTCGATGGGCTCGTTCGGCGGCGGTTCGGTAGACGATGAGATGGCGGTTCTGCAGTCGCGCAGCCTGCTCTGCGAGGCAATCAACAAGTTGGGATTGCAGTATGACTACAAGGGTGTTGACGGAATGCGCAAGCTGTCGCTCTACCGCAAGTCGCCCGTTGAATTGTCGACGAATGTTGACCTCGACACGCTTCAAAGTGGGGCGACATTCAAGATTAATCTGCGTTCTGACGGCAAGATTGACGTCAAGGTGAGAGGCAAATGGTTCTCCACGCTGTTCAAACAAGACGGCATGACATTGCCGGCAACGGTGAAACTTCCCGACGGAGCGTTCACCATCCGCCGCACGGCATTTTATAAAGCCGGGGAGGAGCGCAAGCTTACAGTGGAAGTGAACGGCACCGCACAAACATATGACGACTATTCCAAGATATACTACGCCGACGTGCCGTCGCTGAAATCCAATGGCATCACGCTATTCTATCAGGACGAGGACAAGCAGCGCGGCAAGGATTTGCTCAACATGGTTGTGGAGCTCTACAACATCCGTCGTCTGCGCGAGGAGCAGACAAAGGCTTCACGGGAGATAGCCTTTATCGACGACCGTCTTGCGTCCTTGACAAGTCAATTGTCTGAGTCGGAGAAGCAGCTTGAGGAGTTCAAGACCGCCAACGATGTTACCGACATCGCCGCCGAGGCGAAAGTGCTGCTCGAGCAGACATCGAAAAACAAGGCTTCGATTGTGGGCTTGCAGACCCAATTGTCGATATTCGACATGATTTGCGAGTTTCTCGATGACCCGAAGAATAAGTATTCCATGATTCCTGTTACCAGCGGACAGGACTATGAAAGTGCCGCAAAATCAATTGAAGCCTACAATCAGTTGATTCTTGAACGCACCAAACTTGACATGGCAGCCAAGCACGACAACAAGGCTCTGCAGGCTCTCAACAAGCAGATTGACGGTATGCGCGGAGGTGTGATAGAAACGATGCGCAAGGCGCGTGAAAGTGCTGAGATTGCCTACAACGACTTCGTTCGAGAAGATGGCAAATATGCGTCGAGGTTGAAACAGTTGCCGTCGCACGAGCGTCGTTATGTCGATCTCTACCGGGATACTGAAATAAAGAATAATCTTTACATCTTCCTGCTTGAGCAGCGCGAGTCGAATGCGTTGAAATTTGGAGTGCAGGAGATAGGCCGCATTATTGACCCTGCTTATCATGAAGTTAAAAAGGCTTGGCCTAAGGGCTCAATTGTGTTTGGCGCGGCTTTGGTTCTGGCAATCATAATTCCGTTGCTGATTCTCATGCTGCGCGCCATCCGCACAAAACGGATAATGATTCGTCAGGATTTGGAGAAATTGACCGATTTTGAGATTGTAGGAGAAGTGGCAGACAATGAGCTGGCAGGGATGCGCCGAGTGCGCGACCGTCTGATTGCTTCCGAAGGAGTAGGCGTGGTAGCCATAGCCTGTGTCAAGTCGGAGTCGGGAACAGCCGGCATTGCCGCCGCTCTCGCCACCTCGTTCGGTAATGCTTTGAGAAAGGCGGTCGTGGTTGATTTATGCGGAAATTCAAGCCCGGCAGCCACTCTTGATGACTATATCGTTGGAAAAGCGACGATTGACAGTGTTGTCGGCGAAAACGCAGGCGGGTTTGATGTAATTGCGTCCAGAGGCGACCAATCAATCGATTTGATTGCTTCGGAACAGTTTGCTGTGCTTGTCGACAGCCTGCGCAAGAATTATGATTATGTAATCCTTGCCGGCGACGCATTTGGCGACTATAGCGCGTTCAGCGTTGTAGCCACAATGGCAGACCGTATGCTTGGCTGTGTTGAGGCTGGTGAGCTTAGAGAAAACTTTACTGAATTTGACAATGAGTTGAAGGCACTTTCGTTGCCGAGTGGATATATCTTTCAAAAATAGTTATGAGAGTACTGATTGTAAACAAGTTCTATTATCCGCGCGGAGGCGACTGCGTGTGTGCAATGTCGCTTGAGCGACTGCTGCGCGAGCGGGGACATCAGACGGCGGTCTTTGCAATGGACTATCCGGACAATATAGCAACCGATTTCAATCAATATTATGCTCCGGAGGTGTCGTTCTCCGGAGGAATTGGCGGCAAACTGGCGGCGGCAAGGCGCATATTCGGCGGTGCTGGTGTTAAGGCGGCATTTGCCAGACTTCTCAACGATTTCAAGCCTGACGTGGTGCACTTCAACAACATCCACTCCTATCTGTCGCCTGTAATAGTGGAAATGGCTAAGAAATTCGGAGCCAGGACAGTGTGGACGATGCACGATTACAAGCTTGTATGTCCGTCATACAGCTGCTTGAATGGAGGCAAGGTGTGCGAGCAATGTATAGAAGGCAGCAAACGAGGAGTCTATTCCAACCGTTGTATGAAAGGCAGCCGTGCGGCGAGCCTGCTGGCATGGCTTGAGGCGGAGAAATGGAATGCAAAGCGCTTGCAGCGTGCCACGGACACGTTTGTCTGTCCAAGCGAGTTTATGGCAGCGAAAATGAAGCAGGGAGGCTTTGATGAGAAAAAAATCAAGGTGGTCTGCAACTTTGTCGATCCAGAGAAAGTGAAAGACATCAAAGTGAACACCGAGCGTAAGGACTATTATGCGTATGTGGGACGGCTGTCGGCAGAAAAAGGAGTGGAGACGCTGCTTAAGGCCGCCGTGCAGTTTCAGATACCATTGAAGATAGCCGGCGGTGGGCCGCTTGCCGAAGGTTTGAAATCGCGCTACGGGCGTTGTGACAACATAGAATTTCTTGGGCATCAGAACGCAGCGCAGGTTAAAGAATTGCTGGGAAACGCACGCTTCTCGGTTATGCCGTCGGAATGCTACGAAAACAATCCGTTGAGCGTTATCGAATCGTTGTGTCTGGGCACACCGGTGGTGGGCGCGCGCATCGGTGGAATCCCCGAACTGATACAACCCGGCAGCGGAATGCTTTTCCGCAGCGGCAGCGTTGACTCGCTTGCCAACAACATTGCCGCGGCATGGGAGTCGCCGTTCGACTATGCGGCAATCTCAGCGCAGTCGCTGCCACGCTTCAGTGCCGAGCGCTATCTTGACAGAGTGCTGGAGATATATCAAGGTTAGAAGACCTGTTGGCCGGATTTACGCAGCAGGCAGCCTGTCAGAGGCAGCCTGCTGTCGTTTTATGCCGAAAATGAATTGGGTTAATTTATATTTTGCGAGGATATAGCGGTAAAGGACCATAGGTCCGGCAACGCCTGCTGATATGACAAGCACTGCGCCGACGGCAAAAAACGGGTCGTCAAGCAGAATGGGCGCGAATTTTTGTAAGGCAGCCTTTGCAGCGCCCTCGAATGTGGTGTGGAACAAATAGATTATATAGCTTGTCGCCGATATTGTCAGCAAACCATTGATTTTTTTTGCTCCTCTTGAAATGATGTCGGACAAATAAATTATTGTTGCAATCCCGACAAAAGGGATGACTGAATGACATGCGTCAAATCTTATATAAAAGTATTCAAGCGCGGCAAATGACAGGCATACAGCCCAAAACGGAATTTTTACGGATGTTGCAATCTTGCTCCAGTCGCAACAAACAGCACCAAGCATAAAAAACACCAACATGCTCTGGAATTGTTTGAAACAAAACACTTCCGGCAGAAACGGAGGAATGCAGTACAGAAGCAATGCCGCACCAAGGAGCAATAATCTTTTTTGTTTCGTCGCAAACAGCGGCGCGATGACAAACATCCACCACAAAGCCCAGATAAACCATAAGAAATATCCCGCTTCAGGAAAATACAGCATTTTTATATATGCATAGGCAGTTACTGGATTCTCAACAAGCGCATGCTTTTCTGTCGGCATCTTGATTGAGATGACAATCACAGAAACAACGACATACGGGAGCATCAAACGCTTCAGCTTCTTGACCAAAAACTTCGAGTATGACTCTCCTTCCTTTTTTGTCGCCATATAGATGAAGCCGCTGGCAAACATGAACAACGGCATGTGGAAAGAATAAATGAGTTTGTTCAAACATTCATACCAGACCGGAGAGTTCTCGGGAAAGTAATGGCCTACAACCACCAGGACGATGCATAAGGCTTTTGCTATGTCGAATAGAACGATTCTTTGCATATTGATGAAAATAAAAAATAACGTTGTGCAAAGGTAGTGAATTATCATCTAAACCTAAATTAGTTTGTTTGGGAAATAATAATTACCTTCGCAATTCGTTATGTGATATAGTGGACACTAAAAGGCGCGTATAGATATGGCAAAAATATGGTACAAGGCAGTTTAATTACTACATTCCGTTGTAACGCAAAATGCAATACCGCAGCGGCAGCGTTGACTCGCTTGCCAACAACATTGCCGCGGCATGGAAGTCGCCGTTCGACTATGCGGCAATCTCAGCGCAGTCGCTGCCACGCTTCAGTGCCGAGCGCTACTTGAAGGAGGTTGTGGAGATTTACAACCAGGATTAATATAATAAATCAATGCTCAATTATATTTTAACGGCCATCGCGCCAATATTAGGTTGCGGCAACTTCTTCGCTAAAAGCAAGATTGAAGGAGGCCACTTCTTTTCGAAGGAATATACGACAATGCTGAAAGGAGTATGCTGCCTTTTGGTTGTCTATGTTCATTTCGTTGGAAGTCATACCAATGTGCTTCAAGATGCCATAGGAAGTTTTGCCTATATCGCTGTGACATTATTTTTTATGACATCGGCATATGGCATGATGCTTAATGCCGAGAGGAAGAATGATTACCTTAAAACTTTTTGGCGGAATAGACTGTTGGCACTACTTGTTCCTTGGGCCTGTGTCAACATAGTTGCTTTCTTACTCAATATTGTAAAAAACGATTTTGGATGGAGTGTCCTATACTTCATCAATTAATATGTCGTAGTCCTACTGCAGTTTTGCGTTTGGTTTTATATAGTGGAATTCAGCATGCGGAGATGGTTTCCAAAACGCAAGTTGCTTGGCGACGTAATATTAATATCTGGAGTTGTCATTTCAAGCCTGTATTTTTACTTTAACAAATATCATGATTCAAGCGCTGCTCTTGGTTGGTGTTTTGAAAGGATGGGTTTGGTTTGGGGCATACTATTATATCGATATTTCGAACCGTTTGTTGAATGGATGGACAAACATCGCATGATGAAAGCAATCGTGCTTTGTCTCATTTCTGCAATTTTAGGTGTTACATACTTAAAATACAAGGTCGTATGGTTTTGGGGTGAATATCTGCTTAAAGTCATATTGGGAATTGCTATTATCCTATTCCTTTTCACTGCCACATCAAACAGAAAGATAGGCAATCCTTTTGGTGTATGGTTAGGGAGCATTTCATTTGAAATATATCTGAGTCACGAAATCGTGATGGGACTCCTTGCATTTTTAATTCCTGACATGCAATCTGGGGTGTTTATATTATCTACGGTGATATTGACAATGCTGCTTAGCTGGGGAATTCACTCTGTGGATAAAGCTATAGTCCGCAAATTTAGATGTTGAAATTAGCCAACTAAAAAAATAATAATTACCTTTGCAATTCGTTATACAATATAATGGATACATAAAGGCGCGTATAGATATGGCAAAAAATATAGTACAAGGCAGTTTAATTACTACATTCCGTTGTAATGCAAAATGCAACATGTGCAACATCTGGAAACATCAAACCAAGCCTGAAGAAGAGATTGATGCTTCCTATTATGAGAAATTACCTGCTGGACTCCGTATAAATATCACTGGTGGAGAATGCACTATCCGCAAGGATATAGATAAAATTTTCGAGATACTTTATCCTAAATCATCGTTGCTTGAGTTAAGCACAAATGGCTATAATACAGAAACAATAGTCGCTCTTGCCAATAAATATCCCAACATTCTGATTCGTGTCAGTGTGGAGGGTCTGCCTGCGTTGAATGACAAAAAACGAGGCACGCTCAACGGCTTTGACCACGCTTTGCGCACGATGCTTGAGTTGAAAAAAACGAAGTGCAAGAATATCGGCTTCTCCGTGGTTATCTCACCGGACAATTATAAGGATTTGTTGCATCTTTATGAACTTTGTGTCGCGCTTGACGTTGAATTGGGCAATTCTGTGGTGCATAACTCATGGTATTTCCATAAGGACGACAACCAATTGGAGAGCGCGGATGCTCTTGCCGCACATGAGGAGTTTGTCAAAGCAATGCTCACGTCCAAACGTCGTGGCTTGAAGAACCGGCTGAAAGACTATGGACGCGCATATTTCAATAGAAGTATCCACCGTCGTCTTCGTGGAGATGAACCAGGATATCGTCCACCATGCGGTGCCCTTACCGATTTCTTCTTTATAGACCCGTGGGGAAATGTATCGCCATGCAATGGATCTGGAGAAGAATGGATTATTGGCAATATCAAGGAAGACAGTTTCGAGAACATCATGAAGTCGGACAAGGCTAAAAAGGCGTTGGAATTGGTGAAGAACTGTAAGCGCAACTGTGCGTTTATAGTAACAGAGCGTCATGATATGGTGCGTCGTCCGTGGATTCCAATAAAATGGATAATCAAAAACAAACTGCGTATCCGTCAAGGAAAAGATATTTGTTGGGACTAATTTGATGTCAATATGAGAATTGACGTCATAGGAACAAGGGGCTTCCCTGGAATACAGGGCGGTGTGGAACGCCATTGCGAACGATTGTATCCGCAAATGAAGGGTGTGTCTGTTCGGGTGTTTCGTAGAAAACCATATGTCAAGACACAGCAAAGTCAGTATTCCGGAATTTCATTCACCGACCTCCCTTCAACACGGATTAGCGGATTTGAAACCGTGCTGCATTCATTGCTTGCCACCCTGATTTCAATGTTTTCTAAAGCTGAAATTGTACATATCCACAATATCGGACCTGCGATGTTTGCCCCTCTTTTGCGTGCTGTGGGGAAAAAAGTGGTGCTTACTTACCATAGCGCAAACTATGAGCACGACAAATGGAATGCATTTGCAAAAGCAGTGCTCCGGCTGTCGGAGCGGATTGCATTGGCGTCGGCCTCGCAGATTATTTTTGTCAACAAGTTCCAGATGCAGAGATATTCAGAATCTGTCAGGCGTAAATCGACATATATCCCAAACGGTATTGTTCCGATGAGTCCGTCGACAAACCATGACTTCCTTGACAAAATAGGAATCTGTCCGCAAAAATACATACTGTCAGTAGGCAGGATAACGCCTGAAAAAGGCTTCGACCTGCTGATTTCGGCGTATAATAGGCTTGATACAGATGTAAAGCTTGTCTTAGCCGGGGCTCCTGACCAGGATTCAAAATATCTGGAAGAATTGAAATCCATTGCCGGCTCAAATCCAAATGTGGTTTTCTCGGGGTTTACAGATGGCGACAATCTGTCGCAGTTGTATACCAATGCATTGGCTTATGTCCTGTCGTCAAGAATAGAGGGGTTTCCTCTTGTGTTGCTTGAGGCAATCAATTTCAATTTACCGTTGCTCGTTTCGGATATAGAGGCGACGCATCTTCTCAAGCTGTCCGCTAAGTCATATTTTAAGGCAAATGATGCCAACGCGCTTTGTGATAAGCTGTCTGAATTCTTGACCGGCGGCGATAAGGGAGAATATAAGTGCATGGAAGAAGATCCTGCCGACTATTGTTGGGGCAAAATAGCAGAACAGACAATAGCCGTCTATAAAAAAGCAATGCGGAAATGACGGAAACGACAGGCCGGGGAAAGCAATTTCTGAAATCCGTAGGAATATATGCAGTCGGGAATATCGGGTCGAAACTGATTACGTTCCTGATGATTCCGCTGTACACGTTTTTCGTCGAGACGTCGGAGTTCGGTTATTACGACCTGTGTCTTACGGCGGTTATGTTGCTTACGAGTTTTGCTTCGTTGCAACTCCGCGACGGGGCGTTCCGCTTTTTGATTGACAGCAAGACTGACGAGGAAAAAACCGAGGTGGTCAGCGCAACGATGAGGCTGCTGAGCCGCTCGTTGCTCGTTTTCATGCTGTTGTCGGCGATTGTGTCGTTTGTTTATCCGATAAGGTGTCTGTGGCTCTCGTTCGGCTTGTTGGTCTCGATGGCGTTGATTGAAGTGTTCGGGCAGATGGCAAGAGGAGTGGGCGAGACAAAAACGTTTGTTGTCAGCAACATAATCTCGGCATTTTCCATAGGCGCGCTCAGCGTGGTGTTTGTAGTGTGGTGCGGATGGGGGATAATGGGAATCTTCCTTGCCAATATTTTTGCGCGTCTTATAGCCGTTGTGTATATTGAGGTCAGGGTGGGGTTGCTGCGCAAGTATTTCAAGCCCACATTGAAAAATGTAATGCTTACGAAAAAAATATTGCGCTATGTTCTGCCGTTGTTGCCGACGATAATGTGCTGGTGGCTTACCACGAGCAGCGACCGTTTTTTCATACAGCACTACTTCTCATTGTCGGACAACGGAATTTATGCCGTAGCAGCCCGTTTTGGAGCAATAATGCAGATTGTCGGCGCAATAATTTTTCAGGCGTGGCAGGAGATGGCGTTACGGCAGTACAATAGTCCGGACCGTGACAAGTTTTTTTCTGAGATGGTGAATCTCTTCATAATGTTTATGTCGATAGCGGCATTATGTTTTGCGTTTGGTCTGAAGATAGTGTATCCATTTATCGTGAGTCCAGAATATGTTGCAGGAATAGTCTATGTCTTTCCTATAATAGCCTCTTCGGTTCTTTATGCATTGTCAAACATTCTTGAGGTCGGTTATCAATGTTCTTTTGAGACAGGGCGAGCGTTGCTTGGCGTCGGAGTTTCCGCCGCGGTCAACATTCTGCTGAATTTTGTCCTCATCCAGACGATAGGAATATACGGAGTGGTGGTTACCTCGGTTGTCACTTATGCAGTGCTTCTTGGATTCCGTATCCACGATTCCCGCCGTTATTTCAAAATCAATATCTCGAAGATGTCGATTCTGACCGTTGCCATTGGAGCGGTTGGTGTATTTCCGTTTTATTTTACCGACTCGGTGCTTGTGGATGTGGTCATGATAATGATAGGATTGGCGGCAATGACGCTTGTCGCTCCAAGAGTGCTGCGCTCTCTGAGACAGTCAAAACGCGGAAGTTAAATTTCGAATAAGTTTGACTTCAATCGATGCCGTTCCTGGATTTCAGCCATTGTTATTATCTCGTCTTTTGTCAGTTTTGAGAAGACATAGTCTTTCGACAGAATGGCACTTACGAAATCTTTGATTTCGTAGCGCAGACCGTCGCCCAGATATGGATAGAAATATTTTTTGTTTTTGTTTTGGTCTTCGTAGCGTACTTCAAAATAGTCGGTCTTCCACCACGGAGCAGGCACATAGACATATCCTTTTGTGCCGGCAATTGTGAGGTTGCCTTCAGTCTTTACGCCCAAACCCACCTGAAGGGAAGCTACGGCATGGTCGTATCTGAATATTGCTTTGGTGAAAATGTCGACGCCGTCTTTCATCCGCGAGTAGAACAGAACGTCCTTGTAATCTGTGCCGAAAAACTTAAGAATAGGCAGCATCGTGAAGCATCCGTTCTCCACCATGCTTCCTCCATAGCGTTTTCCTCCGATGTAGTCCTCGTGCTCGAGCAGGGTGGTCGATGTGGCGTTGATTTCTACTATCTCGCCAATGATGTCCGACTTCAGCAGGGAGAACAGGTGTCTGAACGCCGGGCAGTAGGCAGTTTTCAAGCCGGTCATCAGCACTAACCCCTTCTCCTGCGCTATGTCGTATAGTTTTTCGGCTTCCGCTCGGCTTGTGACAAACGGGGTTTCGCAGAAGACGTGTTTCCCTGTGCGCATCGCCGTTTCGGCATAATCAAAATGAGTGTAGTGAGGCGAGGCGATGTAGACAGCGTCGCAGACTTGAAGCAACTCTTCGACAGAATCCGCGCTTGTCGGAATGTTGAACTTTTTGCAGAAATCGTCGCATTCGGATTTCAAGGGATTGTAAGCGCCTGTGATTCTTGCGCTGTTTACAAACGCCGACTCTGATGCAAACCGAGAAGCAATACTTCCGGTGCCGATGATTCCGATGTCTGCCACCGGGCGGTGTTTGCGGATTTGTGTTGACGAAATGCCTTCGGTACGCGGGAGGTATACCACTTTGCAGAATTCATTGAGATAGTCGAAATATCCTTCCCAATCAGATCCTATGGCAAATATTTCGACACCGTATTTCAGGATGTCGTCGATTTTCTGCCCTTTGTATTCCTCGATGACTATGAGGTCGGCAAGTCCTGTAGCACGGACGGCGTCGATGCGTTCCATTACATTGTTGCACGTGTTGATTTTTCCACGTTCCAAATCGAACGTGTCGGTTGTCACGCCGACAATCAGGTAGTCTCCCAACGCTTTTGCACGTTTCAACAGGTTGTAGTGCCCCTCGTGAAACAAGTCAAATGTGCCGTATGTTATAACTTTCCTCATAGCGTTTTTGATTCAGATGGTTATTTATCCAGTTCAAGGAGAGCGTCCATAAACGTCTCCATATATTTGCGTTCGCCTATCGACACTCTCAGGCATGTGCCGAATTCACCGACATTAGGGTATGATTTTATGAGAATTTTTTTGACGGATTTCATCTGTGCCACAATCTTCTCTGCATCGGTCTTAGGCTTGATGAATATGAAATTGCCGGCACAGCCCTTGTGTGCGTATCCGTTGCTGTCGAGCGACTCTGTCAGATATTTTCTGCCTTCGTTGAATTTTTCAATCAAATTGTTGAGCACATCAGGGTTGGAGATTACATTTTCGGCAAGCAGCATGGCAAAAGCATTGGTGTTGTGTGGTGTGCATAGTTTCTGAACCATTTTCACACCGTCGGGCCATCCTGCGACATATCCAAGACGGCAGCCGGCCATTGAGAACAATTTGGAGAATGTGCGGGTGACAAATACGTGTTCTTGGTTGAGGGCGTATTTGATGAATGTTTTTGGCCAGAAGTAGTGGTATGCCTCGTCGACCAAGACGGTCACCTGTTTTTCTCTCGCCCTTTCCATTATCCTCTCAAATTCCTCGTCGGAGTAGACATTTCCCATTGGGTTGTTTGGGTTCAGGAGAATCAGCAACTGTGTGTCGTCGGTTATTTCCTTGATGATATTGTCCACGTTCATGCTTAAATCCTCATCGTAAGGCACCTTTATGAAGTTTCTGCCATACATTTCCGAATATACCTGAAACATAAAGTATGACGGCACGACACCCACGATGCGTCCGCCCGGAGCTGTGAACGCCTGAATGATGTAGCGGATGCCTTCGGCAGACCCGTTTACAAGGCATAGATGAGAAATGTCGGTGCCAAGAAATTCAGCCAACTTTTCTGTGAACGGTAAGGTTTCCGGATATTGAGAAACCAAGCGTGGCGTGACCTTCGCCATGACGTCTTTGATGAAATCTTCGGGAAGTCCGCCCGGGTTCTCGTTAAGGTCAAGGCGCAAGAACGAACTGCGCTCGTTCTGGTCGAATATTCTGTGAAGGTTTTCGATTTTTTTGTCTAAGTAGTACATAGCTGAAAAATGTTTTATTGTTTCCACCAGGCGTTGAAGATGTGGTTTGCCACCTGCTTTTCTTTTGGAGGCAATTGCCTCCAGTCGCCATAGCAATTCGTCAAATATTCATCGTAATCCTCGAAGCCGAAAAATTCCCGGTCTTCAAACGGCATTAATTTCAGATTGTCGAAAAGGGATTTCTTGAAAGGGAATGACCGGGATTCGAACAAGCCTTGACAACATTCAAACACTCGTCTGAAGCCTTTGCCGTTGTGCTTTACTGCCATTTTCTGGAGTGTCTGGGCAAGGAGTCTTGATGATACCGCCAAGAGGGCGAGCTTGCCCATTGCCAATCCCAGCTTTTTGCATATACTCCATTCGCTGCGTGGTGAATATGTCTTTATTGCATACAGTTTTTGTAGCTTTACGCGAGTCTTGTTGTAGGCGTTCCATTGCTGTTCGTCGTCGGGCACGTCGTCAATTGGAAAAACATCGATGTTGACACCAATCTGTACGGTTTCGCTGACTGTTTCGCGCAATACGGTTCGGTTGTCGAATGCTTTGCCGTAGGCTCTGTTCCATTTGCTGTCGCGTTCAAGTGAGATGAACTGATATTTTCCGTTTAATGTTTCGGGAAACTCGTTGACCAATTTGTTGTAGTCTTCGCGCGGCAGGTAGATGTCGATGTCGTCGTCCCAGGGAATGTAGCCCTGATGCCGGGCGCATCCGAGCATTGTGCCGCAGCCCAATGAATATCTGATTCCGTGCTCAATGCAAAATCCGTGTATGGCAGAAAGCACGTCCAGTTGAATCTGTTTAAGTTCGTTTATGTCGATTCTTTTCATATGGTTCTTCTATGAAGAAGCGATGCCATGCATCACTCATGTTTTAGTGGCTACGAAGATAACGAAAAAAAATCAATTTACATCGGGCATAAGGATTAAAGATTCGCAAAAACGAGGCGGTGGCTTACGAAAACAGCCTTGCTCAAAGCAAGGCTGTTGATGTGGAGCATAGCGGACTCGAACCGCTTACCTCAACACTGCCAGTGTTGCGCTCTACCAGATGAGCTAATACCCCTTTTCTCCGGTGCAAATTTAAAATGAAAATTTAGTACTGCAATTCCGCGGCGATATGTTTTACAGCAGTTTTTGTATAAAAAATGAGCCGTTACGTCTATAAAAAGTCATTAAATGAGCGTGTTTTTGTAGGTGAATGGTGTTAAATAGTGAGAAAAGTTACGCTAATTACTTTATTTTTATTACTTTTGTAGTGGTTTTGGGAAAAAATTAATACAATATAAAATACTATTTTTATGAAGAAACTCTTACTCCTATTTCTTCTTGCCTTTTTGGCGGTTCCTATCGCCAGTGCGGAAGAGAGCGTGGTCACATTGACCACAACCCTCGACGAGGGAGCAAGCATCAAGCTGTATACTTGGGCTGACTCTATGGACGATGCGTTTACCATCGACTGGGGTGACGGCGTCGAGAAAATCTACAACAAAGTGAAGCCTAGCTGGACTTACGGCTCGGAGATCACCGGCAAGCTTGGCGCAAGCAAGACCATCACCATCAAGGGCGACATCACTTATCTTGAGATTAAAGAGATGCAGATTTCTGCCGCCACTTTCGCCAACACGAAGCTGAAAGAGGTGGATATGGAAAAGAATCAGCTGACAGATTTCAATCTCAGCGGACTTCCGGAGGTTACCAAATTGAGTCTTAACGAAAACTCTATTGTAACATTCTCATCGACCGGCAACTCTGTTTTGAAGAATCTCGGGTTGAAGAGCAACAAGATTGACTCTCATCAGTTTGAAATTTCTTCGTTGGCAAATAGCCTCGAGCAGCTCAATGTGTCGGAAAACGGAGAGAATTTTGTGGCGTTGAACCTTATCAATTTCGACAAGCTGCAGTACTTCACTGCCAACGACAATCCGGAGCTTACCACAGTTGTGTTCTATGACGGAAGCACCAATTTGAAGCAGATAAGCATGAACAACTGCCACATTATGCATTTCTATGCAATCTCGTTGCCTAATCTGAACTCGCTCAACCTTTCCAACAACGCGTTGCTCGATTTTGAGAACGGCACATATCCCAATCTGTCGACGCTGTCGGTCAACGGCAACTATCTCTCTGAGATTGACGTGACCAAGTTTCCGAAGCTGTTTTCGTTCGACTGCTCCAGCAACCAGCTTACAGACATAAATGTAGCCAACAATCCGGAACTCAACTATTTCAACTGCGGCAACAATAAATTGACAAGTGTTGATGTGTCGACCAACAAGGAGCTCGGCTCGCTATTGGTCAACGGTAACCAATTGTCGCGCATCGACATCTCCAACAATGAATCGTTGGGCACAATCAACATCAGCGATACGCAGATAAGCTATATCGACTTGACGAAGACGAAGTTTCTGCGCGATTTCCGTGCTGCCAACACTCTCTGCCCGTTCTTCTATTTCAACTATGTGCTTCCTAGCGGAAAGTTCTCATATCTTGATATGCGCAACAATTCAAAGATGACAGGCAACTCGATGACATTCACGCTGCACACACTGCCGGCGTTGAACAAGGATGCCTACAACACCAATCTTTTTGTTGAAGGCTCGAATGCCGAGACTGCCGACACAGAATACGTGACGAGCGACGAAATGAAGTGGAAAATCGACGTTACAGGCGACGGCACTGCCAATTGTCCGGCTGTGCCTGTGACCGTCAAGGCTAACGACACAGGCGAGAAGGTGAATGTTACCGGCTATTTCGGTGGCGACATCTCAAACGAGCGCAACTACAACTTTACTAAATATTCCACAACCCACGGTTCATTCTACCTTTCGCAGTGGGCTGGCAACTATTATCAGGAGCTTGCCGATGTGACGACAACTGCAAAGGCAGGCGTCGCCATCATGGTAAACGACACTCCTGACGAAGGCTATATGTTTGACCACGTCGTTGTCAACGGCGAGAGCATCTATGAGAAGACGTTTGTGGTCAACGAAGAGTCGACAATCGAAGTGGTGTTCCGCGGAGAGACAAGCACCATCTCGTTTACCGCTCCTATCGGTCAGTCATTGTCGTTTGCGCTGGCTGCCGAAGGCGGTAATAAGCCGACAGTCTCAATCGACTGGGGTAACGGTTCAAGCCAGGAATATGAGGTGAGCAGCAAGAACTATGTGCGTATCGACGGCGTAGCGGCTGCACCGGCCGACCAGTCGGCAACAATGTCGACAGTGACTATCAAGGGTGAGGTGTTCGCTCTTAACCTTGAAAGCTACGGCGAGTTTGGCGAGGAGATGGGACTGTGGAACAACAAGATTTCCGGCATCGACCTGTCGAAGACAACCATACTCAACAACTTGAACCTTTACATGAACCCTATTCGTACGCTCGACGTCAGCGGACAGCCGTTCCTCTTGGAGCTTGACGCAAGCTACTGCGAGCTGAAAGAGATTGACGTGACCCACAACCCTGAGCTCCGCTCATTCTCTTGCTACGGCAACAGCCTGACGTCTGTCGACCTGTCGAAGAACCCAGAGCTGCTTGTATGCAACGTTAAGGTCAACCAGCTTGAGGCCATCGACCTGTCGAACAATCCTAAGCTTGAGGAAGTCAACGTTGCTAACAACTACCTGACAGCCATCGACCTGTCGATGCTTCCAGCACTTGGCAAAGCTACATTGATGAACAACGAGCTGACCACAGTCGACCTCTCGCACAATCCAGAACTTATAGATGTCAGCGTGGGCGGAAACTTGCTCACCTCACTCGACCTTACAGCCAACAAGAAGGTGCAGATGCTCTCGTTCAACGACAACGCAATCCGCAGCCTCGACCTCAGCGCCAACACCGACCTTTACAAGATTGACTGCGGCGGCAACGGTATGACTGCTTGCGAGCTCAACGACTTCTTCTATACCCTTCCGCAGCGCGCGCAGGTGGTTGAAGAGCAACCGTCTGCCAACTTGACGCTGCTCACAGGCACGGAGGCTACTCCTAACGATGCAGAAAATTCCGACACATCAATCGCTTCAGAGAAAGGTTGGACGCCAAGCATGAGCGGCAACGGTTCGGGATGCGACGTGGCACGCCTTATCATCGCACCGACAGTCAATGGCTCTATCGAGTTGAAAGACGCTGAAGGAAAGGTGATCAACTCTGGCGACAAGGTGAAACGTATGTCGCCTATCACCATCAAGGCAACGCCTGACGCTGGATACGAACTCGACAAAATCACAGCCAACAGCAAGGTGATTGAAGGCAATGAGTTCAAGATTTCGCGCAACACTACGGTGACAGCCCTCTTCAAGGTTATGGGCAGTGTCAGCGACGTGGCGCTCGACGGTGTGGCTATAGCCGGCGCCGACGGAGCAGTGCGCGTGAGCGTGGCAAGCGACAGCAAGGTTGAAATCTTCGACGTGAACGGCCGTCGCGTGTTTGCAGGCAATATCTCAGCCGAGACAACAATCCCGATGGCAACAGGCTATTATGCCGTGCGCGTTGAAAACGCCGACGGCTCGATGGCACGCATTGTCAGTGTGAAATAACACTTGCAACAACCTATATGAGGCGGGCGCACCAAGAAATTGGCGTGCCCGCCTTCAGTTTATAGGCTATGTATGCGTCCCAATCCGGATAAAAGCAGTAATTTTGCAGCTGATTGTTTTAGGAAAGAAAAAAATTACAGAATGGTTTATCAATGTGGAATCATCTTCGGCTTCCTTGCGATAGGGGAGCTGATAGTTTGGCTCACGGGCATCAAACTGCCGTCAAGCATCATAGGGATGCTGCTGCTTACAGCGTGCCTGCAGCTTAAATGGATACGCCTCAGATGGGTTGAGGGTATAGCGAATTTTCTGGTCAAGAATCTTGGATTCTTCTTTATTCCACCAGGCGTGGCGCTTATGCTCCACCTCAATGTCATAAAGGCGCAGCTGCTGCCAATCATTGTGGCATCGGCGGTCAGCACCGTTGTGGTTATCGTGGTCACTGGCTGGATTCACCAACTGGTAAGAAAATATCAACATCGTCAATTCACGAAACGTCATGGAATACATTAACAACCCATACTTCCTGCTTGCGCTCACATTTGTGGTCTACGGCTCAGCGCAACTGATACAGCGCCGCACGCGCTTTTCTTTGTTCAACCCGATACTTGTAACCATCGCGCTGATCATAGTGTTTCTGATGGCTTACGACATCCCTTACGACACCTACAACCAGTATGGCCGTTACATTGAGTTCTGGCTCAAGCCGGCAGTCGTGGCGCTTGCCGTGCCGCTCTACAAGCAACTGTCGACCGTCAAGAAGCAGCTGCTTCCCATAACGCTGTCGGCGCTCGGAGGCTGCATCTCCGGCATCATCTCGGTGGTGTGGGTGGCAGATGTCTGCGGCGCGTCGCACGACGTGGTTATGTCGCTTGCCGCAAAGTCGGTAACCACGCCTATAGCCATGGAGGTGACAAGCTCGCTTGGCGGCATCCCGTCGCTAACGGCGGCGGTAGTGGTCAGCGTAGGCATCTTTGGTGGTATTGTGGGCTTTGGCGTAATGCGCTGGTCGCGCGTCCATAGCCCGATAGCTCAAGGCTTGTCGATGGGTACGGCGGCGCATGCCGTAGGGTCGTCGCGGGCGTTTGGCATCAGCGACCGTTATGGCGCTTTTGCCAGTCTCGGACTCACGCTCAATGGCATCTTCACAGCCATCCTCACTCCGTCGATTCTGCATATCGTCGGATATTTCTAAAGGCTGGAAAGTTGAAGGCACAAAAAAAGATTGTATCAACTGATACAATCTTTTTTTGTGCGCATGAAGGGACTCGAACCCCCACGACTTACGTCACTAGATCCTAAGTCTAGCGCGGCTACCAATTACGCCACATGCGCAAATCGGGTACAAAAGTAATGACAATTTTTCATTTTGGCAAGACTTCCAGTCGAATTATTTCAAATTGACGTGAAACTTGTAACAGCGAGTCGCGTCAAACCGCGGCAGCACAACGAGTTGCACGTCCTTGGCATTGTCGGTCAGCGACTCCGTCCCTTCGCCAACCGAAAGTCCCGCCTCCTGCAGAGCCTTCATCGCGCAGCTTCGTGCCGTGTCGGGCGTGTTGTTGTCGTGGCTGAGGTGGCAAAGATACACGTATTTCAGCCTTTCCGAGGCAATCTCCTTCAAGAAAGCCGCCGTTGCGGCGTTGTCCATGTGTCCGTTACCAGCGCGGATGCGGCTTTTGAGGTATTCCGGATAAGAGCCGTTGTCGAGCATCGTAGAGTCGTAGTTGCTCTCGATTACCAGATAGTTGGCGAGCGACATGTAGTGGCGAGCGCGGTCGGTCACGCTTCCCAAGTCGGTGGCGAGCACAAAATTGGCGTCGCCGTAGGTTATTGAGAATCCAGAGTTGCAACTGCCATCGTGGGGCACGTCGAACGCCGTCACTTCGAAATCTCCCACTTTGAAAGGAATCTCCTTGTATATTGCGTGGTGATAGTCTTTTATGCGTCGTGAGATGTTGTGTCGGCGCAGCAGTCCGTTGAACGCCCGGTTTGTGCAGTAGAGCGCCATCGTGCGGTATCGTCGCAGGAAAGAGTAAGCATAGCGGATATGGTCTCCGTGGTCGTGAGTGAGGCAGATGCCAAGTAGTGACTCCGGACGGATGTTGTTTTTCTCCATCTCCGCCAACACAGTCTTTATGTCGACTCCGGCATCGATCAGAAATCCGCCGTGCTCGTTGCCTATGTATGAGCAGTTGCCGCTGCTCCCGCTGCCGAAACTGATAAATCGGAAACTGCCGGTGTCGTTGCTTATCTCGAGCGGAGTGTCAAGCTCCGACTGTCTTTTTTTGCTGCGTCCTCGTGTGTTGATGCCGCCCGTCATCAGAGCCGCCGACTCGTCGTCGCCAAACAGCGACCCCTGCTGATACGGACAGCGGCTGCGCGAGTTTTTACGAATCTTCTCCATAGTCACGTCAACGATAAATCAGGAAAATAGCGGGACGCTTGTCGTAGTTGTATTTCGCCTTCGCCCATTCGCGCACCGGGCGCGTGGTGATTTCCTCGGTTGCGCCGGTCACGTCGCAAGCCACACACAGGCGCAGGTCGCCGCGCAGCTGCTGGCTCAGTTCAGCCACTAGTTTGTTGTTGCGGTAGGGCGTCTCGATGAAAATCTGCGTTTGTCCGGCAGCGACGTTGCGTTCCATCTCGTGCAGTTTTTTCTGTCGTTTTGCAGCATCGATAGGGAGATAGCCTTGAAATGCAAAACTCTGTCCGTTGAATCCCGAAGCCATCAGCGACAGCAATATGCTCGACGGCCCTACCAAAGGCACCACCTTCAGCCCGCGGCGTTGGGCCATTGCCACAACATCGGCTCCCGGATCGGCAATTGCCGGGCATCCTGCTTCAGAAATCACACCCATGGCATTGCCTTCGATGAGTGGATTCAGATAGTCGCCAATTTCTTCGGGGCGTGTATGCTCGTCGAGGGTGTAGAACGTAAGCGAGTCGATGTCGATTGTACGGTCGCACTTTTTGAGAAAACGTCGTGCAGAACGAATGTTTTCAACTATAAAATATTTTATTTCCTTGACAATCTGAAGATTGTATGCCGGCAGCACTTTGTCTAAAGGCTCATCGCTGAGCATCACCGGGATTAAGTAAAGAGCAGTTTCCATTTCAATATGTAAAGTTAGTGCAAGCCGAGGTAAAAACAAAATTAAGCGCGCTTAATTTTGCTTTCAGGAGGCGCTGCCTAAGCAGTCGAAAGTTGGTGCAAGCCGGCTTCTGAGGATTCCACAATGAGGTGGATGATGAAAACACACGAAAAATGGCGGAAAAATGCGATGTTGAGGAAAAAACTCAACATTGTGAGATATGTTTTAAAACATAGTAATGGTGCAATTATTTGATATGTAATTGATTGCGTTAAACTTTCAGAATGCCGGATTTTGTTGATGTTGAGTTGTTGTGAAAGAAAAAATGAGTGTTGAAAGATGTGGTATGTGTAAATTTGCGGTGTGAGAAAAACCATTTTTCAGATAATTATTAATAAAACCATAAAATTTAAAAACAACTATGAGATTTAAAAACTTTACTTTGTTATTGGGAGCGTTCTTTATGCTCGCAGCCTCATCGCAAGCCGCCAATGTGGCATTGGGGAAAAAAGTATATGCTTCTTCAAACCAGCGGCTTCCAGAACTGGCGGTTGACGATAATCTTGGCACACGTTGGGAGTCAAAAGCTTCTGACGGCGACAACCAGTGGTTCTACGTGGATCTTGAGAAAGGAACCATCATCGACCACTTGAAAATTGTTTGGGAAGACGCATACGGCAAACACTATAAAATACACGTAGCCGATGAAATCACCACCGAGATGGCTCTCAAACTTACAGACGATGACAAAACAAACGATTTCGCAACCGGGTGGACAGAAATTGCAGAAATCAAAAAGACTCTGTCGGGATTTCCAGCATCGGAGACCATAGCAGTATCTACGACGGATGTCGTTACAGCCCGCTATGTGGCAGTTGAGCTGATAGAGCGAGGCTCGCCTTATGGTTTCAGTTTCTGGGAGTTCGGTGTGTATGACATGGCGGAGGAAGCCTCGAAACTCTCATCGATAGAGATTACGGCAGACAAACTTGAAGGCTCTGTCGCCGACACTTATACGCTCGGTTACAAATTCCTCGACCAATATAAAATGAACTATATTCTGACAGCCGAGGAAAACGCATCCCGTCAGATGATTGTTTCGGAAGGCGCTACCCTTGACGGCGACAAAATCACCGTTAGCAGCCGTGGCACATATACAGTGAAGATGAAAATCGGCGACATTGAGTCCAACGAACTGAAGATAGATGTCAAGGCAGAAGGTGCGAATCTGGCATTGAAAAAAGACATCGTTTTTGCAACCGAAGGTTCTAAAAACCCGGAAAATGCAGTGGACGGCAATCTTGGAAGCCTCTGGATTACAGACGAGCCGAGCGGCGTGGAAAACCATGAGTATGACGCAGTGTTGGTGGTAGACCTCGGCGAGACTTATGATGTGAACTGCGTCCACACATCCTTTGAGGGAGCATCGTCGGCAGATTACACTATCACCTTCTCTACCGACAATGTGACGTTCTCCGACCCTGTGCCTGCATTTACTGTGACAAACGGTATAGGTATGACAAATCGTCACGATTGGCTTACAAGCGAGGAAGCTGTAAAGGCCCGTTATGTAAAATTCCACTCAACACGTGCCGCGACACAATATGGTACAAAATTATATGAACTTGAAGTTTATTCAAACTCGAAGTCGGAGCTGACAAGTGTCATGATTGCTGCCGACAAGGAGTGCGGCACCCCTGGCGAATACACTTTCACACTCACAGGCTTGGATCAATTCGGTGGGAATTACGACATCAGTGGCGACAAAGGAGTCTGGAAAGCAAGCGCCGGCTTGATGAACGGCAATGTCTTGACAGCCGAAGAGGCAGGTGATTGTGAAGTGTATTATACTGCGGAAAATGGATTGCAGTCAAACGTGGTGACAGTGATTGTGGTTGATCCAAAGGGCGACAACCTTGCGTTGAACCGTCCGGTGACTGTTTCAGAGGGCGACCAGACCGGTGATTCAAAGCCGGAAAATGCTGTCGACGGTGTAGATGCTGCCGGCTCTCTGTGGGGAGCAGCCGAGCCTGCAGGCTCGAAGGACCACACTTACGACTGCTGGATTGTAGTGGAATTGGAAAAGGTGTTTAAAATCGATGCTGTCAAGGCTTCTTGGGAAGGCGCGAACTCATGCCGCTACACTGTAGAGGCATCGACCGACGGCAAGACCTTTACCGTGTTCGGCACTTATGACAAACCTGCACGACTGGAGGCTCGTACAGACTGGTTTGCCGGCAAAGGCATTGAAGCGAAATATATCAAGGTTTATTCCACCAAGGCTTCTACTGGCTATGGCACAAAATTGCATGAACTCTACGTTTATGACGTAAACGGCACAACATCTGGCGTGGCAGCAATCGCTGCCGAGGGCACAATTTTCGTAGCCGGCAACGAGGTCGTTCTTCCGGAAGGCACTGTAGAGGCTGCTGTCTACAACTTGAACGGTGCTGCTGTGGCGCACGCTGAAGGCACAGCCACAATGAGCATCGCAACGGTTCAGCCGGGTGTCTATGTTGTCAAAGCCGTTAAGGCTGACGGCACAGTGGTGGCGGCAAAGATTGTTAAGTAACGCAATTCGTTGATTGCAAATAATATGGATGGCTTCCGCCGTGTCATGACGCGGCGGAAGTTTTTTTAACATGACTATGAGAAATTATCTGCTTTTGACAGCCGCTATCGCCGTTTCTGCTATTGTAACGGCGCAGCAGCCCGTGCCGGTGGGCAGCGGCAGCTATGCGGAGTATACGCCGTTGGTCAAGTCGAAGACCGACCAGCATGGTGGCGACAAGAGCCGCATTATGGAGACCCGTCGCATCTATATTTCCGACAGCAAGCAGGGAGAACCCATCCCCACCAACGATTGGTGGACAAACTTGCTTGTCGACACCTACAGCGGTGTGCTGTGGAGCTATCCGCAGGTGGTGAAAGCCGACGGCAACGGCATTTTTGTGGCGCATCCCAACCATTGGAGCAGCGATGGCTGTGAAATGAAGTACGACACAAGGATTACGGTGAAAGGCAGGCGTTTCCGTCCAGCGGAAGCGATAGCTGATGATTGGAGCGACTGGGGGCTGCGTATGCAGCTTGCCGACGGTGATAAACGCATGAATGTCACTATGGCGCAAGGAGTGCCGTTCACATGGGTGGAAGCCGATGGTCTTGACCTGCTGCTCAATCTCGGCGGTGGGGCAGCCGACATGTCGGCCGACGGACGCATCGTTGTGACTAACGGCAGCGACACGTATGGCATATACGCTCCTGAGGGTACGGCATTCGCCGACAACGGCGACGGCGACCTCCGGGTGGAATTTGCCGACGGCAAATCACATTATCTGTCGATAGCCGTGCTTCCGGCAGCCGATGCCGCCGATTTTTATGCCCGCTATGCCTCTGTTGTGCCGCGCAACACCACCGTTGACTGGCGCTATGACGAGCGCAGTGGCATGATGACATCGACATGGAGCATTGTCACTGAAAATCTTGACGGAGGCGCGGAACGCGATGTGCTGCAGGGATTTCTGCCGCACCATTATAAAAATTCCGTGACCGACATCGACTTCATTGACTATACCTATGCCACTCCTCGAGGCAAGATGCGTATGGCTGCCGGTCAGCGTTTCTCGACGGCTTACAAGTTCAGCGGAGTGCTGCCGTGGTTTGCCGCGCCGAAAGAGATGCCAGACCTCGGCAACCCGTACAATCGGGAGCGCATGCGGCAGATGATTGCCGACTATGCGCAAAAGGGGGCATTCGGAGCCGACACATATTGGGGAGGCAAAGGACTTACACAGATGGCATTATATATGACATTCGCACGCGAAATGGGCGAGGAGGCTTTGTTTGAGCAATGCCGCAGCCGCTTGCGCGAGGCGCTTGAAGACTGGCTGACATATACCCCTGGCGAGAAATCGCGCTTCTTTGCCCGCTACGATCGCTGGGGCGCACTTGTGGGCTATGACACCAGTTACGACAGCGACACATTCAACGACCATCATTTCCATTACGGCTACTTCACCTATGCCGGTGCGCTGCTTGCTCTTGTTGATGACGATTTCCGTGCCAGATATGGCGACATGTTGCGTCTTGTAGTGAAAGATTATGCCAATTGGGACCGCTCCGACAAGCGTTTTCCGTGGTTGCGCACATTCACGCCGTGGTCGGGACATTCCTATGCCGGAGGACTCGGCAACACGGGCAATGGCAATGGTCAGGAGTCGACGTCGGAGTCTATGCAGGGCTGGGGCGGAGTGTATCTGCTCGGTGTGGCGCTTGGCGACAAGGCAATGCGCGACGCAGGAATTTTCGGATGGGTCACGGAGTCGAAAGGTGTGGCTGAATATTGGTTTGACCGCGACAAGGAAAACATTGACCGCACACTGTATGCCAAGCCTTACTGCTCCAATCTTACCGCCGCCGGCATAGGTTGGTGGACATGGTTTTCCGGTGATCCTGTCTGGATGCATTCCATCCAGTGGATGCCCGTGTCGCCATGTCTTGACTATTTGAGCGAGGATCTGAAGTTCGCCAAGTGGGACTATGAGCAAATGTGGGCGGCGAAAGAAATTGGCGGATGGGTGGTGAATCCATCCGAAGGGGAGTCGACACTGAGCAAGGAGTCTGGTCTCGGCAATGTGGTGCTGTCATATCTGCAACGCTTCGATCCCGACCAGGCGGCGCGTGTGATGGATGAGATGTGGGATGCGAATGCTCTTGTGGCGCGTCAGACCGACACCAACGGCATCTCTTATTTCATTACCCACAGCCACCGCACTTATGGCGACCGTGATTTCGCGGTCAATGCCGACATTCCTACGTCGTCGGCGTATTGCAATGCCGACGGACGTTACACCTATGTGGTCTACAATGCCGATGCGGCAGAGCGCGTCGTGACGTTTCTCAAAGATGGAGTAAAAATGACGCAGTTCAAGGCTCCGGCACATAGGCTGACGGTCTATGGCGAAGCACCTCAGGCATCGTCGATAGAGATTGCGGCAACGGTAAAGACGGTGGGTGCAGGCAGCGACACGCAGTTCTCGGCAACGGTTCGCGACCAGTATGGAGCGACTGTCGACGCCGCTGAAATTGCATGGAGCACAACATACGGCACGATTGATTCCGACGGCACGCTGCATGCGCCGTCGGCAAAAGGCTCGGCTACAATAACCGCCGTCTGCGGCGCACTGTCGGCATCGGTTGATGTGCGTGTCGATGCCGTTCCGACGCTTAAGAGCGTAAGACTGCTCCCAGAAATGGATTATGCCATTGCCGGACAGACGGTTGAGTTCTCGCTGTCGGCGGTAGACCAGTATGGCGACGCGTTTCCAGTGGCTCACACATGGGCGATTGAGCGCGACGGCAAGGTGGTGAAGAGTGATTCCATACTCAATCTCAAGGAGGCTGGCGTATACACCGTCAAAGCCATTGCCGGAGCAAAGACCTACAGCCATCGGATTTTTATGACACCGCAGATGCCGAATCTTGCCATCGGGGCGGTTGTGACTGCAAGCAGTGAGGAAAACGCCGGAACACATAAGGAAAATGCCGTCGACGGCGACCGCACGACCCGTTGGAGCAGTGCGGCGTCCGACGACCAATGGATTGCTGTTGACCTCGGCAAAGAGGCATACGTGAATTCCGTGAATATAGTGTGGGAAAACGCCTATGCGTCGCTCTACGATGTGCAGACAAGTGCAGACGGAAAGCAATGGACAACGGTGAAAACCGTTGCCGGCGGCGGTGGCGTAGAGCAGACGATTGTCGGTGCTTCTGCGCGCCACATACGCATAGCCTGTCGCTCGCGCGCCACGACCTATGGGTATTCAATGTGGGAGCTGCAGGTGCTGGGTATTGATTCCGACGCCGATCCGTCGGCATTGATGGGAATATCCATCGATGCGCCGGCAACAATCGTCAAGGCAGGGGCGAAAGTGGCTTTGGCGGCACGCGGCTTTGACGGACGCGGCAACAGGGTGGCTCTCCGCGATGTGACATGGAGCGCAGATGCCGGCACAGTGGCTGCCGACGGGGTGTTTACGCCATCTGGCTACGGCATTGCCACCGTCACAGCTTCATCAGGAGGGCATGCTGCCACGCAGGAATTTGTGGTTGAGGAACGCATTGCCGCACAGACGGTTGCAATCGGGCCGAAGAAGGCGGAGATTGTGAAGGGCGAATCGGTGGAGTTCAGTCTGGCAGCCGTAGACCAGTTTTCTGTGGCATTTCCTGCCGACGATTTTGTGCTTACATGCGCCGAAGCACCCGAAATGATTAGCGGAAGGGTGTTTACCGGCAAGCGCGCCGGCACATATACCGTTGTGGCTACCGACGGCACGGTGAGTGCCACGGCAACGGTGAAGGTGGGCGAGTTTGCCGACACCAACCTTGCTCTCGGCAAGCCTGTCTATGCATCAAGTTATGAAAATTCAGGCACAGTGCCGGAATATGCCGTCGACGGCGATGCCTCGACGCGTTGGGGCAGTGATTTCGCCGACAATCAATATCTTGTTGTTGATCTCGGTGCGGAATATGTGCTTGACCGTGTGGAAATAGATTGGAACGCAGGGGCTTATGCCTCAAGCTATCGTGTGGAAGTGTTGCGCGATGAAGACCTATGGCAGACGGTGGCGCAGGAAAAATCATCTGCTGGAGGCTCCAAAACACATCGGTTCGGAGTTGCCGCCAGCCGTTATGTGCGTGTGTATTGCATGTCGCGCCACAATCAGTACGGCTCGTGTATTGATGAATTGAGGGTTTATGGCAAAGCCCGCCGCCTAAATCCCAAGCCTGTAGCCATCACTATCGACGCCTCCGACGGTATGGCGGCGTTTGTCGGCACTCCGGTGAGAATGACTGCCAGTGTGGCCGACCAGTATGGAGTGGGATGCGCCGATGAGTTTGGCGTGGAATGGGCTGTCGATGGCTCGTGCGCCACGATTGACGGCGAAGGAATACTTACGCCTGTGGCGGAAGGCGAGTGTGTGGTGACAGCGCAAAGCGGTACAGCCGTAGACCGCCGCACCGTGCGTGTGCTCTCAACGCTCGTTCCGTCTGCTTTGCGGATATCGCCGGCCTACATGGAGGTTGAGGAGGGCGCCGTTGCAGAAGTGGCGGTGTTGGCAGCCGACCAATATGGGCAGTCAGTGGCTGTCGACGCTGCGGAATGGACTGTTCCTGCAGGTTTGGCTGTCGAAAATGGAAAACTGACGGCAAATGCGCCGGGAACTTATATGGTCGCAGCTGAGGCATTCTCGCTTAAAGCCGAGGCAGAAGTGAAAGTGTTGCCACGCCTGACCGACAATATCGCACTCAAAAAGACGGTGACGGCATCCGATGGCTCGGCGGTGACGGCACTCAACGACGGCAACGGCGGCTCGCGCTGGATTGCCAACGGAGAAACCGTCGATTTGACAATGGATCTTGGCGGAGTCTATCATCTGATGCGGTCAAGCATCCTGTGGGAGCGTGCCGCAGCCGCCGACTATACGGTTGCTGTGTCGCTCGACGGCGAGAATTGGCAGCCAATGTTGGCAACGGAAGGGCTCTCAGACACCGGTGCTGACCGCACCGATGAAACGACGGTCAATGGCATAGCCCGCTATGTGCGTCTGTCGATGACGCGCAAGGCGACACAATGGGCATACTCCATTTATGAATGGCAGCTGTATGGCCGCCGTATGCTTGCCGGCGAACCTTGCTCTGTTGCTATTCTGCCGCATGCCGGAGAGACAAGAGTCGGTGTAGGCGTGGAATTTGAAGCAGAGGTGAAAGACTGTGACGGAAATGAAGTGACCTCCGCGCCGAGGCTGTGGACAGCCACTGGAGGCGTGTTTGCCGGCGGCACTTACAGTAGCGAGATTGCCGGAACGTTCGGCATTGCCTGTGAGTCGATGCTTGCGAAAGCGGTGTCGCAAATCGAAGTGACATGTCAGACGTCGGTAATAACCACAACGAACGTTGACTCGTGCATCTATCTCGACGGCGGCAGCCTTGTGGTTGAGGCCGACGGACTTACGGGTGTGACGGTGTTTGCTGCCGACGGAAGGGTGGCGATGCGCAGTGATGCCCGCGGCGATGCGTTGCGTTGCCAGTTGGCGTTGCCGCATGGAGTCTACGTCGTTGTCGTTGCCACAACGTCGGGACATCGCGTGACGAAAATAGTATTGTAGCAAGGTGATATAGGTTGGGAAAGGCACTGCGACGGGTTGTTGCGGTGCCTTTTTTCTGTCAGAAGCTTTTTGCCGTTTCGGTTTGCGGCATTGTGCAGTCGCGACGGATGCGGCGGTAGACGTAGATGAATGCCGGAACCAGGAAGATGTCGGCGGCAAACCACGCCACAGAGTCGCCGAAGCACACGGCAATGTAGCCGAAATCAGGCACAAACACCAGACTGACAATGCCGCGCGCCACCATCTCCATCACGCCCGACAGCATTGCGAAGTTGGTGAATCCGGCGCCCTGGATGGTGTAGCGGAGCACGCACAACAGAGCCAGCAGAGGCATCATGTATGCCGACACATGCAGGAACAAAGCCGTGTTGCGGATTATCGCCGTGTCGGAGGCCGACACAAACATCAGCGACATTTCCTCCGACCACAGCAGCATTGTCGTGCTTACCGCCACGACGTAGACCATCACCATCGCCATACTCGATTTCACGCCCATCCACACCCGTTGCGGACGCCCGGCTCCATAGTTCTGACCGGTGAACGTGGCCATGGCGATGCCCAGACTCTCGCACGGACAGATGGCAAACATCTTGATGCGCATGGCGGCGGTGAAGGCCGCCACGCAGTCGGTGCCGAGGGCGTTGTTGGCGCTTTGCAGCATAATGCTGCCGATGGCGGTGATTGAGAACTGCAAACCCATCGGCACGCCGATTTTGAGCAGTGTTGAGCAGTGTCGCCGCGACATTGTCCGCTCGTCGCGCGAGGCACGGAGGATGTCGAACTTACGAATCATATAGACGTAGCACAGCACAGCCGACAGCGCCTGTGAGAACACCGTGGCAATGGCGGCTCCAGCCACTCCCCATCCGAGGGTGACGATGCAGAAAATGTCGAGCACGATGTTGAGGATGGTGGAGAAAAGCAGAAACCAGAACGGGGTTTTGCTGTCGCCGAGCGCGCGGATTATGCTTGAGAGCAGATTGTAGTAGAACGTTGCCGGCACGCCGATAAACGTGATCAGCAGATACCAATAGGCGTCGCTAAAGATGTTTTCGGGAGTGCTCATCCATCGAAGGATGGCCGCGCACAGCAGGCTCGTCACCACGGCTATCGACACCGACAGCCATGCCGTCAGTTTCAGACTGCTGTAGACGTAGCGGCGCATTGACTCATAGTCGCGCGCTCCGAATTTCTGCGCCACCGGAATGCCGAATCCGCAGCAACAGCCGTTGCAGAAGCCAAGAATCAGAAAGATCACCGAACTGCTGGCGCCGACTGCTGCCAATTGGCTTATGCCCAAGAATTTGCCCACAATAGCCGCATCAATCAGCGAATATGTCTGCTGCAGCAGGTTGCCGAGCAGCAAGGGCATAGTGAATTTGAAAATGAGCGGCATCGTGGCACCGCTTGTCATTTCATTGCATTTTGCCATACTTATACCTACAAACCTAAAACTGGATGCAAAATTACTTAGAAATTTTCTATGGTTTTCTAAATGAAGTGCAATAAGTGCAGAAAAAATGGGCGCATCTTAGCGGATGCACCCATTATGCTTATAAACGAGTCGGTTTAGTCGTAGATAAACGCCACGTTGTCGACGTATAGATTCTGACCGATAGTGCCCTCATAAGCCGTGCCGCAGCCGGCAGAGAACATCATGATGATGTGGGTTGGAGTTGCCAGCGGGCTGTCCCAACCAACCTCATGGATAGGCACGATTTTGCCCTTGCTGTTGCGCGCATAGTATGGACGGCTGCTGTCGACAAGGTTCATGTAGCTTTTATAGTAAGGCTGTCCGACGATGTTTCCGTAGTAGATGCGCAGGCGGTGTCCGTTGACCCATCCGGTGCTTCTCGTGTAGCGTTCGCGTCCTGTTCCCACGCGTTTTGCGTAGATGTTGCCGTTGGCATCCTCCCATCGGCGCTGCAGCAACACGAATACCTCGCATGCATTCTGCTTTTTGAGAACTTTCTTCTTTCCGAAACCGCTTGAATATATCATCTGGGCATTGGCTGGAATCTCCACTTTGTAGTCGTAGGTCAGATATTTAGGGCGTTTTGTGAACCTTACGTTCATGTCCAGTTTGCTGTATGGATTTTTGGTGCTGCTCACCGGCTCCACCATTGTGCCGAAGTAGATGCTTCCCGAAACCAATACGTTCATATTCACCACACCGAGTGCCTTCACCTTCTCCATGATTGTTGAAAGCTTCACGCATTTGTTTCCGGCAGCGCGCTGCGCTGGGAACACGGCGTTGCTGCCCTTCACCACGCCAGCCACTTTGGCATACACGTTTGACGTAGCCCAAGGCGAGCCTCCGAGGTTTCTGTAAGCCTTGTTGCCGTGGATTGTCTGTGTCGGGCCGATTTCGTATAATGTCTTGGATTTTCCGCCGATGATTGCGGACTCTTTGATGGTTCTTGTGACCCAATGCTCAAAGTCGCCGAATGCGACCTTCTCTTTAGTCTCGGCGAGCAGTCCGCTTGTGGCTACGAGTAAGCCTGCCGCCAATAAAAATATTCTCTTCATTGTTGATAAATAAATTTTCGGGGTCAAAATTAGTCATTTCCACTGAATTGTGAAAGCAGATGGGCAAAGAGTGTCGTGTCGAAGCCGAAACAGACACGTTTTTTGAACCAATAAGCCATTATTTTACCATAATTAAAAATAAAAGAGACCAATTGTTGGCTGTGTATTGATTTAATTGATATATTTGCGAACTATTTAATCACTTATAAACAACTGACCTATTATTCTATGAGAAAATCAGCATTTTCAAAGATTATGCTTCCTTTGCTGGCGCTGTTGTTGCTTTGCACGCCCAAGGCAAAGGCGGAGGGCGAATATGCCTGGCCTGCAAATTACGACGGCGTGATGCTGCAGGGCTTTTATTGGGACTCTTTTAAAGAATCTAAATGGACTGTGCTTCAGGCAAATGCCGCTGAACTGTCGTCTTATTTCAATTTGATCTGGGTGCCTAACGCAGGCAAATCGTCGGCAAATCCGTCGATGGGCTACGACCCTGTCTATTGGTTCAGCAACTTTAACTCTTCGTTTGGCAACGAGGCGGAGCTGCGCTCGATGATTTCAACATTCAAGCAGTTCGGCACCGGCATTATCGAAGACGTGGTGGTCAACCACCGCAACGGCGCCACCAACTGGTATGACTTCCCTGCAGAGACTTACAATGGAAAAACTTACAAACTCGGTCTTGACGCCATCTGCAAGAACGACGAGCTTGCCAACCAGACTGGTATGCCGCAGCCTACCGGCGCATACGACACCGGCGACAACTTTGACGGCTGCCGCGACCTTGACCACACAAATCCTGCAGTGCAGGAGGCGGTGAAGGCTTATCTCGACTTTCTGAAGAACGACCTCGGCTTCACGGGTTGGCGCTATGACATGGTGAAGGGCTACGGCGCTGAGTATACAAAAATCTACAACGAATCGGCAAAAGCATCATACAGCGTGGGTGAGTACTGGGACAACTACGACAAGACAACATCGTGGATTGACCGTACGGGCCGCACATCGGCTGCCTTCGACTTTGAGTTCAAGTGGGCGCTCAACGCCGCTTTCCCGGGAATGAACTTCTCAAAACTCGTGTGGAAGCGCAACGGCTCGCTCAACCAGCCTGCCGGAATTATCCACATGGACACTTACCAGCGTTATGCTGTCACTTTCGTCGACAACCACGACACTTACAAGGAGTCGGACAAAATGTTTACCGGCGACGTTGAGGCTGCCAATGCCTTCATGCTCTGCTCACCGGGAACTCCGTGCGTGTTCTACAAGCACTGGCTCGACAAAAAGGACGCCATCAAGAAACTCATCGCCATCCGCAAGTCGGTCGGCTTGACAAACCAATGCACTGTCAATGTGCTTGAGACAACCAATAACCGCTATGTGGCTGAGGTGACAGGAAATAATGGCAAGCTGCTCATCAAGATTGGACGTGGCTCTTATGACCCTTCGGCGAAAGGCTACTCTACATCGGACAAGGTGGCTGGCAACGCACTCTACTCCATCTGGACAAAGGTGGCTATCAAGAATCTTGAAAGCCAGGTGGCTCAACTGTCATTCTCGCCCGACGGCGGCACTTATGTCGGCGGCGTCAAGGTGACAATGGACGTGGCAAACGCAAAGGATTTCAACAATCCTGAGGTTGTATACACTACCGACGGCTCAATCCCTTCGCTCACCAACGGCACACATGCGGCTCCTGGCACAACACTTGACATCTCTACCAACACCAAACTCAAGGCAGTGGTGGTGGCCGACGGCAAAGTCGTGTCGGGCGTCAAGGAGGCAAACTATATCACATCGATAGAGCCTGTTGAAATCTACGTTGAGAAGCCGGAGTCGTGGAATAGCATCAACATCTACGCGTGGGTTTCAGAGCAGATAACCAGCGCTTGGCCAGGCGATGCCATGACAGAGACAGCAACCGTTGACGGCAAGACAATGTATTACCACAATTTCGGAACACAGTATCCTGAAATCAGCATAATCTTTAACAACGGCACAGCGCAGACTGCCGACATCAGCGAAGTGGGCTACGGCAAGCACTATTTCCGTCTTAACAGCGACACTGGCAAAAGCATCTCGGTGACTGAGTTCAAGCCACAGAGCAGCGTTGCGTCAGTGACCGGCGGTGAGCTGGTAGTTTATCCCAACCCTGCCACCGACGTGATAAATGTGAAATCAGACAAGGGAGTAGCGTCGGTTGAGGTTTACACACTCAGCGGCGCGAAAGTGGCAGAGAGCGACACCGACGCAGTGAGCGTTGCCTCTCTCCAGAACGGAATGTATATCTACTCAGCTACATTTGCCGACGGCACGAAAGTCAGAGGCAAGTTCTTGAAAAAGTAATTTATAATTGCTTCTATAAGCTACACCAAAGGGCTGACACTTCTTGCGAGGTGTCAGCCCTTTGTGTCTATGTTTCCGGGAAAATGGAATAAGTGTATTTTTTGAGGGTGTTGAAAATGGAATAAGTGTAGTTTTTTCTTGGTTTTTAAATGGAATAAGTGTACTTTTACGCCGTGTTTAAAATGGAATAAGTGTTATGCTGCGTAGAAAAATACAAAAAGAGATACACGATTACTATCGTTCAGAATCAAATAAAGTGTTGCTGCTTGATGGAGCAAGACAGATAGGAAAATCTTTCATTATCAGATATGAAGGACAGAAATTCTTCAAAAATTATATTGAGATTAATTTTCTGGAAGACAAAAATGGTGACAAATTATTTGAAGGAGTCTCTAACTCAAAAGATTTTTATCTCAGACTAAGCGCTTATGCAGGAGACAAAATGGGCTCAAAAGAAAATACGCTTGTCTTTCTTGATGAGATACAAGCGTATCCTGAACTTCTCACTCTGCTTAAGTTCTTGAAAGACGAGGACCGCTTTACATATATCGCAAGCGGTTCGCTTCTCGGCGTAACTCTTAACAAGACACTTTCAAAGCCGGGCGGGCGTATTATCAAAAAGAAAATGCATCCGCTTGATTTTGAAGAGTTTTTATGGGCAAATGGCGTCGGAGAAGAAACAATAGCCTACGCGCGGGAGCAATTTGCCAAAGAGAAGTCGATAGAAGAAGCCATCCACAATAAATTTATCGACTTATTCAAGAAGTATCTTCTTATCGGGGGGCTGCCCGATGCTGTAAATACTTTTATTGAAACAAGCAATATTGTTGCTGTTCGTGCCGTTCACGATGAAATTTATGAATTATACAAAGGAGACGCCTCTCAATATGACAATGAAAACTCATTAAAAATAAAGCGAATTTATGAGATGATTCCATCTAATATGGAAAACAAAAAGAAGCGACTTTATTATAGTGAGATAGAGAACAAAAAAGGAAAAAGAAGCGCTGACTACGAGGCAGAATTGGAGTACCTGATAAGTTCCGGAATATCATTGGAGGTTCTTGCCGTTTCAAATCCAAAATTTCCTCTTAAAGAGTCGGTTCAAAAAACATTGATAAAGTTATACTTGAACGATGTCGGACTTCTGACAAACATCTTATATCGCTATAATGTCAATGCTGTAATCGGAGCGGAAAGCAATGTTAATCTTGGCGCTGTATACGAAACGGTAATTGCCCAAGAGTTAAGCGCACACGGCTACTCTTTGCGTTATTACGACAATAAAACAAAAGGAGAAGTCGATTTTCTCGTGGATGACTATGACGCGCTCAGCGCAATGCCAATCGAAGTGAAGTCAGGAAAAGACTTCAAGCAGCACCGGGCGTTAGACAAGTTTGTTGAAAATGAGGATTATCACATCAAAAAAGCAATACTATTCTCAAACGACAGCAAGGTGGAACGAAGTGGAAAGGTGGTTTACATGCCGATATACTACGCAATGTTCCTAAAACCAAGCAATCCCGACAGCTTTATCATACCATAAATTGCTGTAACTCTCCGAAAATGAATGTTCGTTGTGCATTTCGCAAAACAAATACAACAAAAGCATTTTCGGCACTGCACAATAAAACTACGAGGGAAGGTTGATTATTTTGTCCGATAAAACTTTTATAAGCGACATAAATTAGGGCTGACTTGCGAGGTGTCAGCCCTAATTTATGTCTTTGTTTCCGGAAAAGTGGAATAAGTGTATTTTTGAGGGTGTTTAAAATGGAATAAGTGTAGTTTTTTGAGCTAAAGCGGACTTGAAATTCGCAGATTTTCAATGTGATTCCCGCAAGAAATCTCAAAACGGTGAGAAAGACGTCAATGTGAAACGAAAAATAGATCAGCAATTTAAAGCCTGGGAATCTGTCGTATAATCAACAAATTGATGTCCGTTATAACGGCGGAATGCCTCGAACTTTGCGCAATGAGGCAATGGCAACGTTGGCAGACTATCATCGCGTAGCGTCGCCGTTGATTTTTAACATTTCAATTGGGTTTTGCTACCGATCCCAAGTCCTGCCGGGCATGCGGGAATGTGGATAAAAAGAAGGTAGTCAGCGAAGCTAACTACCTTCTGTTGTGTGGTCCCACTTGGGCTAAAAGTGTGGTATCTGGTGTTTTTGAATGATATACTAATATTGTTATAAACATCTTATAACTAATATATTATGTTTGTATATGTTATATGTTTGATAACAACAAAAACCAATAGGAAACAAATAAGTCGGGCAAAATTCGGACAAAATTAAAATGATTTCGTATCTTTGCAAGTGAAAATATGAATAATTTATGGCGAAGATTGATTTGACATTATCTCGGAAGAAAGATAAACTAACCGGACGGCAAGAAATAGTGCTGCGTTTTTACCATGGGAAGAAAATAGACCAACAGGTGAAAACGGGAATTTACATTATGGATGACCCTTGCTATTGGGATGGGGTAAAGATGGTCGATACACGCCGTATGAACGATGAAGCACGGCGGTATCATAATGAGCAGCGTGCTAAGATAGAGTCTCTTTGTTTTGAAATTATTCAAGAATGGCAAAATACGGATCAGAATGTACCTATTCCTAAAGATTGGCTTAAGACGGTCGTTGATAAGTATTTTTATCCTGAAAAGTATGTGCGACAATCGGAAGAAGAGGAGGCAAAGCCGATTACGGTAAGGGTAGCTGTTGAGGCATTTATTGCGGATGCACCGAATCGCATTCAAGAGAATGGTGTGCATCAAGGACAGCCTGTCAGCCATAGAACGATTCTGCAATACAATCAAATGCGTCGTTTTGTGTTTGAGTATTTGGATACACTTTCTCCCAATGATATGCCTGTCAAGGAACTCGACAAAAAGTTCTATGATGGGTATGTGGCTTTTCTCAACGGAAAGGGGTTTAAGTTGAACACTGTTGGGAAGCATATTAAAAACCTGAAAGCAGTAATAAATTGGTTACCATTGTCAGAGCGAATCGAGTGCGAGTTTGTGGCTCCAAGGAAGTGTAAGAAGTTGGCAGAAGAGGTTGATAACGTGTTTCTTTCAACAGATGAACTGCACGCTATTGAGACGGTTGAGTTGAAGCAAGATTATCTTGATAGGGTGCGCGACCAGTTCCTGTTGCTTGCATGGACCGGATGCCGATACAGCGACCTTGATAAGCTTGATGACCCACAATGCATCTCTCGTGGATATTTCGAGTTGGAGCAATATAAAACAGGCGCAAAGGTGTGTATCCCTATTTTTGACCAGGTGAAGCGAATTTTTGAGAAATACGATGGCGAATTGCCATCGGTTATCTCAAATCAAAAGTTCAACGGCTTTTTAAAGGAGGTTTGCCGTCTTGCCGGAATAACCGAGGAAACATCAATCACTCACACAATAGCCGGCAAACGCACCAAAGAATACTTCCCGAAATACGAGTTGGTGAGTGCACACACAGCACGTCGCTCTTTTGCCACGAATATGTTTGAAAGCGGCGTGCCGGCACTTGTGATAATGCAGATAACCGGACATAAAACCGAGAAAGCATTTCTCTCATACATCAAAACCGACCCGGAGAAATACGCCTCGATGCTAATCGAGCAGTGGAACAGGTCGCAGCAAGAGAAAATGAAATAAGCTTTATTATATAAAGTCAAAAATCTGATTAGTATGCAAATTAGGCTATGCCATAATTAGAATGGCACAGCCTAATACTAACATAGAAAACGCTTATTTTGTTTTCTTTTCACGTTGCGACAATGCACTTCCGGCAATACTCTTAGTTCTATCACTAGAGCGACCATCCCTTAGAGCCTTCGATGCTCGAGTAGCAACTTTCTTCGAAGTAACTTTTTTTGCCATATTACCTCCTTTCTGATTTTATGAAACCTATCTCAAGGTTTCGTGATAGTAAAGAGCCAATCACCATATTATGGGATTGGTGCTGTTGACAGGAACAAATGGACCAAAAGCCCTGAATGTACCAGAGCGCATATTGTCAGCTTGGCATAATGGCACAATGTACCATGAATTGCCATAGCCCTCAATCTGAACATGTGCTCCGACAATATTTGCAGTTGAGGTACACCCGACTCTATTGCAGGTATTTGCTTTGCAACCAGTTTTCTGTTCCCAGAAATCTTTCCAACTGGAGTAGCCGGATGGAAGAACGGCATTTGCCCCAGTTCCGTTGATGTTCTTCACTGTCTCAATTGACATGTTATTAATCGCCCCCATTTAGCTTGCGGCCTTGCTGCAGCCCGTCATTTGTTGTTAAAGTCGAGATGACGGCTCTCGTTGATATGTATAGCAAATTATATGCCAAATTCTATTTTATCCCTGTATTTGGATAAAAATGTGTCAAATTTATAAATAGAATAGTCATAAATGGTGCATTTATTTGTAATATTAATTTCTTTGTCGTAACTTTGTGGCATAAAATCAAGGTGGCAATATGATACAAGAACTCAAAATAAAAAATTTCCTTTCGTTCAAAGAAGAAGCAGTGCTTAACTTTGAGGCGACGAAAGATACGACGTTTGAGGATTATCAGGTGGTGGAAGTTGCCGAGGGTGTCCGTTTGCTGAGGATGGCTCTTATTTATGGGGCAAATGCTTCAGGTAAGTCCAATATACTTCAAGCGCTTACTTTCCTGCGGTCGTTTTGGTTCGCCGACCCTCAATCGATGAAAGAACCGACCGGAGTAATACCCTTTCTTTTGGACCGACAAACGCCCGACGAGCCTTCGCATTTTGAGTTGAGATTCTTTGCTGAGGGCATCCGCTATTGGTATGTACTATCGTTGGATAGTAAAGCTGTGCATACCGAAAAGCTTTATTACTACAAGCCTAAATCCGCGCAGCCGACAATGCTCTTTTCAAGAACACTTGAAAATGGTCAGTCTGTAATAAAAATAAACCCGGCGGCAAATAAAGTCGGTGCTACAGGATTGGAAGAACTCACCCTGAAGTGTCTCCCGAATATGTCGTTCTTTGCAGCGAGAAACAAAGTTAATATGTCGTTGGCGTGGATAGATGTCGCAATGAATTGGATGGAAGGGAAAATACTTCCCTTCATCGGACCGCATACCGACATGTTTGAATACGCAGGACGACGTATTGCAAACAACACACTTTTGCGTGATTACTTGTTGGACTTCGTTCATCATGCGGATTTCAATATCTCAGATATCCGTTCAAATAATACGGAGGAGGCTTTGCCCCCTCAAGCCGTTCGGATGTTTCTTGAAGATTCGTCCCTGCCCGAATCATTGCGTGAGCACATAAAAGAGACAGGTTCATTGCCATCCCTTAGGACTGAGTTCCAGCACAGAGTCAAGAATCTTCTTGGCGAAGAAAGCTACTATTTGCCTCAGTCGCTGCAATCAGAGGGGACAAAGCGTACACTCGGAATTGAGGCTGCCGTATATGAAGCCGAGAAAGAGAATGCCGTGTTGAGCATTGATGAGTTGGAAGCCTCTCTGCATCCCGATTTGGTGGAATATGTGATTGAGCAATTCCTCAAAAGCAAAAACGAGAGTCAGCTTTTGGTGACAACACATTATGACCCGCTGCTAAATACCATAAACGACCTAATCCGCAAGGATTGCGTGTGGTTTGCCGAAAAAGACGAAACCGGAAACACCTCGCTCTATTCGCTTACGGATTTCAATGGGCTGAACAAGATTTCCTCTTTTCAACGGTCATATCGCAATGGCGTATTCGGCGCACTTCCAAAAATCAATTGAGGTATGGCACGAAAAGTCAAGACCAGACAGCAGAATGCACCGATACCTACAATAATCGGTGCTGGAATTACCGAGCAATGGTATTTCACTCATCTTCAAAGAATCTTCCGCTATAGGGTTAAGGTGCGTCCACGCTTTTTCGGTCAGGAAGATATATTTCAACTGACTAAAAAAGTAGAATCCGTGATTCAAGACGGCGGAGTAGCCATTGCTGTTTTTGATGCAGATGTCGCATCATGGGATGAGAAGGAACGCTTGAAACTTGACGCTTTCCGCTAGAAATATGGCAAGAACGAAAATGTCATAATTTGCGATAGTCTTCCCTCTATTGAATATTGGTTTTTGCTTCATTTTGCCGACATCCACCGATTATTCTCAACGTCGCAATCGGTATGCAAAGAATTGGAAAAATTCCTTGACGGATACGACAAGTGCGAAGAATACCTCAGTCGCGAGAAGTGGGTGCGTCAACTCTGCGAATCAGGTAATATGACTACCGCCATAGAACGTGCAAAAGTGCGTAACGATAATCAGTCGTACACAAATTTGCCATTGGCATTTGCTAAGATAACAAAGCGATAATCGAAGTGCATCATCAGTATGCTCAATCTGCCCATTTTATTTTGTCAAGCACACTCTTTCTATGGCTTTCGTAAACATCTCGGTAAGGTATTGGGTATCCCTTGTATATCTCGATTAATGAGAGGAGTATTGACAAAGCGTCTGCTTTGCCGTCGGTTGCCATCAATGCCGGGTCGTATCGCCATACGGAAACTGAATATTCCCTCGGGGTGGCATAGACTTTTATGCCCAGCTCTCTTGCTTTCTGCGATGTCATGCCATAATCCCAATACTCATTTGAATACATGTCGTTTCTGTATATCAAGGATTCGCAGACGTTCGTCAGCCCTAAATTCGTTACATCATAATCGGTATAGCCTGATGAAATCACCGGGCTTTGCAACATTTCATCAACTTGGTTGTAGAGTTCGGCACCACGCTTGTAAAATTGCAGGACCTTATTGTGCCCTATGCTTTCCACCCTTGCTATTCCGAAATTACACAACTCCATCACTGCAAGCGTCACCGTCTTTGCCGAGTAACCTATCAGCTCGGCAATCTCCTTGAATGGTATTCCTGCCAACGACTTCTTCTGAAGATGATACAGCAAAAGCACTTGGGCTGATATGGTCAAGGTTCTTGGCGAGCTTTTCTTTGTCAAGTTATTTTCCGTAAAAGAAATTAGCAATTCAGGAAAGTAGAATTGATGTCCCGGCACAACGAAGTTCACTTTCCTACTGACAAGCAGTCGGCGAAATACAGCATCCATAACAGGCAACTCTATAAGCAGAATGAATTGGAAGTATTCCTTCATCGCGTGAAAGTCTTTAGCAATGTTGGTGCCGTTGAATTTATCTCCATTTATCCGTTGAGCAACTATAACAGATATGCCAGAAATGGAAATCGCGTAAAACTTATAGTCCTTGGCAAAGGTTGAATTTTGGGCTTGAATAAGATTGTCTGATGCCTTCTTTGGGAAAGACATTTTCAAGCCAAGTTCGGAGGTAATGTATGAGTGTAAACTTTTCATACTTACATAACGTGAAACTCAGTGTTATTGTTATACGTTGAATTACTTTTAACATATACTAATTATCAACTGATTACAAACAATTACCATCAAACTATATATGTGTCTTTTAGAAACGACATCTCGTGAGATAACTTTGCAGTGCATCCGATAGCAATGGACTGGCATTGCTCAATGACCGAGAGCCGGAGCTTTTGGATGCCACCGCCCGAAGCGACGCGAGAGCACCGTTATTGCGTGAGGGCACAAATATATATGAGTACACAAAACTCAATTATCAACATTGCTGAATTGGCGGCTGCGATGCCTAACGCCATTCTCCAAATCTCCGCAGGCGACCTCTGCGACTTCGCAAACCGCCTTATCGAATCCGCTACCGATGTGGCTCGGTTGCAGATAGAGCGTGCCAACCTCTCAAAGGAACTGCTCACCATTGAGGAAGTGGCGGATATGCTGAAAGTGTCGAAGATGACGCTCTACCGTTGGAATCTGAATGACACACTTCCCAAGATTGAAATCGGAGGCAAACGCCGCTATCGACGTGCCGATGTTGAAGCTATTATCGAACAACGAAAAGAGAAGAAGCAATGGACGAGAAAATAACGATTAAGCCCAAGGGCTCACTGTCGCTTAACAAGCAGCGGCCCGAACTCCCCATCGACGGACTTCCGGCTTCAATACAGAACTACATCAACGCAGTGTGCAACATCTACCATTGCCCACGAGAATTTGTAACCACGGCCGTCCTCGCCACCGCATCTACCGCTATAGGCAAGAAGGTGGTAGTAAACGAAGGTATCTACAAGAATCCGTTAGTGCTGTGGTTTGTGTCGGTGGCGCGGAGCGGCAGCAACAAGTCGTACCCGATGAAACTCGTCACGCAACCGCTTCGCCGCATTGATGAAGAACTCTATGCCGAGTATAAGCGTGAGTATGACGATTGGAAAGCAATCCCTGCCAAAGACCGTGTCGACGAGCCGAAATGCCCGGCAATCGTCCTTGACGACTGCACCGATGAACGCCGCAGCGAGATACTTTTCATGAACAACGATACCAACGAGCCGCAAAATCAACAGGTTGCCAAACGAGGCAACAAACGTGGTGCCATAGGTATCTATCCCGAATTGAAGGGTATGTTCGACTCTAAGAACCAGTATCAGAATGGCGGCACATCTGCCATATCCAAACTGCTGCGGCTTTTCGATTGCGAAGACATCAAGGTTGACCGCAAGAACGGTTTTACGATGCTTATCAAAGACCCGTTCTTCAACATCATCGGCGACTTACAGACAGGTATGCTCCGCTCCACCTTCGGCAGCGAACTCTTTATGACCAATGGTTTGAACCAGCGGTTTCTGTTCAGCGTTGCCGAGGATATTGAATATCCGCATCGCAGTCACGAGACGTTGCCTTACGGCATCGCTTGCGAATGGGCTCAGACCGTGCGTATGCTCTACGAGGGAATCTATCACAGTCCCGATGGCAACCACTACACACTTGTTCGCAGCACTGATGGCGAGGTGTCGCTCGGCAAAGAGGCTGATGCCCTATATGACGACTACCACAACTATCTGCAAGACAAAAAGGCTATGGCGGAATGCGACTATGTGGCGTCAATCTACAGCAAATTGCAGATACAGGTGCTCCGCTATGCCGGAATAGTCCACGTGCTCGACCTGGCAGAGCAACGCGGCATGCGTTGCGACTACAACATCATGCGGAAAGAGCCGATGGAGTATGCCATTCGCTGTATGGAATACTTCGAGCAGATGGCACTGTTGGTCTATTCACGGATTGCAGAACAGCCGCCGATTGTGAAGCCCGAGCAGATGAGCAAGACCGAACTTCTTTCTGCGTTTTTGAGACTTTATCCCGATGTGCCGCAAGGGCAACTCGCCAAACTGATTGGTGTATCACCGGCTTATATCTCGAAGATAAAAAGCGGAAAAGCAGGTTAAGGTTAATTTGCATGTAACTCACTTAAATTCAAAGCAATAAGTATTGACAAGGTATTAACCAAGCATTAACCTAACGAACACTCTGCAAGGTTAACGACAGGTTAATACCAAGTCAACACCTAAACAACTGAAAATCAATATGAAGGATATAGAATTAACCTTAACCTCATTTTTGACAAAATGAAATCGTTTCAAGAAATAGAAATAACAGTTTATCGTGGCGTGAAAGACCGAATCGGACATCTATCAACGCTTCACTATTTCCTTACGAATATCGATGCGTCGGCAATTGCTGAACTGCGTTCGTGCTCGGATGCCGAGCGAAAACGGCAGATAAAGATGTCGCTGCCGCAAGCGACGATTAGTGGTGTGTTTTCGTCAACACGTTCTGCCGAAAATCTTGTGTGGCATAGCGGACTAATCTGCATTGACATCGACCGCAAGGAGAATGAGCATATTGAGAATTTTGATACGCTCATAGAAGATGTGTTGATCCGTATAGAAGAAGTGGCGTACGCTGCTCATTCCGTAAGCGGCAAGGGCTACTTCGTAATCATTCCGCTACGCTATCCGCAGTTGCACAAGGCACAGTTTGAGCAGTTGGTGCGAGTGTTTGCCGATATGGGCATCTACATCGACCGCGCTTGCGGTGACGTGTGCCGACTGCGGTGCCAAAGTTTTGACGAGCATCCCTACATAAACCTTGATGCAAAGCCATTCAGCGGCATCTATCGCGAACCGAAAAAGCCTCGCACGTGGTGTCAATGGGCGTATGCAGAAAGCGATGTGGAAGAGAAGGTGGCACGGCTTTGCCGAGAGGTAGCGATGCGGCATATCGACCTCACTGCCAATTATGAAGATTGGGTGAAAATCGGCGCCGCCTTGTCATCGCTTGGCGAGAGCGGAAGGCAATGGTTTCACCTGTGCAGTTCGCAGAACAGCGGATACAATCCCGCTGAGTGCGACCGGAAATTCAACAACCTACTTCGCTCCACCCGCCAAATCGGCATCGGCACATTTTTCTACTACTGCCGGCAATATGGCATCGAATAGCCTAAAAATAGCACTATCAAAATATCTCGTAAAAATGAGCGATACTTGCAGAAGTCCACCGAACCGAATAACACAGCCCCGAGAAGTCGTAGCAAGAGATAACATCGCCAAAAAGGTGAAATCTAAGTGATGTTATCTACTTCAAGGTCGCATTACAGAATTTTCAAGTTTGTAAAGGATTGAAAAAGCTAAAAGGCTATGTAATAGCCGAATAAGGGGTGCAGGGGAAGTATTCCACCTGCTACCGTCTGTAAAGACCCCCCACCGCCCTCGTTTTTCCGCCCTCGCCCTCGTCCTCCGAGCGGAATATGCGAGCGATGCGCGGTAAAATCGTTGTCGTGAGAGCCAAAATCGGCTTGCCGATATTGGTCTCCACGGCAACACCTATCTCTTGCCAAAGGCAAGGATTAACACAGCGATGTGCGGTGATGACGAGGCTGTGCGAAATGGAGATGATGACGGTGAGAGCGGAGCTGATTTGGAGTTGTTCAGGCAATTAGTGGCTATACCGCCGAAGAAGTGTCTTCGACCGGCTTGCCGCGTCGATGTCACTGTGCGGTGTCGCCACGTTAAGACTGCCCGAACAAAACTCGAAAGCAGTGCAGCGGCAGCCGTCATAGGCGCAATGGAGTAAATGCCGCGTCGCACCGCACAGCGCGAATAATCAACAGAGCCGCAAGGCGAATAATGCGAGTGCACCGCTAAGTGGGAAAGAAGACGATGATGCTATCTATCCTGCTTGGAGTGGAGAACGGAGCGAGAAGGCTCTGCCTAAAAGCACTTTGTACAAGGGAGGTATCGGACAACAGCGCAAGCCGTTGAAAGAGTGTGTAGCAAAGCGTGAGCGGTGTGCAGAATCGAAGCCGTAGCAGATACCGTATGAGCGTAGCGAGTGCGGTATCGCGGAGGCGTAGAGGCTTCACATTGCTACACTCTCTTGTTCCGATGCTCCGACCGGGCGGTGAAACCGCTGTTCTAAGTGCTATGGCAAAAGACTTCTGTGGAGGGCGTAACGGAGAACGTGGAGAGATAGCATCATCGACTTGGGTGGGAGGGTCTAAGATGAGCACTCGCCAAAAGCGAAGCGTTTATTGAACACATGGATTGAAACAAACACCACGAAAATCGGCAACCCGGAGAGGGCTGCCGCAGTGTTCAGCGGAGAAATCCCGGCGGTTAAACGTCGGGATTCTCGCCACGCTTCCAGGCGATTGCACGGAGTGCGTCGTGCGATTGTTGCACTATCTGATTGATTGCACGAAATTGTTCGTCTTCAAGCAGGAGAGCTAGTTGCTCTTTGTGGCTCGGAAACTGTAGCCCGAAACCGTAGTTGATTGTGCGAGCTGCGTTCAAAATAACTCTGAGTTCTTGTTCAGTGAACTTGTTGTAGTCGATTTTCATTATTAAAAGAATTATAGAGTGAAACATTCGTGAGAGTTGTTGTCGATGTGGAAGATTGAGAGCGTGTAGTTCTCCGCACCCTTGCGGAATTCGAGGCGGATAAAGTCTTCGTTATCACGCCAACAGTAGTAAAGGGCGGTTCGCATAGCGTCCATATCACTGTCGGCAGTCAATTTCCATTTGCCTTGTCTTGTGTAGCAAGTATATTCTTTCATTGTCGTGTGAAATTAAAGAGTTATACATCGAGGGAGAAAGACAAAGAGGCTTACGCCTCTTTGCTCGCTTCCAATTTGAGTTTGTCGTAGATGTTTTGGCTGATGACCGCGCCGTAGCGATGTTTGAGCAAGTGCATATAGCGGAGAGCACTCTTGGCTGTCTTGCAACCGCAGCCCACATTGTCTTTAGGAGCGACGCCCTGGAAATAGACATACCAGCGGTCAAACTTGCGTTGAGCGACGATGAGATGTGGAGTAACTGTAGGCTGTGGGATAACTACGTTCTCGACTTGTTGAGCAGCCTGTTCGGCTTTCTTAGAAACTTTCTTTGTCATGATTTTTAATTTTTTGATGATTGAACATTGGCGCATTAGCGCCGTTTATTTTACGTGCAATCAAGTGGACGAAGCAGTGAAGTCGAGCCGCAAGGGTGATTGCCGCATTTTTCGCTTGCTAAAAATCGGAGGAACACGGAGTGCACACTTGCCCTTGCAGCCTGAACATCGTCCTAACTTTGCACAGTTAAAATGAATGGTGCGATTGCGGTTAACCAATGTTCTTCATCTACAAAATGCCGGCTTGCCGAAAAATCATAGCAAAAAAGGTAGCCGATAAAGGCAATCGGCAACAAAGAGGTTGTAGCCTCAGCCGTAAGTGGAGCCACACTCGAAGTCGCTGCAAGATTGACGCTGTCTATTTCCCAATGGCACAGCACCTAAATGTGGAGCGGAGGTTGAAGCCAAGAGTGCCGCTATTGCCGTTCAAGCATCGAGCGGTCAGCAACGACATCGGAGACATCAAAGTGGAGAGCGAGAAAAGCCGGGTAGCGGCGTTCTCTCTCGATGTATCTTTAATTTGACAATGAATGAAATGCTACACTGACTAAGCGAATAAGACTGCCGAGGGCGATATGCTATGCAGCCTCTTGCAGTTGGCGAGAAGACTTATCACGCACGAATTAGGAGAACAGCACTCTCAATCTATCGGCAACAATCACGAATACTCTATAATTCAACAATGGAAATCGGCAAGTTTACGAAGAACGAAAGTACCAACGACAGCGACAATCAACCACGCCGGGCGGAAGCGAGCCGACAAAGACCGGCTCGGAAAAACGGCAATCGCACAAACGCAACGGAGCGGCGGCAGCCGTATGATTAAGATACATTCCGCTGTTCCCGGCGGTGGAGAGAGCAAAAAGAAAGTCAGCCGTTTGGCTGACCGTCTTTCCGGAAAGAAGGCTTGCTTAGTTGTAAGAGTAAACCATAACGTAGTCAGCGTTGCCGACCTGAGCTGCTGCCATGTTTGAGGCTTCGTCTTCGTTGTAGGCTTCAACGTAAACCGTTTCACTCTCACCGTCGAAAGTAATCACTTCCACTTGATATTCTTTTAACTCGTTGCTGTTTTCGTAAGCGTCGAAGTCCTTAACTGCGAATTGAGAAATATGTGTCATTGTCGTAAGAATTAAATTGTTAATAACTGTGCGCCGAGGAGCGATTGATTTTACATTGCAATCAGGAGCGAATGAAATCAGTGCCTTGGCACGACAGCCGACAAGGGCAAGACCGATAAATACTCTTTTTTTATAGGCACGACGAAAAAAAAGGAAGATTTGTCGAGGCTGCTTGTTTTACCCTTTTCGAGCGTGGATAAATCGCTATCTTTGTAATGGAAAATTTTCTATCGTGCTTTAGGCTTGCATAATGTTATGTGACAATAATTCTGTAAAGCAATAATGACAACATTTTATCCGCTGTTAAGGACTCAGAGCGGAGAAAGCGGCAACACCTTAAAGAGTCAAGTGGAAGTGTTACGTCAGACGAGAGAGCAAACATCTTTCCGTGCCTACAACGAAGACGGAGAAGTGAGCAGCAACCAAAGTTCGGTGAGCGACATAATGCCTTACGCTTACAAAACAAGCCTTCCTCAAAATGGTCAGTTAAACGGCTGCCCACGACTTTGGCTCACTCCACCGATTCATAGATACTATCTATAAACATTTTTATTCTGAACTATTGTAATTTGCAAGTAAATGTAACTCAATATCCTATGATGATAAATAGAACGAGTGTTAATATAGTATTAAATGGTATTCATAATACAAATTGCAGCCTAAAACCTTTGCTAATAATAAAAATATTCCGTAATTTTGTAGTCTAATTACAAAATAGCTCTAAATATGTATTTATGATACGAGATTTTTGGGTAAAGAATTACCTTTCCATTCGAGATAAACAAGAACTTAATTTCCAGGCGAAGGGTCCGGCTTCGGAACTTGTTACAGAGGTCGCCGATGGCGTTTTCTTGTACAAGTTGGGAATCTTATATGGTTCGAACGCCTCAGGAAAATCAAATATGCTTATTGCCTTGAATGAGGCGTTCCGGTTGCTGGTGTTGCCCAAAAGTGATGCAGCCCGGAAAATTACCGGCTACATACCTTTCATCATTACAAAAGATAAGCCAACTGAAATGCACGTTTCGTTTTATGCAAATGGCGTTCGATACGACTATGATGTGGAGTTTAATGACCAATACATCTTTAATGAAAGACTGTATTACTATCCCAACAAATCAAAATCGTTGTTCTACGAACGTAAGTTTGTGGGCGATAATGTGCAAGCGGAAATCAAGTTCGGCTCAAGTCTCAAACTGCTTGTAAAGACGCAGGAGAGTATTCGGGAAAACACTTTGAATAATCATAGTGTTTTATCCGTTTGCCGAAAAATAGCCTTTACAGACGACATTGCTCCATTCAATACTCTGCATAATTGGATTATGGAAAATTACCATGATGTGGACGGTGATGGCGAGAAGGGACTCGTTGAAATTCTAAGAGAGGCTTATAGCGACCCGAAAAAGCGTAAGTTTTATAACACTATGCTTCAAAAGGCTGATTTGAACATTTTGGAATATAAACCTATCGTTGAAGATCGATTTGTACCTAATGATTTCCGCGAACGTATTCAGAGGGAAAATATCCCGGAGGATGTGAAAGCAGAACTCCTAAAACCGACCACCGATTCAATTTCATTCGTCAATCACTCGGTTGATGGAGACTTTGACATTCCAATCAGGTGGCAGTCTAAAGGCACGCAAAAATATATTCGTATTTTGGAGGCTTTATATGATATGGTAACAAGCGGTCATGTGTATTATCTTGACGAATTGGGCGAGGATTTGCACTACGACCTGCTATATTATTACCTCAATGTATTCATATTCAATTCCGAAAAATCGCAACTGATTATCACCAGCCAAGAAACCACACTCCTTTCACAAGACCTAATCAATGAAAACAGAGGCGTTGTGTGGTTCGTTGAGAAGAATAAAGAGACGGCTTCGTCGGAATATTCTCGTGGCGACTCTTTCGGACTACACAAGAATCTGTCGCTTTATAATTCATATCGTATCGGTCGATTGGGCGCCAAACCGGAATTAGGTAGCATCTTTATAAATCTTGAGGATTGATATGGGAAAGTTACGACAAACGGCACTCATTTTGGGAGAAGGACCGACGGAGTTTTTCTACTTCAAGTCGTTGTGTGATGTGTTCAAACGCCTGACCATAAAGCCCGACTACCCGAAGCATACAAGTATCAAAGAACTTGAATTGAAAATTGCAGATGGTATTGAAATGGGCTATAACCATATCTTCTGCATCATCGATATGGATACAAAGGATGTGGAACCTGAACGGACGCAATACCAGCGTTTAAAAGCGAAGTACGCCAAGCCAATCAATAAGCCAAAGAAAGGCATATACTGCGAGGTAGAATTCTTTGAGACTCACCGCTGCACCGAGTTGTTCTTCCTCTACTATTTTCGTTACACCTCACGCCCATACGACACACAAGAACCTCTACTCCGCGACTTGAATCAATGTGTGGAATATCGGAAGACTATTGAGTTCTTCATTAAGACTAAAGGACTTCATGGTTATTTTGAACGGAATGGTGGTAGTCTTGAAAAGGCTATTGCAAGTGCCAATCGCTCTACGGATGAAATCCAAACGGACGGTAGGGATTACACCTATTCAGAGCTGGGGCGGTTAATGGAAAGGTTGAAACGTGATAACAATATTTAAATGTCAAAGATTTATATATACTTATGATTGAAAGTATTAAGATTAAATGGGAAAATTGTTTTGGGATAAAGCAATTAGAGCATGAGTTTAAGTTTGCAAGTAGCAAACCAATCCATCTGCTTTATGCACCAAATGGTACTATGAAAACATCTTTTGCAAAAACGATGAAGTATTTATCTGGGCAAAGTAAGACGAAACCTTGCGACCAACTACACAACGATAAAGAAAGCAAATATGAGGTATTAGTAAATAGTGAGCAGGTTTCATCCGACTCATTGTTCGTTTTAAATGGCGAGGATGATATTGATAGTTCGGCCTCTTTTGTTAATTTTTTGGCGAGTTCCGAACTAAAAAACAAATATGATGAAATATACAATAAACTAACAAAGGAAAAAGATGCTTTGATGACTAAACTGAAAGGACTTTCTAAAAGCACGAATTGTGAAAAAGAAATAATCGAAGCCTTTTCAGAAAAAAGCGATACTACAATTTTTGAAGTTTTAGAAGAATTGAATGATCATGTAAAGTCTGGACTCCCCTTGTTTGATTTCAAATATAACGATGTATTTGATACAAAAGGAACTGTTAAATATTTTATTGAAGCTAATAAAGAAAAATTAAAAGAATACATAGATAATTACGAGAAGTTGTTATCTGAATCCTCTCTATATCGATCTGTAGATGGTTTTTCTTTTGGGACTTTCCAAGCCACACAACTACTGCAAAATGTTTCTGATGGCACCTTTTTTGGAGTAAAGCATAAAATGATGCTGCAAAATGGCATGGAGATAACCTCTCATGAACAGCTAAAGCAGATTATGTCAGAGGAGCAAGAAAAAATTTTGAACGATGCTGATTTAAAAGAATCTTTCGAAAAAATCACTAAAGCAATAGACAAAAAAGCGGAACTCCGTTTTTTCAAAGCCGTAATAGAAGCCCATCCTGATTGGATTGCTGAGATGCTAGACTATAATAACTTTCGCAAAAAAGTTTGGTTAGGATATTTGGCAAAAGATGAGGTTAAGCCTTTGTTCGATTCTTACATTCAAGTTTATAATGATAACAAAGACGAACTTTTAAAAGTCTTAGAATTAGCAGGGAAACAGCAGGAAAGATGGAACAACATCATTGAACTGTATAATGCACGTTTTCACGTTCCATTTCACGTATCAATATCTAACCAACGAGATATAATTTTGAAGAAAGAAGCTGCCAAATTGCAATTTTCTTATGTCGAAGAAAGAATGGATGCAGTATTAAGTTCACAGAAAGAACTAGAAAACATTCTTAGTAGAGGAGAAAAACGAGCTTTCGTAATTTTACAATTTTTGTTTGAGATGGAATCACGTAAAGTATTGTCTACTGATACAATAGTCGTAATGGATGACATCGCAGATTCCTTTGACTATCAGAACAAATATGCTATAGTAGAATATATCAAAGATTTAGCAGAAAGAAGCAACAATAAGTTTTTTATACTTATTATGACTCACAATTATGATTTCTATCGAACTATCTCTTCACGTTTGAACAATTCGATAAGCCATTTATGGATGGTCGAACGTAAAAAAGAAGGTCATATATCAATTGAACAAGGGCAATATAAAGGAGATGTTTTCAAAAAAGCTTTTGTAGGGAATGATAAAGATGATAAGATATTCATAAGTATGATTCCATACGTGAGAAACCTTATTGAATATTCTAAAGGAGAGAAAGATAATAAATATCTCTTATTGACAAGTTGTCTTCACCAAAAGAATGACTCGCTGTCTATTACAGAATCACAGGTAATAGAAGCAATGGAAAACTATACACGAGGTAAAGGACTAAAGCGACCAAAGTCGGATAAGAAAATATATGACATAATAATGGAAACAGCGGAATCTATTGCCATGGAATCTGAGCCTAATATTGTGCTTTTGGAGAACAAAATAGTTTTGTCAATATCTATTCGTCTCATTGCAGAGAAGTATTTGAAAGAAAAACTTCTTGCTGCATCGGTTCCCGAAGAAAAATTATTGGTAGAAGGGCCTCAGACTGGGAAATGGACTGAATTATATAAGAAGCATTGTCCTAATGATTCAAATTGGACAGTCATTGAACGTGTAAATATGATGACTCCAGAATTAATACATTTGAATAGTTTTATGTATGAGCCATTGATAGATATGTCCATTTTTCATTTGATAAAATTATATAAAGATTGTAAAGCATTATTGATATAGGTGGTCGATTATCTTACATATCAAAATATAATTATTGTATCTATAAGCATCTTAATGCAATAGAGGAGATGGTATTACCTTTGTTTTTAATATATTACTTCTACCATAAATTGGTGTGGTAGAGGTAAATATATTTATTATTTGATAGAAGCCTTTAGGTCAAGACAACAGGCTCTGTTCCCGATAGCCTGACGGCGGCACCGGAACGGCTTAATCCAAGTATTTCACTTTTGAGGTTTCGTTTATAGTCATAGTAAACTCGCGGCAACGGCGTTCGGTTTGACGTGCGGCGGCAATGGAGAAACGGTCGAATTTCTCGAAGATATCCAGTCCTCGGCTCAGATTAATTGTCCAGCCGTTGTTAAGGATAATCGCACGGTCGTGGTCTGCTTCAAACTTATATGTGAACTCAATACCGTATGTGGCCAAGTCGTCGGTCAACGCATCGAAGATGTCAATCATTTCGGGGATTTTGTCGTCGGTATTGTTGGTGTTAAGCGAAATGGCAATGCTTTCGGCATCGGTGTTTGCCTCACGAATGAGGTTGATAAACTCGATAAGGTTGTCGATTTGGAACGGTGCTCTGATGTATGGGTCAATGATTTCGATTTGCGTAGCACCTTTAAGGTATTCGCCGAAAAGCGACTTGTAGGTGACGCCTTTTTGGTTTGCCCTCACTGCAATATGCCTTGGAGCGATTACACGTTCTTGCTGTGAAATGCGAGGCCGATGAGTGCGCTCAGATTCAGAAGCCGGTTGTGCGACTTCCAGCTCTGTCGGCACTTCTTCAATCGGGGCAACGATGCCGTTCTCCACGTTCTCCAGAGTTTCTACTTTCACGGTTTTGCCGTCGGCGATGCGGAGATATTCAAACGTGGCCGGCTTGTCGGCTCGGAAGGTTTCATCGATGATATAGAGTTGGTCTTTTACGCGCTTACGGCTTTCTCCAGCAAAGTCCACAATTTCAAGGGCTTCCTCGATGGTCATTTTGCCGTCGGGATAGAGGAGTTTTACCAGTCCGGAGAAAGTCTTGCGAATGGCGAGGTGGTCGCGCTCCGAGAGCGATGTGTCGAAACGAGCATAGTCGTTTAGCATCGGCGAGAAGTCGAGAGCACGGAGTTCGTGCAGCACGGCAGCGATGTAGTCAGTTATAAGTCCGTAACCTTTGCTGAAACTGTCCTTGCGGAGCGACTTGATTTCCCACCCGGGATTATATAGGTGAATACGGTCGAGAAACGCTCCTTTTATAAATCCCGTAGGGATTGATTCAAATAGGTGAGAGTTTTTGAGCATATAGGGCACGGTGTGCTTGGTGTTCCCCACGAAAGCCATCGAAGCCGAAGCCTCGTGAGTGGCTTTGCCGCGGTTGAATGTCTTGTTGGCAAGATAGTTCTGCATGGTGTCGATAAGCACGGCATCGGTCGTTTTGCCTTTCTGCTGCTCGTATTCGTCCCATGCCACCACGTCCCAGTAGCCCACAAGTCCGAGAATTTCGGTGTGACCGCTGATTTTGGAGAATAGACGGGCTGAGGTTACGTCGCCACCGCTGACAAGTACACCGTATGGCGACAATTCAGAGAATACGTGCGACTTACCTGTGCCTTTTGGTCCGAGTTCCATAAAGTTGAAGTTGTTTTCAACCATAGGAAGCAGACGCGAGAGCGTTATGAACTTTTCACGGCGGTTGAGCACTTCGGGATTAAGTCCCACGGTGTGAATTAGCAAGTCAATCCATTCTTCGGTGGTGAAATTCTTGCGTTGGTCGATATAGTCTTGCAGCGAGATGTTGGAAACCTGTATGGGCTTCAGGTTTTCTATCTCCCAGCGCACCTTGATGTCTTCGCCTGTAAGGTAGTTAATATTGACAATTGACCACACTCCATTGCCGGATAGCAGTTTCGGATTTTTGCGAACAAATTCGCTGCCGATAGGAATGTGGAATAGCCCGAGGTTGGCAAAAGTAGCCTCGTATTGGTCGGCTTTATCGTTAAGTTGTGCCGAAATCTTGTCGATGATGCGGAAGCGCCCGGCTTCTTTTATTTTTCCTTTTACTTCTTCGGCTTCGGCACGATGCACATAGTTGTTTTGGATTACGGTTTTCACCTTTTCGATGCCTTGTGCTATAAGTTCTTCATCGTCGCAAGCACAGTACTGACCGAGCAGGTATTCGAGCACAAATGTAGGCACCGGCAGGTTGCCTTTCACCAAGAACGCTAGGTCTTTTCTCACCACCTTGCCTTGAAAAGCGTTCAATATTTTCTCTTGTAGTTCCATATCAGAAATCTTGCTCTATGAGTGTATTGTTAGTAACCGGTTTTTTTACGAGTGGATTAAGCATATCTTCCGTATCGTAGATGCGGAGTTGCAGAATGCCCGACGACACCGACTGATTGAGCGTGAGGCTCAATTCTTTCACTCGGTTTTGCAGCACGTCGGCATCGGTGCTGTCGAGGGTGATTATGGTGTCGTTGGTGACTTTTGCGTCGTTGCAATAGATGTTGCATACTATTTCACGCGGCTTAATGTCGGCTGACACTGCCTCGTCTTGCAATATCTGTATTCTCAGGCGGCTCGACACAATCGAGAGCGACTGTGTGAGCAGCGTGATGTTCACCTTACGTTTTTCCTCCTGCTTGTTGTAGGTGCTGTGCACTACCGGAATGATGACCTCTTGCAGTGCGGCACCGCCATGCACGAAGTTGTAGTCGGCACCTTGCACTTTGAAGCGGTTGGTGCCTACAGGCACTGCCACGAATAGGTCGTTGTCGATGCCCGATACATTACGTATAGGGAATTTTGCCACATTCGTGACGTCGTTTCCGGAGGTCGTGAGGTAGTAGCGGGTTTTCTGCTCGGCAGTAGCCTCGGTGATAGCCGTTTTGTCGTTTTCGGCAAAGGTCATATCATTGTAGATAAAGCCGTGGTCGGCAGTGATGAATATGTTTCTAGTCGACACGTGGTCGTGAATGCGTTTCACACAGTCGGCAATCTCTTTCACACTGTCGCGGCAGGCTTTGATGATGCTGCGGTAGCCGTTGTGTCCGGCATTGTCTATGGCATTGTGAAAGATATAGACGAGCGATGCGGAGAACAGGCTACGCAATTCTTCCTTACTGCTGCCTTGTACTTTCTCAAAATCCACGCACACGGCATCCGGCACATATTTGCGCAGATGCTGTGTGCGCTTCTCGGTTGTGTCGAGAATGGTGTGGTCGAGTCCGAGCGTCACGTCAAAGAGGTCCATTTGCTCGTAAGGCAAAAGAGCCGGTTTGCAGTATTTCGTTTCTGTCGGCAGCATGGCGATTGCCGGTTCGAGCGATGCAGAGTGCTTGGAGAGGTTCAGCCGTTCGGTGAGTTCTTTCGCCACTTCGTAGCGAAGGGCGTCGCTCACAATCACTACCCACTTTGTGGTCTGCTTTTTGGACTCGTAGAAATTCTCTTGACGGGAAGCTACTGATATGTCGCCAAACCCATTGCCACGTTCTTTAAGGCAACGCACCCACTCGATGTTGATGTCGTTAGTGATGCGTGCATAATCCTTGTCGAGGGTGGCTTTTACGCTGTCGATGGTATCTCTCACAGGAATATCCGCATCGAGTGCGAGGAAATATTCGATTGACTTGCGGTAGTAGGTATCGAGCAGATAGTAGTCGGTAGTGTATCGGTTGATGTAATCGTCGGGCGTGTTCAAAATCAACGAGCCGAGTGTGCGGCTCTTTTGGTAGAAAAGTGCCGCTTGCATCGCATAGTTGATGACGGTCGAAATGGCGGCGTTTTCGGTATTTTTCAGGCTGAGCGTTCGCAGGCGTTCGAGGGCATCGTCGCTTGCGCCTTTCACCTTATCGGTAATGATTGCCCGAAGGATTTCCCAACACATGGCTGTCGGCACATATAAATAATTCTCGTCGAGCGAATACACTCTGATGATTTCGCTTTCGCGAATGTCGGCAGCGAGTGCATCGAAGGCCGCTTGCCATTCCTCGCGGCGGCGAGCCGGGAGCAGTTTCATCGACTCAAAGAGTTGATTCATCTGCTCGAGCATCAAGGAGTTGGTAACTTTGAGGTGCTTGTAGTTGTCGGCGTTAGCCACTCCGAATAGTTGGGTGATAAGGTTATATTTCAGGCGCTGAGCGGCTTCCACAATCTTCTGCCGTGAGTTTTCATCGTAGCCTGAGCCGAATGTGGCTTTCAGTCGGTTGTTGAGTGCGGCGAGCACATCGCGCCGACTTTGCAGTGTGACGAAGAATTTCTGCGACTTGGCGTCGTCGCAGTTATGGGCAAAGATGAATAAGCGGAGCATAATCTCGTTCCACGAGAGCATTTTGCTCTCTCCCATATAACCGGAAATCAAGCCGCGATAGCCTATGTCGAGGTTGAACGCTTCGCCGTAGTAGCCGCCGAGTATGCGGTTGAACTTTTCGAGTTGCAGTTCAGCGATATGGTTGCGGATAAACGGCAAGTGGGCATCGCCGATGCGGTTTTGCTGCATAAACGCCTCGTAGTTGTTGCTTTTAAACTCGGCATTAGCCACGAGCAAATCCATAAGCGGGAAATTTGTCCGTGCTTCTCTCGTGGCAGGAGCGGCTTGCTGAAAGTAGAGAATCACTTTCTCGTTGCTCCACTCGTTTTCGAGTGCATATTTAGTGGCGAACCAGTTGCCTTGAAACTCCACAAAGCGGAAGCCCTCGCGGAGCGTGGTGTCTTCAATCTCGCCCGCTATGCTGCGCATCGGGTCGAAGACGAAAAGCACATGCAAGTCATCGTTGCTGTCGAAGTAGTTGTATATGTTGTCAATAATAGCCATAGTGCATTATTTGATTTTTGCAAGTATGTCGCCGAATTTTGCATAGTTCACCACCACGCCGTCGTCGAGGTCGAAAGAAATCTGTTGGTCGGCAACGTAGTGCAGGCGTTCGTGATATTCGTGGCACTCGGCGAGTTCTTTCTCCAATAGCTCGGCGGTTTTGCGCTGTGCTGTGGTGAGCATGGCATCGTTGGCACGCAGTTCGTTGATGCGATGTGTCAGCCAATCCATGTGCGGCAGCAGGTATTTGCTACGCACACGTTCCACTGTGTATGCATCCATGCGATGCATATAGGCGAGGCATTGGAATGCGCCTTTCTTCGATGAGAACAGCCAATAAATCGGGCGGTTCTGATACATCTTTTTGTGGTCTTTCCAAAAGTCTTTCATGAAGTATGCCTCAATACTTTTGCCAAGGCATGTTTCAATAAAGTTGATGTTTTCCAGCAAGTTTTCGTCACCGAAAGCAATACGCAGGAAATCGCGCAGACGGTGGCAGGCATTGTCGGCAAACTGCGAGTCTGCACTCAGTATCGGGATAATCCCATCGTCGTCGATTTCGAGTTCGCTGCCGTTATAGGTGTAGGTGCACACTTCCTCGGCGGTCGGGTTAGGGTGTGCAATGTGCAGCCCCGGCTTATCGAGGCGGTAACGCCCTATCCAGCAACCGATAGCGTAGGAAATCAGTTGCTTGGCAATGACATCATTGTGCCACACAATATCGTTGTTCTCTATATGAATCTCTCCTTGCTGGAGGATGGTTATCTCGTCGAGAGGAACATCGGGGGTGAGTTCGTCATGCAGGCCGTAGATGTCGATGAACTGGCGGTTGAGTTCTTCCTCATTGGCGTGAAGTTGCATAAAGAGTCGTTCCCACTTCTGTTTATAGGCATTCATCAAGTCCTCAAGTAGGAGGTGCGGTGTCCCACCACACGATTTTGTGCATTGAGATACTGCGCCGTTGCTATCTGTGCATTGGGACAATGCACCTCCTAATTTCACAAGCTCATTCTCCTTGAAATCCCATGATGTTTCGTGTGCGTCCCAGTCTTCCTTGCTGATGGAGATGTTCTTATTAACAACGTCTCTAATTTCAATATTCAGAAATGGAATTGAAGCAATCGTACCAGGCTGATAATTATATGTTGAGTTAATAAGTGGTATTATTTTTGGCAATAATTTACTATTTAGAAAACCTAGCAAATTATAATAGATAGCATCATTACAAAACAGCGAACTACCAGCGTTATCAAAAAGAGAGTTCTCCATAATTCTAAAACTCGTATTTCCAGATGATAAAGCATTCCATGTAATACCTTTTCTGAAAATATAATCAAGATTGTAATTATGAGACCTTATCTTTCCATTTTCATCTGAATATGTACGAATTGCAGACCCATTATTCTTCCAATTTACAACGCATTCATTATTACCATACCATTTCTTGTAAGAACCCCCTTTTGCATAAGGATACCATTTTTCCGATGAAAGTTGGCTGTCAATCGAATTTGTACAATCTTTTTTGAGATTATTTAAAGCCACCTCCCAGAATAATCTAACGAACAAAGGATTATTTGCAGTAGCCATTCCTAGTCGAGTCTCCGCAACGTCAGAGATTAAAGGATTGTTAAAAAGGCAGGCTATTTTCTCGCTGACCCAGTAGCCGATAGGGCTGCCGGGGATTTTGGCGAAATTTGACTGCGAGATATTTGGGTAGTAGATTTTTCTATGCTCTGCAAATTCTGTATCTATTTCCTCAGGTTCAAGGAACATAGATTCTTTGGTATGGCAGTCCGCTCCTGCCACAAGTCGGTAGTATGTACCGCAAGAGTTTTCATTCGGTTTGCAATTAGAGATAACGTATGCGGCATTTTGCACTACCTCGCCTGAAAGTTCATCGAAAGTGCGAGGACCAAGGTGTAAAAGATTGTCAATGCAATAATTCGTGAGCAGTTGAGTTCTTAGACGTTCAAATGATGATAAGAACATCCACGAGTGCATATTTATCATACCATATTTACCACGTTCTTTAAGGAGTGCAACAGCAACTTCCATAAATACGGCAAATAAATCAGCCTTGGCAATCTCGTAGTTATCTTTCACATACTTTGATAGTGTGGCGTTCATATTGCCGCTACCCATATAGGGCGGATTCATCACCACGGCAGCGTAGCGGTCGGTGAGGGCGAGGATTATGTCGAAATAAGGGAAAAGGCCATCGAAAGTATGGATTTCGGAGGTGCGGTATTCGGCGAGTCGGCGAACGATAGCCTCGCGAGTGCCGGGCGAGAGGTTGAATCGCATAATCGAACCAAGGTCTTCGGCATGGTCGAAAAGTGCGATGGCTTCGGCGGTTTCGTCAATCTGCGTGGGTGTTCCACCGAGGAAGAAGTGATGAAGCGTGTCGCGAAGGCTGATGTCGCTGCGATATGGCTCCGGCATATCGAGCACATGCGGCATGGCGTGAGCATCGGCAAAGGAGGCATCACGACGGCACGCCTTGAGCAACAAGGCAAAGGTGGCAAGTTGCTTGGCACGAGTGTCGATGTCGATGCCGATAAGGTTGTGGGCAAAGATATTCTCCACAGCATCACGGCGGCTATAACCTTGCTCGATGTAAATATCATAGAGCAAGTCGAAACATTCGTTGAGAATGTGTCCCGAACCGCAAGCAAGGTCGGCGCAAGTGAGTTCCTTGACATCTACAAAAGTGAATTTCTCGCTGCTTGGCTCTGCCGAAACAAGATACTGCATGCGCGACTTCAGCTCGCTGTATGGCTCGTTGTCGAGATAGATACGCCCGAGCGAGTTTTGCACCATATATTTCACAATCCAGTTGGGCGTGAAAATCTGCGTGGCGGCAGGGATTTCGTCGGCTTCAAATTTGCCTTTCTTGGCAAATACCTCGTCCTTACGCTCCGAGATGTAGAATTGATACAGCCAGCCGATAAGTTCCGGCGAGCGGTAGTCGTCATCGGAGATAAGGTCTGATCGGTTGAGCATATCCACTATTTCGCCCTCGGCGAGAATGTTCGAGGGTAAGAGCAATAACGAGTGGTCGTCAACACGCCCGAAGCAACTGCGAATGACCGGATTCGAAGTGCAGTAGCAACCAATCAGTAGCGCAAATTGCTCGTGAGTGAGCGCATCGTTGTCAAGCAGTTCGCGCAGTATAGCCATATCGGCAGCCGACATTTCGGGGAAATGTCCGGCACGTGCTTGTTCCACGATATGGGGCACACGCACTGCGGGATTGGCGAACTGCAAAACAGGCTCGGCAAGATTGTTATTGGCGAGAATGTTGATAGCCACAAGGCGGTTGAACCATGTGTAAGCCACTTGCTCCACTACGCCACGGAAGCCGTGGAGCGAAATTTGGTGCTGAAGCGATTGCCACCTGCGGAGAAAGGCTTCGTCTTTTGTTTGCTCTCCGAAAGCACAGCCACCCTGTACCGGTTTAGGCTCGATGATAGGCTCGCCATTCTCACGGAAGAATGTGCGGAGGCTATTGCTTACGCCTTTAAGAAGGCGAACACGAGCCTCTGTGGCAAATTTGCGTATTTGATTGGTGTTCATTGTTACATTACTATAATTTCTTCGCCGTTATCGATATGGCGCATCAATTGCGCACGAAGATTGGCGAGATAGTTATCCACATCTTGCGAGGTTGTGAGTTTTGATGTACTTCGAGTAGAAAGCCGCACGTTTTTCACTCTTGGAGTTGGTGCCGGCGGTGGCGTTGTGGTAGAGCTACCAGTGTTGTCCGGCGGTGTAGGTATAGCAGCGTGAGCCGCTGAGAGTATTCTGCCGGTTTGTTCGGCATAATAATCGTCGGTGATGCGATTGAGTTTAAGAGTTGCAATGCTCTGCGACAACGTCTTTGATTGAATTATGCTATCAACGTTTGAAGTGTAAGCAACGCTCTGCTCTGCGGCGAAATTGACGATTTGCTGTTCTGTTTCAAGATAAGCGGTTCGGATTTCGTCGCGCAACCTGTTTTTCACTTCATCGAGTTTTGCGCGGAGCAAACGGAGTTTTTGACGATAAGCCGGCATTAAATTCATCGGCATTTTGTCGGTGAGGATTTTCTTAAACTCCTCGGCTGCTACTTTTGCTTCGCTGTCGAGGTCTTCCCTGTTTGCTTCGTTGTCGCGAGCAAATTGGCAACACTCCTTATAGGCATTGAGTTGGTCGTCGCAGAATTCGCGCACTCTCTTGCCCTCGTCCATCAGCGCCTTTGCCTCTTCACGGTCAGCCACTACCTTGTTGAAGAATGTAGCATAGTCGCGCACGGCTTGCCACTCAGTGAGTTTTGTTACCACCTTTTGCAGTGTCTCGGCAAAAGGATAAGCGGAAATATCAGAGAGCAGTTGCTGCTCGTTGCGCATTTTTTGAGTGAGCATATCTTTGCAAGCATTGTATATTTCAATGGCATCAGTGCCACCCGGCACAGTCTGCACATTGAAAATATCTTTCCATGCGACCACGAAACTGTTGACCAGTTCCTGTGAAATTGCTCGTGCAGGCTTAATGGTGAACTTGTTCTTTTCGCGAGCAATGTTTGTTGCCACAACGCCACGGTCGATGTTGGTGTTGTTGTTATAGGCAAACTCATAGATGCGACGGCGCACAAGTTCGTTCACCACATAGATAGTAGCCAAATCGCTCCAACCGTATGGGCGTTTTTGGAAAGTTGCCACAACGTCAGTAAGAACGACATCAACACCGCCTTGTCGGTCGATATAGTTTTTGACCGCCTTTTCAGCCTCGTTGATTGGATTGAGGGGCCCATACTCGTCGTTTTGAATTGGACGATTGATTTTCTGACGCAGAGCATCGGTCGTGGTTGGAAATACGCTCGATGTGACCAACGAAGCCGATGGATAAACATCGCCAAGATGGCGTTGCACGGCAGCGCGGTAGCGCTCCTTGCCCTTTATGGTGATGGTTTCCACAATATTGCCATCGGAAATGATGACACACTTGTCGAACATTTCGCGGAAACGGGGCAAAATCTTGTCGTGATAGAGAGCATTAGCCTGAGCTCGGAACTCGGCATTTGTGCGACTGCGTGTTTCGGATTGCGTCTGGATACGCAGGTATTTCTCCACTTGGCAATACCAATGGAATATGTTCTTCAAGTCGCCCGACTCACGATAGAGGTCTGCCATATAGAAGATAAGTCCGTCGCGACCGTATGTAAAGGCATATTGGTTCACATCTTCAACCTGGCTCTCAAAAACGAAATTCACTTTGATGTCAGCCGAGCCGCCATAAAGCATTTTATCCATAATGCTCACAGCCACGTTGAAACTGGTGTTGCAGAAGTTCTCACGGTTGGATGGCGCGAGATACTCCTTGTAGATGTTGGTAATAACGGTGGCACGCGAATCGGCATCTACAGTCTGCGACTTGATGGTGCTTGCCACTTCGCGCTCGTCTTCGGTATAGAAACTATATACTTCGATGGTACTGCGAGTTTCTTTGCGAATAATATTGTTGGCGATAAGGAAGTCGAGCACATTCTGCACGTCGTTTTTGAGCGTGAGTTTTTGGCAATCGATGTCCTGCATGAGCAGCGTAGTGATATTGTCGGCGGAAGCCGAGAAAGCCATGCGGTGTTGCTCACTCATATAGCAGAGCATAAACAACACGTGAACCACACGCATTGCGAAATCGGGCTTGGTGTAGGCTCTCGCCACATTCTCAGCCGGAGCAACGGCTTTAGTACCTTTGTTGGATAGCCCTTGGCTGAACATGGCGTTGTAGAACTGGTCGAAAGAGATAAAATCGCCCACTTCTTGCTCTTTCGTGTCTTTGGCAGTGCTGTGCGTAACCTTGATGATGCTTCGCTCATTGCCTTTCACTTCACGGTTGACAAACTCGATTGCCACGAATGAGTCGAAGATGTTGCCCATCAGCGTGAACTGATAAGGCACAAACGGATAGTAGTTGATAAAGTCGTCGGCGTCGGCAAAGATGCGATAACCTGTAGGCAGATTGAATTGAGCCTCAATGGCATTCTTCTTCTGCGAATATAGTTTGCTGAGTGCGAGCGAGGCGTCGGCGGTCTTTTCGAGAATACGGCGTTGGGTGATATACTCAGTGCTTGTGCCTTTGAGCGACACTTGCACTTGGAAACGTCCCATAATCTTGCCATAGTCGTCGCTCGTTTGGTTGATTTGGCAACTGCTCACGATTTCCGAAAGGTCTTGCTGAGCGGTACAAGCCACCCAAGCTTTGCCCTCGCATGGTAGATTGATGTCCGACACAATCTGCTGCAACTGGAGTAATAGTCCGGCACGGTTGTCGATAAACTGGCTAATCTCATCGGCAAGGAACACGATGCGGTAGTTTTCATCTTGGCGTGCGATATGGTTTTTGAGTTCGGCGACAAAGGTCTCTACGCTCAGGCTGATGGTGTCGGTGGCGATTTTTTCTCGGATAACGTCGGTGGTGAGCGTCGGCACAAGTTCCTTGCCTGTTTCGAGGACAAGGTCGAGTTCGGTAGTGGCAAGAGAAATACAATCCTCGTCCCAATTGAAGCCCATTTCGGCGATTTTCTCCTTAAACTCGGCAAACTTGCCTTTCTCGTCGAGCACTTTTTCAAAATATTGAGCCAAAGCAAGATTGACGCTGTTGTAGCCACGCATACGGTTGAACTCATTCCAGAACACATCGATGAACACGCGGTTGTGTGCGCCTTGTACATTGTGAACCGAACCAATATTGAAAAGAATTGCATCGACTTTGGCGGAATGGAGCCATGAGGCAAGTTCGTTGCAGTCGGCAACGGTAACTTCCGAGTGGCTGTCGGGCACTTGCAGCGGGTCGCGCTCCTCAACGGCTTTCTTGAAACGTTCCATTGCAAGTGCGCTGAAGCGTGGGTCGAGACAATATTTAATGTACTTCAAGAAGTGCGATTTACCGGAGCCGAAGTAGCCGCTAATCCACATACCGTTGTGGCTGTAAGTGCGGTCTTTGATTGCCGAAAGCACTTTGTAGAGGTTGTTGATGATGTCGTCGGTAAAGACATACTCACCAATTTCTATTGCAACCGTCTGCTGCGAGAGGTTGCTTGCATTTACCGCAGGATTTACTTCGCGGTTGATGTCTTTGGCATATATTTTTTCTAACTTCATAGCAATGGAGTGTATGTGAGGTGGTATTAATCGTTTAGTAGTAGAATTGCCCGATAGGTGTGCCGGTCGTTTATCTTCCCGAAAAGGCTGAAAGAGTTTTCCTCGCTTTCGCCGGGATAGAAAACGATGATTTTATATTTGCTCGTTTCGTTGAATTCTTCGTAGCCCGACAAGAATACACTTGTGCGGAGGAATGGGAACATAGAGCCGATGCCGTAGAGAAAGACGTAGGGCTTTTTGCCTGTGGAATCGGCATTGACATGCTCCATTATGCGGCGATTGATATATTCGTAGAACTGGCGGCTGTTGGCTTTGGCAGTGAGCGATTTCAGCACGGCATCGTGTTGCCCGGCATTGTCTTTAGTGAGAAAATAGTGCAGCTGGGAGTCGTCGATCTTGCCGAATGACATTCCATCGAGAAAGCGGCAAAACTCATCAAAAAGATTGAGTTTCAGCACGTCAAGATAGTTGGTCGGGCGAGCGAGGTTTACCGTAAACTGCTCAATCTGCCTGCGCATGGAATACTCCTCTTCGGCATTGTATTGAAAGAGGTAGAAGTTGTAGAAAATGTCACCGTGCTCGGTGTCCTGGAACTCCTTGGAAGATAGTTTCTCGTAGAGTTCTTCGATTGTCATGTTTCTCATACGGCATACGATTTAATGCGGTTAATAACGTATGGTTCGAGCAGACAAGCATCTAAAAACCACGCTTCGTTGATTTTTAGGAAGTATGCAAACTCTTCTTCATTGACTTGAGGCGAGCGCAGTTCCGATGTTTTGGCATCGAGCAAACCAACTTGTCGAATCATCGTGAGAAAGAATGATGGGATTCTTTTCTTTGTTTCATCACTCCAACTATTTACAAACTCATCATTTGCGGAGATTTGGTATAGTTCTGAAATCACATCATTATAGGAAACTGTGCGGTTGATGCCATTCCAATTCTGAACGACCACATTAGTCTGGAAGTCGAAGTAAATGCGATATGTCTTGAGGTTGACGAAAAACATCGCCCACAACTGAGTGCTCTCACTCACGGTGGCAAACCACTCCCAGAACTGACGCGGTACGGCATTGAAGCGTCGCTTGAACTCGAGTACCGCCTTTTTGCGAGAAGTCTCCGACTTGATGAGCAAAATGTTGTTTTCGGAAATCTCTTTTTTGAGCAAAGTGTCAGCGTCGGGAGAAAGCAAAAGAGGTAGCATTGCTTTCATCTCGTTGTGCATAAAGCTGCACCCTGTCATTGCCGCTGTGTATATCTTATCTGCCATAGTAAACGGAAAAAGGACGTTTAGTTATCATGGGTCTATCTATCGCTTTCGCAGCCATCAGACTCCATAATGGCAGTTTTAATGTCGTATAAAAAAAGAAAAGCGGGAGCCATTCTCTGCTCATTCCGCCTTCAGGGTCGTAGGAAACACCATTGCAACAGAACGAGCAATGGTAGAATGACCCCGCGAAGTATGAATATGCCAAATCTTCCTAAAAACAGCAGCAATGCCGTAATAGGAAGCACATAAACGTACCCAAGGGGCATCTACTATTGCTTCATTCTTGGTTGCAAATTCAAAATTTCCTACGTTTTGAAGGCCAAGAAATAAAGCGTAAGTAAACGCCTTTCCGTATGTAAACGAACCACCCAATACCCGGTGTGCTCCTCCTCAGAGGCACCACGCATCGCGGGGTTCAGTTGCAAAGTTAAGAATTTTCCCCGAGATAACCACCAATTTTCCCAACTAAGTCTCTCCCTGCCACAATTTAGTTAATTTTGTAAATTCAAAAAACAGCCGATTTCAGCCAGGACGACAAAATTCCACCCCCGTCTATCAAACGATTACAAACCGGAGCACAAAAATTCCCAGAATAATATTCGTGAAAAATTTTTTCTGGGTGAAAGTTAGATTAAAACAGAAGCATGAATCTGATATTGCAAAACTGAGGAATGGCTATCAGAAGGAAATCGATGCTGCCATCAGGCGTGCGGAGATTGCAGAGAGGAAAGCTGTCGAGAAGGAGGCTGTCATTGAAAGGCAGAAGAACAGGATTGACGAACTTGATCGCAAAGCTAATCCTCAGCGATACCGGCTTTCATCGGGAGTGGAACTCATCGGTTATCGCTTCCTTGGCAACAATCCTTATACTGTTACCCTGAAAATCTGGACAAAGGTTAAGGAGATTGAGCACACCGCTGTCACCTACCTCAGCGATGGCGACAAGCGATTGTACGCCTTCAGCAATGGAGAACTGACAGAACACGAGTTTGTCAACGCCTGTTTCAGTGCTGCCGAGCAAGTCAGCGAGATACAAGCAAATTTACTCAGCGCTGCCATTGACCTGGTAACAGGCGGGGCCGACCAACCGCATGTAGGCATTGGTGGTGGAGGTTCCACATCTGAAATGCCATGGAGGGATAAAGACAAGAATCTCAAGAAACGAACAGCAGTAAAACGACATTAGTTTGCAGAATAAGTCATTATTTGAACCAAAATTGAGACAAAACACCTTTTTTACATCATTAAATTGCAGATTTTCGTCCATTTATGCGAGAGTCTGCATTTATTTTTATACCTTTGTAGTCAAAATTTGACAATTCAAATTAGTTACAACAAAAAAATAGAAAGTACTACAGAACTAGTACAGAAAAAAAGGAAATAGCAAACCTGTAATTTAGAATGTTATTAATATCGATTATCCATTATTTTTATGGCATACAATAAAGGAGAAATAGTTACCGCAAAAGTTACATCAATTGTAGATTTTGGAGCTTTTGTTGAGCTTGGCGATAGAAGTTCTGGCTTAGTACATATTACAGAGATACCAGCACGAAAATTTCATGTTAATGATGTTCTTAACGTTAACGATGAAATAAAGGTCATGATCTTAGGCGAGAAAGGGATTGATCGATTTGGCAACAAAAAATATGAACTAAGTAAGAAAAAAGCTGATGAACAGAAAATTCGTGAGCAAGTAGCGGAAGACATTGTTCATTTAGAAGGTGAAGAGAAATCCATACGTGAGATATGGAAGATTTTTACGCAAATCAATAAATGTTTGCTTCAGTACATGAAGCAACCGATTCTGCTTGATGTAAATACAGCAAAGTTACATGCTTCTGACGGAAAACTCGTTGTTAAGGCAAACACTGAATCTAAATTTGAATTGTTCCAAAAGTCATTCAAGCAAAAGTTCGATACGGAACTTGTGCCGTTAACTAAGGACTCTTGGTATTTTTATGCGAATATCGACTCTCTTTCTCCAATGTTGCTTAAGACATTCGAGGAAGAATGTGAATGCTTGTATATGAACTTCTTCCCACAGCCATTCATTGAGGGAAGAATCTGGAATTATCAGAAAGACAAAAGAGAAGAAATAGAAGCTCAATTGGAAGACTGTTTTCCAAATATTATTATCACATCAAACAAAGTCGGAGAACTCTCTTTTAGACAATCGTATGGCAGTCATTCACAAGCAAGAGACTTTCATTCTGCGTTAGGTGACATTTTGAGTGAAATAAAAAATGGCTGTACTGTTGAAGATGAAGAAACAGGAGAAGCCAAAGAGTATGCTCCAATCCCTTTTGAGTTTGAGATTAATCCGTTATCAAGCTTAGATAAATTCTTGATAGAGAGAAATGTTTTTGGTCAACAAGAACATGAGTCTGTTGTTATCGGAACCTTAAGAGGAGAAGTCTTTAGCTGTAATGGCGTTGAAATTGGAAAACTTAAGAATGTAAATTACCCAGTCTTGACATTTGTGGTAGAACAGTCCAATATAACTGCGGTTGATAGACTTATCAGTGAAAAGAAACTCACAAAGGTAGCTACAGATTTACAAGGTGATTCGGAAAAAGTAAATCGTTTACAAGAGTCGTTCGATTATATAACAGAAAATTTCGAGCAACTACGTAATCCCATGCTCGCAAGTTATCTTTTTGACGCAAGCAAGGCAACTCCTGTTGACGAAAATAAAATAAAAGAACGAGTAAAGTTGATAGAAGAGAATAAATTGAATTCTCATCTTAATGAATGGCAGGTTGAAGCAATAGCAAAAGCTGTAGAAGCAAAGGATTTGGCTGTAATTCAAGGACCTCCTGGAACAGGAAAATCCACTGCTATTGCCGAATTGATATGGCAGTTAGCATTATCTAATCCAAAAGATAGGACTCTCCTAACCTCAGAGGCAAATTTGGCTGTAGATAATGCTTTGGATCGATTGAAGTTTTCTGAACATAATCTTGTCAAACCTATTCGTATAGGTGCAGGTGATAAGTTTTCATCAGAAGGATTGCCTTACGCAATAACCGAAATGATGAAATGGGCTGGTATTGACTTTTCTAAAAATTTCATCTTAAAGGAAGATAATGAAGCAATTGAAGAGTCTGAAGAATACAAGCTGTTTAAACCCAATAATATTGCTTTGGTAAGATGGTTAAAAAACATTCTTAATAGATCTCAGATACAGAATGAATCTATTGAAAAGGCATGGTTTCATTTTTTGATGAATCTTCCTCAAGATCTTCGCAAGTTAGTGTTTAATCTTTATAGAAACAACTGTAATGTGATTGGTGCTACATGTAGTTCAATTACAGAAAAGAACTATGCGGCAATAGAAGCACATAAAGAAAACACCGAAAGTCGTTTCATGAAGCGTTACAAGAATATTTTCAAAGACGACGAACATCTTGCTTTTGACGTGGTAGTTCAAGATGAAGCATCAAAAGCAACCCCATCAGAATTGTCCATGCCTCTAGTGTATGGCACAAAGTCAATTATAATTGGTGATCATCGTCAGTTGCCACCAAACTTAGATAGAGAAGATATTCTTTATAAGCTTCACTATCAAGTATTGCAGTCTGTCGATGTTGAAGAAAAGGAACAAATTATCGAATTGGAGAAATTTGTTCGTCATAATTTTGATCAGTTAGAGAAATCGCATTTTGAACGATTGTTTATGCAAGCAAATCCTTCTATAAAAGGAACGTTCAGAAAGCAATATAGAATGCATCCAGACATCAACAAGGTTATTGAACAATTCTACACGAAGGATGGTGGATTGGAATGTGGTTTCATAAATGAGGATTATGAGTCAGAAGATACTCCATTCTCTCGTTATCATGGTATTGATATTGAGGGACTTCTATCGCCAGAAAACCATGTTGTGTGGATTGATACCAATTCTCCTGAGATTGCAGAGGGCACTTCACGAACAAATAAAGGTGAGGTGGATGCGATTGAATGGGTTTTGTCTCAACTTGCAGAATCTGAATCATTTGCAACGTATAATGGTAAATTCAGCAATGAGGAAGATAAAGAGATTGGGTTAATTACATTCTATGGTGCACAACTAAAGCAACTCAGACGACTGCAAGCAAATTATTCTGGGAAACTAACATTGAAGCCAAGTTCCGTAGATAGATTTCAGGGCATGGAAAGAAACATTGTGATTGTTTCATTAGTACGAAGCAATTGTATTGCAGAAAATGAGAAACAAGCTCCGGATTTCCGTATTTATAAGGAATTGGGTTATAGGAAACAAAAAGATTTCGGTTTTGCAAAGTCGCCAAATCGCTTAAATGTAGCATTATCACGTGCAAAACGATTGCTAATTATTGTAGGAAATAGTGCACATTATTCTGCATACAAGAATAAAGAAGGTGAGGCTATATACAAAAATGTATTCGATAGTATAAAAAACAATCCTAATGGAAGAGTCATAAGATGGGAACATAAGCTAATGAAGAAGCGTCCACGTCCTATCTCTAAGAATCGATCTGCCAACCTTAATACTAGAGATATTAATCCTGCAACAGACGGACATTTAAGAGTGATAGAAACTTGGTTACGTCCATATGCAGATCGTAACAATCCAAAGATTGCTGTACTAGAGTTATCTACAAAAGCAGTTAAATGTCTTATTGGTAAAGACCAAGATGTGATTCGTAGTGCCAAGGTCGATGAATTCAATTTTCGGAACTTCATTAGGAATGCTAATAAAACTGAAACAGGAAAAGGTCTTGATTCACAAAACGAAATGGATATGCGCTATTTCGAGAGGAATGTATTACCCACAATCAGAAATTGGAAGAGAGTAATGCAGACCGAGAATGTCGATGTCGTATATACAGTAGCAACTGCCGCATATCGAACAGCACGAAATCGTGATGAAATTGTATCTTTTATCAAGGATAAAACAGGTATCAATGTCCGTATTTTGTCAAAAAAAGAGGAGTCCGTATCAACGATGTTTGCATACCTGTTTAGTTCAAGATACAAACAAGAAATGCTCACATCAGAGCATGTAATCATGATAGACCAAGGCGGTGGTTCTACGGAAGTTTCTGTATTCCGTCAAAACGATTTGGTAAATTCATATAGTATCAATCTTGGAACAACAGCATTAAGAAACATATTGTTCCTTGATTCTGACCGAAACACTCCTGTCGCAGAAGCATTAAACCGTAGTGACCAAAAAATCAAAGAACGTCTTGTTACGTTCTATAAAAACATGGGTGAAGCAATGATGTCTGATACTGAAAGCTTCTGTATTAGTGTTGGAACAGCAATCACACATGCTACAGGAGGCAAAAATAATGCTGCTCAACATGATAGAGTAATGACAAGAGAAAAAATAGAAGATTGCATCAATACATGTACCGAGGCAATTTTGAATCAATTTGATACCGTTGGAGATTTGAACGAATTTGACTTTGAAGCATCCAAGGGTAATAAGGAATTAGATGATCAAATTACAATGCGTCTTGGTTTGCCTATGTTCCTTTCGTTAATGGATAAATTCAACATCAAGGAGATCCATGTAAGCGGAACTGGACTATGGTATGGTATATATTTACAGCATTTACATAATATCTCAGACAAATAATTATGCAATACAACGATATAATAAGCAACGGAACTCTTGTTTACAAATCGCAAGCAGGAGATAAAAAACTCCGTGAATGGCGAATCGAAGAAAGGACTTGTACTGTTAAATTTTACCGTACAGAACCTCTTACTGAATTTGATTCCATAATATTACGATTGATTGATTCTACAGAAAGCGGTAAGATAACCAAAGAAGAACTTGGCTTAACATTAGGATTTGATGTGGCCGACAGATTCTTTGGCTCTAAGCGGTACTATAAAGATTCAGCCGAAGTGTCTCTGTTCAATAAATTATTGGATAGCGTAATGATATGGAAACTTATTGTAGAGGAATCAGAAATGGAGAATACAGAGGCTGAAAACCTTGACCACACCGATAGTACCGAAAATAATGAGGTGGTTCCTGAAGATAAGGAAAAAAAATCGGATACTCCTAAATATATTCGATTAACAAGACTTGGTCATAAGGCATTAGACATGAATTGCAAATTCTCCTTCTTTTCTGGAGAGAAAGTAGTCATGTCAAATGTTAACAAGTCAGAACACATAGAAGACACAGATAATTTCCCTTTCTTCTCAGCTCTGGACCTGTACACGGAAATCAATCATGTAGAATCCTTGAAGGATTATAATCCAGACGAAATTGACATAGACAATACTGATGACTTGATTAATCGTCTGAATCTTCAATCTAAATCAGCTACAAAAATTTTTGAAGCACATGCGCTTAATTCTTGGAAATATACAGTTAAGTATGTCAATATAAGTTTGTATCGATACAATGACAAGTTTTATCCAATAATCTTCAAAGGAGAAGAAGTATCGCTGGAAGCAACAAATATTTTGTATCGAGAACACAATGAACACCTATATAACCAGAAAGTCAAAAAAGCACTTTATTATAAATTGATAAACAATGCTGATTCTGTAATCAATTATGGTGAAATTAAGCATTTTGAAGACGAACTTGACGAAGAAGACTTTGAGTTGATTATCAGAGATTCTCGAACTGAGTGGTCTGATAGCTCAACATATGGATTTATAGTCAAAAGCGAGTATTGTACTGAAAAGAATTGGGACATCATATCAAAATACTGCCCTATAGATATTATAATGAAGCACATCTCTGATGCTAATGCTTTATTTGATATGGTGACATTATCTGCAAAACTTCCTATTTCATTCATTATTGCAAACTGTGCGAGATACGAATGGAATATGAATGTTGTTATGTCTCGTAGTGATATTACAACAGAGCAAGCACAAGAACTTATGTTGTGTGATTCAAATTCCAATATTGAATGGGATTGGGAAACCATAAAGCCGTTCTTGGACATTAATTTTGTACCTTCTAACATCGAACACCTACATGTTGACTTTTACAATTTAACAGCTTGGTTGCCGATTGAACATTATAATTTAATTGTTGATAATCCTAGAAAAAATTGGAATTGGCTTTTCTTTGTTAACAATTCCAATACGGATCTTATTGTTAATCATATTGAACAATTGAAATCATATGTGGGTATCTATATAGGCATTATACTCGATAGAATTCTAACTGATTCTGAGAAAGTAAAGTCTATTGTACAAAATGCTAAGTTTCAAACTGTTCTTGGTAAACTCAAGAACGAAGGTTGTCTTATATCATATAATCTAGGTGCAAAAGCAAATTATGCATGGTGTGACGAGTTAATCGAATATTTAGAACAAAGTGGACTCCTCTGTTGGAGTTCGACAGAATACGTTCCTGGATTTGCTAAGTATTCATTTATTTCATGGGATTCTGAATTTTTTAACAAATATAGAAATAAGATTACAACGGCAGAGGATTATTCATTTGTTTCTGGAAAAATCTCGGATTTGTCATTAATATCATCACATCCAGATTTTTCTTGGGATTGGCATGCCTTATCAAGTAACAAAAACTTTTCTAATTCCGAGGCCTTCCTTGAATTAGGAAAAGAACTTGTTTCATACGAGGTGTGGATGAATAATTCAATGTTAGCTTTTACCTCAGAGTTCTTTGAGTCTCACAAACAATGGATGACAAATTCTAAGAATACAACGTTTGTCTCAAAGTCTGTTAATGATTTTAATGTTGTTCTTGATAATCCTTCTTATCCATGGGTTTGGAATGTATTAGCACAGAATGTTGTTATCGCAAATGATAAGAGATTCTGCGATAACCTACATAATCATACCGATGCAATTCCAAATTGGATTTCTACGGTTAAAACTGAAATTATTGAAGAATACTTCGATAACCTAAAATTATCCGAGTATATCAATAAGTTATCGGATTCCCAAACATGTGAGGCTCGCAATTCTTATTTGTTTGCTTTTGGCAACAATATCTGGGATAAGCTATCTCAAACGTTATCACCTGAATTCATATACGATAATATTCATGAGAGATGGAATTCAGATATAATTTCAAGAAGGTTGATTAAACTGATTGAAAATAACCCCGGAGCATTAGATATATGTAAAAATGTATTGAGATGGGACATTCTGTCTAATGAATTCAGCGAAACATTTATCGTTAATCATATTGACAATTTTAAGTGTTTGTGGGATTGGAATATTCTTACGAATAGGTTGTCTGCTGCTTATATCTACCAACATTTTAAAGAGTATTTTGATTATTGGAACAAGGATATTGCAGTCAGTAAGATAGTTCCTTTGCTAAAAAAAGTAGATGTCTTTGATGCAGTAATAGCAGACTTATTAGATTGGCAGGTTATTAGCGAAACTGCATCTGAAGAATTACTGTTTGACATACTTGAAGAAAAAAAAGATGTACTTGACTGGGACGTTGTGTCTAAAAGAATCTGTGACTATAAAGTCTGTGATTTATCAAAGATAATTACTCCAAGCAGTAATGTCTCAGAGTGCCTAAATTGGAACATATTAAGTTCTCACATGACACTAACAAGCATTATCAATTGCCGAAATCTTGTTGGCGCCAAGTGGGATTGGAGTATTATCACCGATCGCTTTGACACATCCTATATAGTTGACAATTTACTTAACTATTCCTCATTTTGGGATTGGGATGTAATACTTGACAAGAAATTCAACAAAGAATATATAATAACCAACTTGCATTTTGTTAAAGATGCTATATCTCAGTTGGAATCATCTACAAAAGAAAAATGTTGGAAGACTATTTCAAGTCTCTATAAACCAGCAGAATTACTCCTTTTATCGGAAACAAATAATCCGATGAACGGGTATGAATGGGATTACACGTATATTTACACTGCCATCACAGATCCTGAATTATTTGTTAATCAAGATCATTCATATGTTGACAGAAGAGCATTGTCTGCATGTGGTGCAGTAAACAAAATGTTTGAATATGATTCTGATACCTATGTATTCAGAACATGGAAAACAATAGTAAAAGGCAAGTTGAATAATCCAAAATTTGAATGGGATTACTCTGAACTTACCAAGCAGCCTTCTATACAAGAAAGAATTGACGTGTTTTATGAAATTAATCCTGATAGTTGGGATTGGGATTATATTAGCGAGTTTGGTAGCTGCTTGTTACCAGAACATAAGGGAAAATATCTCCGCAAATACAAGGATAGATTGAACTTTTCCCTTATTTCAACGCGTGAAGATATTGGAATTGACAATGAAATGATTTCAAGTTTCAATAAGGAAGAATGGAATTGGAAATCATTGTCTGAAAACAAGAGCATTGGTTTATCCTTTGATTTTATTTTTGGCTTAAAAGAAAAACCATGGGATTGGGCTGCTTTGTCTCAAAATTCTGCAATAAAATGGAATATTAAAATATTACGTGAAATACTTAAAACACCTGAGATAAAATCGGCGATTTCATGGGATGCCGTAGTTGCGAGAAAAGAACTGTCAATTGATGATGATGTAGTCGAGCAAATGGATGACGTTTGCTTTAGTTGGTATGTTTTGACATCAAACACTTCTTATAAGCCTTCTATAGCTACAATTAGTAAAGCAATAGATTCAGGCAAGGAAATTAACTGGGACGCACTGTCAAGCAATGTTAATATCGACATTCAATTTGCTCGTGCTTTTACAGAGAGATTAGATTGGTCTTTAGTCACATCAAACAAGAATGTGATAGATATAGAAAATGAAAACGTGATTGATGAATTCATTGACGAATTGGATTGGACATATCTATCAAAAAATATACAACTTACAACAGAGAGACTCGTTAAATATAAGAGTAAAATTGACTGGAAACTCGTAAATCAGCGATTCAACTATAGCGAGTTAGATATTTCATTCATAGATTCTATCCAAGAATGCATAGATTGGACAAAATTGTCCAGTGCATCTATTGTATTTACAGAAGAATTCTTACATAAATATCGTGCTAAAATTGACTGGTATGCATTTAGTAAGAATGAGTCAGTTGATTTCTCTGCGGATTTGTATCAAGATTTTGCAAAAGAATTGAACGTAATTAAATTCTTAGACAAGATGTCTCAGCATTCTTCTGGTTATTATGCTAAGATGAAAGTTTACCATTTCTCTCATATGTTCAATGCTATTGAGATAATCAAGAATCGAAAGATAATGAGTAGAAATAAGGCAGAAGAAACTAGATCCTTGAAATTTGATGCGGCAGGTTCAGTGGTACATCGAACAGGCAAGGCACATCCTTTTGCCCGATTCTATTTTCGTCCAAAATCAATGACACAATTCTACAACGAATGTCTTGGATGGGATAGTAGCCTTAAAACGGATTATGGCAAGAGTTATTACTCGCAAGCATGTGATTTACACTTGCCTAAGTGTCCTATGCCTGTATTTTTTGAATTTGATATTCGCGAAATTATAGCAAAATATCCAGAAAAGTGCTACTATAGCACAGGTAACCTACAGACCAATGCGGCTTCTGTATTAAGAATCACAGAAACACCAGATCGTCTTAGACTGGATTATTTATATCATGATATATCAGATTCAAAATCTCTGACTAATAATTATTTAGGAGGAGAAAAGGTGTCTTCTGGAGAATGGATGTCAATATTCTATGATTTCTTCAATCGAATAAAAGAACAGTCACAACAAGAATTCCTAGTGAAAGATGAGCTCGATTTCACGCAATTAGAATCATTGAGAATCATTTGCTATGATGAATTCCAAAAAGATTTGCTGATTAACTATCTGGGTGACGATGAGATTATCTCTAAAATAGAAGTTGATTATAGAATGTACTCTCATGAAAACAGACAGCTGGAAATGATGGATCATGAGGATGTTATATCTATTACATCAGACTATGACATTAATGGATGTGCCTATCTTTTAGTGAAGGGCGGCGTAATAAAAAATCAGGAATTGATTCAGAATAGAACAGCATCAGGTAATATTATGTATCCTTCAGTTGTATTTGACAAACATAATCCGCCTTCCGAGGTATACTTAATTGATCCTAACCCAAAAGCAGACACAAAAAAATGGTTAATATATAAATCATAAATAATGAATAACATAACATTTGTAAAAGGTAACATCTTTAATACCAAAGCTCAAACTGTCGTAAACACGGTTAACTGTGTTGGAGTTATGGGTAAGGGCATAGCGTTGGTTTATAAACTGCGCTATCCTAAGATGTTTGATATATATAAGGATTACTGCCATCAGCATCTAATTGGGATTGGAAAGCTCTGGATATATAAAGGGGACGAAAAGGATCCTTGGGTGCTTAATTTCCCCACAAAATTCCATTGGAAATATCCGAGCAAATATGAATATGTCGAAAAAGGGCTTCAAAAATTTGTTGACACATATGCCAGTCATGGTATAACTTCTGTTGCTTTTCCTCTTTTAGGAACTAATAATGGAGGATTGGATAAGAATGTTGTTAAAGGAATGATGGTAGATTATCTTTCCAAATGTGATATTCCAATAGAAATTTATGATTACGATCCGTCAGCATCTGATGATTTATACGAGCATTTTAGAACAAGTTGGTTGTCTATACCTGACGTTCAGAAAAAACAGGTAACTAAGATTAGAACTCAAAAGCAGATTGACACAATTGATTATGCAGTAAAATCTGATGGTTTAAAGTCTATGATTTCTCTAATCAACTATCCTGGGATTGGTCTTAAAACTATGGAGTGTTGTTTTAAAGTAGTCATGAGCTATCAGCGAGAACAAAGTTTATTTGATAACATATGAAATATTCGTTATGGCACTAGCAATAAACATAAATGACCTGCTAAACAAGCAGAAAATAGAATCCAACCGAATTGAGTTCAAGAAGGGTTGGAATCCAGCGAGCATATACCATAGCGTATGTGCATTTGCCAACGACTTTGATGACCTTGGTGGTGGTTACATAGTAGTTGGTGTTGATACAGACGAAACGACAGGAGTAGCTATTCGTCCCGTTGAAGGAATACCAACAGAAAAGATTGATGGGATTCTTCAGGATATGATAGGCTACAACAACAAGATTTCTCCTTACTACATGCCTCGCACTAGTGTTGAAGAGATAGATGGAAAGTATGTGCTTGTGATATGGTGTCCTGCAGGAATCAACCGCCCATATTCAGTACCGGAGAACGTAACAGCCAAGAGTAACACAAAGGAATATTTCTATGTCCGTAGTGGCACTAGCAGTATCATTGCTAAGGGAGAAGTTCTTGATGAACTGCGTGAGTTAGCAAGTCGTGTGCCATTTGACGAGCGTGGAAATCCCGACATCAAGATAGAGGATATCTCAACACTTCTATTGCGAGAATATTTGGTTAAGGTGGGTAGCAAACTTGCCAACGAGTTATATACAAAACCTCTCGAAAGCATTTTGGAGCAAATGGATTTGTATGTTGGGCCCAAGGAAAATCGTATGCTCAGAAATGTAGCCGCTATGATGTTTTGTGAAGACCCAAGCAAATTCTTTAAGCGTACACAAGTTGAAGTCGTATATTTCCCTAAAGGTCGATTGAATAATCCAAACAACTTATATGAAGGTCCTGTAATAAAGGGTTCCATCACCCAGATAATTGACAGGACATTGGAATACCTGAATCGTATGCTTGTCATGCAGACGGTTATAAAACCCGAGGATAGCAGCAGAAGTCAAAAATTCTTTACCTATCCATATCAAGCATTGGAAGAGAGTGTGACGAACTCACTCTATCATAGAGATTATCGTGAGTGGGAACCCGTAGTTATCACAGTAGAACCTCAAGGTATCACCATCCAGAATGTTGGTGGCCCAGATAGAAGTATATCTGCTGCCGATATTTCAAAATGTGAAATATTAGTATCTAAACGCTATCGTAATCGCAGACTTGGTGAATATCTTAAAGAACTGGATTTGACAGAAGGTCGTAGTACAGGTATTCCAACAATCCAAAATGTTTTGGAAAACAATGGTTCACCCAGAGCTACTGTCGTTACTGACGATGAACGAACCTTCTTTAGAATAACCATCCCTTGTCATAAAGCAGCTGGTAACATTATCGCAGACATTGCACATAAAGATGGCTCTTTAAAAGCTTCAAAACGAGGGTCGCTAAAAACTGCACTACAAACTGCACCAGAAACTGCACCAGAAACTGCACTACAAATCATCAATGAAATTAGGAATAATCCTAATGTAACCCTTACTGAGATGGCAGAAATTATAGGAGTCTCTCGCCGTTGGATTGCCACTAATATGAAACAGCTTCAAGATACAGGAATTGTTAAAAGGGTTGGACCTAATAAAGGTGGTCATTGGGAAATTATTGGTAAATAGAAAAATAGAGTTTATATGCTGTTAGGACAAAAAATAAGAGAATTAAGAATGGAGAATGGAGTGCTACAAAGACAATTAGCCTCCCTCCTTGAGATCGACACCCCAATGTTTTCAAAAATTGAAAGAGGTGATAGACGTGCAAAACGCACACAAGTTATTCAACTAGCCAACTATTTCAATGTTGACGAAAAAGAGCTTCTAACTCTCTGGGTTGCAGATAAAGTCCTCGATGCGGTGGAAGGTGAAGAAGAATTAAAGATAGATGCTATTAAAATTGCACAAGAAAAAAAATAATTTTTTAGACATTTCCTATGGCTGAATATCGAGTTCCCATCAAATATGCTTTCCCGTTGTTTACAAAACATAATTCTACTGATTATCTTATTAAGCATGATCAGATACGAGTTTCAGACATTTGGGCCTTTTGGCAATATATCATTGGACGATATGTAAAAAAATACGCAGGTGAAAAAGATTTCTTATTAACATTAATTGAACAAGCAAGATACTTTTATGAGGCAGCAGAAAAAGCGCCAATTAAATCTCAACCTTTGTTATACTATTACTCCTTTCTAAACTTAGTAAAGGTGGTTATAAATGTCAATACGCTTACAACATATGGAACGGGGTACAATTACTATCATGGAATAGAAGCTTGTAACATCAAGAAGAAGGATAAACTACAAAACTTAAGTGTTGGTATAAAAAGTTTATTATTACCTACTGGAACCCGTCCAAAACCTGGAAAACTTCCAGACTTATCTGTTGCGTATACCTTTATGAAACAGATGGGTGATAACTTCCCATGCCCTCCTGTGTTTAATCTTAATATCATTGATATGCTGAAGGCTTGCGTAGGGATACACCGGACATATAGTGAGACGAATAATGAAAAGGAAGTTTATATTCGACTAGGCACACTGGATTTATGTAGGGAAGGGAAAACTTTACGATGTAAATATGAAGTTTTGGATTGTGATGCAAATATTTGTGCGCAATTGACAGCTGCTGGCTATAACATCGTACAAGATGTGGCAGAGGATGGAACAAGTCATTTTAAATGGATTGAAGAATGGACTATGACATCATATAAAGAAACAAAATATGACTATTACATGTTAGCAGAGCGACTAAAAACAAAGGGGATTTGGTATTATACCGATGGAAACAACTACCGTACATTTATATCAACTTCCCCATTGCATATTTCTACAGAATCAATAATATACAATTTAATGTTTTTCTTTGGCTCTATTACACGTTATCATCCATATATGTTTGATAATTTGTTGACAGACCAACAGATGTGGTTGATTAGTGAGTTCCTAAGAACACAACCGAAACAATTTCTACATGCTGTTACATCAAGAACAATAGAGAGCGCTGTCTTAAACCCATTCCCCTCAAATGATATGCTTTGATAATAACGGGGAACTTTATGGTATCAATTCACAAGGTTTCTGTTAATATATTGCTGAATATTAGCGAATTGTAGATCTTATTTTGGTTCAAGCGTGAGACCGTGCTTGTAGCCCGTCCCACACTCAGAGGCTCCGGAATTGCCCATCTCTGTAGAACGAGCAATGCAGAAGCCTCACGCTGAATATGACACACCCCACTAATAGGTGTCGCACACCTATCAATGGTAATATTACATATCCATAAGGCATCTACCATTGCTTCATTCTTGACAGAGATTTAGAAAGTTGCGAAGTTCCTGAATGCCAAGAAAGAGCGTAAAGTAAACGCTTCCTAAAATGTCTGCTTTCCCACCCACATACCCCGCATAGGGCTTCTGCAAGTGTTATGCACTGCAAAGTTACGAATCTATTTTGATATAATTGTGTGTCAAGCGGTTGAATTTTTAATGACAATAAGAAACAATCCTTAAACTATCCTTATTTGAAGTTTTTTGAGTATTTGCCTCAGTTAGCAAAAAGAGCCGCCTTTCGGCGACCCTTTCGTTGTGATTGGCACTGTTAATAGTGGCGGAAAACGTAGCCGTTGTCGTAATAGTAGTCCCACATGAACAAGTCGCGGGCGTAAGCGTCGTAGTCGAAGTAGTTGGCGAGATGCCCCATCTGCTTTTCGAGGTCATAGCAGTCGTTTACGATTTCTCGTGCGAAGTCTTCCTCGCTGTCGTACTCTCCGACGTAGCAGTCCTCGAAATGTTCGAGTTCTTCACAGCCCCAGTCGATGAAAGCGTCCACAGCGTCCGTCGAATACTTGTCGCACAAGTCGGAGTATTCTCTTACTGCCTCGAAGCTGTCCTCGTCGAAGCTCGATTCGTCGTGCCATTTCTTTGGGAACGCCTCGTAGTCCTGGAACATCAGTTCCGGATCTTCCTCGTCGGCGTGGATTGCGTAGCAGAAGTTGAGAAAGTCGTCGTAGTCGTAGAACGTGGTGAGGTCAATCCACAGACCGCAGATGCCTTTCTCGCCGCTGTATTTGCCGTATGTGCCGCAGTAGATGCTGGGATTGCCTTCGCAACCGCTTTTGTGTTCTCCGATTGCGTCGATGAGTGTTTCAGGCGTAAAGCCGAGTTCTTCGAGGCGTGCTTCCACCTCTGACGTGATTGTCAAGTCGCCGAATTGTAATCTGATAGCCTTGATGTTTTGAATTGAATTTTTCATTTGCTTAAAATTTTAAATTTTACACTGCCACAAAATGGCATTGTGAGCGGATTGCCGCAAAAGCAAGGGTGATTGCGTTGTTGCAGGGTAACGAAACGGCGAGGAACACGGAGTGCAAACTTGCCCTTGCTGTTCCGCGTTATGCCATAACTTTGCGGCGTAAAATAAAATTTAGCGAATGAAAACCCGCAGGGTCAAAACGAGAGGCGAAAGAGGACAAAAGGTGATGCAGACAATAGGCAGAGCGTGGCGCACGTTCCACTTGGAGCCGTCCGAAACACCATTGACGCAATAAAAAAGCGGTTGAAATCCCTGCATCGCGGCACAGGAGGCAAAGCGGAGGTCGGCAGATGCCTTTAGGGCTGTGACCTTACCACACTCGCAGACGCAGACACCAACTTCACTGCAACGCAAAGCCGATGTGGAAACCGCTTGCAGGACGGAGAGGTCGTTCCCAAGATAAAAAAATGGTGCGACACTTCGGCGAGGTAGCGTAGAGAAGCAGAAAGAGATGCTTGTGCGTAGTTATTCGGCAGCGTGGACTGCATCATCGGCACAAAGGGGCGAAAGAAGAACGAGGTAGGACTGCCACCACGGAGAGCGCGAAGCGGTCAGCGAGGGAAACGTAGCCGAGAATATGACCGTTCCACGAAAAGCCGATAGGGCAAATCGCCTCGACTACAAAGCCACGGCTGCGACAATGTATGACTGCACGGCAACGGCTACACTTTCCGCTTTACCAATCACAACAAAACCGGAAAGGTGTCGCCTCAAAGGCAGCTCTGAATACGAAAAAAGCCGTCTATTCATCACGAACCAAGATCAACTACTCTATTTAGGCTCTACTTGGTAAAATTAATTCTATTACAGTCGGAATAAGTCGGAGTAAATTCGGGTATTTTGGGAAAGAAAAATCGCTAAAGGGCTCGTTGTGAGTTCTTTAGCGATTTTTGTTGTGGTCCCACTTGGGCTTGAACCAAGGACCCCCTGATTATGAGTCAGATGCTCTAACCAACTGAGCTATAGGACCTGCTGCGGCTTTATTGCCTGAAGCGAGTGCAAAGATACATCTAAGTTGCGGAAATTGCAAATGTATGGTGCTATTTTTTTTGCCGAAAATCTTGTTTAGGTCTTATTTTCGCTGTAATTTCGCCACACTATGGAAGATTCTATTAAAATCAATAAAGTGTTGATTCGCAATCTTCAAATGGAGGATTACGAACAGCTGTCGCAGTCGTTCACGCGCGTATACGCCGACGGCAGCGATGTGTTTTGGACCCGTGGACAAATACAGAAATTGATCGACATTTTTCCGGAGGGTCAGATTGTAACGGTTGTCGACGACAAAATTGTGGGCTGCGCCCTGTCGCTGATTGTCGACTACAACCTTGTTAAAAACGACCACACTTACGCACAGGTGACGGGCAACGAGACATTCAGCACCCACAATCCCAACGGCAATATTCTCTATGGTATAGAGGTGTTTATCCATCCGCAATACCGCGGACTGCGCCTCGCCCGCCGTATGTATGAATACCGCAAGGACTTGTGCGAGTCGCTGAACCTGAAAGCCATCATGTTTGGCGGACGCATACCGAACTATCATAAGTATGCCGACAAGTTGCGCCCGAAGGAATATATCACGAAGGTGCGTCAGAAAGAGATTTTCGACCCTGTGCTGACGTTCCAGTTGAGCAACGATTTCCACGTGCGCAAGGTGATGCGCAACTATCTGCCCAACGACGAGGAGTCGAAACACTATGCCTGCCTGTTGCAATGGGACAATATCTACTATCAGGCGCCGTCGCAGGATGTGGTGAGCAAGAAGACCACCGTGCGCGTGGGGCTGGTGCAATGGCAGATGCGCTCATACCGCACTATCGACGACCTTTTCGAACAGGTGGAGTTTTTCGTCGACGCGGTGTCGGGCTATCAAAGCGACTTTGTGTTGTTTCCTGAATACTTCAACGCTCCGCTGATGGCGCGGTTCAACGACGACAGCGAGGCGGAGGCAATCCGCGGACTGGCGCAGTACACCACCGAAATCCGCGACCGCTTCGTGAAACTTGCCATCAGCTACAACATCAACATTATCACCGGCTCGATGCCTCAGGTGAAAGAAGACGGACGCCTGTACAACGTGGGCTTCCTGTGCCGCCGCGACGGCTCGTATGAGTCGTATGAGAAGATTCATGTCACCCCCGACGAGATAAAGAGCTGGGGCTTGTGCGGAGGCAGCAAGATTCAGACGTTTGAAACTGACTGCGCGCGCATAGGCATCCTGATTTGCTACGATGTCGAGTTTCCCGAGCTGTCGCGTCTGATGGCCGACGAGGGAATGCAGATTCTCTTTGTGCCATTTCTCACCGACACTCAGAACGCATATTCACGTGTAAAGGTATGCGCGCATGCGCGAGCCATCGAAAACGAGTGCTACGTAGTGATTGCCGGCAGCGTGGGCAACCTTCCGAGAGTCCACAATATGGATATCCAGTATGCACAGTCGGGCGTGTTCACGCCTTGCGACTTTGAATTCCCCACCGACGGCACACGTGCAGAGGCTACGCCAAACACCGAGATGATTCTTGTCAGCGACGTAGACCTCGACCGGCTCAACCACCTCCACACCTACGGAAGCGTGAAGAATCTCAGAGACCGCCGCAACGACCTCTACGAAGTGAGGTTGAAGAAATAGTGTAGGCCACATATGATAAACCGGAGGCGCATCACCCAACAAGCGATGCGCCTCCGGCATTTCTTTATTCAAAAATCACGTCAGTCTTCCTCGGGGAAGAGCGATTTGCCATAGTCGCTCATAAATTCGCGCACCTCATGGATAGGCAGCGCCACTCTGATGTCGCCGGCAGCATAGCATGCAACGTCATACGGGTTGTAGAAGAACGTGATCAACGCCCCTTCAATGTAGAAGTTGCTCACAGTAGGCACCTTGTCGACAAGTAGACTTCCGGCATACTCCGGCTTCAGCTGAAGCTCGCGCATGATTGCAGTCTTCAACCCCTGCACGTCGGCAAACACGCGTCCCACGGTCAGCACCTGACCCTTCTCCACGTCGTAGTTGACATAGGTTGTCGCATAGTTGCCGTGAGCTCCGCCGAGGAATGCGTAGGAATACACACTGTAGGTCACAAGACGCTTGCCTATGCTCGTAGGCGTAACCGTAAGTTGGGCGCTGTGGCGGTGCACAGTCTCCGACAGCTCCGGCAGTTTGTCAACGTCTTTTTGTGTGATGCCCTTTTCTCCCTCAAAGCCAAGAGGCTCAGCAAGCATCGCCTCCAGCGATTCTTTGAGCGTGGCGCGCTTGCTTGTGCCGAAGGCTATCGAGAGGATGCTGTCCTGCAGTTCTTTCGGTTCCTTGCCTCCAAGCGTTTCAGGCCAGCATACAGAAACCGTTGTCTCTGTAAACACTTTTGCGTCCTTGCCATAAAAGTTCAGACTGTCGGGCAACGACAATTGCTTCTTGGCAACAACTTCTTCCGTGCGAAACATGCTTACGTTTTTGTCTGCTTCCGCGTCTTTATTTCCTGTCTTTCCGCAGCCGGCAAGTGTCAATGCCACTGCTGCCGCCAATAATACTTTCTTCATATTTTTGATTGTTTTTGTTGATTCGTACCGAGAAGTTACTAAAAGAGTGTAAACCACTGGAAATGAGCGTAGGTTGATTGCTCATTATGGTAATAGGTTACGAATTAGCAAGTTATCTACTGCATTATTCTTCTGCGCGTTGCGTAACCTTCAAAGAACTCTTCGTATGCAAAGGTAGCAATTTTGTTGGGACTTTTGATGTTATCTGTCTGATTTTTCACTCTTATTTTCCGTAAAAGCGATTACATGTGTCGGCGCACCATCGTACAAAACAGGTTTTGAACGAACGTGTGCCGACTATTGCATAAGCGGTGAGAAAAGGGTTCTGCCTCACGCCTAAACAACAGTTTAGACTGATGAGGCAAGGCCCATTTCTTTTATGCTTATGCCAAAGAGGTGCTTTTATGGCTTTTTCAGATGATTTTTCATTGTGAGATTGTCGTGGATGCCAAGAAGGTGAAGCGCGAAGAGAAAGCCTACAAGAAGATACCCGTCATTACCGACTTTACGGACGGGGACGGCAACGACCGCATGAAGGAAACGGTTCAAGCGAATTACAGGCGCATCAAGGAGGAAGTGAAGCAGATTGTTCAAGAGGAAATGGAACGTATCGCAAATGATGAAAACTTGAAACACCTGTTGCAGCAGAAGGGGTAATTAGGCATAAACCGGAAACGGTTGATTATTGAATATCAACTGTTTTTGGTTGATTTTGAAAAATCAACCGTTTTCGGTTAATTATTGAGAGAATAATCGTACCTTTGCAGGTGATTAAAACATTCTATGAATATGGATAAGATCAAAGGAGTTATAACAGGAGATATAATAGATTCTTCTGCCATACAGATAGAATATCGGGACTTCTTACTGAAGTCCATACAAAAGATTGCCGAAGAACTGAATGTAATTGAACCTCTAAAAATAGAGTTTTTTAGAGGGGATAGTTTCCAGATGGTTATCAATAACCCGGAAAACGCAATGCAAATCGCAATACTGCTGCGTGCCGGATTAAAAAGCCATACACCAAAGGGGTGCGAAAAACCGTGGGATGCTCGTCTTTCTTTGGGAGTGGGAACCATATCATACCATGCAGACAATGTTGTACTTTCTGACGGAGAGGCGTTCCAATACTCGGGAAGAGAACTTGACGAGATGGGCAAACGGCGGCTCATCGTCAAAACAAGATGGTCGGACGTGAATGACGAATTACTGGTAAGTACGGCATTTGCGGATGACGTTATTTCCTCGTGGAGCGTATCACAATCGCAAGCCGCTTATCATGCATTGTTATGTAATACGGCTCAAAAAGATATTGCTAAGAAACTTCATAAGTCTGCACAGAATATAAGCAAACTATTGAGCGCGGCGAAAGTGAATCTTGTTCAGATGTATCTTGACCGGTATCATAATTTGATTTCAAACTTATTAAAATAATGATTATGGCCATATTGCTAAGACTTTTATTTGCCCATATCCTTTCCGATTTTGTCTTTCAGAATGATAAAATATGCGAAGGCAAACAAGAAAAGACCTCAAAGAAGTATGTTTATCAACTATTACATAGTCTCATTCATGCTTTAATAGCATATCTTTTTGTTGCAGACTGGAGCAACTGGATTATTCCATTGGTTATTTTTGTGTCACACACACTGATGGATTACATAAAGGTTGAATATATGAAGAAGGATGTCGCATCGTTCACCATAGACCAGCTTGTGCATATTGCCGTTATTGTAATCTTATGGCTATCGCTGTTTGACCATTGCGGAGATTTTTGTCAAGAGCTTTTCAAAACCGAATGGAACAATATAAATATCTGGGCTGTTGTCACCGCCTACTTTTTGATACTAAAACCGACTTCTGTGTTTTTGAACCTCTTCATAAAAAGATGGACACCTTCGGCTACAGCGGAAAAGAGCCTGCCAAATGCCGGAAAATGGATTGGTTATTTTGAGCGCATACTGATATTGACTTTCATACTGACCGGAACGACTGAAGGTATAGGCTTTTTACTGGCGGCCAAATCTATTTTCCGTTTTGGAGAATTGAGCAAGGCGCAGGAGATAAAAACTACGGAGTATGTACTGATAGGTACTCTTGCAAGTTTTACAATCGCGATAATAATAGGACTTACGGTATTGCAGATTATAAAATAGAAGCAATATATTATTTATAAACGAGCAAACACGTTTTTTTGTTTCATTCATCCCGAAATAAATTGTTTTTCAGCAATTTCTTGCTACCTTTGCGGTTCATTATCAACAAATAAATCATATATGAGAAATCTTCTGCTCACAATCGCGGCAGCCGTCACCGCTCTGTTTGCCAGCGCCGGCGCGCCAAATGGTTACTACAACGGAATCTCTGGACTGAAAGACGCAGCCCTGAAAAACAAACTATATGAAATTGTAAGCAAGCATTCGACAAACAGCTACAGCGGACTGTTCAAAGAATCGTTCTGCTATACCGACGTGCGTCCCGACGGAACGTGGTGGGACATGTATTCCAACATCAAGCGCTACGTGAGAAGCGGATGGAGCGGAATGAACCGTGAGCACAGTTTCCCGAAAAGCTGGTGGGGCGGCGATACGGAAGTGGGCGCATACACCGACTTGAACCACCTTTATCCTTCCGATGCCACCGCCAACTCAGCGAAATTGAACTATCCGCTCGGAGAGGTGTCGCCGTCGGGAATCACTTTCGACAACGATCTTGTGCTGGTGGGAAACCCTGTCAGCGGACAGGGCGGCGGCTCTAAATACGTGTTTGAGCCTGCCGATGAATACAAAGGCGACTTTGCCCGCACTTATTTCTATATGGTGACATGCTATCAGAACCTGGACTGGAAATACGAATATATGGCGCAAAAAGGTTCTTATCCGTCGATGCAGGGCTGGGCGGTGGAAATGCTCTTGAAGTGGCATCGACAGGACCCTGTGAGCGACAAGGAGCGCAACCGAAACGACGAGGTCTACAAGCTGCAGAGCAACCGCAACCCATTCATCGACTATCCAGACCTTGTGGAGTATATCTGGGGTTCGATGAAGGGCAAACCTTACACCGACGAAGACCTTCCGCCTATCGGCGACGGCTCGCTGATTGCGCCCGTAAACAACTCGACCGTGAACTTCGGCGAGGTGGTCTACGGCGACCGGGTGACCATGGAAATGCCTATCCGCGGAAATCTTTCCGCAAATCTGTCGATGACAGTCTACGGCAACAATGCTGCCGATTTCTCAATCCCGTCGACTTCCGCTTCTTGGAGCGAGGTGAACGCTGGAAACTACAATCTGAAAATCACTTTCGAGCCTAAGGGGCTCGGTGAGCGCACCACCAAACTGCTGCTCTACGACGGAGGTCTGACAGGCGTTACAAGCTATGTGGTCAACCTTGTGGGAACTGCCGTCGAAGCGCCGGTGTTTGACCGCGTGGAGGCCACGGCGGCCACAAACATCTCATCAACCGGATTCCGCATCAACTGGATTATGCCGTCGCGACCAGCCTCAATCGACTGCTTCCGCATAAACTTGACCGAGTACGTCAACGGCACACCGACTTGCATAACTCTCTACACCGATGGTAGCGAGGATTCTTTCTACGATTTCGGGGAAGCAAAATCGGGTGCCACCTACAGTTATACCATACAGACGGTAAGACTGAACCGCATGTCGGACGAATCAAACGTCATCACGGTCGACCCAGCCGGAGTCAACGGCATCGAGGCTACTGAACCGCTCGCCGTGCTCCCTATCGGCAACGGCATTTATTTCCGTTGCGCTGTAGCCCACACCAACGTGCGCATCATCGACATGACAGGACGCGTGATAAAGGTTATCGACTCAGTGAGCGAAGGCCACTGCGAACTGTTGCCTTACGGTGCCTACATGGTCTACAGCGACCAATGCCGCCGTCCTATCAAGGTGCTTGTCAAAGACTAAGCGTCAGCGACATGACATATCGACAAAAAGTAATCCCGCACTGTTGTTGACAATGCGGGATTACTTTTTGTGATTCTATGTTTCTTGCACTACACTTCCAGATCGGAATTGAAGATTTCGTGCCAAGGCAGACCCTGCTTGTTGAGCTGCTCCATGAATGGATCCGGATCAAACTCCTCAACGTTCCACACGCCCGGACGTTTCCAAATGCCTTTAAGATACATCATCGCGCCAATCATCGCCGGCACACCGGTGGTGTAGCTGACAGCCTGCATACCGGTTTCGAGGTAGGCGGCATGGTGAGAGCAGTTGTTGTAGACATAGTAGGTCATCTCTTTGCCTTCCTTGTCCTTACCGCTGATGCGGCAGCCAATCGATGTCTCGCCGGTATAGTTTTCGCCAAGCTCTTTAGGGTTTGGCAAAACAGCCTTGAGGAATTGGATAGGCACGATTTCCATACCATTGTAATTGATAGGCTCGATGCTTGCCATTCCGATGTTCTGAATCACGCGCAGGTGTGTCAGGTACTCCTGTCCGAACGTCATCCAGAAACGTGCGCGCTTGATTGACGGATAGTTCTTTACCAGACTCTCAAGCTCTTCGTGATACATCAGATACGACTCGCGGGCTCCGATGTTTGGATAGTTCAACGCTTTGTGAACCGACAGCGGGTCGGTTTCGTGCCACTCCCCGTTCTCATAAAACTTTCCGCGCTGTGTAATCTCGCGGATGTTGATTTCAGGGTTGAAGTTGGTGGCGAAAGCCTTGCCGTGGTTTCCGGCGTTGCAGTCCACGATGTCGAGATGCTCCATCTCTGAGAAATAGTGCTTTGCAGCGTAGGCAGTGAAAATGCCCGACACTCCAGGGTCGAAACCGCAACCGAGAATTGCAGTCAGTCCGGCTTTCTCAAAGCGGTCCTTGTATGCCCATTGCCATGAGTATTGATATTTCGCCTCGTCGAGAGGCTCATAATTGGCGGTGTCAAGATAACTTACTCCACACTCGAGGCAGGCATCCATTATCGTAAGATCCTGATATGGCAAAGCAAGGTTTACCACCAAGTCGGGTTTGTGCTTCTTGAACAAAGCCACCAGTTCCGGCACCTTGTCGGCATCAACCTGGTCGGTTGTGACATTGTCTTTGCCGATGGCTTTAGCCAAGGCGTCACACTTGCTCTTCGTGCGCGATGCGATAACGATTTCGCTGAACACATCGGAATTCTGGGCGCACTTGTGGGCTGCCACCGTAGCGACGCCGCCGGCTCCGATAATTAATACTTTTGACATTGCTTTTCTAAGTTTTATAGGATTAATTTGTTTTTGATTCTATTGCAACAGCATCATGCACACTGTCATGTAGATCATCATGCCGATAATGTCGTTGGTTATGGTGATAAACGGGCCTGTGGCTATCGCCGGGTCCACCTTCATCTTCTCAAGTGTCAGCGGCACGAACGTGCCAAACGTAGCGGCGAACAGCACTACGGCAAACAACGATGCCGACACGGCTATCGTAATCTTGAAATCGGGATGGAAAATGAAGAAGTTGTAGGCAAACACAAGCAGCGAGATGATGCTTGCGTTGATCAGCGCAAGTCCAAGCTCCTTGACAATCTGCGACAATGACTTCCTAAGGTCGAGCGAGCCGTTGGCAAGTCCCTGTACAACGATTGCCGACGATTGGATTCCCACGTTTCCGCCAGTGCCGCCAATAAGCGGGATGAAAAGCGCGATGGCGGGATTGTTGGCAAAATTGCCCTCGAAATTGCCGAGAATCCAAGAGTTCGACAGTCCGCCTATCATTCCGATGATCAGCCACGGCAGGCGTGCTTTTGCCTGGTCGAGAATCTTGTCGTCGGTCTCCACGTCGGTGGAAAGACCGGAAGCCAACTGATAGTCGCGCTCGGTCTGCTCACGGGCCTCGTCCATTACGTCGTCGAAGGTGATGCGTCCCACAAGACGTCCGATGCCGTCGACAACCGGCATAACCGCCAAGTCGTATTTCTCAAACGTGAGCACCACGTCGTCGAGCGGCTCGTCGGCCTTCACGGAGTAGGGGTCGGGCTCCATCACATGTTTTATCTTTGATGCCGAAGGGTTGGTTATCAGTGTTTTCAACGGCAGGATGCCTTTCAGTTTGCGGTCGTCATCGACAACATAGACATAGAAAATCTCATCCATGTCTTCTGCCTGCTCACGCATCCGCTTCACGCATTCCGGCATACTCCAGTTCTCGTTGACCACAATCATCTCCGTACCCATCAGAGAGCCGGCGGTGTCCTCAGGATATTTCAGCAGGTCGATAATCGAGCCTGCCTGCTCAACGTCGTCGACATGCGACAACACTTCCTCCTGGTCTTCTTTGTCAAGTTCCTGGATAAGGTCGACAGCATCGTCGGTGTCAAGGTGCTCCACGAATTGCTTGGCAATGTCCTTGTTGGGCATATTCTCAAGCAGGCGGTGGCGGTCGTCCTCATCAAGTTCCATCAAGGTGTCGGCGGCAGCGTCACTGTCAAGGTGCGACACCACATACTCCGCCTCCTCAAGGTCCATCTTCTGTATAAGTTCGGCAATGTCGGCAGGGTGCAGCTCCTTGAGTTCTGCCATCACCTGCGTCTCGTTGTTTTCCTGTATGAGATGTCTGAGTTCATCCAAAAATTCCTCTGAAAATTCTCTCATGCCGTTCTACTCGTTTAAAAGGTTCGTAAGTCTTACAAATTCAGCCACCGACAGCTGCTCCGGACGCTTGTTGAAAATCTCTTCCTGCAGCACTTCCGGACGGCGAGCCATTGAGCGCAACGAATTGCGCAGCGTCTTGCGGCGCTGTCCGAACGATGTCTTGACCACCGCTTTCAGCCGCTTTTCATCGCAGTCGAGAGTCTTTACACCGTTGCGGCGCAGACGGATTACGCCCGACTTCACCTTTGGCGGCGGATTGAACACATGCTCATCGACGGTAAACAGATATTCGATGTCGTACCACGCCTGCAGAAGCACCGACAGGATACCGTAGGTCTTCGACCCCGGCTTGGCGGCTATGCGCTCTGCCACCTCTTTCTGCAGCATGCCGCTGCAGCACGTGATGCGGTCGCGCCAGTCGAGCACCTTAAAGAATATCTGCGACGAGATATTGTATGGATAATTGCCTATCACACAGAAGTCGCCTTCAAACATCGAGCCGAGGTCGAGCTCAAGGAAGTCCTCGCCGATGATGCGCCCGTCAAGTTGCGGAAAGTTGTGCTCCAGATACTCGACCGACTCACGGTCGAGTTCCACGACAGTCACATCATGTCCGCGTTCGAGCAGGAACTGCGTAAGCACGCCCATTCCCGGTCCCACTTCGAGCACCGGCATTCCTCGATAATCGTCGAGCGTGGCAGCTATACGGTCTGCCACGTGAAGGTCGGTCAGAAAATGCTGCCCGAGAAATTTCTTTGGTTTTACTTTCTGCATAATTGAGCAATTGCTATTCGGTTATACAATGCCTTGCAAAATTACAAAAAATCCTCCGAAAATCCGGTGTTTGCAAGAAATTCCTACCTCGTTTGGCGCAAACCGTCTCATAAATCAATCGAGGGTATTGGCAGACGGACGTGGCTGTAGATGTCGGCGCAATGCGCAATTTTATCATTTGTGCTGGCCAAGAGATTGATTGTCAAAAACAACGCATATATGTTGTGTAACATATCTTATTTGTTTTACGTATTCAAAAGATTGCTTAATTTAGCAAAAAATAAGTAACTCTATGAGGCTGCAGAAAATATCTATTTTTCCTAAAATCCGCAACTATCATCCAATACACGATTAAGGGTAGATTTATG